>Ga0182743_1004711_pt1 | contig 10152 bp, 9 predicted proteins | sample eDN3rd30CKraftOP_FD_128522 | JGI IMG/M metagenome (GOLD analysis project Ga0182743, IMG submission 128522) | Enriched Organic Plus compost microbial communities from Emeryville, California, USA - eDNA 3rd pass 30_C Kraft OP (version 2) (version 2) ... | reverse complement strand
GAACCCGACCTACCAGATCGTGAGTGGAGCCGACCGCTACGTTCTGCGCAAGAAGCCGCCCGGCCACCTGCTGCCTTCGGCTCACGCAGTCGAGCGCGAATATGAGCTGATGCTGGCGCTGCGCGAGACCGGCGTTCCCGTGCCGCGTGTCTATTTCCGATGCGACGATTCTGACGTGATCAACCAGCCCTTCTACGTCATGGAACATGTCGAGGGCAAAGTGTTTCGGGACAATGGGATGCCGCGTGGCACACCCGCGTCAAGAGCCGCGATATATGCCGATATGGCGCGGGTGCTCGGCGTCATCCATGGCGTGAATTGGCGCGAGGTAGGACTCGCCGGATTTGCGCGCAACGGCGACTTCCTCGAGCGCCAGTTACGTCGGTGGTTGCAGCAATATCTGAGCTCGCAAACCGAAAACGTTCCCGAAATGGACTGGCTCGCGACATGGCTCGCCGAGCGAAGGCCGGCACCCCTGGTTGAGACAATCGTGCATGGCGACTATCGTCTCGGAAATTTGATCATCCATCCGGTCGAAGATCGCGTCGTCGCCGTACTGGACTGGGAACTGACATCGATCGGCGATCCGCGAAGCGACCTTGCCTATAATTGCCTTCCGTGGCGGCTGCCGGAAATGTCAGCCGGGTTTGGGCCGGTCCTGCCTGAGGGCATACCGAGGATGGAGAGCCACGTAGAGGCCTATTCACGGTCGTCCGGCACAAGCTATTGCCCGCGAGAGCTCGAATATTTCATCGTGTTCGCCATGTTCCGCTCCGCCTGCATAAATGCGGGAGTCTACAAGCGGTCGCTGGCTGGCAACGCCGCCGACGCTGCGGCGGCCCAGAGCAGCACGAAATACAAGGCGATAGCGCGCCAAGCGTGGCAGATTGCACGCCAGCTTTGAGGGGTCCAGGGGACTTAAGTTGCGCCGAGCTCAGGGGAGGGTATCCGCACGTCCCGGCCTGAGCCCTTCGATGCTGTCGAGATTGAGAGGTCCCCCCATGTCGAGTCCAGCCACCCGATAACCAACTTTGAAATCCCGGATGTGTTTTTCCATCCAGAGCTCCGAGGTTTGTACGTCCCGCGCGCGAATCGCCTCGAAAATTCGCGTGTGGGCTTCCAGCAGGCGGCTACTCGCCCGTGGCGCGCGTTTGTAGAGATCCTTGGTCGCCGCTAGAAGCAACTGTCCGATTGGCGCGGCCGCGAGCGCAAGCGGCCAGTTGGCGGCCCCCTTGGCGATCAGCTCGTGGAACTGGACGTCGCAGCTGATCAAGGCAGCGTCGTCATCCAGACTTTTGCGCGTGCGCTCGATATTGCTGGCCAAGGCATCGACGATCTCCTCCGTGGCCCGCTCGGCCGCCAACGCCGCCGCAAGCGGCTCGAGTCGCATCTGGATTTCCCAAAGCTCCTGAAAAGTCGTCCTCCCAAGCGTCAGCGCGCGCGTGGTCGACCAGGTGAGCGCGCCTTGAGCGGGCACGGAGATAACCAACTTCTTGCCCCCGGCTCGCTTTACCAGGCCGGTATTCTCGAGAAGTCTGATCCCTTCACGGATGGTCGATCGGTTTACCCCGAGGCGGATCGCAAGGTCATACTCGGTCGGCAGCACGTCTCCCGGGATAAGCTTTCCCGCCAGAATTTGCTTTTCAATCGATTCGGCTACGCGTTGGTAGCCGGTTGTCGCGCCAATTCGCTCAAACACGACCTCGCTCACACTGGACCTCCGTTTTTTTGGGTGGGGCATATACGGCTCGGCATCATAGTCCGACAATTGGACAACAAGCAAATTCTCATTCATACTGTTCCTGCGCGGGAGGATACGCCCACCCGAAATCCGCGAACCGACTCAAAGGGAATAGATTGCAAGGGTAGGAGGAAGCCATGAAGGGTTTAGGTAAGCTATTCGCGTCGATCGCCTTAGCTGCATCGTTTGCCGGAGCAAGCACGGTCCATTCGCTTGCGCAGGAACAGTGGACCGCGTACTCGCACCTCAGCTCGGCCAACACCACGGCCGCCAAAGCCCTGCAGCACATCGCAGATGACTTCGCAGCCGCCACAAATGGCCAGATCGTCACGCAGGTGAATGTTGGCGGGCAGCTTCCGATCGCGAGCAACGCGGTCACGCAGGCTGTTGGCGATGGCGTAATTCAACTCGCGGACAACGGCTACTATTCCGGCGACATTCCCATCGGTGGAATTCTCGGCCTTCCGCTCCTTGTCTCCACGCCGGCCGAATATGACGCAGCTCTCAAGGTGTGGACGCCCCATCTCGCGACTGAGTTCGACAAGCGAGGCGTCGTGCTTCTGGCTGCCTACACATTCCCGTCGCAGGTTCTGTTCAGCACGAAGGAGATCACGGCTTTGGACGGCTATGTCGGATTGAAGGTTCGACCGAGCTCTCCTGAACAGGCGGAGTTCATTCGGAGGTTCGGCGGAGTACCGATCTCCACCAACTCCTCGGAAATCGCTTCGGCGCTTCAGACGGGTACGATCGACGCGCTGTTTACGGCATCGAGCAGCGGCGGCACCACCTACAAAGATCTCTGGAAGTACAACTACAGGCTTGGGTTGAACTATTTTGTCAGCCTCTTCGTCGTGAACAAGGATACGTTCGAGGGCCTGTCGCAGGAACACCAAACCGCGCTGAAGGACATCGCACAGCGTCGCGCCGCGGAGGCATCCCAGATCATGTCCGAGTCCGAAGGTGCTGCCACGCAAGCGCTCGCGGCAGCGGGCGTCACGGTTTCCGAGCCCTCGGCGGACGACAGCGCCAAGGCGGTTCAGACGATCAGTTCGTTCTGGGACGACTGGGGCAAGTCGCAATCTGCCGAAACGCAGGCGGTCCTGGCTGAAGTTCGCGCCGCTATCGGGAAATAGGTCACCGAATATGCCCGACAGCACGCCTGTCCCCGTTCGCATGCTCGATCGCGTCGCAGGCGGCGCGCTCCTCCTCATGCTTGCTCTCATGATGGCGGAGATCGTCGCCCGCGGTGCTTTCGAGGCATCGCTATACGTAACCGAAGAGGTTTGCAGCTACCTGCTGGCGGTCTTGGTGTTTTTCGGACTTCCGCGCGTGATGCTTCAGGACGCGCTGATTCGGGTCGACGTTCTGCATTCACGTCTTTCGGAACGATACCGCCTTGTGGTGAATCTCATCTGTTTTGTCGTCTCGATTATTATTGCTGCTGTATTTCTATATCAAATAGGTCGGCTGGTCATGAGCAGCTACCGCAGAGATATAGTGACGACGTCAGGTCTGGAGATTCATATCTATCTTCCACAGATGATTATGATCGTCGGTTTCCTGGCAATTTTTTGTGTCCTTGTTCTGTTGACGGTGCGAACCCTCCGACGACTTGCCGAAATTCAACAAGCCACGCGTGCGAAGAAGCCACAATGATCGGTATCGGCCTGATCGTAGTCGCGTCACTATGCCTTCTGATCCTCGGCATGTGGATTCCGTTCGTGCTGGCGCTCGCCGGCATGGGGCTTCTTATCGCCTTTAAGGGGATTGCCGGCCTTAACGCCGTCGGCTTCGTGACATGGAACGCGGTCACCAATTTCACCCTCACGGCGATACCGCTCTATATCCTGATGGCGGAGCTTCTGTTGCGGTCAGGCCTGAGCAACCGCCTGTATCGCGGTCTAAACCGGCTGACCCGCGTGCTTCCGGGCGGCCTGTTGCAGACCAATATCGCCGGCTGCGCCGTGTTCGCCGCGGTATCCGGATCGAGCGTTACCACAGCGGCTACAATCGGATCCGTGGCCTTGCCCGAACTGCAACGTCGCGGATACCCGATGCGGATGGCCTATGGCAGTTTGGCTGCGGGCGGTTCGCTTGGAATTCTGATTCCGCCCTCGATCCCGCTGATCGTCTACGGCGCGCTGGTGGAAGCGTCGGTGGTCAAGCTGTTTCTGGCAGGAATTGTTCCCGGACTGCTTCTCGCCCTGCTGTTTATGGCCTTTGTAGCCACCGCATTCTGGCGCCGTAGCCCGATAAGCGAACCCGTCGCGGCAGAGGCGGCAGAGGATGAAAGTCAAGACTCTCTGCAAAGAACGCTCCTCGACATTCTTCCGACGTTGTCCGTGATCGCGGTCGTGCTCGTCTCCCTATACGGAGGCTGGGCGACGCCAACGGAAGCCGCTGCAGTGGGATGTGCGATTGGATTGATCTTCGCATTGTTTTACGGCGGTCTTACTTTTGAAAGCCTCCGCTCCGCCGTCCAGAGTGCCGTTTCCTTCTCCGCAATCATGCTTTTCATCGTCGTGGCGGCAATGGTGTTTTCCTACGCCGTTACCATAACAGGCGCGGGTAGGATGGTGACCGACGTGGTGCTGTCCCTCGAACTCTCCAAAACATCCTTTCTTGTCGTGCTGATCCTGGTCTTTGCAGTACTTGGCTGCTTACTGGAATCGATGTCGATGGTCGTAATCACCGTGCCGTTACTGCTGCCCGCATTAGTTTCTTACGACATCGACAAGATATGGTTCGGAATTTTTCTGATGATAATGATCGAACTTGGGCAGTTAACACCGCCGCTTGGGATAAATCTCTTTGTAATTCAGGGAATCAGCTCAGCGAAATTCCAGGATGTTGCCGTCGGAGCGCTTCCGTATTGCGTTCTGATAGTCGCGTTTACACTTGCGATAATTATGTTTCCGCATATTGCACTTTGGCTTCCGAATCTCTGAAATTGAACTGAATGTGAGGCAAGATGAAACTAGAATTTCCGCCCGAGATAAATGAGTTCCGCCTCGAGGTTCGGACGTTTATCGACGATCATCTGCCCGACGAGACACGCCGATGGATGCGGCTTGGCAACGCCGCAACCAAGGACCAGACCGTCGAATGGCAGCGCATCTTGAACACGCGCGGATGGGCCACGCCGGCCTGGCCGGTCGAGTACGGGGGAGCCGGGCTCAATCCTCTCCAGCGGATGGTGCTGATGGACGAGATCTTCCGGGCTCCGGCCCCAGAGCCGCTGCCCCAGAATTCGCTGATGGTCGGCCCGCTTCTGATCCGATACGGCACCGAAGAACAGAAGGCACGCTTTCTGCCAAAGATGGCGAGCCTGGACTACTGGTTCTGCCAGGGTTTTTCCGAACCGGGGGCTGGCTCGGACCTCGCTTCGTTGACGACGCGCGCCGTCAGGGACGGCGACCACTACGTTGTCAACGGTCAGAAAACCTGGACGTCGTCGGCCCACTACGCGAATTGGATATTCTGCCTCGTGCGCACCGAGGTACGGCCGCGGAAGCAGGAGGGTATCAGCTTCCTGCTCATTGAGTTGTCAACTCCGGGCATCGAAATCCGGCCGATCATCTCGATCGACGGGGCTCACAAGCTGAATGAGGTGTTCTTCGACAACGTCAGGGTTCCTGTCTCTGGGTTGCTCGGCGAGGAGAACAAGGGCTGGGACCTGGGCAAGTTCCTGCTCGGTTACGAACGCACAAGCATAGCGCGGGTCGGGCGAGCGCGCGAACGCCTGTCCTATGCGCTCGAGCTGGCGGCTATCGTCAGGGAAAACGACCGGCCGCTCCTTGAAAGTGATACATTTCGCGAGCGTGCCGCGTGGCTCGACGCCGAGCTGCGTGCGCTGGAGATCACGGAGCTTCGCGTCATCGCGGCAGACATGAAGTCGACTTCCGGCAGGGCCGACCCATTCAGCTCGATCCTGAAGATCAAGGGCGCCGAAATGCTGCAGGCGACCAACGAACTCGTGTTTGATGTGGCCGGACCGGCCGCGCTGGCCGCCCGATCGGGCAGCGACTATCCCGCCAACTGGGCAAACGACACTGAAGAATGGGCCGCCGGTGCGTTGCCTGCCTATTTGTCGTCCCGTGCCGGTACGATCTATGGCGGCTCGAACGAAATTCAAAAGAACATCCTGTCGAAGCTGGTTCTAGGGCTGTAGGGGAGGCTTGCCATGGATTTCGATCTTAATGACGACCAGCTTCTCCTTTCCCGAAGCGTCGAGAGATTCCTGGGCGAGAACTACAGCTTCGAGAAGCGTCGACGCTATCTGGCGGAGGGCCCCGGCTGGAGCAGGGAAATCTGGGCGCAATTTGCGCAGCTTGGAGTTTTGGGCCTTCCCTTTGACGAGGCGGATGGCGGCTTTGGCGGCGATCCCGCATCGCTGATGCTTGTTATGGAAGCGTTTGGCAGGGAACTAGTCATGGAGCCCTTTCTGACCTCGGTCGTTCTCGCGGGCACCGCGCTACGATCGGCGGGAAGCAAGGATCAGCGCTCCGATTTGTTGCCGGCGGTCGCGCAGGGCAACACCATTCTTGCCTGGGCTCACGCGGAACCCGGCGCCCGCCATGAGACGCAAGCCGTATCCGCCTGCGCCAAGCGGAAGAACGGCCAGTGGACGATATGCGGGATCAAGATATTGGTTCTTCAGGGCGATAGCGCCGACGTTTTCGTCGTCAGCGCGCGCGTCGACGGCGGCGATAATGATCCGGACGGCATCGGCCTGTTCCTTGTCGATGCCACCGCAAGAGGGGTTACCCGCCGTGCGGTCAAGTTGTCCGACGATACCCGTACGGCCGAGATACGCTTCAGCGACGCGGCCGCCGAACCTCTTGGCACAGCGGCTGAGGGCGCCGACATCATCGAGAGAGTTACCGAGGCCGGCATCATCGCCACCGCGGCAGAGGCTGTGGGAGTGATGGAGAAAGCCCATGCGCTCACACTCTCCTATCTCAAGTCACGACAGCAGTTCGGCAAGCCGATCGGCAGCAATCAGGTTCTTCAGCATCGCGCTGCTGAAATGCTGGTAGCGCTTGAGCAGAGCCGCAGCATGGCCATGCTGGCCACGATCGCCTCATCCCAGGAGGATCGGGCCGAAAGGCGGCGTGAACTTGCCCGCGTCAAGGCGATCATCGGCCGCAACGGACGGTTCGTCGGCCAGCAGGCCGTGCAGCTGCACGGTGCTATGGGCATGACCGAGGAATATCCGGTTGGACATTACTTTCGCCGCCTGACCGTCCTGGACCAGATGTTCGGCGACTCCTCGCACCATCTCGCGAGTCTCGGGCGACGCTGGCTCGAGCCCGCGGCGCAGCATGTCGAGGGCAGCCCCCCGGCAAGGGACGGACTATGATGGAGGTGAAGGTGGACGTGAAATCAAGCCGATGGAAACGCCGGCCCGAGGGATCGAACTGGGGCGAATTTGGCGATGACGACCAGTTGGGGAGCGTGGGACGCATCACGCCGAAGAAGGTCTTGGAAGGCGTCGCCGAGGTCCGGGAAGGCCGCACTTTTTGCCTCAGCATGCCTCTGCATTACCCGATCAGTTCGCTCGTCGTGGCACGCAAGCCGCCGCGACTGCGCCCGGTTGAGATGAACGGTGTCTCTCGGGTCAATTTCCAGTTCAATGCTGACAAGCCGGATATCTACAGCGACGACTGTGTCGAGCTCGACCTCCAATATTCAACGCAGTGGGACGGACTTGCTCATGCGGGGCTGCTCTTCGACGTGGAGGCGAACGGCGAACCGCTTCCAGTCTACTATAACGGGTATCGCGCCAAGATCGACGTACTAGGGCCCTCCGAAATGGCAGGCGAGCGCGATCAGTCGCGCGCCAAGAAGCTCGGCATCGAACATTTCGCCGTCCATGGCATGCAGGGGCGCGGGGTGATGATCGATCTTCGCGCACATCTTGGAGACGTACGCACGCGCGTAAGTTTCGACATTCTTCAGAGAATTCTCGAAGCCGACCGGGTCGTCGTCGAGCCGGGAGACATGGTGTGCTTTCATACCGGGTTCGCGGACATCATCATGGAGGCCGACGGCCGACCTGACGTAGAGAAACTGAAGCGTTCGTGCGCCGTGATCGACGGCTCAGACAAGCGCTTGCTCGACTGGATCACGAAGACGCAGATTTCGGCGATCATCGCGGATAATTTCGCGGTCGAGAGTCTGCCCAAAAAATCGGAACGAGACGACGGCCATTGCCACGGCTCCACCATGCCGCTGCATGAACATTGCCTGTTCAAGAATGGTATCCCGCTTGCGGAACTTTGGCATCTGACCCCGCTGGCAAACTGGCTCCGGCAACATCAGCGATTCCGTTTTCTCCTGACCGCTCCGCCGTTGCGGCTCGAAGGCGCCATGGGATCGCCTGTTACCCCCGTCGCAACCGTTTGAGGTCAGAAACTAGAGTCGACAAAGCGATAATCCGACAATAGGATCATAAGACATGAAATCGGGAGGAATATTATGAAACTTCGCTCACTTATCTTTGCAGCGGCCTTGGCCCTTCCTTGGGGGAGCGCCTTTGCCCAGGAATTTCCTACGAAGCCGGTCACAATGATCGTTCCCTATGCGGCGGGTGGTCCGACAGACGTTTTGGCGCGCGCCATCGCGGACAAGCTCGCGACGACATTCAGGCAGGAGGTTATCGTCGAGAACAGGGCTGGAGCCGCGGCAATTGTCGGCATGACTGCGCTCCAGCAGGCCGCGCCTGATGGATATACGATCCTTCTGGGCGCCGGGGCCACGAACGTCATCGCGACGCTGTTGCAGGACCCTCCCTACAACATCCTCGAGGACTTCCAGCCGGTGGGTTATATCAACGACACGCCTCTGGTATTGGCTATCCATCCATCGGTACCGGTCAATTCGGTCCAGGAGTTGATCCAGTATGCGAAGGACAATCCGGGTAAGCTGAACGGCTATTCCACCGGCACCGGCACTACGAACCATCTTGCGCTCGAGATGTTCAACTCGCAGGCGGGGATCAAGGTACAGCACGTCCCCTACAATGGCGGTGCTGCGGCAGTGAAGGCACTGGTGGCCAACGAAGTGCAACTCGGCTTTGACGGGCTGATCCTCCCACTGGGACTTTCGAAGCGGGGGGAGGTGAAATTGCTCGCCGTCACGACGGAGCAGCGGGTTCCTGTAACGCCCGAGCTTCCAACCTTCGTCGAAAGTGGACTGCCGGAATTCGTGGTTGGCTCCTGGTATGGTTTCTACGCGCCGAAGGGCACACCGCAGGACATCGTTGACAAACTTTATGCAAGCATCTCCGAGGTCATGACGATGCCGGAGATCGAGCAGCAGTTCGACGAACTCGGGCTCGTCGTGCGGGTCGGCGATGCAGCGGAAATGCAGCAGCGTACCCTCAATGAACTTGATCAGTTCAAGAAGGTAATCGAGGCGGCGAACATCGAGCCGAACTGACGCCATCCGGCGCGCCGTCCCTGGCATCGGGAGAAGGCAGGGACGGCCCGTATTTTTTTGCGACCCCCGAAAGGCGATGCGATGACCATCAAGAACTGGCAGGACTTTGGCGCGGGATGTATTTTCGCGGCTATCGGTTTGGCCGGCTTATGGATCGGTTGCGGTTATCGATTCGGAAGCTTGGTCCGCATGGGTCCCGGTTTCATGCCGGTAGTCGTTAGCTCCCTGGTCATGATGCTGGGCATTTTGATCATCGGAAAGGCAGCGTTTTCGCACGGAGCCGCAATTGAGGCGACAAAGCTGCGTCCGCTCATACTCATTCCCGGGGCTGTCATAGCGTTCGCGCTAATGATCCCCAGGTTTGGGCTTGTGCCATCCGTGCTTGTAACGGCGATGATTGCGGGGCTTGCGGCGCCGGACGCCGACATCCGCACAAACGTGGTTCTCTCCGTTTCCCTCGTCCTGTTCAGTTTGCTGCTGTTCAGATTTGGCCTCAATCTGCCTATCCCGGCGTGGTGACATGATGGACATTCTGGGCCATCTCGCCACCGGATTTGGCGCCGCGATCACTCCTGTCAACTTGGCGCTTTGCCTTGTTGGCGTGCTTGCAGGCACACTCATCGGGGTCCTGCCCGGGATCGGGCCGCTCGCCACCATCGCGATGCTTTTGCCTATTACCTACGGGCTGGAACCGCTCTCGGCGTTAGTCATGCTGGCCGGCATCTACTACGGCGCGCAATATGGTGGTTCAACCACCGCGATTCTGGTGAACCTCCCGGGAGAATCCTCGTCGATCGTGACCTGTCTCGATGGCCACGAGATGGCCCGGCAAGGCAGGGCTGGACCCGCGCTGGCGATCGCGGCGCTGGGGTCACTGTTTGCCGGCACGGTTTCGGTTTTCGTCATCGCTGCGTTCGGACCTCGTCTGGCCGGCTTGGCTCGCGACTTCAATTCACCGGAATTCTTCT
>Ga0182743_1004702_pt1 | contig 10159 bp, 5 predicted proteins | sample eDN3rd30CKraftOP_FD_128522 | JGI IMG/M metagenome (GOLD analysis project Ga0182743, IMG submission 128522) | Enriched Organic Plus compost microbial communities from Emeryville, California, USA - eDNA 3rd pass 30_C Kraft OP (version 2) (version 2) ... | reverse complement strand
CGATTCGTCACAGCCAGGTAGGGCCAATTACGTATACCTTGTTAAAAACACGTATAGCGGAGATGGCCACACCATTCATATGGCTGTTCAAAGCGCTCTGGAAACAGTGGATATCACCGATGACGAACTTATGAAAAGCATGGAGGGACCTACTTCAGGTTGGGGAAACCCTTATCTAGGTGTATAGTAATGAACATCGCAGTGCTTTGTAATACGGATTCGTTAGTCGTCCCAGCCCTCCATCAATTGCAAGAAAAGGAGTGGTTGTCTGGTGTGGGAATACCTGAAAAGAATAAAGACTATTTGGTTGGCCCCTTGCTCCAAATAGGCCTAATGGAACATAACATTACGTTGATTCCTGCCGATACGCGGAAACGGGCGCTGAAAAATTGGATAGCTACGCTAAATCCAACAATGGTATTCGTGTTTGGGTTTCCCTGGAAGATTCCCGTGGCTATTCTGGAAATGCCGCCAAAGGGATTTTTCAATTTCCATTTCGGCGAGCTACCGACTTATCAAGGCGCAGATCCGGTATTCTGGCAACTTCGGAATAGGGAGGAACGGAGCGGACTTGCTGTGCATCGGATGACATCGATGATTGACCAGGGGCCTATTGTTTGGCAGGAGAAGTACCCCATGATTCCGGGCGAAACCTATGGTATGCATTGCCAGCGCATGGGATTGATAGCTGCTAATATGGTACGGCCGTTTATCGAACAAATGATGTCGGGCAAATTGATTGAAAGAAGCCAGCAAACCATAACACCCCGCTTTATAAAGAAGCCTGGAATAACCGATTTATCCATCAATTGGGAGAAACAATCTGCGGAAGAAATCGAGTGGTTGATCAATGCAGCAAACCCAAAATATGGCGGTGCTTGTACATTATTGAGGGGAAGGGAAATCAGGTTGTTGGAGGTAGCTCCGGCAGACATAGGAAAAATGGAAATGGGCAACATACCCATCCCGGGCACTATCGTGTATGCGGATGCGGTATACGGTTTAATCGTAGCGTGTACCGATAAGAAATTCCTAAAGGTGAATGTCGTGCATCTCCCTGAGGGTTATTTTTCAGGGGGTAAGCTTTTCAGCATGGGGGTTAAACCGGGTGAGCGATTTATAACTGATTAAAATGTTAACATAAAAAACCAATTGAATTATGGAAGGAACAATGGCAGAAATCCGACTGTTTTCAGGCGACTTTGCCCCCCGATCATGGGCGTTTTGTGCGGGACAAACATTGCCCATATCGACCAATCAAGCGCTCTTTGCATTGTTGGGTACGACCTATGGTGGAAATGGGGTGACTACGTTCAGTTTACCCGATCTACGGGGACGAACCGTGATTGGGCAGGGAGCTGGACCTGGCTTAAGCCCACGTAGCATAGGAGAGGTCGTAGGCGCCCCCACCGAGACGTTGACACTCAACCAACTTCCAGCGCACACACATGTGGCGCAGGTCGTGGCAGGTGCTGCAAGTGGTTCGGCTACCCTGTATGGGGTAAATGCAGGTGGGGGGAGTGCAACACCTGGAGGCAATTACCTCGCGGAAGATAATGGGGCTGGAGCCACCGCTTACGCATCATCCGGAACACCCGTTGCCATGCATGCTGGCTCTGCAACGATTACGAACGTGCAAGCCGTAACTACGGTATCAATTGAAACGAATGGGGGGAACCAGGCGCATAGCAATATGCAACCATCCCTCGCCTTAAATTACATCATTTGCGTAACAGGCATATTCCCGTCAAGGGACTGATTATAACCCAAAAAAACATCGTCATGGAAGGAACTATTGGAGAAATCCGGATTTTTGCCGGGAATTTCGCTCCGCTCAGTTGGGCATTTTGCCAGGGGCAAACCCTATCTATCGCATCTAACAATGCATTATATGCCATCGTAGGTACTATTTACGGAGGAGATGGCGTCACGACCTTTAAGTTACCTGACTTGAGAAGCCGTATCCCGATCGGAACCGGCCAAGGGCCAGGATTGCCCGATTACGCGCTGGGGAACCAAGTCGGCCAAGAAACGGTCACGTTAACCGTCAACCAGATGCCCGCGCATTCCCACGCGGCTACCGTCCAGCAAGCCTCGAGCCCAGGTTCGGCAAGGGCCACGCTCAATGGGATAAACAATGCCGGTGGACAATCGACACCCGGCGGAAATTACTTGGGACAGGACAATGGCGCCGGCGCAACTTCCTATGCCACGGCAGGTGCCCCCGTTGCGATGCATGTTGGCTCCGTTGTGGCGAACATCAATGGCTCGCCGCCAGCGGTGATGCTTTCGACGAACGGAGGAAACATGCCACACGAAAACATCCAACCCATCCTTGCGATGAATTATATTATCTGTTTGGAGGGCATATTCCCATCAAGAAACTGATTTGGTAATCTTAATAAGTCAAGAATTATGGAAGGAACAATAGGAGAAATCCGCATCTTCGCAGCTAATTTCGCACCCAAAAACTGGGCCTCCTGTGAAGGGCAACTGCTGCCAATTTCGAGCAATACAGCGCTTTTTTCGATTCTGGGTATCCAGTATGGGGGAAATGGGGCGACTACATTTGCGCTCCCCGACCTGCGGGGAAGAACGGCGTTGGGCGTTGGACAGGGCCCCGGCCTTGGTGATTATCCCATCGGTGAACGTATCGGTACGGAGAATGTAACGCTGCTTACACCACAGATGCCCATACATAGTCATGCAGCGACCGCCCAGGTGGGCACGGTCACAGCGACCGGCACATTGTACGGTGTCAATAGCCCCGGTGGGCAGGATAACCCCGGTGGAAATTTCATAGGCGAGGATAATGGAGCTGGCGCTACACCCTATGCGGCTTCAGGAACGCCCGTTGCCATGAATGCAGGGGCGATAACGGTGACGGATGTGGTGGTACCGCCGCCCTCGGTGACTGTGGGTCCGGCCGGATCTACTTCACCGCATCCCAATATGCAGCCCTCGTTGGCAATGTATTACATCATCTGCATGTATGGGGTATTTCCTGCAAGAAATTAAGGTAACATACGAATACAGTTAACTTGGTCAACAGACAGATACGCCGGGGTTGCACATTTCCTAAAAGATAACCCGATACACCAAATCACCCATTTATACACGTTGTTATGAATAGACAGCTACAATTCCTGAAAAAATTAACCGTTCTTTTTTCAGTTTCTTTACTGCTATGTTTTACTAGTATAAAGGCGCAGACGCTCAATCCGGGCGATTTGGCGGTCATCGGATGGAATGCAATTACCGATCGGGTAGCCATCGTCACATTGGTGGATATACCGGCGGGAACGGTGATTAAGATCACTGATAATGGATGGAATCAGAGTATTAATGCATTTACTGTTCCGCCAAACCCACCGACCGCTAGTGATGGTGTTGTTACTTGGACGTTATCGAGTATGGTCCCAGCAGGTACCGTCTTGGAATTGTTTTTAGGGGGAGCTGATGACGGCACGACGCTAACCAATTTGACAACATCAACCAATTTGACTTCTAATATTGTTTCTTCGGGCTTTGCATCTAATGATGCGATGATCCTTACCGGAGACCAAATTTTCATTTATCAGGGTGTGGATACCAGTCCGTTTTTCATTTTTGGAATGAATAATTCTGCTGGTCCAGTAGACGCAAACAATTGGAATAATAATGTCCCGCTTTTTGCGCTTAGAGACTCGAATCTTCCTAATGGCACCGGTAGCTTAAATGGCTTGACTAATGGCGTAAATGCCATCGGCCTACCCGGAGGCAGTGCTCAACAAGACAATGTCCAATACGTAGGGGCAACGACGACTACTGATCGCTATACCTGGTTGGCACGTATCACCGACATCGCCAATTGGGAGGGAAGCGATGCAAATGATCTTACAAACCCGATTACCTTAGCCCCGACCCCTATCGTTCATATCGATCTGTCAAACAATCCGCCTACCGATATTGCCCTTAGCAACGCGTCCGTAAACCAAAGCGCAGGCATTAACGCAGAGGTGGGTACCCTTACCACTACCGATCCCGATGCGGGCAATACATTTACCTATACATTGATGTCAGGTGTGGGTGGTGAAGACAATACAAGTTTTAATATCAGTGGCAACGCGTTGCGTGCCAATAACGCTGCCGCACTCGTGGCTGGCACCTACAACGTACGTATCCGTACGACCGACAACGCAGGCGGGACATATGATAAACCTTTCACGATTATAGTCGTGGATGACTTAGGACCAATGGTTACCATCAGCAGCGACAAGGCCAGTCTGAAAGCCGGAGAAACCGCTACCCTGACCTTTACCCTCAATGAAGCCAGTGACGATTTTGAGGAGGAGGATATTACCGTCACAGGCGGTACGCTTTCGGACTTTTTGGGCAGCGGCACCAGTTATTCGGCGACCTTTACCCCTTGGACTAATGCTACCGTCACGGCCACGATTGATGTCAATGCCGGTATGTTTGCCGATGCGGCGGGGAATAGCAATTTTGCCGCAACGCAATTGACCATCGCGATTGATACGGAGATGCCATCGGGTTATGCGGTGTCCACTGACCAGACAACCATTACGGTGTTCAACCAGACGGCCATGAGTTTTACCTTTAGCGGAGCGGAAGTGGGGGCTACCTTTGACTATACCATTACGAGTAGTGGCGGCGGAACGGCGGTGACGGGCAGTGGCGGACCCCTTACGGCCGCAACCCAAACGGTTTCTAACATTAATGTGTCTGGTTTGGCGAATGGCACGCTCACGCTGAGTGTTACGCTCACCGACGCGTCGGGCAACGAGGGAGCTCCGGTCACGGACCATGTGACCAAGGCAGCCAATAATCCTCCCGTGATTATGACCAGCAGTGGCCCGGCAGATTTTGTGGAGTCGGTTGATGGCCCCCCGGTACCGGTGACGCTCGATGCTGCATTGACGGTGACTGATCCGGACAATACGACCCTTACTTGGGCAACGGTGACCATTACCGGTCAGCTACAGTCTGGAGAAGATATACTTGATTTTGAAAATAGCAGTGAGCTGGACATTGCCGGTAGCTATGATGCCGGTGCCGGTGTACTGACACTCACTTCGCCGGGCGGTACCGCAACGCTACCAGAATGGCAGGCTGTCTTGCGTACCGTGACCTACAGCAATACGTCTATGACGCCGAGTACAGCCACCAGGACCATCACGTTCGTGGTCAGCGACGGAATGAACAATAGCGCGGGTGCCACCAAGATCGTAACGATTACCGCGGTCAACAACGCACCGATCATCACGAATCTACATGGGGATGCGGTCACCTTTACAGAGAATGGTCCGGCGGTTCTGCTCGACGTAGGCGGGAATGCCACGATCAGCGATCACGATAGCCCTGATTTCAATGGGGGTAGCCTTACGGTATCGATAATCACGAATGGCGTGGCGGGAGAGGACGCACTGGCCATCCGAAATGAGGGGATGGCTGCAGGTCAGATTGGTGTGGCGGGCGGTGACGTGTATTACGGTGGAATCCCTATTGGTTTGCTGAGCGGAGGCGCGGGAGGGGCTGACCTCATCGTGACGTTCCTTCCGCCGGCGACCGCTGTCGCTGCACAGGACTTGATCCGAAACCTGACCTATAGCAATAGCAATACGACGGATCCCTCACCGGATCCACGCACCATCCGTATTACACTGAACGATGGAGACGGCGCAACAAGCTCGCCCAGCGACCTCACGGTCAACATTACAACCGTAAATGATCCGCCGGTGGTGACCACGAGTGGCGGTGCGGTGACCTTTACCGAGCCGGAGGACGGCGATCCCGTACCGGTGACGGTCGATCCGGGGCTGACGGTGGTTGACCCCGACAACACCACACTGGTATCGGCTACAATAAGCATCACCGGTAATTTCCAGGCGGGCGAAGATGGACTTGTGTTTGTAAATGACGGTAGCACGATGGACAATATCATGGACAGTTATGATGCCGGCACAGGCATACTCACGCTCACTTCGGCAGGCAGCACGGCGACGTTGGCGGAATGGCAGGCGGCCTTGCGTGCAGTAACCTATAGCAACAGTTCGCAAAATCCAAATACGGCCCTGCGTACAGTTAGCTTCGTGGTAAACGACGGAACAGATGACAGCAACCCAGCGACAAAAAATATCCATGTCGTGGCCGTGAACACGGCACCGATAGCGGTAGATGACGAAGTAACCGTAACTGAGGACACGCCCGCAACGGGTAATGTATTGACCAATGACTCGGATCCGGAAGGAAACGCATTGACGGCTTCCCTGACCGTCGCGCCCGTTAACGGAACGATCGTATTGAATGCAGACGGGAGCTTCACCTACTCCCCCAATACTAACTATAACGGACCGGATAGCTTTGAATACCAGGTATGCGACAACGGAATGCCCTCACGGTGTGACACGGCATGGGTATACCTCACGATTGAGGCGGTCAACGACGCCCCGACCATCACCGCTCCTGCCACCATCGCGGCAAATGAAGATATACCGACCCCGCTCACGGGCATTAGTTTCGCGGATGTGGATGCGGGTAGCGCAGTTGTAACGGTAACTTTTTCGGTAGCCAGCGGCACGCTTTCCGCCCCATCGGGCGGTGGGGTGACCGTCAGCGGGTCGGAAACCGGAATGTTGACATTGGTTGGCGCAATTGCAGACCTCAACGCATTTATCGCGGCGGGAAACATGAGTTTCACCACCGCGTTGGATGAGACGGATGATGTAACGCTCACGGTACATATCGACGACGGTGGCAACACGGGGATCGACCCCGGGAATTCGGGCACGGATGATTCGGAAGCGGCAACCACGACGGTAACGATAACCGTGACCGCCCTGAACGACGCGCCGGTGAACACCGTCCCCGTGAGCCAAACGATTGACCAAAATGAGCCATTGGTATTTAGCACGGGCAACGGCAATGCGATATCCGTTTCCGACGTGGATGCCGGCGGCGGCGTGATACGGGTCACATTGACGGCCACGAACGGGCTGCTCACGCTATCGGGTACCGCCGGGTTGCATTTCCTTACCGGCAGCGGAACGGGCGACGGTACCGTGACTTTCGATGGTACCCTTGCCGGCATCAATCCGGCATTGAATGGACTGGCGTTTGTCCCAATAAGTGGATACAATGGACCGGCAAGCCTACAGATCACCACGGATGACCTCGGGCTAACCGGATCCGATGGACCGAAAACCGATACCGACCTGATTGATATTACCGTAAACCCAGTTGACCCGGTGGTGATTGCCGTAGGTTCCACAAACGCCGACGGAACCTATAAAATCAATGAGGTCATTCACGTAACGGTGGCATTCGACCAGGTTGTAACCGTCGATGAAACGGGCGGCTCGCCAAGCCTGCTATTGGAAACAGGGGATACGGACCGCGAGGCGATCTACGCATCGGGTTCGGGCAACGACGTGCTGACGTTTAGCTATACGGTACAGGCAGGTGACATGAGCGCCGACCTCGATTATGTATCTACGGCCGCGCTGCTACTGAATGGCGCTACCATACAAAATGCTTCGGGCAACGATGCGGTATTTGAGCTGCCCGCCGTAGGCAGTGCCCATTCGATAGCCGGGCAACACGACATCGCGATCGATGGGGTAGCGCCTGCGGTCACTTCGGTAACCGTGCCGGCTGACGGATATCATGTGGAAAACGATCCGCTGGATTTCACCGTGCATTTCAGTGAACATGTTGCGGTCGATGAAACGGGGGGCACGCCCCACTTGGAACTGACCATTGGCACAGCCACTGTGCAGGCGATTTATGTAAGCGGATCGGGCAGCAATGCGCTGGCTTTCCGATACGTGGTACAGGTTGGTGATACGGATTTGGATGGCATTGATGTCGGTGGCAGTCTCGTGCTAAATGGCGGTACCATCCGGGATGCCGCGGGTAACGATGCGTTGCCGGTACTCCACCAAACCGGTCTGACCGATGACGTACGGGTATACGCTGTGCATCCGAGCGTTGCGCTCTCAACTGAAGCTACATCGCCCGTGAATACACCGTTTACGCTGGTTGTTACGTTTGATGAACCGGTAACCGGTTTTGCCGTGGGAGATATAACAGCGAGTAATGCGACCGTCAGCAACTTACAGACCACTGATCATATTACGTATACCGCACTCGTAACACCAACGGCCGACGGTACAGTAAGCATTCAGGTGCCCGCGGACGTGGCACAGAACGTGGGCAACAATGGTAACACCGCTTCCAATATGCTCAGCCTTGCCTATGATGGTACTGCACCGGTGGTGACAGCGGTTGATGTACCGGCCGACGGCTATTACCGGGAGGGAGACGTGCTTACGTTTACCGTGTATATGGATGATGACGTGGCAGTGCATACCGACGACGGGACACCGTACTTGGCGGTGGTCATCGGCACGGTCACCAGGCAAGCGGGGTATGTAGGCGGCACCGGTACCGATGCGCTTACGTTCTCCTATACCGTGCAAGCGGATGACCAGGATCTGGACGGCATTGCCTTGGGGAGTGACCTGATATTGAACGGTGGGACAATAGGGGATGCTGCAGGTAATGATGTCGGCCTGACACTGAATGGCGGTGCGCCCACAGATGGCATCTTCGTGTATTCGGTGCGGCCGACGGTTACCCTGTCGACCGATGCCGTATCACCGGTTAATGCACCGTTTACGGTGACTGTGACATTCAGTGAGGCCGTGACCGGTTTCTCGCTGGACGATATGGAAGCGACCAATGCTGTGGTCAGCGAGCTGCAAACCACTGACAATATGAGCTATACAGTGCGGGTGACACCTTCGATAGGTGGGGTCGTACAGCTTTCAGTGCCTGCCAACGCGGGCGCCAACGTAGCCAACAATGGAAACTTAGCTTCCAATACGTTAAGCGTGACCTATAGTGAACGTATCACGGGCATCACATTTGAAGATGACAGTTTTGTATACGATGGCACAGCCAAATCATTGGCCATTAAGGGTACATTGCCTGACGGCGTGGTAATAGAATACGTCAACAACAGCCGTACGGATGCAGGTACACAGGAGGTGACGGCCACCCTCAGCGGGGACAATTATGAGACGTTGGTACTGACGGCGGATTTGACGGTTACACAAGCCACGATCACGGGCATCACGTTTGAAGATGACAGTTTTGTGTACGATGGCACAGCCAAATCATTGGCCATTAAGGGTATATTGCCTGACGGTGTAGCGGTGGAATATGCCAACAACAGCCGTACGGATGCAGGTACACAGGAGGTGACGGCCACCCTCAGCGGGGACAATTATGAGACGTTGGTACTGACAGCGGATTTGACGGTTACACCGACTGAGCAGACATTAGTCTTCCCGCCATTACCGGAGAAAATCTACGGGGATCCAAATTTCGATGCAGGGGCTACGGCCAGCAGCGGAGAAGCAGTGAGCTATACCAGCAGCAACCCATCCGTAGCGGAAATTACTCCCGGGGGATTGGTCCGTATCACAGGTGCGGGCGAAACCATTCTCACAGCCACGGTTCCGGAAAATGCCAATTATAGCAACCGGCCCGAAGCTGCGCGGGTACTCACTGTCCGCAAAGCCACGCAGGCCATCACCTTCAATGCCCCCTCCGAAGTCAACCGCGATGCGGGCAGCATCTCACTGGATCTGTCGGCTAGCAGCGGGCTGCCGGTTACACTTACACTAGACGACCCCGAAGTAGCTGTGCTGAATGGTACGGTGCTCAACGTCCTACGCCTCGGCACGGTGCGCATCACAGCCGTGCAGGAGGGCGATGCCAATTACGAAGCGGCCGATCCGGTTACGGTGACAGTGCGGGTTATCGATCCGAAGCTGGAGCTACCGATACGGATACACAAAGCGGTTTCACCCAATGGCGATGGCATCAACGAATACCTCATCATCGAAGCCATCAAAGACTACCCCGAGAATCGGGTGCGCATCTTTAATCGCAACGGCACGGTGGTATATGAAGCTTCGGGTTATAACAATGGTACAGTGGCGTTCCGGGGCATCGGCACCGGACAACAGCGGTTACCGGCGGGAACGTACTTCTACACAGCTGAAATCCGGGTGAACGGAGAGTGGAGGTACGAAAAAGGGTGGTTTGTGTTGAGGTATTAGGTGAGATTTGAGATTTGAGATTTGAGATT
>Ga0182743_1004700_pt1 | contig 10160 bp, 8 predicted proteins | sample eDN3rd30CKraftOP_FD_128522 | JGI IMG/M metagenome (GOLD analysis project Ga0182743, IMG submission 128522) | Enriched Organic Plus compost microbial communities from Emeryville, California, USA - eDNA 3rd pass 30_C Kraft OP (version 2) (version 2) ... | reverse complement strand
GCGACATGCGCCAGCAAGCAGCCAGGCCGGATCATCGGCCGATTTCATTCACTTCGCAAACGCCTCACGCAGCGCAAAGGTTGCTTGCTTGAACACGCCTAGGTCCGTGCCCACCGCGACAAAGTGCATACCCATGTCCAGATAGCGGCGTGCATCTGCCTGCACGGGCGCCAGGGTGCCTACAGCCTTGCCCTGAGCAGTGACGCGGTCATATAGATGGCGAATGACCTCTTGCACCTCTGGATGGCCCGGATTACCCAAGTGCCCCAAGCCCGCCGCCAGATCCGACGGACCAATAAAGATGCCGTCCACGCCCTCGACCGCCGCGATCTCATCGACGGCATCCACGCCGGCTCGGCTTTCGATCTGCAACAGTACGCAGACATTGTCGTTGATCGTCGTCAGATAATCCGGCACCGTGCCATAGCGGTTGCTGCGCTGTGCCCCCGCCACACCCCGGATCCCCTGCGGCGGATAGCGCGTAGCAGCGACGGCGCGACGCGCCTCTTCCGCCGTCTCGATAAACGGTATCAACAGGTTATAAAACCCGATATCCAGCAAACGCTTGATCTCGACCGGATCATTCCAAGAAGGCCGGCCAATTGCCGCGCTCGTGCTGCCCTGCAGCGCCTGCAATTGCTGCAACATCAGCGGGACCTCGTTGGGCGAATGTTCGCCATCGATCAGCAACCAATCGTAGTTGGCCAGGCCCGCCAGTTCAGCGGTAATGTGGTTGGACATGCACATCCAAAAGCCAATCAACCGCTCGCGAGCCAGGATCTGCTGGCGAAAACGGTTAGGCAACGGTGAATTCATAATCACTTCCTTGGCTAAGTAGAAAGCTCTCGTAGCTGCACGCAATCCAGCCGCGAGAGACAGAAACGTGGCGCGATACGCGCTCTAGCAAAAACCCCCATCGAGCGTAACGCCAGCGGCTCACGCGGCGCTCAGCACATAGTCCACGCCGCTACGTTCGCAAATAGCGCGCAGACGCTGTTCCAGCGCCAATGGAATGGGGATGCCCTCGCGCAGGCGACGCTCCCGCTCGACCGCCTCGGGCTCTCCAGCCACCTGCACGGGCTTGGCCGGATCGGCCGGCGGCGTTTCATGCAAGGTGTCGATCACCTCGTCCAGTTCGTCTTCGAATGACCCCGAGTCCCGGAATGCATCCGGATTCAGTGCCAAAAAGAAATGTCCGATATCGTCGGGATCGCCCGGACGGCGCACTGCAGCCTGCCGAGCCGCCAACGCACTGCCGCTCAACGTGCCGCCCAGGATTTGCGCCATCATCGCCAGACCATAGCCCTTATGGCTGCTCATGGCGGCGGTACCGCCCAACGGCGTCAAGCCGCCCTCGCGCCGGTCAAAGATATAGCGCATCGCTTCAGCCGAATCGGTCACATTGCCGCCCTGGCCATCGACCGCCCACCCCTCGGGCAAGGGCTTGCCATGGAAGTCGTACACCTTGACCTTGTTCGCGGCGACCGTGGTCGTGGCCATATCCAGCACGAAGGGTTCGTTCTGGGCCGCTGGGGCTGCAAACGCAATCGGATTGGTCCCCAGCATCGGAAACGCCCCATGCGTAGGCACCATGATCAGCGTCGTCGCACTACTGGTCACCAACCCCACCGTGCCACGCCGCACGGCCATACGCGCATAAACACCCGCCGCGCCGAAGTGATGCGAATTTCGCACCGAAACGGCGCCTACGCCATGCTCCAAGGCCTTGTCTACCGCGAGATTCATCGCCTGCGCCGCGACCGGATACCCGAGACCTGCCATGCCGTCGAGCAACGCGGTAGACGCGGCCTCGCGCACCAAACGAGGCCGCGCACCGATCTGCAACGTACCGGCACGCAACTTGGCCTCATACGCAGGCAACATGGAAATGCCGTGCGAATCGATTCCCAGCAAATCCGTTTCCGCCATCAGGTCCGATGTGGTGACGGCCAGATCCTCCGGCATCCCCCACGCCATCAACACCAGCCGTATCTGCTGACGCACCTGCTGCGCCGGCACATTGGTTACTTGGCTACTACCACCCTTCACTGCCGCTCTCCTTCGGGCTTCACACCCTTGTTCTCAACGGGCATTGCACCCGTCTTGCCGCCACATATGTGTTGAACCACGCTGGACCGCGCCCAGCCGCTCGATTCTCATTGATCCCGTTCACGATCCACCAGTCGATGACGCGCCTGACCCAGATGAAACTGCATCGCCACCCGCGCCCGCTCGCCGTCCTGTTCGCGTATCGCCGACAAAATGGCGGCGTGCTCGTCCACAACGCGTTGCGCGCGTTGACGCGACCCGGTACGCGTCAGACTCAATGTCAGGCGCATGAAACCGCTGATCGACTCGTGAATCGATTCCAGCACCCCCAGGTAATAATCATTACCCGTCGCCTGTACAATACAGGCATGAAAGGCGAGGTCCGCTTCCGCGGAAATATGGCCACGTTCCAGTTCATCCACGAACGCCGCATGTGCCTGCTCGATCTGAAGCAGCTCCTCGTCCGTGCGCCGCATGGCTGCCAGGCGTGCGGCGTCGCCCTCGAGCGCGACACGAACCTCTTGGGCCCGTAAATACGCTCCCACATTCCGCACATCGCTGAACGTTTTTAAACGAGGCGCGGGCTGATGACTGACAAACGTCCCCAAGCCCTGATGCGCCGTCACCAACCCATCTGCACGCAAGCGCAGCAGCGCCTCGCGTACTACCGGCCGCGAGACGCCAAAACGCTCGCAGATCTCGTGCTCGGATGGCAGCTTGTCGCCGACATTCAACCCGCCTTCGACTATCTGTTCAAAGATCTGGCCGTATAGCTGATCTGCCAGACGCACGCGCTGGCCTCGCTCCAGGACCAAGGCACCACCGCCCTGCTTGTCGGCTGCGGCTGCGTTCGCCTCGCCGGCGAGCGTGCCAGGCCCCGCTTGCATTGCTGGACTCAAGGGGCTGGCATTCGTCGTGCCCGCCCCCGATCTCGCTGCTCGTTTACGTGTAGTCGACATGACGCGCTAACCGCCAACCGCCCCTTGCGTATTCACATACAAGGCATAAACGGAATGCGACGATGCCATGAACAAGCGGTTACGGTGCGCGCCGCCAAAGCACAGATTGGCGCAGCGCTCGGGCAAATGAATATGGCCCAGGCGTTTGCCTTGAGGCGAGACGACCATCACGCCGTCCTTGCCCTCGCCCATGCCCCAGCCCAGCCACAGATTGCCGTCCACATCGCAGCGCAGGCCGTCGATGGTGCCGCCTTGCGCGTCCAGGAACACCCGCCCGTTAGACAGCTTTTTGCCGCCCTCGGTCACGTCATACACATGGACCAAGCGATTCGGCGTCGCGCGCCCTTCGACCACATACAGCAGCGACTCATCAGGCGAAAAGCACAGACCATTGGTGCCCTTCAGGTTCGTGATCATGGCCTCGCCCTTGCCCGTCTGCGCATCGATGCGATAGACCGTGTGCGGCAATTCGGCCTTGGCCTTGCGGCCCTCGTAATTGCCGCCAATCCCGAACGGCGGATCCGAAAACCAGATCGAACCATCCGAATGGCAAATCACATCATTGGGCGAATTCAGAGGCTTGCCTTCATAGCTATCCATCAGCACCGTGATCGAACCATCGTATTCCGTACGGGTGACGCGGCGCGTCAGATGCTCGCACGTCACGAGACGGCCCTGCCGATCGCGCGTATTGCCATTGGCGTAGTTCGAGGGTTTGCGAAACTCGCTGACCGCCCCCGTGGACTCATCCCATTTCATGATGCGGTCGTTGGGAATATCGCTCCACAGCAAAAACCGCCCATCGCCAAACCATACCGGCCCCTCGTTCCAGCGCATACCCGTCGCAATGCGCTCCACGCCCGCATTGAACAAGCGATAGGGTTCGAATGCGGCATCCAGCACTTGCACCGAAGGATCGGGATACGCCGCAGCAGGCTCCCAGGCACGCGCCCATGCGGGCAGCGTCAGCGCCGCTGCGCCGACCCCCGCCAACCACCGGCGGCGCCCGTTATGGACCGATGTCTCGTCTTCAGGATTCGGCTGCTTTGGTAGGGATGCGGCAGCGGACTGTGGAGCAGGAATATCACGCATAAAGTTGTCTCCGGCTTATCGTTATCTTCGCTGTGCGAGCATACTCACACTAGGGTATTTACTGCTAAAAATGCCGTGTTTATCACCGTACGATACGGCCTCGGAAAAGTATACTTGGTTGACAAGCATACTCTCAACGCTTGGTCTTGTTTTACAAGACTCCCCGCTCACAAGATGCGCCCAACGCGCACAGGAGACATCGTGAAGAAACTGATTAGCGCCATCGCAACCGCCAGCCTCACCCTGCTCGGCGGCACTGCTGCCCAAGCGGCCTCGTATCCCGACAAGCCCGTCACCGTCATTGTGCCCTTTGTTCCTGGCGGCTCGTCCGACATCACGGCGCGCTCGGTCCTGCCGGGGATGCAAAAGCTCCTGGGCCAGACCTTCGTAGCCGAAAACAAACCTGGCGCCAACAGCGCCATCGGCGCTCAGGCTCTCGCACGCTCCACGCCAGACGGCTACACCATGATGGTCGGCTCGATCGGCACCTTTGCCATTAACGAAGCCTTGTACAAAGAACTCTCGTACAACCCCAGCAAGGACTTTGCCTATCTGACTCAGGCCGTGCGCAACCCCAACATCCTGGTTGCACCGCCCTCGTTCCCGCCCAACACCGTCGCCGAACTGGTGGAATACGCCAAGAAAAATCCCGGTAAAGTCTCGTACGCCTCCTCCGGCACAGGTTCGTCGGACCACCTGTCTGCCATCCTGTTTCGCCAGCGCACCGGCACGACCGGCGTAGACGTCCCCTACCGCGGCGGTGGTGCGGCCATTGCCGACCTGTTGGGCGCCCAAGTCAACGTCTCGTTCCAGAACCTTGGCGCAGTACAGAAACACGTACAGGCCGGCAAACTGAAGGCCCTGGCCATCACCGGCGATGCCCGTTCACCGGAATTGCCCAACGTGCCCACCCTGGCCGAAGCCGGCATCAAAGACATGGTGGTGTACTCGTGGCAAGGTTTTGCCGTACCTAAAGACACCCCGGCCCCGATCGTGAAAACCCTGTCCGACGCACTGCGCACCACGCTGCGTGACCCCAGCGTGATGAAAACCCTGCAAGGCCTGGGCTTTGAGGTCGTGGCCAACACACCCGAAGAGTTCGCCGCCTTCCAAAAAGCCGAGGTCGCCCGCTGGAAGCAGGTCATCAAAGAAGGCGGCATTGAGCTGCAATAAATCAAGTAGCATTTGTTTTTTCTCACCCCAACCATCAACGACATGACCACCAAGCCACGCATTCTTCAGGTCGGCTCTCTGTCCGGCTCTCCTTCCGCCAACCAACGGCTCGCCAACGACTACGACGTCTTCGAGCTCTGGAAACACGGGGATCGCAAAGCCGCCCTCACCGACCACGGCAAAGGCATCACCGCCGTGGTCACCTCGGCAACCATGGGCGCCGACGCCGACCTGATCAATGCGTTGCCTGATCTGAAGGCCATCTGCAGTTGGGGCGTGGGCTATGAAACCATCGACGTACAAGCGGCCCGTGCCCGCGGTGTCCTCGTCAGCAACACGCCGGACGTCCTGACCGACTGCGTGGCCGATCTGGCCTGGGGGCTGATGATCGCCGGGGCGCGCCGCATGAGCCTGGGCGACCGCTTTGTACGGGCCGGCCGCTGGGGCCAGGTCCATGGCAACATCCCGCTGGGCACCCGCGTCAGCGGCAAAAAACTGGGTGTGATCGGGCTGGGCCGCATTGGCCAGGCCATCGCCCGCCGCGGCGATGGTTTCGACATGGAAGTCCGCTATCACAACCGCCGTGCACGGACTGACGTGCCTTACGGCTACGAAGCCTCGCTGATCGATCTCGCTACCTGGGCCGATTTCTTGGTCGTTGCCACCGTCGGCGGCCCGGAAACCCGCCATCTGGTCAATCAGCAGGTCATCGAGGCTTTGGGCCCCAAGGGCATCATCGTCAACATCGCGCGCGGCCCCGTCATTGACGAACAAGCCCTGACAACCGCCCTCGAAAACGGCAAACTCGGTTGCGCCGCCTTGGACGTGTTCGAATACGAGCCCAAGGTGCCCGAGGCCCTCATCGACAGCGATAACACGGTCTTGCTGCCTCACATCGGTAGCGCCACCTACGAGACCCGCCTGGCCATGGAAGACCTGATGCTGGAAAACCTGGCATCGTATTTCCAGAGCGGCAAGCTGGTCACGCCGGTCGAATAAACCCTCAGCCGCCACAGTGAGCCGCGCAACGGCTCACTCTCGTGCCGGCGCCGATCTGCCGAGCGGGTGCAACGCCCGCTATTGCGCCTGAATCTGGGCGCTTTCCTTGTAGCGTCAGATGCTTTCCTCAAGGCCGTCCAACACCATTGCCTGTCATGGCCAACGCTTCAAAATTTAAGAAACAAAAACGATTATCATTATTGGTGCAATAATTATTATTCCTGGCTAGCCCGGCCGGCGCCTCTTCGCCGCTGTCGCCTCGCCCCTCACCTCGCTGCATTTCACATCACGCCATGCCCTTGCCGTTGCCGCAACGCCCCCTTGTTTGCCTGATCGCACTCATCCCTACCCTGGCCATAGCGCAGCCTGCCACGACAAGCCGTCCCGATGATGACATCGCGCAAATGCCGACGGTACAGATAACCGGCGATGATGGCGCCGAAGCATTCAATCCGGTCACCCCGCCTCAAGTCAATAAATCCTCTATTCCGCTATCGGCGACACCGCAATCCATCACCGTGGTGCCACGCGGCGTGCTCGACAGCCAACAGGCGCAGACCCTGGCCGATGCTCTGCACAATGTGCCGGGCGTGGTCAGCAATCAATTTGGCCGTCGCGGCTGGGACGATCTGATCATTCGCGGCCAAGTGGCATCGGATTCCATTTTCCTGGACGGCCTGCGCGTCTCAGACAGCAACCGTGTCGCACAAGAATTGTTCGGCGTAGACCAAGTCGAAGTCCTCAAAGGGCCCGCCTCATTGCTGTATGGCCTGGTGCTGCCCGGCGGACTGGTAAACATGGTGAGCAAACGTCCGCAGGCCGAGGCCTTTGCCCGCGCCGATGTCACGGTGGCCAGCCATGATTTCTATCAGGGCACGCTGGACATGGGGGCGCCTCTGTCCGACAGTGGCAAGGCGGCGTTTCGTCTGAACGCGCTGGCCATGAACTCGCACGATGCGACCGATTATGTGTGGTTCAAGAATCGCTGGATCGCCCCCTCGCTGTCGCTGGACCTCGGCGCCGCCACCGATTTTACGATTCTGGCCAGCTACCAGGAACGCCGCTACATCCGCCAGCAGGGTTTGCCGCTGGCGGGTTCCGTCCTGCCCAACCCCTTGGGCAGCATTGCCCGCAGCCGATTCATCGGCGAACCGGACCAAGACCCTTATCGGGCATTCCAAAGCCGCATCGGCTACGCCCTCACCCATCGCTTTGCCAACGGTTGGACGCTCAATCAAAACTTGCGCTGGCAACAGTTCTCGGTCACGGGCCAGTTGATCGCCAACGGCACGCTGAATGCGGACAATCGAACGCTGCGACGCACCGCGACAGATCAAGCCTGGGACGGCGACACCTTTTCTCTGGACACCAATGCTCAACGCCGTTTCGACACCCCGCTGGGCCGTCATACCATCACGGTCGGGGTCGACTATCTACGTTCAAGGGAAAACGCGCTGTCGTACAACTGCAGCGTAGGCACGCTGGATGTTTACGATCCCGTCTACGGCAGCGCGATTACCTGCCCCGCCAATCCGCGAACCGACACCACGTCGACACTGCGCGCATTGGGCGTCTACCTACGCGACCAGATAGAGTTCGGCGAGCGTTGGCAACTCGTCGCGGGCCTGAGGCGCGACCATGCCGCGACCTACTCCACCAACCATTTGAATGGCGAGCGCGCAGACAATCCGTCTCAAGCCACCACCGGCTCTGCGGCCCTCATGTACGAAATGTGGCCCGGTGTGCGCCCCTACATCAGCTATGCGACCTCTTTCTATCCCAACAGCGGGACCGACGTCGATGGCAACGTGTTTGATCCCGAAAAGGGATCGCAATGGGAAATCGGCGTGAAATTCGATCTGGATGACGGGGCTACCAGTTTGACGCTGGCCGCCTTCGATTTGCGCCGTCGCAGCGTCCTGCAATCCGACCCCTTCAACGACGGTTTCAGTATCGCCGTAGGCGAACAACGCACGCGGGGTGCGGAAATCGGCTTTGCCTCCGATCTGGGCAACGGCCTGAGCCTGATGGGAGGCTATGCCTATACTGCCGCCGTCATCACCGACGATGGCGGTCAATCGCCCTCCACAGAGGGAGACTGGCTGGACAACGTACCACGGCACAGTTTCAATCTGACGGCGCGATATCGCCTGCAAGACCGGCTGCTAGGCTGGGAACTCAACGGCACCGTACGCGGAGAAAGCCGCCGTCATGCCTACGGGTACGAAATTACCGGTTACGCCGTGGCAGACGTCGGTGTCGCGTATCACGCGGCACATTGGCGCGCGGCGCTGACCGTGCGAAACCTGTTCGACAAGGACTACTTCACTGGCGGCTTGCGTAACGCGGTCGCGCTGGGAGACGGTCGCACCGCCATGCTGACGCTGGGATACCAATATTAGGGCCAGGCGTCACACCTCGCGTTCCTCGGTCTTGAGGTTATTGTCGCGGGCGAAGTCCACCACGAATTTGTAGGCCAGCGGCTCCAGGTCCCGCAGCCGCAGATCCACCACCACGCCGCGAACCCCATCGATCAACATGGGTAACACATAAGGCGAATAGGTCAGGTGGCTGCCAGCCGAGCCGGGCGGCCGGAACTGGGCCATCACGCCGGCCAGGCGCTCGGCCCAATCACTGGGACGAAAACGGGAGCCACTCTCGGTGACACCGTGAATAACGAATTGTTTGACGCGATTTGTCATGAATTTTTCACCACGGGCGGCGTGCGCTGCGTCCGGATCGGACAAACGACAAAGATGCGGCCCGCGCCGCGAATTGTATATGATTGATGTTTTGGCTTCGCCCTTTTCATCATGACACCTCCTGCGCACCAGACTGGCCCGTTGCGGCACTTCCTGCAGTTCCGGGACTTTTCCCCCAGTGAAATCGCCTATGTTCTCGACCGTGCCCGCTTGATCAAAGACAAGTTCAAGCGCTACGAGCCCCATATGCCTCTGCACGACCGCACTCTGGCCATGGTGTTCGAGAAAGCCAGCACCCGTACCCGCGTCTCGTTCGAGGCCGGGATGTACCAAATGGGTGGCTCTGTCATCAACCTGACGTCCAACGATTCGCAACTGGGCCGCTCCGAGCCCATCGAAGACACGGCCCGCGTGATTTCCCGCATGGTCGACATCGTCATGATCCGCACGTTCGAGCAGACCCGCATCGAGCGCTTTGCCTCGCATTCGCGCGTGCCTGTCATCAACGGGCTGACCAACGAATTCCACCCTTGCCAGATTCTGGCCGACATCTTCACGTACGTCGAACACCGTGGCCCCATCGCCGGCAAGACCGTTGCCTGGATCGGTGATGCCAACAATATGTCGTACACCTGGCTGCAGGCGGCCGAAATGCTGGGCTTTACGCTGCATGTGTCCACACCGCCTGGCTACGAACTCGAGCCCAATCGCATCGGCACCCCACCCGAGGGCGTGCTGCGCCAGTTTGCCGACCCCATCGAGGCCTGCCGCGGCGCTCATCTGGTGACGACCGACGTCTGGACCAGCATGGGCTACGAGGCCGAAAACGACGCCCGTCGCGCGGCCTTTGCCGATTGGTGCGTCGACGCCGAAATGATGGCTGCTGCCGATCCCCAGGCTGTGTTCATGCACTGCCTGCCCGCTCACCGTGGCGAAGAAGTCACCGGCGAAGTCATCGACGGGCCGCAAAGCGTGGTCTGGGATGAGGCGGAAAATCGCCTGCATGTGCAGAAAGCGCTGATGGAATTCCTGTTGTTGGGCAAAATCGATTGACGGCGAATTCCGGGGCGAGGTGATTCAGTTCGCTTCGGCCTCTTGCGGTTTGACGTCGTTCGTGCGGCGAGAAAAATGAGTTCTTGAGGCGTTTGCCGCAGCCGGGGCGCAGTGGCGGACAGGCCTGGTCGGC
>Ga0182743_1004695_pt1 | contig 10166 bp, 10 predicted proteins | sample eDN3rd30CKraftOP_FD_128522 | JGI IMG/M metagenome (GOLD analysis project Ga0182743, IMG submission 128522) | Enriched Organic Plus compost microbial communities from Emeryville, California, USA - eDNA 3rd pass 30_C Kraft OP (version 2) (version 2) ... | reverse complement strand
TCGACCGCGACCACGCCGCCCTCCTTGAGCTCGACGAGCCGGTAATACAGGACGGCCGCCAGCATCGAGGTGTAGGGGTACAGGAGCACCCCGAGGATCAGTCCCACGAGGGCGCCCAGCAGCGGGGTGATCGCCGCGAGCAGGGCGACCAGGACGCCGATGCCGAACAGGATCACGATCAGCAGCAGGCCGACGCCGAGGATCCTCATGCGGTTGTCCTTGGTCAGTTCGGCGCTGCGGGACATCGAGTCGAACACGCCCTTGTCCTCGACCACGAGGGCGGGCAGCGAGACGGCCAGGATCAGGGCAAGGATGATGCCGGGCACGATCAGCAGCAGCAGGCCGACGCCGACGATGATGCCGACGACGATCTCGAGAGCGATGATCGCCAGCAGGCGCGGCCAGATCGACCCGAGCAGTTCACCGACCGTGTAGTCGACCTGCCCGTCGTTCTGGACGTCCTGGACGATCCGGATGACCGCGCCGGCGAGCCACGCCGTGGCCACGATCCGGACGATCGCGGCAAGCAGTCCGCCGACGCCGTCGGTACCGAGGATCGCTTCGAGGATCGCCGCCGGGATCAGCAGCACCAGTGCCACGATCCAGAACGTCCCGAATGCCTTCTTGTAGATCTCCCCGGTTGCCTCGAACACCCCTCCGATGTCGAGGTGGCTACCGGTACCGCTTGAACCACTCATGTGAAAACTCCTCCTTCGATTACGATCGGGGATGGCCCCGTCCTCCTCGCCATTGCACAGCACCTGCCGGATACCTCCACACGAAACGAGAAGTTCATGCCGGGTGTCCGACCGACCACCAAGAATGGATTCCACATGGCGACCCGGAACGGCACCACCGAACTGACCCAGGATCCGCCCCGCATCTCGGGGAAGGAGCTTCGCGAGCGGGTGCCCCGGGCTTGTTTCGCCTCGTTCATCGAGGAGATCGGGTCGGGCCGGATCGAGGCCACTCCGGGCATCTGATGAACGGAGGAAGCCCTGGGGACATCGTCATCGCCGGCGGCTACGGGCACGTCGGCCGCGCGATCGCGGAGCGCCTGGCACCCCGCTATGCCGGGCGGGTTGTGGTCGCGGGCCGCAGCGAAGAGAAGGCCCGCCAGGCCGTCTCGGCCATCGGTCACGGGAGCCGCGGCCTCCGCCTCGACACCGCCGAAGGGATCGCGCCGGACGGCGCCGCCATCGTGATCATGTGCCTGGACCAGTTCGACCCGTCCTTCGCCTCGGACTGTTTCGCGCGCGGGATCGGCTACGTGGACATCTCGGCCGATGACCGCATCCTCGGGATGGTCGAGGCCCTCGAAGCGACCGCCCTGCGAGGCCGCACACCCGGCCTGATCGACGTCGGCCTCGCGCCCGGCCTGAGCAACCTCCTGTCGCGAATGCTCGTCGAAACGATGGAGAACGTCGTCCGCCTCGACCTCTTCGTGCTTCTCGGGGCGGGCGACGACCACGGCCCGGCCGCGATCGAGTGGACGCTCGACAAGTTCGATTCGGAGTTCATGGTTTTCGAAGACGGTCGGCCGCGCTGGGTCCGGGCGCAGCGGGAGACCCGCAGGGCCGAGGTGCCCGGCCGGAGAAACCCCGTTCTCGGGGTCCGGTTCGACTTCCCCGAACAGCGGAGCCTGGTCCGCACGCTCGGGGTCCCGACGGTCAGCAGCTGGATGGCGACCCTCCCGCCCGGACTGGCGCGCTCGATGCGGCTTGCCGCCCTGGCCGGCGGCGGCGAGCTGACCCGGCGGCCCCGGTCACGGCGGGCTCTCCTCAGGATCCTCGAGGGCGGCGGAAGAATCGGCACCGACGAGTGCGGTGTCGTGGTGCAGGCCACCGACGCCGAGGGGCGGATGTCCGAGATGGCGGTCCTCTCGTCGGACCAGTCGGCCCTCACGGCATCCGCCGCGGCGCTGATGGCGGCCGAGATGATCGACGGGCACATTCCACCCGGCGTCCATCACAGCGACGAGGTGATCGAGCCGCGCGGGCTGCTCGGGAAACTGGCGGCAGGGGACCCGGAGATCCGTGTCCTGGCCGCGGGGGACACTACGATCACGCCGTGAAGTCTCGACCGCTGATCCTGCTGTTGTTCCTGGTTGGCGCCCTGGCCCTCCCCCAAGCCGCATCCGCAGACGTCCAGGGAGCCGCCAAGCGACTGAACCAGCTGCGCGACAAGCCGCAGCAGCTCCGCCAGTTCCTCCGGTTCATGCCAAAGGGAACCGACCTCCACACCCACCTCTCGGGCGCCGTCTACGCCGAGTCGATGATCCGTTGGGGCGCGCAGGACGGCAAGTGCGTAGACACGACGACGTACGCCTCGTCCTTCCCGCCCTGCGAAGCAGGCCAGGTGCCGCTCGCCAACGCGCTCTCGGACACTCAGCTATGGGACCGGATCCTCGCGGCCTGGTCGATGCGCGGCTTTCGCCCCGACGCCTTCTCGGGCCACGACCACTTCTTCGCCACCTTCGACCTGTTCGGTGCCGCCTTCAGCGGACGGCAGGGCGACGGCCTCGCCCAGGTCCTCCAGCGGGCGGCCTCCCAGAACGTTCAGTACGTCGAGCCCCTGATCACGCCACAGTTCGGTGCCACCCTCGCCGTCGCCGACAAGGTGCCCTACAACCCCGACTTCGGGGCGATGCGCCAGGCGATGCTGGCAGAGGGCATCCGGGACGCGATCCCGGCCGCGGGCCAGACGGCGAGCGATGCCATCGCCGGATCCTGGCAACGCATGGGGTGCGCCACCGCGAACCCGAAGCCGGGCTGCGACGTCCTCGTCAACTTCGACGTCCAGGTCCTCCGCAACCAGCCGCCCAACGTGGTCTTCGCCCAGCTCCTGTTCGGGTTCGAGCTGATGAAGGCCGACCCGCGATGGGCCGGGATGAACATGGTCCAGCCGGAGGACGCCGCCTACTCGCTGGGCAACTACAGGCTCCACATGAAGATGGTCCGCTACCTCAGGAAGCTCTACCCCGGCGAGAAGGTCACGCTCCACGCCGGAGAACTCGTACCGGGACTGGTGCCGCCCTCCGACCTCCGCTTCCACATCCGGGAGGCGGTCCAGGTGGCTGGTGCCGACCGGATCGGCCACGGGGCCGACCTGCGGTGGGAACGGAATCCGGAACAGATCGTCCGCAGCATCGGGCGCCGCGGGGTCTGTCTCGAGATCAACCTGACCTCGAACAGACAGATCCTCAACCTGTACGGGCGCCGGCATCCGATCAGCGACTACGTGAAGGGTGGCGTCAAGGTCACCCTCTCGACCGACGACGAGGGCGTCTCGAGGACGGACCTGACCTCGCAATACGTCCAGGCGGTCCGGGTACACGGCTACGGATACCGGCGGCTCAAGAGGTTCGCCCGGGACGGGCTCCGGTGTTCGTTCCTCGACCCCGCGACCAAGCGACTCGCGCTGGCCGACCAGGCGCGGCGCTTCCGCCGGTTCGAGGCGCGCTTCCCCTCGCGCTAGTCGAGGATCGCGACGACCCGGGCGGGCGCCGCGCTGCCGCCGACCAGCCGCAGCGGGAAGCAGGCGACGGTGAACCCGGTCGGCGGGAGGCGGTCGAGGTTGGCGAGCCTCTCGATCTGCGAGTACGGGATGTCGGCCTGGTGGGCCTCCCAGAAGATGCCGGCCTCTCCCCTGGCCTTCGCCTCCTCGGCCTGGATCCAGAGCGGCCGGTCCCAGCCCCACGCATCGATTCCCATCACCCTCACACCGTGGTCGTAGAGCCACCGGGTCGCCTCGGCCGATACACCCGGACCGTGGGCCATGTACTCGACCGTGCCCAGGTACCGGTCGCACCCGGTGCGCACGAGACAGATGTCGCGTTCCGCGATTTCGTGGCCGATCCGTTCCAGCTCGGTCTCGATGTGGGCGACCTCGATCACCTCCCCGTCCTCCCGCTCGTGAAAGTCGAGCACGAAGCCGGGCCGGAAGAACCAGTCCAGCGGGAGTTCCTCGATCGTCTGCGCCCGCTCGCCCTGGATGGTCGAGTTGTAGTGCCAGGGCGCATCCACGTGGGTGGAGCTGTGGGTCCCGAGAAGGGTGAAAGTGTCCACCGCCCATCCCTCGCCGTCCCGGAGCAGCTCGGGGCCGACCCCGAACATGGCTTCGATCTGGCGGGCGCCCTCCTCGTGGTCCGAGTACTCGACGTCCACCCTCACCGCGTCGGGAGCACCCTCGGGGCCCGGTTCGATCGGCGCGGAGAGATCGATGAATCTGGTCATGCCGGGCAGACTAGAGTCTCGACATGACCGCGACCTTCATCGACTGCGCCCGCAGCCTCTCCACCCGCGAGTCCTGACGCTCAGCGCTCCCAGGAGGCGAGGATCGGGCGAGGATCCAGGAGCCTGCCCCGGGTCCTGATCTCGATGTGTAGGTGGCAAGGCGTCCCGGCCGCGTTGCCGGTCAGTCCGACCGCCCCGATCCGCCTTCCCGCGCGAACCCTCTGGCCATTGCGCACCGGAGCCGGCGACCGGAGGTGGGCGTACTTGTAGGTGCGCCTCTCCCCCTCACCCTTCAGCACCACGAAGTTCCCGTAGAGCCGGGGGTCGTAGGCCCTCTTGATGATCGTCCCGGCCCGGACCGCGATCAGGGGCGTACCGCAGCGCGCCGTGACGTCGAACCCTTCGTGCGTGCGGCCGTCGACCCGCGGCGCCCCGAACTCGCCGATGTACCCCCGTGTCCCGTGCGGGCCGTCGACCGGGAAGGCGTGGCCCCGCAGGCGGGCCCTCCCGAGCTTGTACAGGGGCCCGCCGACCGGCCCCGCGAGGACCTCGTAACGCCCGGGCGGGGCCAGCCCGCCCCGCCGGGTACGCCCGTCCCAGGCCCGGTGGTGCCATCTGGCCGGGGCGAGGCGTCCGGTCACGAACCGGCGCACCGTCCCGGTGCCGAGCCGGTTGACGCGGATCGCGAGGCGCATCGGGGATGGCGCCGCGAAACGGAGGTGGAAACGCACCGGATCGACGGAGTGGGGCACCACCTCCCTCGGGGTCACGCCCCCGTCGACCAGCCGGAAGCCGGACCCCGGGGCCCCGTTCGCGGACCCTGCAAAGAGCAGAGCCGCCGCCAGGACGGCGACGGCTCCGGAAAGACGGACGAGCAAGGCTCCTAGCGGTGCTCGATCACACGATCGATGAGACCGTATTCGGCGGCCTCCTCGGCGCTCATGAAGTAGTCCCGCTCGGTGTCGTGCGTGATCTTCTCCAGGTCCTGGCCGGTGTGCTTGGCGAGGATCTTGTCGAGTCGGCTCCGCGTGTCGATGATCTCGTTCGCGTGGATCTCGATGTCGGTCGCCTGGCCCTGGAACCCCGAGGAAACCTGATGGATCAGGATCTTCGAGTTGGGCAGCGACATGCGCTTGCCCGGGGCGCCACCGGCGAGGAGCAGGGCGCCCATGCTCATCGCGATGCCGACGCAGATCGTCTGCACGTCCGGCTTGATGAACTGCATCGTGTCGTAGATCGCGAGACCGGCGTAGACCGAACCGCCCGGCGAGTTGATGTAGAGGCTGATGTCCTTCTCGGGATCCTCGGCATCGAGGTGGAGCAGCTGGGCCACCACCAGGTTGGCGATGTCCTCGTTCACGCCGGTGCCGAGGAAGATGATGCGCTCGTTGAGGAGCCGGGAATAGATGTCGAACGAACGCTCACCTCGTGAGGTCTGTTCGACGACCATGGGGACAAGTGGACTCATGTCGCGAATCCTATAGAGGCCGGTAGTCGGGCTTACTCGGCGGATTCATCCGCCGAGTCGTCCTCCAGGCCCCAGAGCTTCCTTGCCGTGTCCTCCTTCGACATCTCGACCGGCTTCGCCGTTTCGGCGATGTGGTCGATCGCCTTGCGCACCTTGATGTCGGCGGCGACCATCTCGTGCCGTCCGTCGCGCTTGAGGCGTTCGAGGAGCTTGGCGCCGGTGGTCCGCTCGTGCGACGCCATGTGCTCGAGCTCCTCGGCCATCTCCTCGTCGGTGACCTCGATGCCCTCGGCCTCGGCGATCGCGACGAGCACGGCCTCGCGACGGATCTCCTGGTCGGCGTCGTCCAGCGACTCGTCGATGATCTCCTCGCGGGTCTTGCCCTGCATCTGGAGGTAGGTGTCCGGGTTCATGCCCTGGCTGGCCATCTGGCGCTCCACACGCTCCCAGCGTTCCTCGCCCCGGGCCCGGAGGATGTCCTCGGGGATCCCGACGGAGGCGTTCTTCACGGCCGCATCGACGGCCGCGACGCGGAAGTCCTGTTCGATCCGCTGCTCGGCCGACTGGCTCAGCTTCTCGGCGATGTCGGCCCGGAGTTCCTCGAGGGTGTCGAACTCGGATGCCTCGGCGGCGAAGTCGTCGTTCACCTCGGGAAGCTTCTTGACGCGGACCTCCTTGACGGTGACCGCGAAGTCGGCGTTCTGGCCGGCGAGTTCGGCCGCCCCGTAGTCCTCGGGGAAGTCCACGTTCACCGCGACCTCGTCACCGGCGCTGGCGCCGATCAGCTGCTCCTCGAAATCGTCGATGAGCTGTCCCGAACCGATCTCGATCGTGTGGTCGGTGGCGGAGCCGCCCTCGAACTCGACGCCGTCCAGGGATCCGACGAAGTCGACGAGCACGTGGTCGCCTTCCTGGGCGGGACGGTCGACGACATCCAGGCTCGCCATGCCCTCGCGCAGGCGCTCGATCTCCCGGTCGATCACCTCGTCCGGGACCTCGCTGCTCGCCTTCTCGACCTCGAGGCCCTCGTACTCGCCTAGCGTCGCCTTGGGCCTGACGCCGACCTCGAAATTGAACTCGACGGTCTCACCGTCCCTGGTCGGGGCCTTGGTCACGTCGACCTCGGGGGTGCCGATCGGCACTACGCCCGACGCGTACACGGCGCGCTGGTACCACTCGGGGAGGGCCTCCTGGAGCGCCTCCTGGAACACGGTTTCGTAGCCGAGACGCTGGATCGCGAGCGACGGCGGCGCCTTGCCCTTGCGGAAGCCGGGCATGCGCATCTCGCGGGCCAGTGCGCGGGCGGCCCGCTGGACCTGTACGGACACTTCGTCGGCCGGAACCTCGACCTCGACGCGTGCCCTCGAATCTTCTAGTTCAGTAACGGTGGTCTTCAAGGTCGAATGAGCGTACCGGGGACGGCCCGTCCCCCGCTTCCAGAGCCATCGGACGCGCCCATGGGTGGAACATCTCCCGCGGGAGAGTTCATGCTGCAGAACCTCCCGATCCGGGCGCCCTGGCCGTCCGTCGGCCTTGGCGCGCTCACGGTCGCGAGAGCTACGCGAACTGCCGGACCGCAGCCGGGTTTCTCAGCGCCGTTTAGCCGCCCGGTGGGCCCTGAGCGCCTTGACGAAGTCGAGGACGAAGCCGACCAGGCGTCCGACCGGTCCGGTCACCAGCCATGCGCGGACCGGCGCCCGTTTCATCCCACGCTCACTCACTGGCGTAGTCGAGTAACGAGAGGTCGACCAGCCACTCGACCGGGGCGTGGTCGTCCGTCCAGGCGTCGCCCCCGGCCAGCGGGGGCTCGGTGCGGCGGGCGGTGTCGAACGCCAGCTCTTCCAGGCCCCCCGGGATCGGCGACCTGGACCCCGTCACCGCGGCGATGATGTTGCGGGCCGCGATCGGCTCGGCCGAACCCACGAGCATCGTGTTGGTGCCGGTCACCGGATCGCGGAGCACGTGGGGCAGGGCTCGTTCCAGCGTCGCGGTGAGGTTCCTCTCGAGCGCGTCGCTGCCCTCGGGGTGCCCCACGTTGATCAGCACCACCCCGCCCGGCCTAAGGCGGTCCCGGACCAGCTCGAAGAACTCCTCCGTCGCCATGTAGAACGGGATGTACGGCTGGTGGTACGCGTCGACCATGATCACGTCGTAGGCCCGGTCGGCCGCCCGCAGCCAGGGGCGCGCGTCCTCGTCGAAGACCTCCATGTCGGGGTTCTCCAGCCCGAAGTACTCCCGGCCGACCTCGGTCACCTTGCCGTCGATCTCGACCGCGTCGACCTTCGTGTCCGGGTAGTAGTGGCCGTAGGCCCTGGCGACGGTACCCGCCGCGTTGCCGAGGATCGCGACGCGCTCGGGCCAGCCGGGACCGCGGTCCGGGCCGGCGGCGCCGGTGGCTCGTGGCGAGGCGACGAACGGCAGCACCAGGTGTTCGTCCCAGTAGTTCCCGACCAGGTATTCCCCCGGACGGTAGATCGAGTGGATCGCCTGCCCCTCGTTCAGCTCGAGGCGCCGTTCGCCGTCGTCCAGTTCGACCACCCGTATGTACTGGTGCGGGGTCTCGACCTCGTGGATGACCTCGCCCTCGCTCGAGGCCTTGATCGTGCCGACGGGGATCAGCGCCGCGCAGGCGACCGCGGCCGGGATCAGCGCCGGCCACGCCTTGCGCACCCCGATCGAGGCCACCACCGCGACGACGAGCGCGAAGAGGATGAAGGTGCGCTGCGTCCCGATCAGCGGGATCGTGACCATCGCCGAGAAGAGCGTGCCGACCAGCGAGCCGGCCGTCGACAGGGCGTAGAGCCGCCCGGCGAGCTGTCCGGCATGTTCCACATCCGAGGCGCCCATGGCGATTCGCAGGGCCCAGGGCGAGACCGCGCCGAAGATCATTACGGGGATCGCGAGCAGGACCAGGACGCCGGCGAGGGAACCGGCGAACACACCGACCGCCAGCTCGTCGAAGGCGTCCACTGACGCCCCGAGGAAGGGACGGGCGAAGAACGGGATCAGGGTGACGAGGACGGCCCCGCCGAGCACCGTCCAACAGAGGGAAGGCAGGTCGGGGCGCCGGTCGGCGAACCGGCCACCGAGCCAGTAACCGACCGACAGCGCGACGAGGACGATCGCGATCGTGTTCGCCCAGACGATGGTCGAGTCTCCGAAGTACGGTGCGAGCAGACGCGCCCCGGCGATCTCCGCGCCCATGGTGCAGGCGCCCGTGGTGAAGACCAGCAGGCCGAGGAAACGGCTATCGACCCGCCGCATCGCCCTTCGCATCCCCCGCGAGGATCCGCTTCTCGAGCAGGTCGCCGTGGCCGGCCTTCACCGCCCGCTCGATGCGCGCCTCGTCGATGTCGACCCCCTTCGCGTATGCGAGGTCCATCAGTTCCTGCTTCTGGTTGCTCTGTCTGGCCGCCTCGAAGAAGGTCCAGGCCAGGATGCCCAGGATCAGGAAGGTGCCCTCGACCATCATGATCACGCCCGCCGTGCTCTGGTCCTGGACGGCCGTCAGCCCCCACTTCAGGTGACCCTCGTCGTAGTTCTCGTACAGCGTGAACTGGGTCCACATGAGGATGTTGCCGAGGATCGCGGCGGCGAAACGGACGATGATGACGTAGACCACCTTCCAGCCCGGGCCGAACCAGGTGGGGGTCGGCAGCGGGCCGAACACCGGCATCCACATCAGGCACCCGAAAGCCAGGAAGAGACCGTGCTCGACCCCGTGGATGAGCGCCCCGCCGTAGGCCGCGTCGTACATCACCGGGATGTGCCAGAAGAAGAGGTTGATCGCCCAGAGCGGCATCGCGACGAACGGGTTGGCGAGCACCTGGAGCCGGTCGAACAACTTGATCGCCAGGATCGGCTGGAGGATCGACCGCGTCAGGCCGAGCACGATGAGGAGGCTGGCGATGTCGCCGATGATCAGGTGCTCGACCATGTGGGCTATGACCAGCTCCTCGGCCAGGTAGCCCCAGGGGCTGAACAGCACGAACGAGGCGAGGAAGAGACCGGTCCCGAAGCACACCTGCCGCCACACTGGTACCGGGCGTCCGGCCCAGGAGAGCGTCATCGCGCGGTGCCAGTAGAAGATCACCGCCGCGGTCAACGGAATCAGTTCCAGCATCGCCACGAAGGCCGGACCGAGCTCGGCGAACGGGGCTGTGGGAACGGGGAACACGGCCTTCCAGCGTACCGACGGCCAGTCCTCGGGGATCCCCGCCAATCGCGCTGGTAGTTTCACCGCGATGACCGCCGGAGCAGTACCGAACCACTTTCCAGCAATCGGAAGCTACGGCTTCCTCTCCGACTGCCACACGTCGGCGCTGGTCGCCCCGGACGGAGCGGTCGAGTGGTTCTGTGTGCCGCGTTTCGACTCCCCCAGCGCCTTCGGCGCGATCCTCGACCGGACCGCCGGGCATTTCAGGCTGTCTCCGCGGGGCGAGACGGCTCCGCTGAGCCGACGG
>Ga0182743_1004692_pt1 | contig 10169 bp, 10 predicted proteins | sample eDN3rd30CKraftOP_FD_128522 | JGI IMG/M metagenome (GOLD analysis project Ga0182743, IMG submission 128522) | Enriched Organic Plus compost microbial communities from Emeryville, California, USA - eDNA 3rd pass 30_C Kraft OP (version 2) (version 2) ... | reverse complement strand
GTGATTACCGTGGATATGCACGATGCCGATATCGTTGCCGACCTGACCACGGCCGAAGGCCGGGCCACGCTGGTGAGCGAGGCGGAACGGCTGGCCCCGGAAGGGCTCGACGCGGTGCTGGCGGGTGCGGGCCTGTCGCGCGCGGACATGCCGCGCGAAACCGTGGCGGTGAACTATTTCGGCGCGGTGGCGACGCTGGAAGGGCTGCGGCCGCTGCTCGCCAAATCCGCCCGCCCGCGCGCCGTGGTGATCTGTTCGACCGCCGCGATGCTGCCGGGCAACGATCAACTGGTCGACACCTGCCTTTCGGGCGATGAAGCGGCGGCGCTGGATATTGCCGCCGCCGCCCCGCGTTCGGTCTATCCGGATTCCAAGCGCGCCATCGCCAAGTGGCTGCGCCGCACGGCGGGCAGCCCGGAATGGGCCGGTTCGGGCATTCTGCTGAACGGCGTCGGGCCGGGCGTCGTCGAAACCGCGATGACCGCGCCGATGCTGAAAGACCCGCAGATGATCGAGATGATCAAGCTGTCGAACCCGATGGTGGTGGACGGCTACGCCAAGCCGGAAGAAATCGCCGAATTGCTGGTCTTCCTGCTCGGCTACACCAACCACTATCTCGTCGGCCAGCTGATCTATATCGATGGCGGCACCGATGTGGTGATGCGGCCCGAACAGGTCTGAGACACCGCGGACGGGCAGCGGGGGAACCGATCTAAGGCCGCATCCGGCCTTTCCCCGCTTCCCCTGCCAATCAATCGCCGCCCGCCATGCTCGCGGTGCTTTGCGACATCTGCACCACCGCGTCGCGGATCGGCATGGCGCGGATGTGGTCGGCCGATGGGCCGGTGCCCGATGCGAACCACACTGGCCCATCGCCCAGATGCGCAAGGCATTCCGCCGCCACATCGTCCGGGTTGGCGGCGGGGAAATCGGGGTGGTCCATGTTCAGCCCGGTGCGGGCCATGGCCGGGGTCCGCGTCGCCCCCAGCACCAGCGCCAGGGCATCGACGCCCGCCGGTTGCAATTCGTACCACAGCGCTTCGGCGAAAGTGATGCTGAACGCCTTGGCGGCGGTGTAGATCGCCATGTTGCCGGAGCCGGCCAGCCCCGCCATCGACGAGACCAGCACGATCCCGCCCTTGCCGCGTTCCCGCATCAGCGCGCCGTAATGGTGGGCAAAACTCGCCTGCCCGGTGACGTTGCAGTTCAGCGTGGTCGCCCATTCGGCCAGCGGGTAATCGTGGAACGGGGCGATCCGGTGCCCGGCCCCGGCCATGAAGACGAGCAGGCCGACGGCGATATCGTCCGTGAGCTTGCGCGCCTCATCCACGGCATCGGGGCGGGCAAGGTCGAGCGAAAGCGTGTGCACTTCGCGGCCCGTGGCGCGGATTTCAGCGGCCAGTTCCTCCAGCGGGCCCGGCTTGCGGGCGAGGAGGACGAGATGGAAACCCTGCGCGGCCAGTTGCCGGGCGAGGCTGGCGCCCACGCCTTCGGAACCGCCCGCGATCAGGGCCCATGGGCCGTACCGCTCGACCAGCGCGGCCATCAGCCGGAGACCGTGTAACCGCCGTCGATCGGCAGCGTCTGGCCCGTCACCCACGCCGCGCCGGGGCTGGTGAGGAACAGGATCGGCTGGGCGATATCCTCCGGCGCGCCGAGACGGCCGAGGGGGGTGCGCTGCAACGTGGGGGCCGTCCAGGCTTCCTCAGCGAACGTGCCCGCGGTCATCTTGCTTTGCGTCAGGCCCGCCGCCACCGCGTTGACGCGCACGTTGCGCGGGCCCCACTCGACCGCCAGCGCGCGCGTCAGGCCGAGCAGGCCTGTCTTGGCCGAACCGTAACCCGGCACGATGGGAATGCCGAAATATGACGACATCGATGCGATGCCGACCACCGATGCGCCGCCTTCCAGCTTGCTCTGCGCCAGCAGGTCCACGCTGCGCCGCGCCATGCGGAACGCCCCGATCAGAAGCATGTTGACCGCGCGGGCGAAGATTTCCGGCTCGTATTCGTCCAGCCCGAGGCTGGGCAGCGCCATCCCCGCGTTGTTGATCAGGATATCGAGCCGGGGCAGCGCGGCGGCCACCGCATCGATGCTGGCGCCATCTTCGATATCCATCTGGAGATAGCGATAGCCCGAAAGGTCGGCGTCGTACTCCCCGGCGCTGCCGCGCGTCCCGGTGATCGTGACATCGGCCCCCGCATCGCGATAGGCGGCGGCGGTTGCCGCGCCGATCCCGCTGGTGCCGCCGGTGACCAGCACATGCGCGCCGGAATAATCGAATGTGACTTTGCTCATACCTTTTCAACCTCCACCCAGCGCCGCTCTGCCGCCGAACGGCGCGCTGCATCGAGAACTGCCTGCCCGGCGGCGGCATCGCGGAAATCGCCGGCCGGTTCGGGCAGCGGCGGCGCGCGCCCTTCCAGCCGGGCCTTAATCTGGCCGAACAGTTTGGCGTAAGGGGCCACGTCGAAGCCCTGCGTGTGCCAGCGGTCCATTTCGGTCTGGATCAGTTCGCTGACCGGGAACGGCGTGGGCGGCGCATTGACCAGTTCGGCGGGCATTGCGATCTGGCGGCGTTCGCCGTTTTCATCCTGCACCCACACTTCCTCCGGATCGCCGAAGGCCGCGCCCGACTGAATCCAGGCCGCGCCTTTGGTGCCCGCGATCTTGGCCGACATCACGAACGGACCGGGGAACGCCAGCGCAGCTTCGATCACGCCCTGACAGCCATTTTCGGTCTCGAACTGGACGGTGTAGTAATCGTCGGAGGTCTGATGCGGGCGGCCCGGGGTCAGCTTGCGCAGAATCGCGCTGACGGCGGTGATTGCGCCCACGGTGGACTGCACCTGATCGATCATGTGCGTGCCGAACGCACCCAGGAAACCGCCGCCCTGGCCGGCGTCGGTCCACCAGTCGGCCAGTTCCTCGTTCGGATCGCCGCCCGGCTGCTGATAAATGCGGTGGAACATCAGCGGATCGCCGATCGTGCCGTCTTGCACCACGCGGCGCAGCAATGCCTGCGCGCTGTCGAAGCGGAATTCGGCGCCCAGCGCATGGATCACGCCCGCCTTTTCGGCGGCGTCCAGCATTTCGCGCGCCTGCGCCAGATCTTTGGCGAAGGGCTTTTCGCACATCACGGCGCGCCCGGCGGCAATCGCCTGCATCACCGGGGTGTAATGCGCGTGCGGCGGGGTCGCCACGGTGACAAGCTGGATCGCCGGATCGGCCAGCGCTTCATCCAGACTGTCGGTGGCCAGCGGAATATTGAGCGGCGCGGCGCGCTGGGCGGTCTTTTCGCGGTTGCGGCCGACGATGGCGCGCACTTCGAAGCCCGCTTCGCGCAGCGCGCGCACGTGAGTGAACAGGCCGAAGCCCGTGCCGACGACGACCGCGCCGGGGAGAGTGCCTTGGGTAGTCATGCAGTGGTCCTTGATGTTTTCCGGGCTTGGCGAATGATGGCCGTGCCGCTCTCGGCAAGCGCGCGCGCGGCATCGGCGATGGGCAGGCTGGCGAGTTCGGTGGAGAAGACTTCCACCGAAATGGGGGTGCGGGCGCCGATGGCGTCCAGCGTGCGGATCAGGCCGATCAGGTCGAAACTGCCCTGGCCTGGCAGCAGGCGGCCGGTCATCAGTTCTTCCCACAGGTCGGCCTGCGGCGTTGCGGGCGCGTCGTTGATCTGCACGGTGAAAATCCGCTCGCCCGGAATCTGCGCGAGTTGATCCAACGTCGATCCGCTGCGGAACAGGTGCCAGCTATCGATGGTCAGCCCGCCATTGGGCCGCCCTGCCGCCTCGACGATGCGCCAAGCGCTGGCAAGATCGGGAATGCCGCCCGTGGGCAGGAATTCGATATGCGCCTTGAGACCGTGCTCTGCCGCTTTGTCGCACAGCGCGGCGAAAGCTTCGGCCGCCGCGTCAGGATCGACGGCGATGTTGCTGATTTCCACCGCCTGGACCGAGCGGGCGCCAATGCGCGCGGCGGTTTCGATCACGCGCTCGGGCGTCAGGGTGTGGATCAGTTCGCCCAGTTCGTCGGCGGCAGGCTTGGCGCGCTGGGCGGGTAGCCAGCAGGCGGTGCAGTCGATTTCGTTCACGGTCAGGCCGTGATCGGCGATCCGCCCGGCAATGTCCGCTGCCGTCATCCCCTGCGCTTCCAGCGCCCAGACATCGGTGGGCATCAGGGCGAGGCCCTTGAACCCGGCGTCGCGGAAAGCGGGCAACCGGTCGAGCAGGGGCACATGGCCGAACGGAGGCGCGGCAACGGTGAGATCATCAGGTCCGAGCATCTCAGTTTTCGCCCCGGAAATTGAGTTCGAGGAGGATGCCGTTGCGTTCCTCCACGAAGATCTGCCGCAGCCCGATCTGGGGAATATCGCTGGTGGCATAGTCCATCCCGGCCGTTTCCAGCCGGGAGACGATGCCGGCGCGGTCGTCGCATTCCAGCGCGACGTGATGCACCGAACCGCCGCCACGGGCAGGGGTGAACGGCATCATTGCATCGCTGGGATAGGCGGCGTCGATCGGGCCGATATGGATGATCGGCCGGTCCGCCGGATCGTAGATCCAGCAGCCCGTTTCGATGGAGGGCGCGCCGGGCGCGATCCCTTTCCTGAGACCCAGAAGGTCGCAGAAGAAGTCCGCGGTGCCCGGCACGTCGGACGTGCGGATGTTCACATGGTCGAGCGAGAGGACAGCCATGGCATCAATCCACGAACTGGCCGGTGTCGACCGCGGCGGCGGGATCGAGCGCGTCTTCGCCGCGCGTTTCGAGATCGGCCAGCGGCAGGCGCCACAGCTTGACCGGCGGGGTCGTTTCGGTGCGGATGAAGCGCAGGCCCCACTGGCCCTTGTCATGCCCGAAGCTGTTGACCCAGTTGCCGCTGATGCCCGGATCGCGTTCGGAAATGACGATGCGCACGGTGCCGTCGGGCTCCGCGTTGAAGCGGTAATTGTTCACCCAGCCGTTGCCATCTTCGAACGTGTCGAGGTTTTCCTGCCAGATATTGCAGATCTGGAAATTCCAATATTCGCATTCGGGTGGCGTGAATTCGAGCACCAGCGCCTCGTCCAGCCCCTTCTGCCAGCCGCCGAACGCCACGTGCCGATCGGGCACGCCGCCGTTGGACAGGTACTGCGCCCGGCTGAAATCGAGCCGGTTGAGCTTGGCCGAGAAATTGCCCTGATTGCCCTGCCACCAGTTGCGCACCAGTTCGGCATAGCCGAGCACCGCCTGGCCGGACCAGGCGAGGCCGTTGGCCATCAGCGCCGGGGTCAGCGGTTCGGGCTCCGCCCCGTCGATCCGTTCGATCCGCAGATCGGGCGAAATCTCGTTGGCGCGGTCGCTCCACACGTAGCGGATCAGGATGCAGTTGGTGTCCGCATCGAGCTTGAGCCAGTTCTTGCCTTCGCCCGGATCGTTCTGCGACAGGATGATCTCGAACGATCCGTCCGCGTTCATGTGGAGTTGCTGGCTGCCGAGAAAATTCGTGGTCTTGAGATTGGACGGATCGAATTCCTTCAACCCTGCCACGCCCGCCTGCGCCCAGTCGCGCGCGCCGGCATCGGCGGGCGCGGGGGCGGTGCACAGCGCAAGCACGAAATAGGGGATCGTGCCCGGCGTGCCGACGATGCGGTAATCGCGCGCTTCGTCGAACTGGCACATCAGGTGATCCTGATCGACCGTCTGGAAATTGATCGACTGGCGCCACACCATGTCGCGCAGGCGCGGGCGGGTGGGTTCGGCGTTTTCGATCAGCCGCTCGAAGCTCGACCGGGCGACGCGGGTGAGGAAGCGATACCATTCCGCGCGGTCGAGATCGGAGGGTTGATCGCCGAACTGGTCGATCATTGTGCCGGCGACTTTCAGCGTGTCGCAGAAATCTTCCCATGCCTGGCCGGAAAGCAGGCGTTCGGCCGCTTTGGTTTCGATTGCAGTCTTGTCCATCTCAGTCCTCCCACCGCACGGGGTAGCGGTCGTAATAGAATTGGAAGCGTTCGCGCAGGCGGGCGACATCCACTTCGAACACCCCTTCGAGATCGTAGATCACGCGGCCATGCTGGTGGCGCGGATTTTCGGCGAGATAGCCGAGCAGGCTGGCCTCCGCCGCGGGCGTCAGTTCCAGCCCGGCGAGATCGTAAACCTGCCGCAGCACGCCTTCCTGATCGGCCATGTATTCGTGGAACAACACGTCGAGCGATTGTTCCGGCCCCCAGGCATCACGCTGGGCCACGCATTCGCGCAGCAGGCGTTCGATCCGGTCCGCCCAGTGGCGCGCGCAGCCCGGCGGGTCCACCGGATCGCGGCGGATGCGGTCGCCATAGGCCAGCATGGTGGTTAGCGAACGGATCACCGCCACCGGATCGCGGTGGGTGATGACCAATGTCGCATCGGGGAACGCGGCTTTCAGCGGCGCGAGATTTTCCATGTGCTGCGGCGATTTGAGAATCCAGCGGTTCGGCCCGCGGAACCAGGTCAGCACTTGCAGCACTTTCTTTTCGTAAAGGTAGCTGCCGGTACGATCGTGCGCGAAATAGTGATCGATCCAGCGCGGGATGCGGGTCTGGAATTCCCAGCTGTAGCAGTTGAGATCCATGTAGAGCAGTTCGTTGTCTTCGTGGATCGAGCTTGCTTCCATCCCGTGCATCGCCGCCATGTGCGGCAGCATGGATTCGAAATGGCCCCAGAATTCGGCGGAGCGGACTACGCGCGGATCTGGCTCGCCCGGCGGGGGCGGCGGGGCGGACGGCACCGGCTCTTCCGATTCCCACAGCGTCAGCGAACGCAGCCGTTCGTCGCGCGCCAGCCAGTTGACGAGATGCGTGGTGCCCGAACGCGGCAGCCCGGCGATAATCAGCGGGCGGTCGATTTCGATGTCGAGGATTTCGGGATGCCGCTTGATCAGATCCTCGATCCGCAGGCGGTTGGCCATGACGCGCACGGCATGATCGAGAATGGTGACTCGCCCGCCGCGCGTCAGCCCTTCGTCCTCGGCCAGGGACTGGATGACGACGGCCAGCCGTTCGCGAAAGCCGGTATCCTCGCCGAAATCGGTGAGGCCGCCGGTCATGGCGCTGGCGCGGGCGAGAATGCCGTCCACGTCGATATCGGCGGGGAAATCGGCCGGGCCTTCGCGCGCGGCGGCAATCGCCGGAGTGATGCGGGGGTCGGCCAGATCGTCGATTACAATGTCGTTGGGGGCAGTCATGCGGGTTCCTGATTGAACGTCAACATCACCTTGGCGGATTGCACGGCATCGCGGGCGATGGCGAGCGCGTCGGTGAACTGGGAAAAATCGAGGCGATGGCTGATCAGCGGGGTCAGGTCCTGCCGGCCCCCGGCGATCATTTCCAGCGCTTCGCCGAATTCGGGTTTGCGGTCGTCGGCGATCGATCCGCTGATGAGGATTTCGTTCGCCATGACTTTGAACAGATCCACGCTGGCGGGCTTCTTGTAGAGCGCGATGATCGCGATGCGTGCCTTGTATTTGGCGATGGCGATCACTTCCTGCAACACGGCCTCGACACCGACGCAGTCGATGAAGACATCGGTTTGCGCAAAGCGTGCGCCGAAGCGGTTGCCTTCCCCGTGGAAGCGGCACAGCGCATCGCTCAGGCTTTCTTCCGCCGTGTTGACGGCAAGGCTCGCCCCCAGCGCTCTGGCGCGGTCGAGGCGGCTGTCCACCCGGTCGAAAATCGCGATATCGGTGCAGCCCAGATGGCGCAGCATGGCCACGGCGCACAGGCCGATAGGCCCGGCGCCGAGCACGGCGACCTTGTGATGCGCCTGCACGTCCAGCAGCCGCATCCCGTGCAGCGCGACCGAGAGCGGCTCTGCCAGCGCGGCTTCGCCATATTCGACATGATCGGCCAGCGGATAGAGTGTCGATCCGATTTTCGCCTGCGTGACGCGGATATAATGGGCCATCGCCCCTTCGGGCCCGCCGCCGCCGATATAGGCATCGTCGGGGTTCACTGCGACGCGCAGGCCCGGCACGATGCGATCGTCCACGCCCGGCCCGGCCGAAACCACTTCGCCCGCGAATTCATGGCCGATGGGCAGCGGTTCGCCCGGCGGGCCGCCCAGGCCGCCCTGCGCGATATAGCTCAGATCGCTGCCGCAGATGCCGCAGGCGGCTACGCGGACAATGGCTTCTCCGGGGCCTGCTTCGGGCACGGCCACCGTATCCAGCCTGACATCGCCGGGGCCATGGATGCGTGCCAATTGCATGGTAGCGCCCATCATCGTCTCTCCAGTCATTGCTGTGTTGTTGGGGGGAGAATGCCACCGGCCCCGCCATGCGGCCAGCGCTTGTTCTATCGTATCTGTGCGTTTATCGTGAATTTGTGATGCAAAATTCGCTCATCGATTTCAGCGGAGGAACCGGGCCCGAAGCGGAAGCGCAGCCCCGCCCGTGGACCGTGCTGGCCGCGCTGACGATTCCCGACGCGCATATCGAACTGCGCCGCTACCACCTGCCCAGCCCGAACGAGATGCTGGAACTGGACGATGCCCCGATCTTCTCGCTCAGCCTGCCGCGCGCGGAAGGGATGAACGGCAGAATCACGTTCGATGGCGGGGAAAAGGGTGGGCACCGGGTGGGGCGGATGATGTTCCGCCCGGCGGGTGTGGCCATGTATTCCACCGGCGATGGCGGGACGATGGAAATCATGACCGTGCGGATGGACCCGGACCGGTTCCGCACCATCACCGGCCTGGAAAGCTGGGACCCGATCAGTCTGCAACGCTGCGCGATGATCACCTCGTCCACCATGTTCGCGCTGACGGAGCGGCTGCGCGGCGAAATCACCGTGCCGGGCCACGGGGCGGAGGTGGCGGCCGAAGCGCTGGTGCGCCTGCTGATGGTCGATATCGGGCGGCAGATGCGCATGCCCGCGCGCAAGGCGGGATCGCGCGGTGGCCTCGCCCCGTGGCAACTGGGCCGGATCGAGGATGCGCTGCGCGGGGCGGAGGGGCACTGGCCGACCACGGCGGAACTGGCCGCGCTGTGCGGAGTCAGCCGTTCGCACCTGTCGCGCAGTTTCATGGAAGCCACGGGCAAGCCGCTGGCCGATCATGCCGCCGCCGTGCGGCTGGAACGCGCGCAGGACATGATCCGTGGCGGCAGACTGGCGATGAACGAGATCGCGGCCACGCTCGGCTATGCCACGGCCAGCGCCTTCAGCGCCGCTTTCCGCCGGATGACCGGGCGCACGCCGAAGCAGTTCGTGCGGTTGTTGTCATAGAGGTGGGAAGGGGGATTCCTTTGCTCTCTATCGTCATGCTGAACTGGTTTCAGCATCCATCCCTCCCCACAGGCCAAGGCATGATCCGGAGACATGGACCCTGAAACAAGTTCAGGGTGACGAGGGAGTGACGATGAGGGATGATGGTCAGGCCTTCGCGCATGACTTTCCTACACGCGGCAAATCTGCCTTAACCTGCGGGATGAAGCACGCCCCCATATCGCCCGCCGCATCCCTCACCGGAACACTGCCCTCGCGGAAAGTCACACCGGACAAGCCGCCGATGGCGATCCCCATGAATGGCCAGCCCGGCAATGCTGCGGGTTACGGTATTCTGGCCGTCAGGCTCGGACCAGAAACGCCCCGCACTTTCGGGCCGTTCTGTGTCAACCTTGCTCGTCATTGCGAGAAGCGGAGCGACGAAGCAATCCAGAGCCCAGCGCGCAACGGCTCTGGGTTGCTTCGGCCTGCGGCCTCGCAATGACGGATATGCTTACAACGAGGGATCGATCAGCACCTTGCATTGCGCCGGGTTGTTGCGCAGGCTTTCGAACACCACGGGTACTTCGTCGAGGCTGATCGTGGCGGTGTGCATCGGCCTGGCGTCGATCACATTCCGGGCCAGCGCGTCGATCACCGCTTCGAAATCGCGTTCGTTGTACGCCTGGCTGTAGATGATCGAGACTTCCTTGCCGAGCGCGGCGACATGCAGGACCTTGTCTTCGGTGAACAGCACGCCGGCCACGACCACGCGGCCGCGAATGGCCGCCATGTTCACCGCCTGCTGCACCAGCCCCGGCATGCCCACGCATTCGAACACCACGCTGGGGCGGGTGCCGGTCAATTCCATGAACCGCTGGCCCGGATCTTCCTTGCTCGGATCGATCGTGGCGGTGGAGCCCAGCGCCATGCAGCGTTCGCGCC
>Ga0182743_1004690_pt1 | contig 10171 bp, 5 predicted proteins | sample eDN3rd30CKraftOP_FD_128522 | JGI IMG/M metagenome (GOLD analysis project Ga0182743, IMG submission 128522) | Enriched Organic Plus compost microbial communities from Emeryville, California, USA - eDNA 3rd pass 30_C Kraft OP (version 2) (version 2) ... | reverse complement strand
GCATACGATCATTTTTATTGACGAGATTCACCTGCTCGTTGGTGCGGGCGCGGCTGAAGGCTCTATGGACGCCGGAAATATCCTCAAGCCGGCGCTGGCTCGTCGTAAGATCCAGATGATTGGTGCGACGACGACCGACGAATACACTAAACATATCGAGAAAGATGCAGCGCTCGAAAGGCGACTCCAGCCCGTGAAAGTGCCAGAAGCAACTGCTGCGGAGACACTCGCTATCCTCAAGGGCTTGCGATCGCACTATGAAGAATTCCATGGCGTGGAGCTGAGCGACGAGGTCCTGCAGGACGCGGTCTATTTGGCGGAGCGTTACATCAACGACCGATTTATGCCTGACAAGGCGATTGATCTGCTCGACGAAACCGCCGCACACTTGCGTGTCGATAAGGGCAAAACACCACCTGAAGTCCGTTCGCTCCAAAAGGAGCAAAAGCTCGTAAATGCGCGGATCGAAGACGCTGTCGATGCCGAAGATTATGAGCGTGCAGCACGCGAGAAGACGCGTGCTAGCCAGATCGCCGAGGAATTAGAGAAGCTCGAAGCTGCCGGCAAGAATGGCAAGCGCATCAACGTCACGAGTGACGATGTCGCAGATGTGGTGGCTCGCATGACCGGCATCCCGGTTGGTCGCGTGATCCGCGCCGAAGCAAAATATCTCATCAATCTCGAGAAGAATATCGACAAGCACGTCATCGGCCAAAGCGAAGCGGTCAAAGCTGTCGCGAGTGCGGTCCGCCGAAGCCGTTCGGGTATCGCAAGTAGCAAACGGCCCATAGGCTCATTTATATTCTTGGGCCCTACTGGTGTTGGCAAAACAGAGCTTGCCCGCGTACTGGCGCGCGAGTTCTTCGGAAGTGAAGAGGCGCTGATCAAGATTGACATGAGTGAATTCTCTGAGCGTCACAATGCCTCACGTCTCGTTGGTGCGCCAGCTGGCTACGTGGGTTATGACGATGGTGGGCAGCTGACTGACAAGGTGCGTCGCCAGCCTTATAGTGTCGTTCTCTTCGATGAGATTGAAAAAGCGCATCCAGATACATTCGATATGCTCTTGCAGTTGCTCGAAGATGGCCAGCTTACTGACGGCAAGGGTCGCAAGATCGACTTCACCAATACGATTGTCATCATGACTAGCAATATTGGCGCCGATAAACTTCAGAAAGAAGCGCAGTTCGGTTTCCGTGCAAGTAGTGAGAATGATCTCGACAGCCTCGATGATCTTCATGCGGCCAATAAAGAGAAAGTGCTTGCTGAGCTAAAGAAAGCCATGAAGCCGGAGCTACTCAACCGTATCGATAAGGTGATTGTATTTCGTGCGCTCACCAAGAAAGACATCTTCCGCATCATTGATCTACAGATTGGTGACCTCCAGAAACGCCTCCAGAAACGTGGCGTTGGCTTGAAGCTCAATAAGGCAGCGAAAGATTACTTGCTGGAGCGGGGCTACGATGCCAAGAACGGCGTGCGGCCACTGCGGCGTTTGATCCAGGACACGATCGAAGACCATATCGCGCTCAAATTGCTTGATGAGAGCTATGACACAGGCAATATCGTGAGCGTTGGCACCCGCAAGGGTGAGCTTGCCTATAGCTCCTTGAGCGAGTAATAGCTATACTATAAGCATGACCGGTGAGGGTAATGCAGCAGCGCCAGTGCGCACACGAAAACCTCGCCAGCTAGCACTCTGGCTGGTGATGGTTTTCTTGTGGCTCGCACTTTTTGCGCTCATTTGGCAACGACAGACATTGGCCGACTGGTGGCGTTTACGTGATTATTCGCCGCCTACTCAGATCGCGCAGCTTGCTGATGATACGACGATGAACGCGCTTGGTCGCAAGCTATTCTATGTTTATAAACCTCGCATTGAGCCTTCGAGTGAATTTAATCAGCACTGCAAAGGCGGCGGGCAAGAGTTTACTATTGTTCTCGGCTGCTATGTGAGCAAGACCGGTATCTATCTCTTTTCTATAGAAGACGAGCGCCTACAAGGTATAGAGCAGGTTACTGCCGCGCACGAGATGCTGCACGTCGCGTATGAGCGACTTTCCGCCAAGGAGCGTGCTCATATCGATGTGCTGACCAAGCAAGCGTATGCCAAGGTAACCAATGAGCGTATTCGCAAGAACGTTGAACAGTACCGGGCAGCAAGCAGTGCTATCGTGCCGAATGAACTACACTCCATACTCGGGACCGAAGAAGCGGATTTGCCTGACGAGCTAGAGCAGTATTATGCACGGTATTTTGATGATCGTAGCAAGATCGTGGCATATTCACAGCGATACGAAGATGAGTTTACGCGCCGCGAGCAAGCGACGCTTGACTATAGTCGGCAGCTCAGTGAGCTACGCACGCAGATCGACAACAATACCAACACGCTCAAAGTCCGAGCGGCTGCGCTCCAAAAAGAATATGAGTCGATCGAGTCGTCGCGTGGCGACCTAGGCTATGCTGAACTAAATCGCAGAGCTCGGGCGTACAATGCCTCAGTCGCTGCATACAATCAGCTGGCAGAGCAGACCAAATCTCAGATCGAACAGTACAACGCAGTGGTCGAGAAATACAACGCAGTCGTACTCGAACAGCGTGAGCTATACCGAGCGATCGATAGTTCGCCAGAGACCATCGACCAGTAACGTGATAGGATAGAGACAATGGCAAAGAGGGAACATCAGTACGTCTGTAGTAACTGTGGCGCAATGACGAGTGCGTGGAGCGGTCGCTGCAGTGTGTGTGGCGAATGGAATACACTCGAGCAGCAGCCAACGGTCGAGACGATGGCTGGGGCAAAGACGGGTCGTAGCCTCGCCACTCAGTCGCTATCTCGCTCACTTGCTGATGATGTCCAGCGTATTACGACCGAATCAAGTGAGGTTGACACGGTGCTTGGCGGCGGTCTCGTGCCAGGTAGTGTCACGCTGATTGCCGGCCAGCCCGGTATCGGCAAAAGCACGCTCCTGATGCAGCTTGCCCAAGATGTTGCGCGGAGTCATTCGGTCCTCTATGTAAGCGCAGAGGAGTCAGCTCATCAGGTTGCGGGCCGAGCTGCACGTATAGGTAGCAAAGACAGCTCACTCAAGCTCGCCACTAGTAGCAGTACCGATGATATCGCTGCGACTATTTCGAGCGGTGACTACAAGCTCGCTATCGTCGATTCGGTTCAGATGATTGCTGCGGGTAGTGTCACTAGTGCTGCGGGTAGCGTCAGTCAGATTACCATGAGCACACAGCTACTTACGCTTGCAGCGAAACAATCAAATACCGCACTGGTCATCGTTGGGCATGTAACCAAAGAAGGATCTATCGCCGGTCCGAAGGTGCTTGAGCATGTTGTCGACGTTGTGCTGCAACTCGAAGGTGATCGTTACGGCGGCTTCAAGGTGCTGCGGGCGGTCAAAAACCGCTATGGCTCCACCAACGAAGCGGGCATTTTCGAAATGAAAGAAAACGGTCTTATCCCTGTCGAGAATCCTTCGGCGGCACTTCTCGAGGAGCGCCAAGTCAGTGACGGGTCCGTGGTGCTCGCGACGCTCGAGGGGACGCGACCAGTTTTGGTAGAAGTACAAGCATTGGTCAACCGCACGAGCTATGGCTACCCGAAGCGCGCAGCGAGTGGCTATGATCTCAATCGCCTCAATTTGCTGGTTGCGATGCTCGAGAAGCGAACGAAACTAAACTTAGCTGAACACGATATCTATATCAATATCGTTGGTGGTATCAAAATCACTGAGCCTGCGGCCGATCTAGCGATAGCCATGGCTATAGGTTCTGCTACCAAAGGCCTGCAACTGCAGAAGAATCTTGTCGTGTTTGGCGAGGTTGGCTTGCTCGGTGAGGTTCGCCATGTCCCATCCGTTGAAAAGCGTCTGGCTGAGGCAAAGAAGCTTGGCTTCGAGGGCGCTATTGGTCCGGCGACGAAAGGCCTCAGCGGCGCCCAGAGTAAACTCCTACATGTAGCCAAAGATGTACGCACTGCGCTAAACGAGTTCCTCGAGAAGTAATATCAGCTGCTGGACTGCGCCTCCCGATAGCGTATACTAAGAGCGCGGCACATTAACAATCAATAAATCTAAAACGAAAGAGATATGTATATGCAATTTATTATTATTGTACTTTTGCTCGCTGTACTCTATCTCCTGCTTGCTGACCGCTTCGGCGGCCTCAGCGCGCTCCTGCCTGGCAAAAAGCGTCAGATTATCCTCGATAGCTGTGCGCTCATCGATGGCCGAATCGTCGAGCTTGTACGTACAGGCTTCGTCGCCGATGAACTGGTGGTTCCTAAGTTTATACTTCGTGAACTCCAAATGCTCGCAGACGGCAATGATTCGCACAAGCGTGAGCGTGCGCGCTTCGGTCTCGAAGTCGCGGCTGAATTGCAGGAGTATAGCTGGATCAGTGTCAGTATTAGTGAACAGAACTTCCCTGAGCTCAAAGCAACGGATGACAAGCTCGTAGCGCTTGCCAAGAAGACTGGCGGAGTACTCTGTACGACTGATTTCAACCTCAATAAGGTTGCTTCAGTCGAAGAGGTCAAGGTGCTAAACATTAATGAGCTTGTCCAGGGATTGCGCCCGGTGGCGCTTCCTGGTGAACGCATGGCGGTGAAGATTGTCCAAAAGGGCAGTAATCACGATCAGGGTGTTGGTTATCTGGAGGACGGTACGATGATTGTCGTCGATGGCGCCGCCAAGCAGGTCGGTAGCATCATCGAAGTTGTCACCGATCGTATGCACCAGACCGTAGCCGGCAAGATGGTGTTTGCCCACCATGCTCCTGAGGAGCAGGCGAAGCCGAAACCCGCGAAACCAGCCAATGCTCAACGATCTGCTGACGGGAGAGGCGCAAAGACGCAGGAGACGCCTCGGCGCACGCAGCCAGAGCAGCGTTCGACGGCTAGTCGTCAAACTGCACTTGCCAGTAGATTTCGTTCTACGCAGCAACCGCGCCGCCGCAAGCGTCAAGTACTGTAGTCATAGTCTGCTCTATGCAAAAACACCCGTGGATATAATCCCGGGTGTTTTTTGTTGGCTTGCTTGGCACCTATGAGCCAGACGTTGTAGCGGACTGCGTGAAGGTGTTGCTATAGAGGACGCTGTCGATGATTGTCGCAGTTCCGGAGAAGCTGGTGCTTGTGACGTCAAATACGAACTGCACTGGAACGCCACTCTGGCTGATTTGCTGTGTAAGCTCCTGTCCGTTGATACTGAACTTTATCAGACCACCACCTAGACTCGTGCGAGCAGGATCGACTAGTAGGTGGGTGCCCTGGTGAGGCGTTACTCGTGCGGTACACGACTGGCCAACAATACATGTGCCGCCGCCTGTGGTCCGTTCAAATACAATTTGAGATATGGATGGTTTGGTGTCGCCGCAGTTGTGGACGTCATCTGTGGCGGAGGCATTTGCTGCGCCACTGCTGCCACCACTTACGAATGTATCGACTGAGAACTTGTCGGTGTTTGCATTGCTGGCCGTCTGGCGGGCGAGTTCTGGTGTACAGTCAGTCGCGATCTTGCCGGAGACGCGGTCGATGGTTTGAGAACCGCCGCCGCCAGCCTTGGCTTTATACCATGATGGGTAGAGGTCATTGGTTGGGCTTGGTTCGCGTGAGCCGCTACCGACGTGTGCGCGGACGACGTATGCAGCCTCGGTCTTGACGCCTGCTGGCTTGTCCCAGTTCTTGGCCTCGAGGCCGGTGTGCGCTGCGCGCATCCAGTTATACCAGATAGGCCTTGTCATGCTCTCCATGAAGCCGGTCATTTCTTGGGTACGATCGTGATACCCGACCCATGCGCCAGCAGCATACTTAGATGAGTAGCCGAGCATGAGACCGTCTTTTGCGTCGTTGGTCGTACCGGTCTTGACGGCAAATTTCCAGCCGTTGTAGTTGTGAATCTTTTGGGACATGTAGCTTGCGTTTGGATCAGAGAGAATATCACTGATGATGTACGCAGTATCTTCCTTGATAGCGCGCTTTGCTTCTGGCTGCTTGAACTCGGAAATGGTTTTGCCGCCTGCGTCTACGATCTTGAGGATGTAGGTGCGAGGGATGTACTCGCCGCCACGTGAGAAGGTGGCGTAACCGTTGACGTGTTCGTCCAGCTTGAGGAATGCGCCGTCACCGAGGGCTGACGAGCCATAGCACTGGTCTACGGTAGTCATAGTCTCGTCTGCGAAACAGTTATAGCCGCTTGTGAGGCCCATCGACTCTGCTGTCTCAATAGTTTTCTCGACCCCAGTCATGAGCATTGCTTTTACGGCAGGTACGTTGCGGGAGCCACCGAGCGCATAACGGAGCGTAACGGCACCAGGGTAGCGGAAGTCGTAGTTCCAGAGACAGTTTCCTGGCTGGTCGGAACGAGGACGGTTCTTGTCGGTACATGGATAACCTGGTAGGGGTGCCTGGATGTCATATATCACCGAGCCTGCACCAGCATTGGTCGAGTTTTCGATCAGCGCGGCATAATCATACGGCTTGAAGCTAGATCCGGGGGGCAAGAAGCTTTGGGCGAAGTTGATTTGTCCGTATTCTTGATTGGTGAAATCTGCGCCACCAACGAGGGCAACCATCTGGCCGGTTTCGACGTCAGCTGCTGCAAACGCTGCACTGTCACCTTTTTGGCGCTTGATGATAGGCAGTGCGCCGGCTACTGCTTTCTCGGCCTCCTCCTGGAGGTGCATATCGAGGGTAGTCGTGACTTTCCATCCACCGCGCTGAACAGTCTGTTCGCCCCAGCGCTGCTCTAGTTCTGCCTTGGCGGCTAGGACGAAGTAGGGGGCTTTGATGTTCTGATACTTCGGTTGACGCGGCTGAACGCTCGCAATCACATCAACTTGCTTTGCTTCCTCGGCTTGCTGTTTAGTCACATAGCCTTGGTCGACCATCTGATCAAGCACGTAGTGCATGCGACCGACGAGAGCCTCTTCGTCATAATCAGGGTTGTATGGCGAGTAATAGGTCGGCGATTTCGGAATGGCGGCTAAGAATGCGCTCTGAGCAAGTGTCAGGTCTTTGGCACTGGTATGGAAATAGTTTCGCGCTGCAGCCTCCACGCCGTACTCGATACCACCATATGGAGCGATATTGAGGTAGCCCTTCAGGATGTCGTCTTTGGAATACTGACGCTCGAGCTCAACGGCGAGAATAAGCTCTTTGACTTTGCGGGTGATCGTGCGGTCCTCGGTCCAGTCTTGGTTGAGCTTCACGAGCTGCTGGGTGATGGTGGAGCCACCTTGTGTTGAGCCGCCAGTTACGTTATTCCACGCTGCGCGCGTGATACCGCTGACGTCGATGGCACCGTGATTATAGAAGTTCTTGTCTTCGATTGCGACGGTAGCATCTTTCATGTGCTGAGAGATGTGATCGAATTCAACAGGGTACCGCTGAACGGCGTCATAGTCTTGCCACAGGACTGTTTGGCCGGTGCGGTCATAGTATGTGATTGAGCCGCCGATGTTATTGCCAGAGATGTCGTTGAGCTTAGGAAGGTCTTTGCGGAAGTAGGCAAAAACACCCACGATGATCAGGAAACAGGCGAGGATACCGATACCGGTGACTTTGAGCGCCATGATAGCGCCTTCACGGCTAAACCAATACGCTGCGAGTCGCTTCGGGTGGAGACGATACGCAATTCGCTTCCAACGGTTCTTTGGAAGTGTGCTGAGATAGGCTGCTTTTGCGCGAGCCTTCTCTTCTTTGCGAGCCTTCTTTCGTTCGCTGAGCGATCGATTGACTTTTATGGTTTTGCCGCTTTTCGTCGTGAAGCTATGTGGCGACTTCCGACCGACGTTTTTACGTGGTTTGTTCATTAACTTCCGTTTTCTCCCTTAGCTGCACTAATGCTTATCCTAGTATAGCAAATTTAGGCAGATGCAAACCTTGATTTGTCGCTCTGCTACCGAAAAGCATTAACAGATGTGAACAAACTAGCTTATACTAGTGACTATGAGTATCAAGAAACTTTCTGAGGAATTGCTGTGGCGCGGTTTTGTAAACCAAACCACGTTCAAAGACATTACCGAACTCGATAATGAGCAGCGTACGCTCTATTTCGGTGTTGATCCGAGCAGTGATAGCATGCAGGTCGGCAATCTGGCATCCGCGATGATGGTACGACATTTTATCAATGCGGGATACAAAGCGTACATCCTCGTTGGCGGTGCGACTGGATACATCGGTGGCGACCCAGATGGCAAGAACGAATCGCGTCCGCTCAAGGCGATCGAAGAAGTCGCTCACAACAAAGCGGCCATTGCCAAGCAGTACGAGACCGTCTTTGCGGGACAAGACTTTACGGTCGTCGACAACTATGATTGGTTCAAGGAGATTAGCTATCTTGATTTCCTCCGCGACGTTGGCAATCACGTACCGATGAGTCAGATGCTCGGCCGTGATTTTGTACAGACGAGGCTCGAGGGCAATGGCATCAACTACGCCGAGTTTAGCTATGCGCTCATCCAGGGATATGACTTCCTCCACCTCTACCGCAAACATGGAGTCACATTGCAGGTATGTGGCGCAGACCAGTGGGGTAATTCGATCGCTGGTGTTGAGCTCATTCGCCGTATTGAGGGTGGTGAAGCACACATCTACTCAGCACCGCTCATCATTAATAAATCTACAGGTATTAAGTTCGGCAAATCAGAGGGTGGTGCTGTTTGGCTCGACCCTGCGAAGACTTCGCCGTACCAGTTTTACCAGTTCTGGCTCAATAGTGACGACGAGGGAGTCGAAGACTACCTAAAGATCTTCACGTTGCTTCCCCGCGAAGAAATCGAGTCGATTATGCGTGAGTTCCAAGACGACCGTGCTTCACGCTCCGCGCAAAGGCGACTTGCCTATGAGGTTACGAAACTCATCCACGGCGAAGCAGTAGCAGATCGCCAGGTCCTGATCGCGCGTGCAGTCGCTGAACAGAATGTGGCTTTGCTCGATACTGACGCAATCGATAGCCTCGCGAGCGAAATTCCAACCGTTTCCATAGGTCAAGAGGTGTCCGTGCTCGACGCCCTCGTGGCAAGCGGACTTGCTGCATCTAAATCCCAGGCTCGGCAGTTTGTCGGCAGCGGAGCAGTATATGTGAACGGCGAAGCATTCAGCAGCGAGATATTGGACATGAGTCTTGCGACCGCGGACGCGCTCTTCTTGCGCCGTGGCAAGGTGCTCAAGAACACTGCCCTAGTGCGCTTCGGCCGGTCAGCCTAGCACTGCTATAGTGAAGGTATGATAGAGGGTCGATCGATCGAGAGTATCAAGGGCGTAGGACCAGCGCTCGCGAAAAAGTTCGCGCAGCTGGGCATCAAGACGGTCCAAGATCTTATCGATTACTACCCGCGACGCTACGATGATTACTCAGATGTGGTTTCGATCGGACTGATGCAGCCCGGCGCCGTGACGATTGCGGCAACTATAGAGAGTGCCAAGGGCAGATACGTCCGCAGAGGACTTCATATTACCGAGGCGACTGCTTCTGACGGGACTGGCAAGGTCAAGCTCACGTGGTTTAATCAGCCGTATCGCGCCGCGGCGCTTAAGTCTGGGCAGCAGTATTTCATCTCTGGTGTGTTTGACGTGCACGCGGGCAGGCCGTCGATCATGAATCCGAGCGTAGAGCTCGAACAAGCATTCCCGGTCAACACCGCGCGCATCGTACCGATCTACCGTGAAACCAAAGGCCTAACGAGCTTGCAGATACGCAAGGCGCTTCGCGAGATTATTCCCGAGATTCGTCTCGTGCCAGAGCAGCTTCCTGCGGATATTGTCAAACACTACAGCCTTATGCCGTATGCTGCAGCGCTGGAGCAGCTGCATTTTCCGGCGTCTTCTGAATCATTGGCTGACGCCAGGCGTCGCCTGTCATTCCAGGAGGTGTTCGAGCTTATTCTCGCGAGCCTACTCAATAAGTACGAGATTGAACGTGAGCCCGCGCCAAATATTCCGTTCGTAGCAGACGTTGCTAAATCGTTTGTCGATGCGTTGCCTTACGCTTTGACTGATGCACAGCGGCGTGTAGTCTGGCAGATTTTTCAGGACATAAAACATGATCACCCGATGAATCGGCTCGTCGAGGGTGATGTGGGGGCCGGCAAGACGGTGGTCGCCGCGATGGCGGCACACATGTCAGCTAGCGCAGGCTGCGTTACGGCTCTCATGGCGCCG
>Ga0182743_1004686_pt1 | contig 10176 bp, 6 predicted proteins | sample eDN3rd30CKraftOP_FD_128522 | JGI IMG/M metagenome (GOLD analysis project Ga0182743, IMG submission 128522) | Enriched Organic Plus compost microbial communities from Emeryville, California, USA - eDNA 3rd pass 30_C Kraft OP (version 2) (version 2) ... | reverse complement strand
TGCGGTTGATCGCCTGCACATCATGGGCCGTCGCATTGCGTGTCGCTTCGTCCAGCCTGACAGCCGCCTCCGCGGCCCCTTCGCGCGCTTTGACGATGGCATCGGCGAGCCCCGCAAAATCGGGCTTGCCTTCGATCTGGGCGAGACGGTCCGACGCATGGATCCGGTCACGCTCGGCACCCGCCTGCGCAGCGGCGAGCGGACGGTCCTGTTCCTCGATTTCGCGCAGATCCTGGACCGCCTGATCATGCAGAGCCTCGGCGCGCAAGGCAGCCCCGTCGGCCTCCTCCACACTGCGCGCGAGCTGGTCGATCGCGACATCGTCGTCATCGGTTAGAGGGGACTCCGCCGTGACATCGGCGAGAAACAATTTGAGCGCGTCCGCGCCTGCAGCAAGATCCAATAAGGGCTGCGCCGGCGTCAGCCCGACAATCCCGGCTTCGAGCAGTTGCACCGTGCCTTGGGCGTCGCGCGCGGCATCGTTTCTTTCCCTCGCCGCAGCGAGATCCGCCACACCCCATTCAGCAAGATCGCGTTCCTGCCGCTCAAGCAATTCGGCGAGACGGGCCGCCGCGCTGGCCGCCGTTTCCGGCGGACGAATGACGAGGGTGCCTCCCTCCAGCCCGATCCGGGTTTCGCCATCCAGAATGTGCCGGCTATTGGGCCGGAGGGGCGCTCCGTCGATGGTGATATTCGGGACATCGCCAAGCAGCTCAATGGCCGTGGCGCCGGCATCGACCGCGGCCCGGGCCTCCGCGACTTTGCGGTCATTGGCCTCCAAACGCGCAAAAGCCTCAGCCGGAATGAGTGTTGCCGCCACCTTGCGGGCTTCGGTCAGGCGCTTTTCCAGGTCGATCAACTCGCCGTGCCGCCGACGCGCATCTGCAATCGCCGCGCTGCGCTGCCGTTCAGCGAGACGGGCTTCGCCCTCGCCATGCGCTTTGCGGGCTGCGGCGCGATCATTGCGTGCCTTGTCGAGCACAGCCTTCGCCTCGGCCACCTTCGCGCGCCCCGCTTCCAGCTGCCCTGCACTTTGCTCGCGATTGGCATTGATTGCGGCCAAAGCTTCGCCAGCGGCCGTCAGTGCGTCCTTTGCCGCCACATGCTGCGCTTGCAGATCCTCAAGGCGGCTGAGGTTTGCGCGGGCCTTCTCATGCTCGGCGGTGCGTCTCTCGAGAATCTGGGCGGCCGCCCTGGCGACCTCCAAGGCCTGCACGAGACTGGCCCTTTGTTCCTGCTCGGTTTCGTCCATCAGTTCCCGCTCGAGAACTTTCAGCCGGCTTTGTGCGGTTTCCAGCTCGCTGAAGTTCTTTTCGAGAGCATCGAGCCGCGCGGCTGCATCCGCGGCGGCTTGCTGCGCGTCGCGGTCGCGATCACGCGCCGCCTGCCACCGCCCCCTAGACTGGGCTTTGCCGCCGGGCGTCCAGAACAGGTCAAATTGCTCGTCTACCCGCTTGCGGACCTGCTCATAGCCGGCACCGCCGACAATCGTCCCGACCTCGGCCTCGAGCATCGCCTGGATGTTGCTACGAACGATATTTCCCGGCGCCGTCACTTCCAGGGCCTGCGCCTGCGGAACCCAGAGCAGACCAAGCGCGCCATAGGTGGCGGGATCACCGCGCTGGCTGCTGTCTTTCACAAAGCCGAGCAGCGTTTGCAGCCGGCTTTCAGCTTCATCGCCCTGCGCGCGGCCCTGGGGTCCTGTGACCTCGATCTGGGGGCTTTTGAGGAAGCGCTTGGCGATTTTCCAGTTGTCCGCACCGACGTCGAAACTGACTTCGATCTCCGGTGCAACCGCCTCGCCATAGGGCGCAAAACTCTGGGCAAGCTGGTTTTTGGTGGCATAACGAACAAAGAAGGCGGCGCGCAGAGCCTCGAGAATCGTGGATTTCCCGCTCTCATTGGGCTCGATGATGATATTGAGGCCATCGCTTAGCCCATCGATCGTCAGCGGCTCGCGGAACTTGCGGAAATTGTTGAGGCTGATGCGGCGCAGCTGCAGGGTCATGCTTGGCCTCCCCGATGATATTCGACAAAGAGACGTTCCAGGGCGCGCCGGGCCACCGCGGCATCGGGTCCCCCGTCACTGATCGTTGCAGTGAGCTTCTCAGCCGCCACGCCGAGCAATCCCTCGACCTTGAGGTCCGCCAGGTCCTGATCGCCGGGCCGGCCGACAAGGTCGTTCGCCCGCACATCCAGAAACCTCAGGCGATGCCGCAGATCATTTTCCACACGGGAGAGGATTTCAATGCGATCGGTAAGGCCGGTAATACCCGCCAGCGAAAGGCGTAGCAGCGTCGAGGCTGGATCAATGGCGGACAGAAGCGCATCGCATTCTGCCGAGAAGGCAGCGGCATCCTGAAGCGTCCAGTCCCTGAGCAACCATTGAAACCGCCCGGTCCGTATGAGCTCCACCTTTGGCTCGGCCTGCGGGGCGAGCTCGACCATAAGGGCATGGCCTGGCTCATCGCGCTGAAATCCGTCGGTTTCGGGCGTACCCGCGTACCAGGTGCGCGCATCCACCTTGAGCGCCCCATGCCAGTCGCCAAGCGCCAGATAATCGAGATGGGACTGTCTGGCGCGATCAGGCGCAATCTGGTTTTTGGTCTCCCCGCGGGCCGTAAAATCGCGAATGGATCCGTGCGCGAGACCGATCCGGAATTTAGCGCCCGGCGTTTCCATACTCTCGAAAAGCTCGGTCGGATCGTCGAGATGATGCCGGTGAATGAGCGGCGCCGGCATCAGCCACACCCCGCTTTCCATCTCCTGTGCGACCGGCTCGGTAAGCAGGGTGATATTTGCGGGCGCTTTGCTCCGCACCCGGTCCCACAATCCCCCGTTACGAGCATAATCATGGTTGCCCGGGAGCAGCCACCAGCGGCATGGATAGCGTTCCATACGCGACAGGGCCTGTACGATGACCCGGTCTTCCGGACCCTCCGTGTCGAAGATGTCGCCGGCCACGATCACATGCGAAACCTCGCGAGCGGCCGCGGATTCCCCGATCCGGTCAATGGCGTCGAAACGCGCTTCGCTGAGGGCGGCGCGAACCTCTGGATCGAACCGACCGAAGGGCTTGCCGAGCTGCCAGTCAGCAGTGTGAAGAAAACGCATAGATCAAAATCTCGTGTCGGGGGTCAAGGGAAGCGGCGGCAGGGCACAGAGCGTGTTGACGAGCCGCATCTGCTCGATGCTGTTGCAGCTCGCTTCGCGCAAGCGATCGCTGCCGAAGACGAGCGCGAGCGCCTTGGCGCGTGAGACCGCAACATTGATGCGGTTGAGCGAAAAGAGAAACTCCATGCCGCGCGCCGTCTCGTCAGCCGAGGAGGCCGTCATTGAAACAAGGCATATGGGAGCCTCCTGGCCCTGGAACTTGTCGACCGTTCCAACACGGATGCTGCCCGGCAGCGCGGCCTGCAGCGCATTGACCTGCGCATTATAGGGAGCGACCACGATGATATCGCCGGGTGCGACCGGGCGCGTGGCGCCGGTCTTGTCTGTCCAGCTTCCTTTCAGCAGATCCTGGGCCGCCGAACCGATCGCCGCGACTTCCTCTGTCGCAATCTGGGCGTTGCCTTCATGCACGACCGGTACCCAATAGGCGCCGGTCGATGGCCAGCGCGTGCCGGTCACGCCCTGCCCGTGCGTATCATCGTGGCTTGCAAGCCTGCCTTCATAGACCTGGTTCGAGATAAATTCGCAAACGGCGGGATGCATCCGGCGGGTCTCGGCGAGGAATATGCCCCGATCGGGCGGGACGGTGGCATGCTCGCCAAGCATCCACTCAAGGCACGACAGATTGGCGGGAGCGGGATGCGCGCCCTGAATGACCTGCGGCAATTGCCGGGGATCACCGACCAGCACGATATTGCGGGCGGCGCGCCCCATGGCAGCCATGTTGGCGAGACCGACTTGTCCCGCCTCATCGACAAACAGCCAGTCGAAGCGCTGCACATTCTCATCGCGCGCGAAGAAGAAGGCCGTGCCGCCAACCACGTTGGCATCAGCGAGGATCAGATCGTCATTGGCCCTGACGCGGTGAACCGGACAGTCATTGGCATAGCCATCGTCACCGCCTGAAACCTTATGAGCGAATGAAATAGCGGGAGCGCCGCCTTCTTCCTCGCGGGCCCGCAGGCAACCGAGCAGGACATTGCGGATCGCCTCATGGCTGTTCGAAGCGACGCCGACCCGATAGCCCGCCCGGACCAGCGCCAGGATCACCCTCGCTGTGACGTCCGTCTTGCCGGTACCGGGCGGCCCCTGGATCGGCAACACAGTCTCGTCCATGGCCTGAGCCGCGAGAACAGCACCCGACACCGGTTCGTTGGTCGCGAGTATGGAACCGCTGATGCCTGTCAGGCGTGGCGGAGCGCCCGAGAGCAGATCATCGACCGCGCGATAACGCCGCGCGCCGCACTGATCCTCAATAACGTCGCGCACGGCTGCCGCCAGCACCCTGGTATCGAGGGGCCAGTCAGGATGCAGCGTCAGGCGATCGGTGAGCAACCCGGCCCGTGCCGCGCCCACCTTCAGCGTGATCCTGCATGCGCTGCGATCAAATGCCTCGATCGTCACCGTCGACGGCGGTCCATCGATTCCGGGAACGGTGGCCTTGCCGCCTTCGCGCAACTTGGTTTCCTGGAGCGGGAAACGATAGGTGCGCATGACCGAACGCCTGATGGGTTCGATTTCCGATATTGCCTCGAGCCCCGCCAGTGCATCGAGATCGTCGATGAGCTCATCTTCGTCGCGCGCGGCGCTGTCGAACACCGCCCATTGGGCGGGATTCGCCTCGCGCTTGTGGAACAGCCCGAGATTGAACAGCAATTCCTGCCGCTCTGGCGTGAGGGCGGATGCGGCGAGGCGATCGCGCAGCGCCGTCGTTTCCTCGTCCTCAACCGACTCCTGCTGCGCCGCGTCGTCTGTAAAGACGGGCCAGGGACCATCGGGGCGAATGCCGATCAGCCAATCGCGCAGCTTCTCAGTCGATTGACAGTCGATCCGGTTATAGTCCTCGATTTCGTCGAGGATCTGCTGATCGCCCGTTTCGCGCCAGTTTTCATAGGCGACGACCGAACCTCCTGCAGTCTTGACCTCTCCTTCGCGCTTCAATCCGTAAAAGACTTCCAGCGCCTTGATCGAGTAGCTCGGCTCCGAGGTAATGAGCGCGCCGCGCACGACCGCATAGAGGTCGACAAAACGCCGTTCCCGCATAAGCCGGTCGAGAAAGGCCTCGCCCATACCGTAGCGCGTGGTGAGACGGCGCAGCGCGGTGATCTCATAGGGCGCATAGTGATAGATGCGGGCCTCGGGACAGGCCCTGAGACGATCCTTGAAAAAGGCGAGCAACCGCTCGAGCGCCTGCGCTTCGGCGACATGGTCGTGCGCCCAGAAGGCATGGAAACTCCCGTCCGCCCAAACACCATGCAGATATTCCAGACCACCCTCATAATGCGGGTCACCCTCGATATCGTAGAAGAGATCGCCTGCCTGCGGCTGTGGCAGAAGGTCGAAGCCTTTGCCCGGTTGCGCGGGACGCAATTCGAAGGCCGGCTTACCCACCTTACGCGCGTGCTGCAGCCTTGCCTGGCCGACCAGTTTCCCGAGCGTCGCAGCTGCTACGCCTCGTACCGGCCCGTCATGGCCAGCGAGCCTTGCCATGGTGTCAATGCCGTAGGCTTCCAGCTTCTTCACCTGACCTCGGGTAATATTGGCGACCTTAAACAGGCTATCCTGGCTGGTGAGCGCCGCATCGCAATGATCCGCCCACCGGCATAGGGCACAATCCGCGCAAGGGACTGGCCGCGTTGGCTCAGGAGACGCGACAAAAGCCTCGAGCTTTGCCCGCGCACCGCGTGCATAATAGGCATAGTCGGCCAGACGCAGTGTTGCCCGCGTTCCATCCCCAAGCTGCACATGCGCATGCTCGGGCATGACGCCCTGAATTTCGGCCAGAAGATCGGAATAGAGCACCAGCTGCAGCACATGCCTGGGATGTGCTTTGCGCTTGAGCTTGGTGTCGGTCACTTCGTAGCTGAACGCCCCCAGCAGCGACGGCCGTTCGACCCGCTCAAGAAAATCGGACCAGCCTCCCCAACGCCCGGCCAGAAATGCGCCCTGGAAGATGACCTGTGCACCTTGCGCCAGCGCTGCGCGCGTCTCTTGGGCATTATGAGCCAGATCACCGCGCTCGATTTCGATGACGCCATTGCCGGCAACTTTCAGCTTCTCGAGATGGGCAGCCTCATGGGCATCACCCTGCCGCTGGAGCAGCGCGGCATCCTCAGAATCCTTTCGAGGGCTGAGCGGCGCGCCGCGCATATAGGCAAGATCGAGCGTGGTCGCATGCGCGCAGCCAACGAACCGCATCAGATCCGTCGCCGAAAATAATATGCTCTGTCCGTTCGTCCTCACCTGCCCCCCTCGATTGTCTGCCACCCCCGCAAGAGAATCGCCTCGACATACGTCACCCTGTTCCCTAGCCTGCGAGGGTGTCAATCTCTGACATGGATACGCCATGACCTTCGCCAAGGCCACCGATCTTTTGCGCCTCGCCCGGCTTGCCGCCTCCCGGCGCATGGGAATCAGTCTTGAGGAAATCTCTCAGGAATTTGGTATTTCCCATCGAACCGCGCAGCGCATGACGAGCGCGCTGGAGGACAATTTCGCCAATGTCATTGTCACCGAAAATGATGATCGACGGCGACGCTGGCGCATCGAGAGCCCGATGGCTGAGCGGCTGCAACCCCGCCAGGAAAACACCATCGAAGCACTGGAAATTGCAGCCCGCACGGCGCGCGATGAAAACCGTCTGCGTCACGCGCGAGCGCTGGAAGATATCAGAGACAGTCTGATCACGCGCCTGTCGCCGCGCGACGCGCTCCGGTCCGAAGCTGATGCGGAAGCGGTCTTATCGGCTTTGGGCCATGTGGCCCGGCCGGGCCCCAAAGTCGCGATGAAACCGGAAGTGACCGATGCTCTGATCGAAGCACTACGCGGCCCCTTTCGGATGCGCATCATCTACGGGGATGTCCATACTGAACCCCGGGTGGTGGAGCCGCACGGACTATTGCTAGGCCTGCGAAGCTATCTCGTGGCGCGTCAGGCAGATCGCGACGACAATCTGCGGCATTTCCGCCTGGATCGCATTCACAGCGCAGAATGCCTCGATGAAAGCTTCCCGATCCAGCCGGGGTTCTCCCTGAACGACCATGCTGCTCAGGCTTTTGGCGCCTATCAGGATCCGGCCCAATATGGTGAGGTCATCTGGCGCTTCCTTCCCGAAGCCGCCGCGCGCGCCGCAGAATTCCAGTTCCATCCTGAGCAATCGACTGCATACCGGGACGATGGCAGCCTGATCGTGCGGTTCAGGGCCGCAGGCTGGCTTGAAATGGCCTGGCACCTCTATCAGTGGGGCGACAAGGTTGAGGTGCTGGAGCCGGCAGGTCTGCGATCGATGGTCGAGGGCCATGCCCGTTCGGACTTCCCGGCCTTGCCCTGAATGAATTTGCCAGCTCAGAGAAACATCGGACACGGCGACCGCATTGGACACTTGCAACTGTCCGGAATCGAGAACGAAATTTCAGTAGACGGACACTGGAATGATCCGGGTCTGATTGGCCATTTTGACCCAATTCGCGCTGTTTCGTTGCACCACGATGAACGTAGGCCCGCGCCGGAACCAGTCATTCGCCGTCCAATCGCAAAGATTGAAAAGCGTGGGTGTGCTATCCTTGGCCGAATAGAGGCTTCGGGTATCCAGGTAGCTCACCTTGCCTTTTCAGACGGTCTGCTTACGCGCAAAACGGTATCCGCCGTCCACCTTGGGCGGGTCGCATGCAGCTAAATCTTCCAGGCTAGAGAATTGCGCCTTTCGCCGCCCAGGCCGCCATCTCCCCGTCGGCGATCGCCGAGGATATCCGCCATCGGTCGGTGTGGCGCAAAATATAAACATGTTCCCAACCGGCGATCAGTTCATCGCCTTCGCCGAGCATCCGATATGCCATGCGAGCCTGGACGACATTCGGGAAGAGTTCGGTTGCGGCAAGCAACTCACCCTTGGGTTGGACGACGCCTTGCTGTCGGTAAAATTCCATCAGCGTCACACAATGACCGCGAAACGCTTCCCGCTCCATCGCGAAATTGCCGGTCGGCGATGGGAACAGTCCCACCGTATCCCAAAGTTCGCTGAGTGCGTCGGCATCCTCGCGTGCGAACGCATCGACATATTCGGCAAAGAACGCCGCAATTTCTTCCTGAAAAGTCATATTTATCCTGCTTGTTAAGCGGGCCTCCCTGCTCAGGCCGCAGCCGCATCCTCAAGGCGAACATTGGCCTGAACAAGCTGGGCCTTCACAATGTCATTGAAAGCCATCGTGGGATTCGCTTCCGCGAGCATTCCGATCTTCATCCAGAACTCGGCCTGCGCGTTGATCGACCGGCACATAACCGTGCTGGCCCGGCGCACTTCCTCGTGGAGGGCGTCATCTATTTTCACGATTCCCATCAAGCGTTCTCACAGCACATGGATATACGGATCGTATATAATTCATATACTCAAATAGTCAACTGCACGGTGCAGAATTGGACTCCGCCTGTTTCGGGAAACAGTGGCGTTGCCCTGCTCGGTAGCGCCGCTGCGATTGGTAAAAATCTTCTCGGAAAAGGTCGCAGCGGTCGCGGCCGGCACGAAGGCCGCGCCGTACTTCACCTGATCGCTCAGCACATCCGGCCTTGGGCGGCTTCACGCGGCGTCAGTTCGAGCGTTCCTTCGCCGTCGATGTTTTGCCAAACGCGCTGCCGTGAGGCGGTTTTCGCCGTGTCCGTCGGCGTGACTGAGGATCAGCGTGCAATAGGCACCCCCTTCGTGGGGTGATCGGCGTGCAAAAAGGCCCCCTTCATCCCGGGGATTTAGGTGGCCGACTGGTTTTGATCAGTTGGCGAGAGCGGGATGTTGATAGTGGAGACAGTGGTTCGGATTCGGCGTGAGCATGCAGCGGGGAAGGCGATCAAGGCGATCGCGCGCGATCTTCGGTTGTCGCGGAAGGTAGTCCGCAAGGCGATCCGGTCGCCGGACGCGGCATTCAACTATCAGCGCAAAGTCCAGCCGCTGCCGCGGATCGGCCCCTACCAGGACCGGCTCGATGTGCTGCTCGAGGAGAACGAGGGCCGCGGCCGCCGCGATCGGCTGCGGATGACGCGTATCCATGACCTGCTGGTGCGCGAGGGGTTCGAAGGGTCTTATGATGCGGTGCGCCGCTATGCGGCGCGTTGGCGTGCTGCGCGGCGGAAGGATGCGGGCGAAGGCGCACCGGCGTTCATCCCGATGACCTTCCAGCCCGGCGATTCGTCGCCGAACATTCGTTCGAGCCCCAGTTCGTTGACGAGCGCAGGTGTCAGTGCATGGGCTTCGATGAACAGGCGACGCGATTTGACGTTTGCGCTGAGCGCTGCGCTCAACTTGTTGAGCATGTCGGGCTCCGACAGCGATCGGGACGGTCGTCTCGGCTGCACTATCAGCATCTTAGCAATGCAGGTCGCGGCGTGCGCTGCGGCCAATCGGTCTGTTGCCCGGTCAAGCGAAACAGCGGCTGGATCATATCGAATTCTTGCTTCATCTTATTCAATATTAGTTTTGCTCCTCACCGACCCGAATATGGGCGGCTAAAAAATCTATCATCGATAGCATACAAGACTATTTAGTCTTCGAAGGAATTTTAGTGCTGATTCGTGAGGATTTTCTGCCTCTTCATGCAGTACTGTGATGCCCCAATTTTCAAGGACGGCATCTTGAACCATATCCTTACGAGTCATGAATACAAATGAACTAGGGCGATCTCTTTCACTCCCGGATTTTTTCCAGATCTGCCATAAGCGATACAGCAGCATCCTTATGTTTAGGTCAGTAACGCTATGCCCAATAAATAAAAGTGTCTTCCCTAGAGCGTCGGCCTTGAATTTCATATCAAGTGGAGTTTCAAACATCAGGCGTTCAAAGTAATCTCGTTCCGCTATGACAAGAGATTTATCATCTTCAAAATCTCCATGGAACTTAACTATTTGTGTAATATCACTCCTGATGCGGGCTATATCGCTCGTCTTAGATATTTTTAAATAATTTTTTTTATTTATATCGTAGGCGATCTCGATATTATTGTCATAATTGGTCGTGTA
>Ga0182743_1004682_pt1 | contig 10179 bp, 8 predicted proteins | sample eDN3rd30CKraftOP_FD_128522 | JGI IMG/M metagenome (GOLD analysis project Ga0182743, IMG submission 128522) | Enriched Organic Plus compost microbial communities from Emeryville, California, USA - eDNA 3rd pass 30_C Kraft OP (version 2) (version 2) ... | reverse complement strand
TTCGACGAGCCGCTCTCGAACCTCGATGCCGAGCTGCGCGTGCAGATGCGCGTCGAAATCGCCAAGCTCCACAACGACCTGGGCAACACCATGGTCTATGTGACCCACGATCAGGTCGAGGCCATGACCATGGCCGACAAGATCGTGGTGCTCAACGCCGGCAATATCGAACAGGTCGGCGCCCCGCTCGACCTCTACAACAACCCCAAGAATCTCTTCGTCGCCGGCTTCATCGGCTCGCCCAAGATGAACTTTTTGAAGGCGCAGCTCGAAGGCTCGGATGGGCAGTCCATCAGCCTGAGCACAGCCGGCAGCAAGGTGACGCTCAACCGCTCGGGCGCACAGGCCTCCAATGGCGACGCCATGACCTTCGGTGTGCGGCCCGAGCATATCGGGGTCAACGAAAACCAGGGCCTCAAGCTCGCCGACGTGCGCGTGGATCTCGTCGAACAACTGGGCGATTCCACCCTGCTCTATGCCTCCACCCAGGACGGCCAGCCGCTGACGATTTCACTCGAAGGCCAGCGCCGGCTGGAAACGGGCTCGACGGTAACGGCGTATGTGGACCCAGCCAGGTGCCACGTCTTCGCAGGGAACGGCGCGGCGATCTGAGGGGCTTCCCCGCCGACGCACCTCACCTTCCCCACCCCTTACTTCCCCGGGCGAAGACCCGGGGCCTATTGCACCCCTCCATCCGAGTGGAGCCATCCATGGCCCCCGGCTCTACGGCCGGGGAAGTTCCGTGGTGGGGAGAGAGATAGTGCGGGGTGCAGCCCCTTTGCTACCCATCCACCCCCGCCAACCGCCCCCAAAGCTCATCCGGCACCGCCACCCCGAAAGCGCCCACATCCTCCCGCCACTGCGCCTCGCTCTTCGCCCCGATCACCACCGCCGCCACCGCCGGATGCCGCAGCGGGAATTGCAGCGCGGCAGCGCGAAGCGGCACGCCGAATTCGGCGCAGATGAGCTTGAGCCGGATCGCCCGGCGCAGCATCGTGCCGTCGACCGGCAACCCATCATAGGTCGCGCCAGGAATGGGGTTGGCGAGGATACCCGAGTTGAACACCCCGCCCACGATCACCGCCACGCCCTGCTCGCGACAGCGCGGCAGCAGGTCATGCGCGCTGCGGTCGAGTAGCGTGTAGCGACCCGAGACCATGATGCAGTCGAAATCACCATAGTCGAGGAAGCGGTGCAGCAGCCGCCACTGGTTCATCGCCACCGAGATGGCCCCGATCGCCCCCTCCTCCCGCAGCTTGTGCAGCGCCAGATAGGCGCCGGCCATGGCCGCGGCGAAGTGCTCGTCCGGATCGTGGATATGGACGATATCGAGCCGGTCGGTGCCCAGCCGCTCCAGGCTTTCCTCATAGGCGCGCATGGTGCCGTCATAGGAGAAGTCGAAGGCGGGCTCGAGCCGGTCGAGCACCTTGTAGACCGGCTGGCCCAGGGCATCGAAGGCGCCGGTATGGAACCGCGCGCCGTGCAGGCGCTTGCCCACCTTGGTCGAAAGCACATACCGATCGCGCGGCATGCCCGCCAGCGCCTCGCGCAATCGCGCTTCGGCCAGCCCGGCGCCTTCTGCGGGCGCGGTGTCGATCATGCGCGGCCCATCGGCAAGTGCCGCGGCCACCGTGCGCGTCACCTCATCGCCCGGCACCGGAAAATCGATATTGCCGAACGGAGCCGTGCCCAGCGCCAGCCGGGGAATGGATACGCCGCTTCTGCCGAGCGGCACCAGAGCATTCGGGTCGGACACGGCACACGGCCTCCGCTACGCAAGTCGGCTCAAAACTGCGAGGGGCGAACTGCCCAGATGGTCGGGCGGCCCGATAGCACATATGCCGGGCGAAGGATGGCCGCACTTGCGCGGATGCTTAACCCCGATTCAAGGACCGCGGCGACCGGCACGATGCGCAAATTGGATACATTTCCTGCAATGCATCGTTCTTTGAGTACAAATTGCTACGCTTATCCTCTAGCATAGCATTGCTTGCCCTGTTCCGTACGAAGCGTAGAATGGGTGCATGGAAACACAATTCGTCATCGACCGCATTCGTAATGGCCTGATCGGCAAGGATAGCACCATTCCCGGTCCCTTCGGGCCGCGAAAGCTGGTTTATGCCGATTACACCGCCTCCGGGCGCTGCCTCGATTTCGTCGAAAGCCGCGTGAGCGAGGTCGCTGCCCCGTTCTATGCCAATACCCATACCGAGACCTCCTATACGGGCCTCCAGACCACGCGTCTGCGCGAGGCGGCCCGCAAGGCGGTGCGCGAGGCCGTGGGTGCCGGCGAGCGGCATGCGGTGATCTTCTGCGGCAGCGGCGCCACCGCGGCCGTCCACAAGCTCGCCACCGCCTTCTGCGAGAACCGCGAGGGCGGCGCGCGGCCGACCGTGTTCATCGGCCCCTACGAGCATCATTCCAACGACCTGCCCTGGCGCGAGGCCGATGTCGACCTCGTGCGTATCCCGCTTGATGAGAACGGCCAGATCTGCCTCGGCACGCTCGCCGCCGCGCTTGAGCGCAGCCCTGCCGATGCCCCGCGCGTCGGCTCGTTCTCGGCCGCCTCCAACGTCACCGGCGTCAAGACCGACATGCGCGCGCTCGGCGCGCTGCTCAAGGCGCACGGCGCCTGGTTCTTCGCCGATTACGCCGCTGCCGGCCCCTATGTCGCCATCGACATGGAAGCCGATCAGGTCGATGCCATCTTCCTGTCGCCCCACAAGTTCGTGGGCGGGCCCGGTGCCTCCGGCGTGCTGGTGGCCGACAAGCGGCTCTTCGGCCGTCTGCCAACCGTCCCCGGCGGCGGCACCGTGGCTTACGTGACTGCCGACCATCATCGCTATGTGAGCGACACCGAGCGGCGCGAGGAAGCCGGCACGCCCAACGTGCTGGGCGATATCCGCGCCGGCCTCGCCTTCCAGCTCAAGGCCGACGTCACCCCCGCCGCCATCGAGGCGGCCGAGCATCGTGTCGTCGCCAAGGCCATGGCCGCCTGGCGCGCCAATCCCGCCATCGAGGTGCTGGGCCCCGCCGAGGCCGAGCGCCTGGCGATCTTCTCGTTCAATATCCGCGTCGGCGAGCACCTGCTGCATCCCAACCTGGTCGTGGCGCTGCTCAACGACCTCTTCGGCATCCAGGCGCGCGGCGGTTGCTCGTGCGCCGGTCCCTATGGCCACGAATTGCTGCATATCGATGCGGCGCGCGCCGAGAGCTACGAGGCGCTGGTAGCGGATGGCTGCAGCCTCTTCCGCCCCGGCTGGGCGCGGCTGAGCTTCAACTATTTCATCGATGAGGCGGAAACCGACTTCATCATCGCCGCTGTCGATTTCATCGCCCGACGCGGCGTCGATTTCCTGCGCCTCTATCGCGCCGATCGCCGCAGTGGCCGCTGGACCTATGAGGGCAAGTCGACCGAAGCCGGGTTCGTGTTCGATGACCTCTGCGCCTGGCGCAAGCCGGGCAAGGCGGCAGAAGCCGGCGCGGCGCCCGATTTCGCCCAATGCCTCACCCGTGCCGAGGCGATTGCCGACGAAGCCCGGCAGGCGACGCCCTGCCAGCAGCCGGAGATCGGCGAGCCGGTGCGCTGGTTCGCTCTGGCGGGCTAGCGACGAAGACCGCGGGGGCGCTATATCGTAGCGCCCTCAGGAGCTTCGCGCCGTGCCCAGGTTTTCAGCCAACCTCTCGTTCCTCTACCCCGACCTGCCCTTCCTCGACCGCTTCGCGGCCGCGGCAGCCGACGGGTTTGCGGCCGTCGAATACATCTCGCCCTACGAGCACCCCAAAGAAACCATCGCCGCGCTGCTGCGCGAGAATGGGCTGACCCAGGCCCTTTTCAACTTTCCGGCCGGCAACTGGGCCGCCGGCGACCGCGGCCTCGCCTGCCATCCCGCCCGCATCGCCGAATTCCGCGCCAGCGTCACGCGCGCCCTCGACTACGCGCAGGCGCTCGGCTGCACCCGCCTCAACTGCCTCGCCGGCATCGCCGCGCCGGATATCGATCACCTGCGGCTGGAAAAGGCCCTCATCGACAACCTGGCCTATGCGTCCGAGCGCTGCACCGCGGCCGGCGTGAAGCTCCTTATCGAGCCGATCAACAAGCGCGACATGCCGGGCTATTTCATCTCGACCACCAATCACGCCGAACGCCTCTTCGAGCTGGCCGGCCTGCCCAACCTCCACCTGCAATGCGATTTCTACCACCTGCAGATCATGCAGGGCGACCTGGTCCACACCTTCGCCCGGCTCAAGCACCACATCGCCCACATCCAGATCGCCGATACGCCCGGCCGGCATGAGCCCGGCACCGGCGAAATCAACTACCGGTTCCTGCTCTCGGAGCTGGATCGGCTGGGCTATGACGGCTGGGTGGGGTGCGAGTATCACCCGAGTTCGGGCAAAGGCGCAGATATCGGGTGGATGGCCGAGGGCGTGACGCGACGGTAGGGTTGGCGAGGCAGGAACGCGGGTAGCACAATGTGCGCTCGCTCTGGGCCGTCGGCGGTGCTTTCTGGGACGACGCGCGGTGCCATCTCTTGGGGCCGCCTACTGTGTCTCGCGCCCCTGCCCCATCACCGCACCGAAATCCAGCCCTCACTCCTCCCCTCCGCATTCCTCACTCCTAGTTCCCAACGCCCCACTCCTCACTCTCCCCACCACCGAACTTCCCCGGCCGCAGAGCCGGGGCCCACGGATACCTCCACTCGAGTGGAGCGGTGCAATAGGCCCCGGGTCTTCGCCCGGGGAAGTTCCGCGTGGGAGGTGAGATGGGAAGCAAGAGATGCGAGGATGCAGAGAAGGGAACAGAAGGAGAGGAGAGGAGAGGAGAGGAGAGGAGAGGAGAGGAGAGGATTAGCCGCCAAACCGAAGCGGCGCTTTCAGAGCAAACCCACTTCGCGCCGCCGCACGCCGAAGACCACACGTTCGGAGCAAGGCCCACTTCGCAGACACCCCCGCACCGCCCCTCGCGCGCTTCAGGCCCACACCCCACTCATCCGACACCCCACTCACCCCACCACCGCACTTCCCCGGCCGAAGAGCCGGGGCCCACGGATATCTCCGCCGAGTGGAGTGGGGAATAAGCCCGGGCCCGCCCCCAATGGGGAAGTTCATGCGTGAGCGTGTGTGGGTTGCCAACAGCTAGCTAATCCAGCCACCCGCCCCGCAAACTTATCCTCCCCCACGCCGCCCAAGCCACACTACCGACGCCGGGCCTTCGCCCTCACCGCAAAGGAGCCCCCCGAGAAAACAATCCGCAAATTTCCACCCAATCCTGCGCAAAACCCGCGCAAGATCGCCAAACAATGCTCGAATTTCATTCAAAATTTAACGATTTGCCACCAAGCGATCGGCGTAACAATCAACAAAATCAAATAGTTACACTGATAACCAACAGAAAAAGCAGCCCAAAAAACCGCGAAAAACCGCGTATCGGGCTACCACCCCACTAATTATGCCAGTTTCCGTCCGGCATCAGCGCGCCGTCGAACTTGGCATCCTCCGTCTTGGCATCCTTGAGGATGGCCGCGAGGAGCCGGGTGCCGGAAAGGTCGGCGCCGGTCAGATCGGCGCCGCTGAGGTCGGCCCGCAGCAGGTCGGAGCCCTTGAGCACCGTCTTGGCGAAGTTGCCCTTGCTCAGCACCGCGTCGGTGAAGTCGGCGCCTTCGGCATTGCCGTCGCTCAAGTCGAAGCGCTGCATCTTGACGCCCGAGAAGGTCGAGCCGCGCAGGTCCGCCCCATGGGCCGAGGCGCCGGCGATGCGGGCATCCTCGAACTGGGAGAACGGCAGCACCGAGCCATCGAGCTTGAGGCCGCCCAGCAGCGCCCGGCGGAAGGTCACCCGCTGGCCCTTGGAGCCGGAGAGGTCGGCATTGTTGAGGGTGGCGCGGTAGAAGATGGTCTCGAAGGTATTGGTGTTGGTGAGGTTGGCCTTGCTCAGGTTCGCCTGCGTGAAATCGGTGCGGGTCAGGTTGGCCCCGGTCAGCACGGCCCCGGTGAGGTCCGTGGTGTAGAAGTTGACGCCCGAGAGGTTGGCATCGGTGAGGTCGACCCCCGCCAGCTTGCGGCGGCTGAGGTTGACGTCGGTCAGGTCGCATTTCTGGCAGGCCTCGGTCTTGCCGGCGAGGAAATCCTCGCGGGTATCGGCAAAAGCGGCAGTGGGGAGGAGCGCCAGGACGACGAGGGCGAGCGCCAGCTTCATTGCGCCGCCTCCTCGGCCGAGACCGGCAGGGTGGCGTCGAACACTTCCCAGCGGGTCATGCTCTCGAACTGGCCGGGCATGAACATGCCCTGCATATCGACGCCCGTCTGCCCGGGACGACGGTAGACGTGCGCTTCCACGCGCACGCGCTTGCCGTCGATTTCCTTGCGGCAGACCTCGTTGACATACATGTCGCCCACCGGGGTGATGCCGCCGGTGGCCGGGCGCTTGAAGCAATCCCAGTCGTTGTTGCCGTAGAGGGCGTAGACGCGGAAGCGCAGCAGGTAGGCGCGGCCGCGATCCTCCAGTTCCGCGCGGGCGTCGGTCACGGCGCGGAAGGCGCGCACGATGCCCTCGTCGTCAAACAGCAGCGAGAGCACGACCGGGAAGTTGGCGATGCGCGTGCCGCCGAACTGCTGGATCCAGAGCTCCTCGTTATACTCGTCGCGGAACATCTGGGAGAGCCGCTCGGTGCGGGTGCCGAACTCGACATAGACCTCATGAAGGCCATTGGCTTCCGGCTTGCACTTGGCAAAGTCTACCCAGCCGGTCAGCGGCTCGAGCGGGGGCCCACCATTGGAGCCGCAGGCGAAGCCCTCATAGCCTTCGGTGGTCACGTCGGCGGCCTTCTGGCCGAGGCCCAGGGTGCGGAATTCAGGTTTGAACTCGACGGCACTCGCAGCGGCCGGCAAGGCGATTGCGGCCATAAAGGCAAATCCGATATTGCACATAAGTCGGCTTGGCCGAGCCGTCAGTTTGTGCAGGGTTGAAGCCATGCACGACATCACGTCAAATCGTTTCACAGCCAACTCCTAAGGAAGACTACGATGAAATTGCGAACAGTTGCGGCGGGACTGACATTTGGCCTGATCGCCGGCATGGGCGCAAGTGCACCCGCCATGGCACAGCCCTTCGCCAGCGAGCCGCTGTTCGAGGAAACCGGTACGGCAACCGTGGTGGATGGGGACCATCTCGCCATCAACGGTCGCACGATCGGACTTTGGGGAATCGATGCGCCGCTGCCGATCCAGCCGTGCATCAAGGACGGCAAGGAATTCGCCTGCGGGCGCGATGCCAAGGACAATCTGGAAAAGCTCGTGGCCAACCAGACTGTGGTCTGCAAGGAAGTCCGTGACACTGAAAACCTGCGCCGCCGCATGCTGCGCTGGGCGCGCTGCACCGTCGGTGATCTGGATCTGTCTGCCGAGCAGGCCCGACTAGGGATGGCCATTGCTCTTTCCGATCAATCGCAAGACTACGTCGCCCAGGAGGCGGAGGCCAAGGCTGCCAAGGTTGGTATCTGGTCAGCCGACGAATTCGAGAACCCGTCGGATTGGGAGTTCCGCATGAAGACCCAGTAACGGCGTCTTCTCAATTCTGGAAACCATAAAGCGGCCGGGTTTCCCCGGCCGCTCTTTTTTGTTCAATTCCAGCTTACTTCAGCGAGAACACGTAGAGGGCATCAGCCGGCACGAAGAACTCGGACTGCGGAGCAAGCTTCTTGTCCGCGGCAGCGGCGGCAGCACCGGCGAGAACCGCGATGTACTGCTTGCCATCAACCGAGTAGCTCATCGGCGGGCCACCAAGGGCGGTGCCGACGTTGTACGACCAGACTTCCTCGAGGCTGTTGGCGTCATAGGCATAGATGTTGCCGTTGGTGGACGAACCCCAGACGAGGTCGCCGCCGGTGGCGAGCATGCCGTTCAGACGACGCGGCATCAGGACCTTGGCCTTGGTTTCGCCGGTCAGCGGATCGATAGCCTTGACCGAACCACCGTTGAAGACGTCCGGCAGCTTGGTGCCTTCCGGAGCCGGCAGACGGCCGTTCCACTCACGCTGGGCCTTGACCACGTCGTATTCACCGCCCGTGATCGTCGGATTGGGAGCAGCTTCGGGCACATAAGCCGAGCAGCCTTCAGCCGAGGTCACGTAGAGCATCTTGGTGTTCGGGCTATAGGCAGCAGGCTGCCAGTTCTTGCCACCGCCAAGGGTCGGGCAGTAGATGCCGGGGGTGCCTTCACGCGAACCAACGGTACCAGCAACGTACTTCTGGAGCTGGGCCTTGGGATCGTATTCGAGCGGCTTGCCGGTCTTCGGGTCGATACCGGTGGTCCAGGTCAGGTCTTCCACATACTGCTTGGCGTAGGTCATGGCGCCATCGTTACGGTTGAAACCGTACATGAAGCCATTACGGGCAGCGCGGACGACCATCTTGGACGGCTTGCCATCGACGGTCACGTCGAGGAGCTGGTTGTCGCCGATTTCGTCGTAGTCATAGGGATCGTTCGGGGTGAACTGGAAGTGCCACTTGATGGCGCCGTCCTTGGCGTCGAGCGCGAGAAGGCTCGAAGCGTAGAGGTTGTCACCCGGGCGGTATTCGGCGTCGATCTGCGGAGCCGGGTTACCCGTACCCCAGTAGGTCATGCCGGAATCCGGATCATAGGAACCGGTCTGCCAGATGGAAGCACCACCGGTTTCCCAGGCGTTGCCCTGCCAGGTCTCGTTGCCGGGCTCGCCCGGGCCAGGAACGGTGAACGTACGCCAAGCGGGTTCGCCGGTCTTGAGGTCCATGGCTTCGAGCCAGCCGCGGATACCGTATTCACCGCCGGCCGGGCCGTAGATGGCCGTGTCGCCGACGACGAGCGGAGCACCGGTAAAGCTTTCGGCGCGGGCCTTGTCAGCCTGCTGCTTTTCCCAGTTGAGTTCGCCCGTGTCCTTGTTGATCGACATGACGCGGCCGTCCATGGTCAGGGCGATCACGTCGTCGTTCCAGAGGCCGATACCGCGGTTTTCAGCGCCGCAGCAGGTGGCGTCCGAAATCCACTGACGATCGACTTCAGGATCGTACTTCCATACGACTTTGCCGGTCTTGCCGTCGCGAACGTCGATCTTGTACACCACCGACCAACCGGTCTGGACGTACATGAAGCCATCTTCCACCAGCGGAGTGCCTTCGTTGCGGGCGCTGGCATAGCGGCCGCCGCGCGAGGCGTTGTCCAGGATGGTGGCGAACGACAGACCGAGGTCCTTGACCGTATCCTTGTTGATCTGGTCAAGCGGGCTGAAACGGTGGCTGTCATAGGTGCGGTGCACCATGAGCCAGTTGGCGTTTTCAGCCTCGCTGCCGGCGCCCAAGAGCCGTTCGGAGGTGGTACCGGCAGCACCAGCAGCGGCGCTCATCGCGAGCACGCTGGCGGTGGCCAGACCCGTCAGGAACAGATTCCTTTTTAGCATTTCCTCTTCCTCAGTGTTCTGGAATGCATTTTTGCGCTTACGGCTCCTAGACGGACCCTGCTCGCGTCTTCTTCTTGCGTGCACTAGACTTGCCCACTGCACGGGTGGTGTCAGTTCCGCCCGGGGTTTCGCCCGGGCGGTTGGCATCACATGGTTTCGTCACCGCCGATGCGGGAATCGAATTCTGCGGCAACGACGATCTTGCCGTCCTTCACCTCAAGGCCGAGCTGCGGGAGCTTGCGGCTTGCAGGGCCGAACAGTACGGCGCCGTTGTTCTTGGCATCGAAGTGCGAACCGTGGCACGGGCACTCGATGGTGTTTTCCTCGGGGATCCAGTTGGTCGCCTCGCACCCGGCATGGGTGCAGATGATCGAATAGGCAAGCACGCCTTCGGCCGAGAGCTTCTTGGCATCGTCCGAGAGATCAGCCGGCTCGTAGTGGACGAGCAGCAGGCCGTTCTCGAAATCGCTCGAGCGCACGACGCCATCGGGCGACATGGCAAACGCCTGGATCGGCTTCTTGCCAACGCCGACATCTTCCGGGGCCAGGGCCTTGGGATCACCCTTGGTGCGCACCAGGAAATCGCCAACCTGCGGGCGCATATCCTCGGGGGCCTGGGCGAAGGCGACACCGCCCGACACGGCCACGCCACCGAGCGCGGCCATGCCCTTGAGCATGGTGCGGCGCTGCATGGCGGCCTGTGCGCAGGCGCAAAGACCGTTATTGTTCTGTTTGTTCTCTGACAT
>Ga0182743_1004681_pt1 | contig 10181 bp, 6 predicted proteins | sample eDN3rd30CKraftOP_FD_128522 | JGI IMG/M metagenome (GOLD analysis project Ga0182743, IMG submission 128522) | Enriched Organic Plus compost microbial communities from Emeryville, California, USA - eDNA 3rd pass 30_C Kraft OP (version 2) (version 2) ... | reverse complement strand
CTCTTTTTAAAGGTAGTCCTGTGCCTTTACAAGCTGGTCAGAAAGTATGGAGCAACGGGAACTGGCAGACGGTTACGGGGCAACCTGGAGAGCTTGATGGTTTGGGTCGTTTAATTACGTCATCCAACGGTCCAAACCGCTCCAACGAGCAATTTATCAACAAAACAGGCTTCTTTTTTCGCAAGTTTTTGGATGAGGCTGCAGGAGCATCTACCCGTGGCCGCAACAGTGAGATGTGGTTTCCACGTTTCCGATTTGCAGAAGCGGTGTTGATTGCTGCCGAAGCGGCGATGGAGTTAGGTGATCAACCTGTCGCAGTTGGTTACATTAACCAGGTCCGCGGAAGGGCAGGGATTCAACCGTTGACTGCCGTGACTTTGGACGACATCATACAGGAACGCCGAGTAGAATTCGCCTTCGAAGATCACCGGTATTGGGATTTGAAGCGTTTCCGCAGAGCACATATCGTATGGAACGGTGTGGTCAATAGCCCAACCGCGCAGCATTATGCGTTGTTCCCGTATTTGGTAGTTGCCCCTGGTACGCCAAACGACGGCAAATATGTGTTCGATAAACTGACATTCAGCAATTCATTACACCCACGATTTTTTGAATTGCGTAACTACTATAACTTTATCGATTTAGGTTGGCAGAATGCGAACCCGAAAATTGTATTGAATCCGTTTCAATAACCTTTATGATTACAACAATGAGAAAATATGTGAATATGTTTTTGCTTCCCGCGGTAGTAGCGGTAAGCAGTTGCGGATTGGACAACTATGATGCGCCGGAATCCAAAATACTTGGACGGGTTGTTTACAATGGAGAACCCGTGGGTGTTCGTGGTACCGGTGAGGCCGTGCAACTTCAATTGTACCAAGATGGCTATGAGTTAAGGAATCCCATTCCGGTGTATGTAGGGCAAGACGGTACATTTGAAGCAAAATTATTTGACGGTGAGTATAAGTTAGTGACTCGTGATAACAACGGCCCGTGGGTGAATGATCGTGATACGACCGTAATTAATGTGAGGGGTACGGCGAATGTGGATGTGGAAGTGACTCCATTTTATACGTTATCGAACGTTCAATTGTCGCTGAATGGCAACAACGCTAATGCCTCGTTTCAGATTAATGAGGTAGCTGGCGGATTAGACATCGATTATGTAATGATTCTAGTGGGTAAAACATCTTTCGTTGATGACGTATCATATGCGATTCGGGTTGACATCGATGACGTTACTGCTGGAAGTACGATTACCGAATCGATTGATCTCACAAACAACAATGATTTCAAATCGGGAAGAGCATTATTTGCTCGCGTAGGACTGCGTCCTGCAGGTAAGGATCAAGCAATTTATTCGCAGGTCGTAAGATTACGATAAGCGATTAAAAGATCGTATCTTTAACCGTTATCTGTCAGTTTTGACGGGTAGCGGTTATTTGTATTTTTAGCGGTTATTGCTCAGGTCTAAATCCCGGGCTCGAAGAACCTCAACAACGGCGGTGACGCAGACAACCGGCAATCCGATCGAATCAAGACAGGACTGACCTACCGTTCGTTAACGGAACTTTTCCTGTCAGCGGATTTTACACGACAATCGTGATTTGTCTTGTTTTTCTTAATTCGCGAAATGTAAAGATATATTTTGACTATAAAAGGATAACATAACATGGTTTTATGGAAGCGCTCTGGGCTATTTTTGTACTATGAACAATTATTAACCATAAAATACCATGTTGCCTCGCTTCTTTCTTACCAAGTACGTGTTTGCGATTATCGAACGATTATGAAACGCATTGTTAAAAGTATACTCTTAGTCGGATTAGTGTTACAGACTCTAGCCTCCTGGGGTCAGGAGCAACCCAATATTATCGTTATCCTGACGGATGACATGGGTTTTAGTGATATCGGGGCGTTCGGCGGGAAATTCGTTCCTACTCCGCAGTTAGACCGGTTTGCGGAGGAAGGTACCCGGTTTACACAATACTACAGCGCTTCTCCGATCTGCAGCCCTTCCCGCACGAGTATCCTCACGGGCATGTTTCCCGCGCAATGGAATTTTACAACTTTTCTCAATAATAGGCGGAGCAATGAACTTGCTGAGCAAGCCAACTACCTCAATGTCCATGCACCGTCTATCGCCAAGGTACTGAAAAATGCTGGTTATGCAACCGGGCATTTCGGGAAGTGGCATATGGGGGGTGGTCGCGACATCAAAAATGCACCAAAATTTGACAAATACGGTTTTGATGAGCATGCCAGTACGTATGAAAGCCCGGAGCCGGATCCGGCATTGACAGCTACCGATTGGATATGGTCTGACGTGGATAGCATAAAGCGTTGGAATCGGACGGCTTATTTCGTGGATAAGACGCTTGACTTTTTGCGGCGGCATCGGGCTACGCCGTGTTTCGTAAACCTGTGGCCGGACGATATGCATGATCCGTGGGTACCCGAGGAGAACCGGCGGCAGGCGGGCCAGTTTCCGATGAACCCCAAGGAGGAGGCTGCATTTAAACTCGTGTTGGCTGAGTTCGACAAACAGATGGGCAGGCTCTTCGACGGGTTGCGCGAATTGGGAATCGCTGAAAATACATTGGTGATTTTCACCAGTGATAATGGTGCACTGCCGAGCTTCAAAGGCAGCCGCAACGGTGGTCTACGGGGTACGAAGCTTTCGCTCTACGAGGGAGGCATACGCATGCCGTTCATCGTCCGTTGGCCGGGTCATGTGCCGGCTGGCGAAACGGACAGCGTTTCCGTGTTGAATTCGACCGATCTTTTCCCGACACTGGCCAACGTCGCATCGGCTACGCTGCCCACCAATTACAAAGGCGATGGCGAAGACCGCACCGCTGTATGGATGGGAACGCCTGCACCCCGGACCAAGGATATGTATTGGGAATACGGCAGAAATGATTATGCGTTTAATTATCCGCGCGGGAGAGACCGAAGTCCCAACTTGGCCATCCGATCTGGAAAGTGGAAGTTGATCATGGACTACCATAAGAACAACCCCGAATTGTACGACATGGAAATGGATCGCTATGAAACGACTAATTTAGCTGATGAGCACCCCGATATCGTCAAAGAACTGCTGGAGAAATTGATTACTTGGCGGATGTACCTGCCTGAGTTGACCACTGGTCGCGCCAATCCGCCCATGGAATGAAAGCAATAAATCAAACAGTAATGCGTAGTTATTTTCGGATGAACAAGTTGGCCCTTTTGCTGGGATTGATTGTGTGGTTGGCCGTTGCTAATGGGCAACAGGGTTCCTCACTTCCCAATATGGTCATCTTTATCGGGGACGACTTGGCGGTCCGGGATATTGGGCCATATGGAAATCGCATTGTTCGCACCCCTCACCTGGATAAATTGGCCGACGAGTCCTTGGTGTTTGATCGGGCGTTCGCCGCCTCGCCAACCTGTGGGCCATCTCGCAGTTCGCTGTTTACCGCGATGTATCCGATGCGGCATGGAGCACACGGCAATCATTCGGGGGTCAGGCCAGGCGTGTCTTCCGTGGTGCAGCAGCTTTCGGCGCTGGGTTATCGTGTGGCGATTGCAGGTAAACTTCATGTCGGTCCGCAGGATGTGTTCCCTTTCGAGCGTATCGCTGGGACGAATGCCCCTGAACCGGGCTTTGAAAACACTCCGGGGTTGCATTATGACTTGATTTTGGCTCCGGTTGACGAATGGCTTGGCGCACAGAAGCCGGACAAGCCGTTCGTATTAATCGTGGCAGACCATAGTCCGCATGTTATCTGGCCGGACAAGCCGACCTATGAACCGGCCGAAGTGGATATCCCACCGATCCACATCGACACAGACGACACGCGGAAAGCCCGCGCGAGGTATTACACCGACGTCACCAAGATGGATGAGAATTTAGGTGGGTTGATGGATTTGCTGGAAAAGCATGGAATGGCGGCTAATTCCATCTTGATGTTTACCGCAGATCAGGGACCGCAATGGGCATTCGGGAAATGGGGTTTATACGATTACGGTATTCAGGTGCCGTTTATGGTACGGTGGCCCGGACACGTCAAGGCGGGAAGCCGGACGGATGCGCTGGTATCCCAGGTGGATATCTTACCGACCATGGTGGAGATAGCCAATGGCACGTCTCCCCAAGGGATCGATGGCCAAAGCTTTCTGTCGGTATTGAAGGATCCAAGCGTGAAACATCGAGACACGGTTTTTGCGTCCCACACGGGAGATCGCTTGATGAATCGTTCGCCCATGCGCATGCTACGTACCGATCGGTTTAAGTACATTTTAAACCTGGCACCGGATATCCCCTACACCACGCATATGGACCGGGCCACAGATCACGACGGGGGACGGGAATATTGGCCGTCATGGCGTGTAGAGTCGTTCCGCGATCCGCACGCCGCTGCCGTGCTGTGGAGATACCATAATCGGCCGACAGAAGAGCTTTATGATGTCGTTGCTGATCCCTGGGAACAGATAAATCTGGCCGCTGATCCTAAGTATGCTAATATGCTGGACCGCTTCCGCACGCAAATGAAAATGGCAAGGGAAGCACAGGAAGATCATGAAACCGGTCCGGAGGATTTAGCCGCTCCAAATAAAAACCCTGGTAAAGGAAAAGGGCCGATAGCTCCTTATGTGTTCTAGAAAATGACAGCAATGAATGTGTTCGTTAAATTAACCATGGCATGCTGCGCGGTATTTGGTGGATTCCTGCTTGGCGCCGCCCAATCCATGGAAAAGCCTAACATCGTAATTATCTTGGCGGACGACTTAGGATGGGGCGATGTGGGATACAACGGCGGAGATATCAAAACACCTTGTATTGACCGTTTGGCGAAGGATGGCGTGGTACTGAATCATTTCTATACAGCGCCGATTTGTTCGCCTACACGTGCGGGACTACTGACAGGTAGGTATCCAAACCGGTTCGGTTTACGTCAGACCGTCATACCGCCCTGGAGCGAATTTGGTGTAGATACGACGGAAGTCTTCTTATCGGATATGCTGGCTGAAGCAGGGTATGTACACCGGGCCGCATTCGGGAAGTGGCATTTGGGGCATTCAAAGCGTGCTTATTTGCCTTTACAGCGAGGGTTTACCCGTTTTTACGGTCACTATAATGGAGCCATAGACTACTTTACGCACATGCGCGAGAGCGAATTGGATTGGCATCGGAATGAAGAAACGTGTTACGACGAAGGGTATGCCACGGATCTGATTACGAACGAGGCAGTCGCCAGTATACGGCAATATGCGAAAGAATCCTCACCGTTCTTTATCTACGTCGCATATAATGCGCCCCATAGTCCTTTGCAGGCGAAGGAAGATGATCTCCGGTTGTACGGATATGAGAATGACAAACCGCTTTACGGAAGTGGCAAACAAGAATTGGCAGGGAGAGGGAATACCAAGCGCCAAACATATTCAGCAATGGTGACTGCTATGGATCGCGGCATTGGCGAAATCTTGTCTGCGCTCAAAGAAGCAGGTATTTCGGAACAGACATTGGTGCTCTTTTTTAGTGATAACGGGGCAGCTCCTGGGTATGGTGGGTCCAGCGGTGAACTCCGTGGCGCTAAGTTCACAGAGTGGGAGGGCGGGGTTAGGGCTCCCGCAATTGTCAAATGGCCTGCAGGATTTGCCGGCGGTCGCATTAGCAATCAAGTTACCGGCTATATCGATGTGGTGCCTACCATTCGTGATGTGCTGGGCCTATCAGCACGTTTAGTTAAGCCACTGGACGGGATCAGCATTTGGCCGGTGTTAACTGGTAGCCGGACAACGATACCGAGAGAGTTTTACCTGGGATATGGTGCACTGATCAAGGAGAATCGCTGGAAATTAGTAAAGGCTGGATCCGGCAATTCACGCATGGAGATTCAAGAAGATCTGCTTTTTGATATCCAGATAGATCCTTATGAAAAGAAAGACTTGAAGACGCAATTTCCGTCGGTTTATCGCCGAATGTTGCGACAAGTGACACAGGTTTATGATGCCATACCGTCTCAGGTTTCCGTGCCTTCGTATGAAACAGGCCGTGAAAATTTCAAGGCACCGAAAGAATGGAAAGTGTTGGATAGGAAATAATGAAGTTGTGACTTGCGATACTGGATTGGAATGATTGATTATAGCAAAGACACAGATGATAGCTTATTAGTATTGCTTCGCAGCAGCGACCAGCGGGCGTTTAAGATATTGTACGAACGGCATTGGCATGCGTTGTGGAGTTATGCCCGTCATGCCATGGCTGATCCCGACGATGCAAAGGACATCGTACAGGAATTGTTCATGACGCTTTGGGAGAAGCGAGAGGACCTGCATATCAATACGTCGTTGAAAGCTTACTTGTACCGCGCAACGCTAAACAAAGTAATCGATCGAACCGATCGAACCAAGTATCGGTTTTCGTACCTCGAAGACCTCAAGCGCACTTATGACCAGGGCCACTATACCATCGATGGTGAGTTGTTTGAGAAAGAGCTAATAGGGCGTTTCGAGGCATGTGTTGGCAAAATGCCGCCCAAAATGCGCAAGATTTTTACGCTTAGTCGCACTCACCTCTTGACTCATCAGCAGATTAGCGATTACTTAAATATTTCGCGAGAGAATGTCAATAGGCAGATAAAAAATGCTCTGATTCTTCTGAAGAAGAGTTTGCTGGTAGTGACAATGACTTTTTTAAACTATTTTTTACCCTGATCGCGCATCGAACCGTCTTCATAATATAAACCCCTATTATTGATGGACGAAGACGAATTAGCCAAGCTCTTAGACCGCTATAAGCAGGGCAGGTGTACAGCAGCCGAATGCCGGTTGGTTGAAAGCTTGCACCTCCATACGTACTCTGGCGGGCCTATACCGGAAGATACGGCCGCCAAACAGCGTATGTGGCAACAGTTGCAAAAAAGGCTGCCAGCCGATGGCGCTAACCGCATAGGTCGGGCTAAGTGGTTGGTGGCGGCTGCTTCATTGGTGCTCATTGCCTCAGTCGCGTGGCTTTATTTTTCCGGAGGTAGCCCCGCCCCAATCCCGCAATCAGTCGATATCGCCGCTGGCGGTAACAAAGCCACGCTAAAAATGGCAGATGGACAGATATTAACCTTGGATAGCAGTCAGCTTGGCGTGATAATCCTATCGGATAAGCTATTGTATACAGATAGCACACTTGCGGGAAGCTTTCATGATGACCGATCGGTCGGTGAAGAACGGTACAACGAAATCGCCACACCGCGAGGCGGAACTTATCAGGTCGTGCTCGCCGATGGCACGCGGGTTTGGCTTAATGCCGACTCCAAATTGAGGTTTCCGCAGCGGTTTGCCGAAAGGCGCGAAGTAACGTTGGTTGGCGAGGCTTATTTTGAGGTGAGTAAAAATAAGGCGCGTCCTTTTGTTGTGCGGACCGTAGGGCAGGAAATTGCCGTCTTGGGAACATCATTCAACGTCACCGCTTACGAGGGTGAACCGTCCGAACAGACGACATTGGTGGAGGGAGAGATCCTGATAGCGACGCTTCTACAAACGCAACAATTATCGCCAGGCGAACAGGCATTGGTTACGAAAAATGGGGTGACAGTCGGCAAAGTGGATACAGCACCGTTTGTCGCTTGGAAATCTGGCTTTATCGCATTCAATGAAGAAACGTTGGAACAGATTATGGCCGATATCAGCCGCTGGTATGATGTAGACGTTCATTTTGAAGGCGTAGATAAGCAGCTTCGTTTCGGAGGAACGGTGTCGCGGTATGCGCATGTGTCTGAAGTACTGCGACGGTTGGAACTGACGGGCCAGGTCCATTTTAACATCGAAGAAAGGGGGATTGTGATTAAGCCGTAATACCAACACATAACGTAAAACCGGAGATGTCTCACCACCTCCGGCCTATTGTGATGATCTGTTAACTTTCGGACAGCCCGCCATTTTGCGACTGACTGGTCTGTTCGAGTATCAAACACCTGACAAACATAACCAACACGAGCCAGCTTTCAAAGGCCGGGCGGTTGTTTGTCAAAGCGTTAACCAATTTATGGACAATTACTTATTATCGGGCAACGGTTATCCGGTTGCCATCCCTGCAAAGCTAATATTGAGGGTTATGAAAATCACGTATGTGCTATTGACAGCCTGCCTGATGCAGGTCTACGCTGAAACCTCGGCGCAGAAACTGACCATCCAACGGGAACGCGTAGGACTTCGCAGCATTTTTTCCGAAATCCAAAATCAAACCGGATACTCCGTGATTTACAGCGTAAAGCATATCGATGGAATGCCGGCAGTCTCGGTTTCCTTGACCGATATGGATATCCAAGCGGCAATAGCGCATATCCTAAAGGGGCTTCCCTTGGATTATGTAATTACCGGCAAAGAAATCGTGATCAAAAAAAAATCAGCTATACGCCAATCAGGTACTGCCCTGCCGTACTCCGAATCGCTGCAACAAACGCTCTCCGGACGGGTTCTTGACGAGCATGGCAATCCCTTGCAAGGCGCGGCAGTTCGGATAAAGGGCGAGCAGCGGGAAATCAGCACAGGCAGCGATGGACGATTCACGTTCGATAACGTGGAGCGAAACGCTATATTAGTCATTTCCTTTGTGGGCTATGAGCCGCGGGAACTTGTCGCTTCGGCCGATTTAACATCGATAACGATGAAGCCTGTCGTAGCCGACCTCAGTGAGGTAGTGGTGGTTGGGTACGGTACCCAACGGAAAAGCGATATCACGGGAGCTGTGAGCTCCATCCGTTCGGAGGATTTCAATAAGGGTACCAACGCGACGTTTGACCAGCTGATTGCCGGGAAAGCCGCCGGTGTACAGTTCGTTCAGAGCAGTGGTGAGCCCGGGGGAGGCGTCGCAGTGCGTATCCGGGGCGCAAGTTCCGTGAACGCCGGCACGAGTCCGCTATACGTCATTGACGGACTACCGATCGACAACTCGGCGGTAGCCGGTGGCGGCGGGGCTAACTTCGACGCGCCGCCTTCTCCGCGAAACCCATTAGCGGGTATCAACCCGGAGGACATTGAATCCATCGAGATCCTGAAAGATGCGTCCGCAACAGCGATCTACGGTTCGCGGGGCGCCAATGGTGTGATTATGGTTACAACGAAAAAAGGTAAGGCTGGTCGGAATACGGTATCATACAGTGGGTCGTATGGCCAGCAACGGGTAGCCAATACCATCGATTTGTTGACTACGGCGGAATACATCCAAGTCATCAATGCGCTCGTTGATGCCGGCGCAGGTCCGGAGTCCAATCGGATTACGGACGCCAATGTTAGGGGTACCGATTGGCAGCAACTCGTGTTTGACGACCATGCACCTATTCAGAATCACAGCCTCGCTTTCAGCGGTGGAAATGAGCAAACTAAATACTATTTGGCGTTTAATGCGTTTGATCAGGGCGGTATATTGAGAAATACGGCATTCAGCCGGTACGCCGCGAAGCTGAATATCAGCTCCAACATCACGGACCGGCTGGAAGTGGGCGCTGCGCTGAATGTAAGTTATTCGCACGACGAACAGGTACCTTCAGGCTTTGGGATCAATGCGCAGTCCGGCACAATGTATACGGCGCTTAATTTCGATCCCACACTGTCCATCTACGATAGCGAGGGCAATTATCAGTTATCGCCATTTTTGGACATGGATAACCCAATGTCGCTTATAAACGAGGCGCTGGCTACTTCCAACGCCTATCGGACTTTTGGTACAGCCTTCGCGCAATATAAAATCACGCCATACCTGATAGCCAAAATCAATGTGGGGGGTGATATCAACAGCCGGCGACGCGACGTTTACGTAGGTCAGAAAACTCGGCGCGCCATGGCGGCAGGAGGTAGTGCATCCGTAATCAGTGGTATGCAGAGCAACTATTTAGTCGAAGGAACGGTAACGTATGACAGAAGGTGGGATAATCACTACTTGAATGCGATGGGGGGTGCAACGACCCAGCGCTTCGTCTATTCGTCGTCATTCCAAGATGCTACCGGTTTTCCGTCAGATGTCACCGGCTCGGACAACCTCGGCCTGGGCGATCAGGAAACGTTTCGCATTGGAACCGGCCGGGCCGCCAACCGCCTGCTTTCGTATCTGGGGCGGATAAACTATGAATTGAATAACAAGTATTTGGTGACCGCTTCGATAAGGGCGGATGGTTCCTCACGCTTTGGGATAAACAATAGGT
>Ga0182743_1004679_pt1 | contig 10184 bp, 10 predicted proteins | sample eDN3rd30CKraftOP_FD_128522 | JGI IMG/M metagenome (GOLD analysis project Ga0182743, IMG submission 128522) | Enriched Organic Plus compost microbial communities from Emeryville, California, USA - eDNA 3rd pass 30_C Kraft OP (version 2) (version 2) ... | reverse complement strand
GAGGAGCGGCGGAGCGACGGCCCGCGTCGGCCTCAGATGCCGCCGGGCCCCGTCGCTGACCGGGTGGTGCGCATCACCGGCGTGGCCGAGCGGCTCCAGCGGGCCGAGCGCGAGCGCGGGCTGCCCCTCACCCGGCTCCCGGACCCGGGCTTCGCCCTCGCGGCGTACCACTGGGCGTCCGGCGAGGACTTCGAGGCGGTGCTCGACGAGGACCTCTCCGCCGGTGACTTCGTGAGGAACGTGAAGCTCCTCGCCGACCTGCTGCGGCAGCTCGCGCTGGTGGCGCCGGACAGCGGCACCCGAAGCGCTGCGGCGAGCGCCGCCGACGCGATCGTCCGCGGTGTCGTGGCGGCCTCGTCCGAGGTCCAGGGGATCGAGGAGCGCTCGGCTGAGGTCGTCGGTGGCCGCGAGCGACGCCCATGACGATCTCCAAGGGGGAGACCTGGGGAGATCCGGGAGAGCTCGACCCCGGAGCCCCGATGGCGCGGGACGACGCAGAGGTGGCCCGGCTCGTGGAGGAGGGCCGCACCGACCTCCCGATCGGCCTCCTCGGCGGTGACCTCCACCGGACCCTCGGGTCGCCGCCCGAGGAACGCCTGCACGCCGGCGGCCTCGTGTACCCGATCGACCTCCTCGAGGTCCGTCTCGACGGCGCTCCGGCCCGCCTCGCGGCCGCACACGTGGTCGCCCGGCGGGGGGCGTGGTGGCGCCACGAGACGGCCGTGGCGATGAACGCGTCGTTCGTCGGCCTCCTCGACCTCGGCCCGCGGGCGCACCCCAACGACGGCCTCGTCGACGTGACGGTGGGACGCCTGCCGTGGCGCGACCGCCGCCTCGCCCGCTCCCGGATGCGCTCGGGCAGCCACCTGCCGCACCCCGGGCTGCGGACCAGTCGAGTGCGCCGCTGGGAGCTCGAGCTCGACCATCCCACGCCGGTCGCGCTCGACGGCGTCGAGGTCGGCGTCGCCCGGCACCTCGTCGTGGAGGTGCTCCCGGACCGCGCCAGGGTGATCTGCTGAGCGTTCCGGGTCGCCCCTCCGCCCCCGACCATCACCGCTTCCAACTGTCACGATCGTGGGCGCATGAAGGCGATCTCCGTGACGGTCACGATCCTGGCGCGGTGGTTGTCGGCCACTGTCACGATCGTGGGCGCATGAAGGCGATCTCCGTGACGGTCACGATCCCGGAGTCCGTGCGCTGCGCACCAACAGGGTGCCGTCGGTCACCCCGCTCGCTACCGTGAGGCCCCATGTGGGCGTGGCATCTCGAGCAGTCTCCCGGCGAGTACGTGTGGGGTGAGGTCCCGACACCTGAGCCGGGACCGGGGGAGGTCCGGATCGCGGTGAAGGCCTCGGGCCTGAACCACATCGACGTGTGGATGACACGTGGCATGCCGAAACCTCCGGCGTTCCCCCACGTGTCCGGTTCCGACGTGGCGGGCGTGATCGACGCGGTCGGTCCGGGCGTCACGCGCTGGGCGCCCGGCGACGAGGTCGTCATGGAGGCCACGGTCACCAGCGAGGACGCGATCCTCGAGCTCGGGATCGACAACGTGATCGATCCCGGGATGCACCTGCTGGGGGAGCACCAGTGGGGCGGGCACGGCGAGTACGTCGTGGTCCCCCAGTGGCACCCCGTGCGGAAGCCCGAGACGCTCAGCTGGGCGGAGTGCGCCGCGTACCCGGTGGCCTACGTGACCGCGTGGCGCATGCTGCGGAAGGCACGGGTCCGCGCCGGCGACACCGTCCTCATCATCGGCATCGGTGGCGGTGTGGCGACCGCGGCACTGGTCCTCGGCAACTACATCGGCGCGCAGGTCTACGTCACCAGCCGCGACGAGGCGAAGCGGCGACGCGGCATCGAGATGGGCGCGGTCGACGCGTTCGACTCGAACGGGCGCTTCCCCGTGGAGGCCGACGTGGTGATCGACAGCGTCGGAGCGGCCACGTGGGACTCGGCGATCCGATCCCTCCGCAACGGCGGCCGGTTCGTGACGTGCGGTGGCACGTCGGGTGTCGACGTGCCCCTCCAGCTCCCACGGCTGTTCTTCAAGCACCTGGAGATCATCGGGGTGACCACGGGCTCCCACCAGGAGTTCGTCGAGGTCACGGAGGTGCTCGCCCGGGGCGACGCACCGGTGGTCGTCGACGAGGTGTTCCCCTTCTCCGCCTACCCCGACGCGCTGGCGAAGCTGACCAAGGGCGACCAGATGGGCAAGCTCGTCCTCGACCACTCCTGATGGACCGGGCGGCAGCGTTCGCGGCGGTCGACGCCGACGTCGGATCTCGGCGTGACCTCCTCCTCGACGTCGCCCATGACATCTGGGAGCACCCCGAGCTCTGCTACGAGGAGCACTACGCCCACGGCGTGCTGACCGCGGCGCTCGAGGGGGCGGGTCTCGAGGTCGAGCGTGGCGCGTTCGGGCTGGACACGGCGTTCCGGGCCACGGTGGGTTCCGGCGACGGGCCGACCGTGGCCATCTGCTGCGAGTACGACGCACTTCCGGAGATCGGGCACGCGTGCGGCCACAACGTGATCGCCGCCGCAGGTCTGGGGGCCGGGCTCGCTGCGGCATCGGTGGCCGAGGCCCTCGGCGGCACCGTGGTGGTGCTCGGCACGCCGGCCGAGGAGGGCGGCGGGGGGAAGATCCACATGATCGACCGGGGTGCGCTCGACGGCGTCGACGTGGCGATGATGGTCCACCCGGCGGACGCAGAGCTCGACTCCTTCAAGGCGATCGCCGTCCACGAGCTCCACTGCGAGTACCACGGCGTGGCGTCGCACGCGGCCGCCGCGCCGGAGAAGGGCCGCAACGCACTGGACGCGGCGGTGGCGGCCTACGTGAACGTCGCCATGCTCCGCCAGCACATCGGCATCGACGAGCGCATCCACGGGATCTTCACCCACGGCGGCGACAAGCCGAACGTCGTGCCGCACCGGGCCGCGCAGGCGTGGTACGTCCGGTCGGGGACCAGGGCTTCGCTCCAGGACCTCGAACCGCGCTTCCTCGCGTGCATCGAGGCGGCGGCCGAGGCGACGGGCTGCACGGTCGAGCACCGCTGGGTCACACCGGCCTACGACGACCTCGTCGACATCCCGGCGCTGCTGGACCGGTACCGCCAGCACCAGGCCGGCCGCGGTCGAATCGTCGAGCCCGCCGCCAGCCGCCCCTCGTTCATGGGCTCGACCGACATGGGCAACGTCTCCCACGAGGTCCCCTCGGTGCACCCGATGGTGCGGGTGGCGCCCGACGGCGTGTCGATCCACACGCCGGACTTCGCCGGCTTCGCCCGGGGCCCCGAGGGCGACGCTGCGGTGATCGACGGCGCCGTGGCGCTCGCCCGCCTCGCTGTGGACGTGTTCACCGACCCCTCCCTGCTCACCTCCGCCCGCGCCGAGCACCGAGCCGCGATCCGCGCCTGAGCCCCCTCGACGCCCGGACGCCGCGGCCGCGGTCCGCACCGGGCAGCGCGCGCTCCGTGGTCCCATGGAGCACCCACCGGCCGCCCTAGTCTCAGGCGCCGTGACGCCGTACGTCCAAGAGCAGTTCACCGCGGAGGAGCGGGGGGTCCTCCGCCGCTACTTCACCGACCTCGACGGGCCCGTGTTCGCCCTCGTGAACCTCCCCGAGGTGGTGAAGGGTGCGCTGTTCGCCCGGTACTCGCGCTCCGCCAAGTCCCTCCGGCGGCTCTTCCTCGACGAGTTCGTCGGCGAGCTCGACGTCGCCGGCGACGTGACGGTGGACGCGACGGTCGGCCTGGAGCGCGCCGAGCAGCTCTACGACCGGGTGTTCCTCGAGTACGGCGACGATTCGGTCGCCCAGCTCGGCGGTGTCCACCTGGCGTGCGAGCAGGCCTCCAACGTCCTCACGAAGATCCTCGAGTGGGGACGGCTCATGTCGTACCTCGAGCAGTCGACCCGGTACATCGCGTACGACGCCCGGCTGGGCGGGCGGTACCGGTACCACCGGGACCCCGAGATCCTCGGCTCGCCGCTCGGCGCCCGCTACGTGGGCGACATGGACCGCATCTTCGACGTCTACGCCGAGCTGCTCCCCACCATGACCGAGCACTTCCGGCAGCGGACCCCGAAGGACCCGGCCGACAGCGACTTCGTGTACCGACAGGCGGTGCGGGCGAAGGCCTACGACTCGCTCCGTGGCCTCCTGCCGGCGGCGTCGCTGTCGAACGTCGGCATCTACGGCACCGGCCAGGGTTACGAGCAGCTGCTGCTCCGGATGCGCGCCCACCCGCTGCCCGAGGCGCGTGGCTACGCCGACCTGATGCTCACCGAGCTGCGGAAGGTGATCCCCTCGTTCCTCAAGCGGGTGGACCTCACCGACCGCGGCCAGGTCTGGAGCGACTACCTGTCGTCGAACCGTGCCGCCATGGAGGAGCTCACCGAGCGCGTCCTGCAGGGCGAGGACGAGGAGCCGCCCGCGTCCGGCGAGGACTCGAAGGTCGCGCTCGTCGACTTCGACCCCGACGGCGAGGTGAAGCTCGTGGCGGCGATGCTCTACCCCTACTCGCACCTGTCCGAGGCCACGATCGAGGACCGCGTGAGGGCGATGTCGGTCGAGGACCGCCTCGCGGTGATGCGCACGTACGTAGGCGACCGCTCGAACCGCCGGCACAAGCCCGGGCGGGCGCTCGAGCGCATCGGGTACCGGTTCGACGTGCTGAGCGACTACGGCGCCTTCAGGGACCTCCAGCGGCACCGGCTGCTCACGATCGAGTGGCAGGACCTCACGCCGCGCCACGGCTTCGTCCGGCCCGAGGCGGTGGCCGACGCCGGTGCGATGGAGGTCTTCGACGCTGCCATGGAGCTGTCCGCCCGCCTCTGGGCGGACCTGCGGGACGAGCTGCCTGCGCAGGCCCCCTACGCCGTCGCTCTGGCCTACCGCGTCCGCTACGTCATGCAGATGAACGCCCGCGAGGCGATGCACCTCATCGAGCTCCGCTCGTCGCCCCAGGGGCACCCCAGCTACCGGGCCGTCGCCCAGGACATGCACCACCTCATCGGTGACGTCGCCGGGCACCGGGCGGTCGCCGAGATGATGAAGTTCGTGGACCACTCCGACGAGTCCGATCTCGAGCGGCTCGACGCCGAGCGGCGGGCCGAGCAACGACGGGCGTCGGCGGGGAAGGTGGAGTGACCGCCTGAGCCGCCTCGGCGGCTACACCTGCAGCTAGGTCGGGTGTGCCTATGATTCCGCCCGCATCGGGCGAGGGCGAGAGGCGCGACAGAGGAGTCGAAGCGTGGCTGACGAGATGGACGAGGATTTCGAGGTCGAGCCGGAGGAGCTCGACGAGGATCTGGAGGACGACTCCCTCGAGGAGGAGTTCGAGGACGAGGACGTCGTCGCCGACGACGTCGTCGCCGACGACGAGGAAGAAGAAGACGAGGACGAAGAGGCGGAGGTCCCCACCCGCCGGAAGCGGGCGGCCTCCGAAGAGGACGAGGACGAGGAGGAGGAGGCCGACCCCGACGACGTCGAGGAGGACCTCGACACGATCCTCAAGGACCGGATCGCATCCGGCGACGACCTCGAGGACGAGGAAGAGGACGAGACCCCGGATCGCAACGATCCCGAGACGGCCGACGGGGTCGTCGCGAAGAAGGAGGGGGAGTTCACCTGCCCCGGCTGCTTCATGATCGTCCACCCCCGCCAGTTCGGCCGGCGGGACAGCATGGTCTGTCCCGAGGGCTACGACCCCTGCCCGGCGATGGACATCGTGCGGTCGATGAGCTGACGTGCTGTCCGCCCGGCGCGGTCCTGCCTCGACGTGCGGGGCCGCGGCGGGCTGCGGCAGTATCTCCCGGTGACCGACGAAGCCCCCTCACGCATCGAATCCGCCCTCTCCATCGCGATCGCCCTCGCGGAGGAGGCCACCTCGATCGTCCCCCGGCTGGTGCGCCGCACCCGTGACCAGGTGGCCGTCGGCGTCTCGCTCGTCGAGCGGCTCGCCGGTTGCGCCAGCGATCGCTCGGAGGACCACGAGGAGCCCGCAGAGCGCACCCCGAGCCCCGTGGCCTCGATCGTCCGCGACCTCCCGAGGCGCGTCGAGGAGGTCGAGGAGGCCGTCGAGGAAGCTGTCGAGGAGCGCACGCCCGCCCCGTCGCCTGCCGCTCCGGCCGCGCCCGCCGGGACGGCGTCGACGGTGAAGAAGGCTCCGGCGAAGAAGGCCGCGGCCAAGAAGGGCCCGGCGAAGAAGACTGTGGCCGCGAAGGCGTCGAAGAAGGCCGCCCCCGCTGCCACGAAGGCGACGAAGAAGGCCGCGGCGGCGAAGGCGCCCGCAACCACGGCGGCGCCGGCGAAGAAGGCGGCCGCGAAGAAGGCCGCCAAGGCCCCTGCGAAGAAGGCGCCCGCTGCGAAGAAGGCCTCGGCAACCGGTGCTGCAGCGAAGAAGTCCGCCGCTGGCGCCCCGGGTGGCGCTCGGCCCCAGGAGCCCGACCTCATCGCCGCCCTGGAGGACGACGCCCGGCTCGAGCCGCCCGCGCCGCCGGTGACCGCCGCCGCGGAGGCGCTCGTGCCCGACGGGACGCTCACGGTCGTGCCCGGCGCCTCCGGACCCGTGGTGAGCGAGGACCCGACCTCGGCTGACCTGCCGATCGAGGACTACGACATCCTCGCCGCGTCGCAGGTGATCGCCCGCCTCGAGGGGATGAGCGCCGGTGACCTCGACCTGATCCGCCGCTACGAGCTGGCGAACCGCAACCGCCGCACGATCCTCGGCCGCGTCGGCCAGTTGCTGCGCCCGCAGGGATGATCGACGTCCGGCCGGCCGCCCGGGGCGACGAGGACGACGTCCGGCGGCTGGCCGAACTGGCCCGTTCCACGGCGGTGGGCGGGCGGGGCGGTGCCCAGCTCGTCGCGGAGCTGCCACCGGCCGCAGAGGTGGTCGCCGACCTCACCGGTGTGCTCGTGGGCACCATCGGCGGGCACGCGATGGGGTACGCGGTCACGCACTCGTCCGGCCGGACGGGCCGGTTGCCCGAGCTCTTCGTCGAGCCCCCGGCCCGCTCCGTCGGTCTCGGGGCGGCACTCCTGGCGGCTGCCAGGGAGCGCCTGGTCGCGGCGGGCTGCGAGACCATCGACTCGCAGGCGCTCCCGGGTGATCGGTCGACGAAGAACTTCTTCGAGGCGCACGGCATGGTGACCCGCCTGCTCGTCACCCATCGGAGCCTCGTGCGGACGGATGGCTCGGACTGACCGACCGAGGGTGTGCGCCGGCGCCATCGCCGTGCGTGACCACTCCCTGTTGATGATCCAGCGCGCCTCGGGCGGCTCACGCGGGCAGTGGTCGCTGCCGGGGGGCCACGTGGAGGCGGGCGAGACGGTCGCCGAGGCGGTGGTGCGCGAGGTGGCCGAGGAGACCGGCCTGGCGGGGCTGTGCGGACCGCTCATCGGGTGGGCCGAGCACATCGGCGAGCACGTCCACTACGTGATCCTCAACTTCGAGGTGACCATCGTGGACGACGACGATCCCGTCCCCGGGGACGACGAGATGGACGCCCGGTGGGTCCCGCTGTGGGAGGTGAGCGAGCTCCGGCTGACCGAGGGGCTCGCCGAGTTCCTCGCCGACCAGGGGCTGATCGACCTGCTCGCCTGAACGGTCGCCGGACGCGGAGCGGCCCCGGCCGTCGCTCCGTGGAACGTGACCGGGGCCGTCCGACAGCGGTGGCGTCAGCGGTGCGTCAGCGGCCCTTCCACTGCGGAGCCCGCTTCTCGATGAACGCGGTGAGGCCCTCGTTGAAGTCCTCGGTGCCGAACATCTTCATGATCCCCTCGCCCGAGAGCTTCCACCCGACCTCGTCCGGCTGGTCGGTCGCCTCGAGCACGATCTTCCGGCTCTCACGCACCGCGAGCGGGGCGTTCTCCGTGATCTGGCCGGCGAGCCCGAGGGCCGCCTCGAGCGCCTGGCCCTCGTCGCACAGCACGTTCACCCAACCGAAGTGGTGGGCGCGCTCGGCCGGGAAGTCGAGGCGGCCCGTGAGGACGAGCTCCATGGCGATGTTGCGGGGGAGCTTGCGGGGCAGGCGGAACAGCCCGCCGGCCGCCGCCACGAGGTTGCGCTTCACCTCCGGCACGCCGAACACCGCGGTCCGGGACGCGACCACGAGGTCGCAAGCGAGGACCAGCTCGGTCCCGCCGGCGAGCGCCGGGCCGTCCACCGCTGCGATGAGCGGCTTGGTGCGCTCACGCTGGACGAGCCCGCCGAAGCCGCCCCGGGCGGTCGACATGCCGCCGGGATCGGTGCTCATCTGCTTGAGGTCCGCCCCCGCGCAGAAGATGTAGCCCTTGTCGGTCTTGGCGCCGGTGAGGACGCCGACCCACACCTCGTCGTCGTTCTCGAGCTGGTCGAGGGCATCCTCGATGCCGGTCGCGACCTCGGTGTTCACCGCGTTCCGTGCGCCCGGCCGGTTGATCGTGATGATCCCGACGTTGCCCTGCTTCGTGTACTCGATCGTCATGGCGCCAAACCTAGGTTTCTCTTGACCGACCGGTCGAGTTCATCGCCGCGCACCCGCCTCCCTACGATCGATCGATGCCCTCCCGCATCCCGGTCTTCGATCTCGACGGCACGCTCATCGACTCCGACGAGGCGCTGGTGCAGCCCTTCCTCGAGCTGGGCATCGCTCGGGAGGACATCACCTTTGGGCTCCCGGCCGAGCAGGCGTGCGTCGAGCTCGGGCTGTCGATCGACGACTACGTGCGGCTGTACGACGAGGACGTGGTGCAGCCCTTCGACGGCGTCGAGGACCTGGTCGGCCGGCTGGGCCGCTGGGCGGTCTGCTCGAACAAGCACCCGAAGTCGGCGGCGGGGGAGCTGGCCCGGCTGGGCTGGCGGCCCGAGGTGGCGCTCTTCACTGACGCGTTCGAGGGCCGGCCCAAGGAGCTGGGGCCGGTGCTGGAGCTGCTCGACCTCGGTCCGGACGACGTCGTGTTCGTGGGCGACACCGACCACGACCGGCGGTGCGCGGAGGCGGTGGGAGCCGCGTTCGCGTGGGCGGCGTGGAACCCGCGGTGCGCCGCCCGGTCACCCGAGGGGATCGTGCTCCGCCGGCCGAGCGAGGTGCTCGAGCTGCTGTAGCGGCTCGTCGCCGGCTACTCCTTGGACGAGGTCGCTTCGCCGGATGTGGCGTCGGCTGCGGCCTCGGACGCCGCCTCGGACGCACCGGTCTCGCCCGGGGGCGGGCCGAGGTCGATCTGCGGCTCCGTGTCAGCGCTCTCGGGGCCCGGCTCGGCGGCCGCCTCGGGCACTGCGTGCGTGCCCAGGTCCGTGGGACCCGGCTCGACCGGCGCGAGCGGCGGCTCGCCGGGCGCTGCGGGGTCGCCGGACTGTGCGACCGGCTGCGGGTCGGGACCGGCCGGGACCTCGGGCGAGGACGCCGGCTCGGCCGGGATCTCGTCGATGAGCGGCGTGTCGCGGGTGCCCTCGCCGGTGGATGCGGCGGGCTCGGCGTCGGGAGTGGGTGCGCTCACACCCTTCTCCTTCCCCTTCCCGCCGGCTCGCTGCTGGTCGCCGGATCGCTGCTGGCCGCCCTGGCCCCCCTGCCCGCCGGCCGAGCCCTTCTTCGGGGGCCGGCGGTCGGCGGCACGCTTGCGTGCCCGCTTCGGGACCGTGGCCGGGTCGATGCCGAACTGCTCCGCGATCTGCGGCAGGCGATCGGCGACCGACATCACGGACTTCTTCAGCTCGTCGGACACCTCGGCGGGGAGGCTCTGCGCCCTGACCGCCGCACGCACGGGCGAGAAGCTGAGGGCGTCGAGCACGGTGTCCCAGCGCTCGGGCGAGGTCTCGGAGGTCATCGAGGCGGTGGCGGCCTGGGCGAGGCGCTCGCCGAGCTCCTTCGGGAGGGGGACCCCCGCCTTGGGGGGACGGCTGCTGAGCCGGAGGGCACGCACGACCCGTTCGGCGTCGAGCAGGATGCCGAGCTCCTCGAGCCAGCGTGCCTGCTCCTCCTCGGAACGGCGGCCGTAGGCCTCGCTGAGCTGCTCTCGCAGGCGCGAGACCTCGTCGTCACGGGTGAGGCTGTCGGCAGCGACGACGACCGAGCGCAGGTCTCGCAGGTCGACCTCCTCGATGACCGCGATGGCGGCCTCGGCACGGTCCTTCCACTCCGCCAGCTTGAGCTGGGGGAGGAGGCGCTCCGCGAGGGTCACGAGCTCGTCACCGGTG
>Ga0182743_1004677_pt1 | contig 10192 bp, 10 predicted proteins | sample eDN3rd30CKraftOP_FD_128522 | JGI IMG/M metagenome (GOLD analysis project Ga0182743, IMG submission 128522) | Enriched Organic Plus compost microbial communities from Emeryville, California, USA - eDNA 3rd pass 30_C Kraft OP (version 2) (version 2) ... | reverse complement strand
TATTTTAGCTGTCTGTTTAATTTTTTCCCGGTGTATCAGTCCGAAGTCAAGCAAGGCTTCGATAACTGGTTCGACATGTTTCGCATGTTCTGTAATCGCATAGGAAACGGTAACGGGTTTTGTGTTATTAACCGTTCTTGTAATCAGTAAATTTTGTTCGAGATCCTGCAATTCTTTTGACAGGACTTTCGGTGTAATGCCTACAACCGTTTCCTGTAAATCCTTAAACCGCATGGTGCCGAAAGACAGGTTTCTAAGAATACAAATCTTCCATTTACCACCTAGTAAATCAATCGTATCTCGTAGCGCCAGGGTTCTTTCCTTGATGTTTCCTTTCTCTCTGCAATCTCTCATAAAACAAAAAATATAGTTACTTTCTTTCAGGTAATCCATAGCAAAGGTATAGTAAATATCGAATAGTTTTGCCTCCCACACAAACGATATAACATGAAAGTAACACTCATTGCAAACATTTCAGTTAACGGAAAAGTGCTATTGTCTGACCATCCTGATCACGTGGCTCCACAAGGGGCCATGGCATTTTATCTAAACCGGGCGAAAGCGGTAGGAAACCTTGTCGTCGGAAAGAAAACATACGAAACCTTTCAGCAAATCCCCAGCGATCAAAAAGAAGCTTTTTCCGGGATCGAAATAGTATTGTTATCTACCGAGCCATTTGCGACGGATAGCCATAAGGTTGTGAACAGCCCTGAAGCAGCTATTAAGTATCTATCTGAAAAAGGCTTCGAAGAAATCGCGGTAGGTGGAGGCACAAAAACTTATAACTCTTTTATAGAAAATGATTTAGTCACTGACATCTATTTTAACATCAGTCCGTTAGTGACAGGCGGTGGTGGAGTCTTAGCCGATAACGCCGATCTGAACACTAAATTTAGGCTGGCTGGTCATACAGTTAATGAGGAATTTATTCAACTTCATCTAACCAAATAGCATCGTCAGCTGCAATCACTTTTCAGAAATGTTTCGGTTGACCTTGGATCCTTGTAAAGGTCATCAACGGAATATTGCAATTGTATTTACAAGATTTTTCAACCGTTTGGCCCATAACCTGCTTAACAGCCAGAGCTGAACTAAAAAAATCAGGCCGATAACAGCAAGCAATACGTACCTGCTCGTATTGAATCTCAAGCCATAGGTAAAGAACAATAGAAATCCCGCCAAGTAAATTTGCCTCGAGACAATCGAGATGATCGCATATATTTTAATTTTAGACAAGTAGTTTTTCAGCGATTCGCGGATATTGGCTCCGTGAACGAGATACTTTGCAAGCCGATACCCCATTAGGTTATGAATAAGCGGCAGCAAAATCGAAAGAACAAGCAATATATTGATCCATAGCGGTTTCAAATTTGCATCAAACATCGTATAGTAGCATGATAAGAAAATACACCAACCGATGATTTCTATAGTCAATTGTTTCCTAATCCCTTTTAAAACCGGATGCTTGTTTTCTGACAACATCGCTTGAATTTCTGTTGACGGAATGGTTGGCGTTCTCACCGCATTCCAAGTAGATTTCATTTCATTAAATTCCATAATTATTGGATTAAAAGTTTTTGAATTTTGATTTTTATCCTATTGAGTTTAACACCCACATAATTTTCACTGATACCCGTAATAGCGGCTATCTGTTGATAACTCAGCTCCTCAAAGTATAGGGTAATGATGGCCTTATCGGCATCATCCAATTGTTTCAACGCGGCAAATAAACGTTCCTGACGTAAGGCTAATTCTTCGCTGGGCTGTTCTTCGGGAAGATCGGGTAATACAGGACGGTATTCGATAGCGTGTTTCTTTTTACGGAAAGTGGCAATTGCCGTATTCAATGCAATGCGGTAAATCCATGTGCTTATTTTTGCCTCATTCTTAAACGCTGGGAGGGATTTCCAAAGTTGGAACGTAATTTCCTGAAAAAGGTCTTCACGGTCTTCCCGTGTATCCCGGTATAAGCGACATATCTTATGGATAATCCCCTGATACTCTTCAATACATGTTAAGAACTGCGTTTGATCCATATATATTACTAAAGGTAAGAATTTGATCTCTACCAGCTGCCGGTAGCCTGCTTATCAGTTGCAGAAGCCCCTGAAAACTTACAAAAACATAAAAAAATAGCTTGTGTGTAAGTTTCTATTAAATCCTACAACTAACCGATTAAACTAAAAGAATGAAACCACTTACTTTTATTATTCTGCTGTCAGTAGCCGCCTGCAATAGAGAATCATCGCCTGATGGAAGATCACAACTACGAGATGAGAAGCTGCAAAAGGAAATTAACTATCTAAAAGATCAACATACTGCCCTTCTTGATAGTATTAACGCAATCAATAAGCGGTTAGCGGATTTTGAGCGGAAATAGTCTCATTCGGGGCGTGTGGGGCGCCATGGGGCGCCCCGATCTACATATCTCCACCTTTGCAGGGCGGTTTTCAGGATGTCGGCCCAGATTGCCGAACGCGCAATTCCCTGCTGGTTGAAAAGGCGGCTGGTAGGCAAAAGTTAACAACGACTTTCACAGAAAATCGTATCTTGTGCGCCACATAACCAAGCAAGCCATCCCCATGGAAACGAAAACAACTCAACCGGAAGTGTCCATTCGGTTTCCGCCCCTTTCGGACCAAAGCGGCGATTCTCAGATTTCACATGCCTCACCACCTCGGGTCCAAATCCGGCTTAAGCAGCGACGGATTATCCACTACCTGTTGATGGAATTGTACCTACGCCCGGAGACCACCGTGCGTATGGAAATCGATATCGCAGAAGATGGACTGTATTATTTTCTGCTTTCCGAAGGAAATTTACTATTAGAGCGGCAAGATGCCGAGGATATCCCTTGGCAGGCTAATACCACGGAGTGCCAAGTATTCTACCTGAAAGCCGGTAAATATTACGTACAACTAAAACCGGGGAAGCATTCGCTGACTTGCTTTGCGGCGCCGGTTGCCTGGTTCAATATGCTAAGCCACGTATTGCCCGTGCTCAATGACTACGTCCTCCGGATGCATCCTCACCAAGTTGCCGTGATTTTCCCTAAGCATCAACTTGCGGCAGCCATGGCGTGCAAGATAACCGAAATCAAGTCCTTAGAAGCAACGGCGCGTTTGGAACTTCATAGTTTCCATTCACTCAACAACATCCTAGCCCAATACGATCGCCACCTGAAGGGACTGTTGGATAAATCGCCGCGGAAACCTTATGAGCAGCTTGTTACCGACTTTTACAACTATAGCATGCGGCATATGATCGGTGGCCCGTTCCATACGGTAGCACAGATTGCAGCGGAAATCAATTGCACTCCCAAAACATTGGCCAGGGCTTTCGCAACCGTGTCAAACAATACAATGACTCCTGCAAAATTCTACCAAGCATTACGAATGAAAACCGCCGACGATTTATTGAAAGCAGGCGAAACCGTCAAGAACGTAGCCGAGCAACTCGGTTACGCCGATACACCCTCTTTTTCTAAAGCCTATTCCAATTTCTTCGATCACAAACCATCCCAATTGAAGAAACAAAGCCAAAAAGTCCAAAAATAACAAGTAATTCTGTACCAAATAAGTCAAATGCCACACGCCTTCGCTCCATAATTTAGCGGGGTGCTGCATGTATTCCATATTACGTTTCCGTTTGAGGTTGCCGAAAGCCATTACCGGCCTGGTGAACATGCTCCACTTTGCACTCACCCGATTCCCCTCGCATTTACCATCACCTACCACTCTCCTGCATTACTAGCTGGTTCCCAGTTTGTCCGTCAGTATTATTCCAACAAATTGTTGACATTGGATTTGCTTGAGGCGGAAATTCCCGAGCCGTTTACGTTTGTTATGCGTTTACAGGACGCACCGATCTATGTATTTGCTGTCATGATTAAAGGGTCTACCCGTTACCACCGCGGTGGTAACGATAAACCCGTAACTGCTTTTCCCGGCACGGTTCATTTCGCGCGGTTAAGTGCCAACGAATACGCTATCCATCTCCTCGAAAAATCATGCAGGATGCTTTTCATAACTGTTCATGCCGCGCAGTTAGCCGTTATCGGCGAAGACTTCAACGAGCTCGCTAGCCTACTGGACGCCGCTCCCCTTACAGAAGATATCATTAGCCCATCCATACAGGCAGATAGCTTATTGATGCGTCGGCTAATCCGGCTCATCAGCCCTTCAGGAATTAATCGTCGCAAAGATTTCAACCAACATCTATTGCTGCATTTGCCCGGCGTTTGCTCTGCCATTAAGGGTGCGCTCCACGGCAAGGGGCAGGTCCATTATGATGAAGAAAAACTAAGAGAAATAAAAGCCCACATTTCATCCAGCATCTCCGAAACCCACCGCGCACCGCAACCCAAAGCGATTGCCGATCAGTTCCATATCACACGCAAAAAGCTGGAACGACTCTTCCAAAACAGTATGCAACGCTCACCGAGTGTTTATATTCATCAACAGCATATGGAGGCTGCGGGCGTATACCTAACAGACCACCCCGATCTGCCCATTTACGAGATCGCCGATATCTTTGGCTATAATCACACTGCAGCATTTAGCAAGGCGTTCACCAAACATCACGGTCTCTCACCGCAAGCCTATCGTGTTGCACTCCAGTTGTCCAAAACCGACACGAATTGCTAAACCGTTTGTCTATACGCGACAACTTAACAGACTGGTTGTGAGTATATTTTTGTTTTCATAACTAAAGTATAATGTGATGAAAACGATTCAAACATTGCTCGAAAAATCCAGACACCCCAGCTCCGCCACCACACCGGCGATGATCCAAGCCTTCTGGCAGCGGCTATTCCGCGAGCACACCAGCCAACTGGCGCTTGACTGGTTGCATGGATTCGGCAACGTGGTCTATGCCGATACCTACGCTTCGCCCTTCATCATCCAGCTATACCACAACCACCCCCAGGACAAACGGGTGGCCTACCTATCAGAAACGGCAGGCATCGTGGAGTGGCGCTTCGGCATCAAATCCATGGGCTATCACCAGTGTTCGGTGGTGACCGATCCGGACAACATCGCCTGGCTGGACAGCCTGTTCTGGTTTTATACCGCTACCGATTCACAACGCACCAAAAATGGCCGGCTCGGCGACATGAGGCAGGTGGTTGCCGAACGCATTCGCACCATTCAGAAAAAACAAGGACTATGGAAAAAAAATCCATCCTATTAGGTATGATCAGGTTGGCGTTCCTGGCGTTGTGGGGGTCGGTAGCCGTAGAGAAGCTGTGGGACCTTGCGAGGTTCCACAGCACCCTGCAGCGTCAGCCGATTCCCGGATGGAGCGCCGATATCCTGTTCTGGCTGTTGCCGCTGGCGGAGCTGGGCGCAGCCGTGCTGCTCGCCTGGCCCCGTAGCCGGCGGCGCACGCATCAAGGCATGTGGCTTTCAGCCATCCTGATGCTGGCTTTCACCCTGTTCATCGGTCTTGGTGTGCTGGGCTGGTACGAAAAGCGCCCCTGCGGTTGTGGGTCAGTCATCAGCGGGCTCACCTGGGAGGAGCACCTTTGGTTTAATGGGGCTGCCCTCCTGCTGGCTATCATCGGCATATGGCTCACGTGGCCCAAAAACACGGGAAATCATTACAAGAACTACCGCAGACCGCTCCGGCTGTTCCGGCAGGCGGATGGATTATTCCCCGTTTCAGGACGCGTCACTGACGAACGACGCGTATCTACGTTCAGTAAGCGTTTCCCAAGGAAGTTTGCCCTGTTCAGGCGCAGGGCCTTGTTAGAACCTTACCCTGCCTGTACACCGTACGTAATACGCACTTGCCGAGGGTAAGCGCGGAGGCACGTGACCGGAATCTCCACGTAAGTGACCGGAAAAGTAAAAACGGCTGTAACCAGCCATAAGTTAAACAAACCTTTTTTTGGGGTGCTTTTTTTCCAACTGCGAAAGAAAAGTCCATAAGATGACAAGTAAAGTAACAAATTTCATCAAGCAGTATTTTTTTCTGTTGGCACTTGTTGGTTTAACCATCGGTTTCACCGCGGCCAATTATCCATCGAGGACGAAATTTGCAACCCCTCAGTGGTATGAAGTGGAGATTATCAATCCCGCAAATCCGCAGACGCCCAGTAATCTCCGGATTACAGGGCTCGGTGACAATCCACCTTCTTCAAGCGAAACCGAATGCGCACTGCAAAACCAGGCAGATACGTGTATGGTAAGGTTGGATTTGGAGGAGTTTGACGGGGATGCCGAGGATTTGATTTCACAGACGGTCGCATTTGCAGAAGCGAACGATGCACCCGTATTGCCGCAATCGGGTGACGATGGCTATGCAAAGCAGCCGGAAGAGAATTGATTACCCTAGTTTCCGTTTGCAAAGGGCAGTGGAGTTGGTTCCACTGCCCTTTTTTCTAAGAACTATCATCCCCTGGCCACTACCGTTCATTCTGTTCCATGCCCTCCAATTCTATTTCCTTCTCCGGAATCGGCCAGGTGTATCTGACATCGTTAGGTGCCAGTTCGTAGCGTTCGCCGTCGATCTCTCGCACCAAAGTCGTCGCAAACGATGGTTCCCTATTCAGCCGTCGCAGATCTTCCCACCTCACTCCCCTTAACACCAGTTCCTTCCGGCGTTCAGTTATCACTGCATCGAGCAAATCCTCTTCTGACTGAATCCGCAGTGGTTCGAAGCGATCCCGTTGTGTCCGATGCTCCAGCAGCCTGTTCAGATCGGCAAGCCCTCCACTTACATCCCCCAGTCTTGCGAGGCATTCCGCGCGGATCAGCAGAATCTCATCGACGGCCAGACCCGTAAAAAATGAATACCCGCCTGAATACGTTCCCTTAAATGTGACGCGTCCATCGGATTCCCTATGGAAGTAAAGCTTTTTCCGCAGATCAGATTCCAGGTACGAATCGAGCAGTACGGTATCTGCATGGAAACGGTTTCCCAGTATCACCGGAATAATCATCTGGCCATACAGGATAACTTCGGGATTGGTTGCGCCGAAGTCCTCGGCAAAGGGGTATCTGCTGCTTTCATCCAATGTATTGAAGTCCGTCAGTCGCCCAGCCCTATCCAGACACTCCTGTGCGTGATGCAACGCATCCTTATACCCGCCCATAAGCAGGTACAATTTTGCCAGCAAGGCATGTGCAGCGGGTTTGGAAGGAAACAGTTTGTCGGGAACTCCCTCGGGCAGCAGCTCCTCCGCCCGCTTCAGATCGCTCAATATGCAATCATAGGTCACCCTGAGCGTAGACCTGCCGATGCGCATACTCACGTCGGTTTCCAACCGGAGCGGCAGTCCCGGCATATTGCCGGCCGTTTGGTTGTCATATGCCGCGCAGAACAGCTGAGCCAGTTGGTAGTAATTGTACGCGCGGTGGAACAGCGCCTCCCCCATTAGTCGGTTCCGGTACGGCCCGTTACCCGTATCTCCCAATCTCTCCAGCCCTTCGATAGCCAGGTTGGCGTACATGATGCGGAAATAGGCCTGTGTCCAATCGCCGACATCCGCACCCAGGTATACTTCTTTTGCCCAAACGTATCCGTTGCGCTGATATGCATTGCTCAGCGTGGCCAGTCTGCCATCAGCAACGTAATATTCATCGGCACCGATAGCGCCAAGCTCATGCGTTGAGCGCATATAGAATACACTGCGGAGTATGGCCTCGTAATCCTCCAGTGTGACGGGGATCCGTTCACTCCGATCCCTTTTTTTCTCTAAAAAAGTCTTCCCACAGGCACTTAGCAGCATGATAAACATACCAGCCAGCAGGATCTTCTTTTGTATTTTCATGATCATAGCTGTTAAACGTTAAAATCCGATTTGTACCCCAAGTGCAAACGTCCGTGGCGCGCGGAACTCCGCGTTTGCGTAGTCGGGGTCGATGCCACGCTTATTCCGTTTCCAGATGATACCCAGGTTCCGCGCATACGCATAGACCCGGATATTCTCCACCGGCAGCCTGGTTATCCGGCGGCCACTAAGCGAAAACGACAGGTTAACGTCCTGCAACCGGATATGCGCCCCCGATTCAACCAGCGCTTCGGTATACCCGTATGCCGAAGAAAGCAACGGGAATTCCTCGCCCAATGCGGTCGCCGCCGGGACGTCAGTAACGCGTTCATCACCGGGCTTCTGCCACCTGTCGAAGTAATCCATGTGGTATAAGCCATGGAATTCTTCACCCGGACCGATGGACGTCCGCCGAAAGCTGTGACCGGCTCTCCCGACCAGCATGGCGCCGAGAGACCAGCCCTTCCACCTGAAATCGTTTCTCAGAGAGCCGTAATACGGCGGCACCGTCAGTCCAGCCATGATCAGATCGTCCGGTGTGCGGCTGTTGTAATACGCCGCATAATCCATCGTCTTTTCGCCGTCGATGTACACGACCGGCATGCCCGTTGTGCCGTCCAATCCATACCAGGGCAACGCATAGAGGGCATCCCGTGACCGGCCGACCGTAGGCGGCGGCACCTCGGCAATGTAATAGGCTACGCCGTTTACGTCACGTGTGTTGTAATGCGTGATCTCGTTGGAGACGTAGCTGAACAGTACGGTTGTGGTCCAGCCCAGCGCGCCCGTCAGGTTTTCGGTGGTAAGCCGCACGTCCATCCCCTGGGTCCGCATATTCGCATAATTGATTTTGTAATCGCCCTGTATGCCTGTAGAAGACGGCACAAAGTCGTTGCCGATCAAGTCTATTGCATTTTTCAGGTAGTATTCAACCGAACCCGACACACGCCTGCCGGCAAAACCGTAGTCCAGCGCCAGATTGAGCGTATTTACCTGCTCCCAACGGAGGGACGGATTACCGATACTGTTGACATATGCGGACATCAATCCCGACACGTCATTCTGCGAAATGCTGATCACCGGGTGGTGGCTTACCCCCTTGTTTACATTGCCGCTGCTCCCGTAAGTGGCCCGCAGACGCAGCTGCGGCAATACCGATACGTCATAAAAGTCTTCCTTACCGATCTCCCAGCTGGCACCCAGGGACCACAGCAGTTTACCCTTCTGGTTCGTCTTAACGCCAAATAGGTTGGACCCATCCCACCTTACGCTGCCCGATGCCGTATACCGGCCGTCATAATTGTATGCCGCATTTCCGAAATATGAAAGGTAACGGTCGGTCAGCTGCCTCCGCGTGGCATTGGACCCCGGTATCCGCGCCCGCCCGGATGGCCGGGTACTGTACCGCGTTTCGTAGTCGAATCGGTTGGAACCGGTAAACAGGTCATTGTTAAATTCGTAAAGGCGGAATCCCTGATACAGGTCGGTGATGGACTGCCTGGCTTCGGCGCCTAGCAAACCATTCAGTTCGTGTTTTCCGAATTGCCTATCCACATTGGCCTGCAGGCGGAGGAAATGGCTGCTCGTTTCGCCCGGATCGTTCCCTTCCAGTATCCCACCATACGGGATAATCCGGGTGCCATCATCCTGCGTGAAACGGTTGACCAGGTTGCGGACGTAGTAACTTTCCGGATCGTGATACGTAGTGCCGCCGCTGTTGCTTACCATATACTGGTATTGGGCACCTACGCGGATACCTTTAAACATCCGGTAGCCGACATCCGCATTGATCATCAATTCATTCGAGGAAGTACGCCTGTCGGTCAGGTTCAGCTCGTCGAGCGGCCGGTAGTACCAATCCAGCAACCCCTGCTGTCCGGCGGTCGACACGTAATCCAGCCTGTAATCCTTCACGATCGGCAATGGGTTACCCAACTCGTCCTGAAAGGGCATATACTGGTTATTGACCCAGTTGTTGAGTCGCGAAACGTCGTTCAGGTCCAGCCCATTGGCCTGCCGGTGCTGCTTTGCATACCGGATGCCCGCCGAGAGTTCCATGTTTCGCACGGGACGGAACGTATTCAGGAACCGTAGGTTCAGCCGGTTGTTTTCGTCGCCTATGCGTGTCGCCAGGCGCTTGTCGTAACCCAACGACAGGTGGTAGCTGTATGCCTCCGCCCCACCCGAGGCACTGAGCGCATACTGCTGGCTCACCTCATTTCTGTAAAGGTGGTCCATTACCTCCCGCCTGATCTCGGTATTGCGCATTACCGCTTCCCGCCCGGCAAACTCGGCTTCGGTGATCGTCCCGTCGCGCCGTTGCAGGAGCATTTCGACATAGGCCGGCAGCGGCGTACTTTCGGAAGTGGTGTAGCCACCGCTTTCAAAAATCTCCCGCTCGATTTCCATCACGGT
>Ga0182743_1004676_pt1 | contig 10195 bp, 9 predicted proteins | sample eDN3rd30CKraftOP_FD_128522 | JGI IMG/M metagenome (GOLD analysis project Ga0182743, IMG submission 128522) | Enriched Organic Plus compost microbial communities from Emeryville, California, USA - eDNA 3rd pass 30_C Kraft OP (version 2) (version 2) ... | reverse complement strand
TCCTGTTCGAGGAACTCCTGTATCTCAGAAACTTTGTTTAGGTCACGTGGTTTGACACGCACGGTCGCTGGCAATGGGTTATCGGTCTGACTGATAGCCTGGAGAAGCTCTGGGTTGCTGGCATTGTCTTTTTTGTACGCTTCGAGGACTTTATTTTTATCGAGATAGGTCGTGCCTGCGACATTGGGGAGCGCTTCGATTTGCGAGATAAACTCATCACGCTCGCTCGCGTCGAGGCCATCGACAAGATACACGGATACATCGATACGGTCAGTGATCTGCTTGATGGTGTCAGAAAGCGTTGTGTTGACGACGAGCGAAATAAGGATGATCGTGAGCGTCACTACCATCACTGCCATAGCTGCGACAGCCAGCGAGAAATTCCGGAAGAAATTCACGATTCCGGTACGGATGATGCGGCCAAAGGTAATAAGATGTCGTTTCATATGTCGGTAGCCTATATCTTGTAACTTGCCCTTGCTTGATCGGATACGATCTGGCCACCACGTATCGTAACGACGCGGCGCTTGAGCTTATTGACGATCTCTTCATTGTGCGTGGTCAGTAGTACAGTCGTGCCATAGCGATTGATTTTCTCAAGAACCGCAATGACGTCCCAAGCGTGCTTGGGGTCGAGGTTTCCGGTTGGCTCGTCGGCGATGAGGATCTTTGGCTGGCGCACGATGGCGCGCGCAATCGCCACGCGCTGACGCTCACCACCAGAAAGCTCATACGGCATGGACTTCTCCTTGCCCTTCAGATTCACGATATCGAGGACCTTCGGCACCGTGTGCTTGATCTCGCGGCTACTCATACCAACTATTTCGAGCGCAAAGGCCACGTTCTCAAACACAGTACGGTTCGGCAGCAGCTTGAAGTCCTGGAAAACCACACCAATCTTACGACGAAGTAGCGGGATATTCTTGTCTTTGAGCTTGTCATAGTCGATACCACCGATGATAATCTTGCCGCTCGTCGGTCGCTCCTCGCGCGTGAGAAGCTTTAGCAGAGTCGATTTACCCGCGCCGCTCTGCCCCACCACGATCACGAATTCTTTGGCCTCGACGTGCAAGCTGACGCGATCGAGCGCCGGCGTGGTACGTTTGCCGTATACTTTTGATACCCTATCAAGCAAAATCATTATGCTTAATTATAGCATACGAAGTACTTATGAAAATTCTTGCCGGATACGCGGCAAGCTCAGATATACGACCGCGGCACCATAGAAAACGCCAGCAGTCGCAGCACGTACAAACAAAGCCCGCTGGAACGAAGGCCACGCCTGTTGTGTTTCCTTGGCCTCGGCCAAGCGTGATTCCTCACGTTCAATCAGCGCACTCGTCGCCCCACCAATTCGCATACGCGCAATCGCGTCTTCATGCGTCGCGATCTGAGTCTGCAGCGCAGACTGCAATTGATGCGCGGTGTAAACCGACCACCAAGATAGGCCAATGATAATCACAAGCATCGCGACACATATCTTGCGTGCAAGCTCACGCCACGTCAGAAGTCCAAACGCCAGAGTGGCAGTCAAGATTGTCACGACAGCCTCAAAGATTGATGGCTCACGACCAGACAAAAACAGCGTGACAACATCGGCTAGAATCAACAGCCCGATAATATATACCCCTAAGGACCACACGCCTCGCTTTTGCGGCGCACTGACGTGTTCGATATCAGCAACATGCTCCTGCCCTGATGCGCTCACCGTGCCAGTCGGCAAAGGGCCTTGGCGATCTGCTATCTGCGGATAGAGCGAACTCATGTCAACTGGCTGCAAAAAATGCTCTTGCTGCATTGACGGATCAGCAGATTCAGCAGAAGGCATGCTGTCAGCCACCGGTGTTTCCTGCTCCACCGGGCGATCATTCCACCGCTGTCGATCAGCATCGTCCGCAGAGAGCGGGTCAATCGATTTCATACGCTCCAGTATAGCGCTTATGCTTCGACGTGCGAAGCGAGATCGTGTTCGAGATTGGCCTGGAGAAGCTCATCGAGGTTGCCGTCGAGTACTGCATCGATATTGCTCGTTTCGTAGCGCGAGCGCAGATCCTTGACCTGCTTGTAGGGATGGAGCACGTAACTACGTATCTGATTGCCCCAGGCTGCCTGCTCGTTGGGCCCCTTGAGCTCCGACAGCTTCTCGGCGTGCTGTTCGAGTACAAGCTGCGCGAGCCGCGACCGCAGGATCGTCATGGCCGTCTCTTTGTTTTGGAGCTGGCTGCGCTCGTTCTGGATAGCCACTACGATGCCGGTTGGCAAGTGTGTGATGCGCACCGCAGAGTCAGTCGTGTTCACACTCTGGCCGCCGTGTCCACCGCTGCGATACACGTCGACCCTCAGGTCTGCATCATCGATCTGGACATCGTCATTTGCAGTGATACGCGGCACGACCTCGACCTTGGCGAAGCTTGTCTCGCGGCTCTCTGCATTGAACGGACTGAGGCGCACCAATCGATGCACTCCGTGCTCAAGGCGCAGTTTGCCATATGCAAGTGCACCACTGACCATGAATGTCGCGCTCTTGATTCCCGCCTCTTCACCAGCAGATTCATCGATACTCTCAACCTTCATTCCGCTACGCTCTGCCCAACGCACGTACATACGCAGGAGCATCTGCGCCCAATCCTGTGCGTCAGTACCACCAGCGCCAGCATGGACAGACACGATCGCATCGTGATCGTCATACGGACCGCTGTATTTGAGCTCTTCTTTGAGCTCAGCAAATTGCTGCTGGAGTCGGTCAAGCGCCGAGGTGATATCGGCGAGTAGCGACTCGTCGTCGCTCTCAGCAAGCTCTCGCATATCTCGAGTCTCGCTGCGAAGCTGCTGCCACGGCGTGATGCGTCCAGCGAGCTGGGACTCGCGCTGACTCATCTGCTGTGCGGCCTGTACGTCATTCCAGAAATCGGGCTGAGCCATCGCGTCCGCCAGCTGCTGTCGCTCAGCTATCAGATCATCAATTTGCAGCGCATCCCATGCGCTTTGTATATCTGCGAGGAGCGAATTGAGTCGCTGCAAAATCGGCTGCATAGCCCTACTCTACCGTGTTTTGCCAGAGCGGAGCAATCTGTGCATGCAAATCAGTAGCAAATTCTTCGCCACAATCGCCAAGCACCCCGAGGCCCCATACGTTGTCGGCAAATACCGCCTGCATGATGTCGACGATCGATTCCTTGGTGATGGCCTTGATACGACGTGGCACCTGATAGTAATCTTCGACTACATCGTCGAAGAAATATCGACCACTGTAGCCCGCTGCAACACCGCCAACCGTCTGGGCGCTGCGTTGGAATCGTCCAAGCGAATACTGCTGCGCGGCCACGATATCTTCGCGGTCTATATTGCCTGCCTGTACTTCTTTAATCTCGTTTAGAATAATGTCAAAAACCTTACGGGCGTTGCGCTTGCTGACCTGCGCGCCAATCCACCAGTTACTATTGAGCAATGCCTGGCCATAGCCCGAGCTCATGCCGTAGACAAGACCCTGCTCTCGCGCCTTGCCGAGGATGCGCGAATAGAGCGTCTCGACGAGCAGCGTATTGACGAGGCCGAGTGCGTCAGACTCGAGTTCGTCCATACGACGCTTCAGGAACGTATCGACGTAGAAATACACGTTCTTTACGGTCGGATTGTCGATATACAGTGGCGCTTTGAGCGATTTTGGCACCTCTTTCGGCAAAACAAAACGACCATAGCCTTTCTTCAACTCAATTTTCTCAAACATTTCGATGATTTTGGCGTGACGCGTCGGAGTGATATTGCCAGCAATCACAAAGCGCATATTGCTGGAGGTGTGCGTGCGTGCATAGTGCTCACGAACGTCATCAAGTGTGACATTGTCCATAAGCTGCAGGCGTTCTCCATCTGTCTTGGCGGCAAAGCCGTAGGTCTGGCGAAGCGCGAGGCTGAGGTGGCGGAAATGATTATTACTACGCGCGCTGAGTTCTTCGCGAACGTTACCGAACTCGGCGATGTATTCTTCCTCTAGGAATAGCGGATCGGTGATCGCACCGACCATCAGTCCAAGCGCACGCTCCCATTCGAAGTCGGCCCACTCTGCTTCATAGGTGATGTCATAGCTGCTGGTTGACGCGTTGTTGTATGCGCCGTTCTTTTCGAACTCCGCCTGGAAAAGGCGGGCCTTTGGGTATTGCTTGTTGGCGCCAAGGAGCACGTGCTCCATCAGGTGCGGCGCTTCCCACTTCTGCTCATCCACGAGATACTCTCCGGCGCGGAAATTTATCTCGAGCGTCATCACGATTGCTTCGGGAACATGCACCAGCAAGCCTCGTGCGCCATTACTAAGCTCGACTTCTGTAACTGTGTGTTTCATCTATTGCCGCCTACCAGGGTGCGCTACTTGCGCTTACGAGCGGCAGTTTTTCGTTGACGTTCGGATTTACGTGCTTTTTTGCGTGCGGCCGTAGCCTTCTTTTGCTGCTCCTGAGCCTTTTTGGGCTTGAAATCATCATCGCCCTTGGCGTTGCTCTGTGTGATTTCATTGGCATTGTCGACAGAGTTGCGCGCGGCGCGGGTGAGCTCTGTCTCGGGTGCCTTGTCGAGCTGGTCAGCAGGCACTGGCTCAGCATGGTAGAGCGCACGAAGTACCTCGTGGCGAAGATTCTGCTGCATCTCCTCGAAGAGCATCTGACCACGCTTGCGGTATTCGACCAGTGGATCACGCTGACCAACGCTCATCCAGTGGATACCCTCGCGTAGGTGTTCCATATTTTCTAGGTGCTGCATCCAGAGATTATCGAGGATCTGCAGATATACATCGCGCTCTATCTTGCGCATGAGCTCATCGCCAAACATTGCCTCACGTGATCCATAAAGTTCGCGGGCTAGCTCGGTAAAGACTTGCTGTACCTTGTCTGCCTCACTGTCAAACAGACGGTCAAGCGCAGCCTCGTCGAATGGAAAAACGCTCTTGATGACGTCCTCAAATTCATTCGTTGTCGCAAGCGACGAACCGAGCATCGCGCGGATTTCTTCTTCGATAAAGACGCGTACGCGCTTACTGACATCTGCTTTGTGGAGAATTTCCTGGCGCATCGCATAGGTTGCTTTGCGGTGGCGGTTCATCACATCGTCGTACTTGACAACGTTTTTTCGCTGATCGAAGTGGAAACCTTCGACCTTCTTCTGTGCGCCTTCGAGAGAACGAGATATCATGCGGTTTTCGATAGGCACATCGTCGCCTACCTTGAGACGATTCATGATGCTCGCGATACGCTCGCCGCCAAAGATACGCATGAGATCATCCTCAGTACTGACGAAGAATTGCGTTGTACCAGGATCGCCTTGACGTCCGGCGCGACCACGAAGCTGGTTGTCGATACGACGTGATTCATGGCGCTCGGAACCGAGCACGAAGAGTCCGCCGAGCTCCTTGACACCCTCGCCCAACACAATGTCCGTACCACGACCAGCGATGTTGGTTGCGAGCGTAACCGCACCCCTCTCGCCCGCCTGAGCGACGATCTTAGCTTCGCGCTCGTTGTTCTTTGCGTTGAGTACCTGATGCGGGATACCCGCCTTGTCGAGGAGACGAGTTAGAAGTTCGTTCTTCTCGATCGACGCAGTACCGATAAGCACCGGCTGACCTTTGTCATGAAGCTCTTTGACCTCTTCGACAATAGCATTAAACTTACCCTTCTCTGAGCGGTAGATGCGATCAGCACGGTCATCGCGTGCGTTGTGGCGGTTTGACGGAATCTCAACTACATCAAGCTTGTAGATCTGGTGGAATTCCTCAGATTCGGTCATAGCCGTACCGGTCATACCACCGAGCTTCTCGTAGAGACGGAAGTAATTCTGGAACGAGATGGTCGCGAGCGTCATGCTCTCCTGCTGAACCTCGACACCTTCTTTTGCTTCGATAGCCTGGTGGAGACCTTCATTGTAACGGCGGCCTGGGAGCAGACGACCGGTAAATTCATCGACAATCACGATTTCGCCATCATTGGTCACAACATAATCTTTGTCACGCTTGAAAAGCGCTTGCGCACGCAGCGCCTGCTACAGGTGATAGATCGTGCGGATGTTTTCAGTCGCATAGAGGTTTCCGATGCCGAGGATTTTCTCGACTTTCTCAACACCTTCATCAGTCAAGATGACAGTCTTGCGCTTCTCATCGACTTCGAAGTGCTGCTCTTTCTTCAAGTTGCGCACGACCTTGGAGTACTGCGCGTACGCGCTACCGCTCGTGACACTTGGCGCTGAGATAATTAGCGGGGTACGAGCTTCATCGATAAGAATGGAGTCAACCTCGTCCACGATCGCATAGTGAAGTGGGCGCTGACGAAGCTGGTCAACTTCGCGCACCATGTTGTCACGCAGGTAATCGAATCCAAACTCGTTGTTGGTTCCATACGTAACATCCGCCTCATATGCCTCGCGGCGCGTGCAAGGTCGGAGGTGGTGAAAGCGTGGATCATCGTGTTCAGTGTTGCTAAAGTTTTTGTCATAGATATATGACTCATCAGCGATAATCACTGCTGTGGTCAGGCCGAGGAAATCATACACCTGCCCCATCCAGCCGGCGTCACGCTGCGCTAGATAGTCGTTGACCGTTACGACGTGTACACCCTTGCCGGTTAGGCCGTTGAGATACACCGGCGCAGTTGCAACGAGCGTTTTACCTTCACCAGTCTTCATCTCTGAGACATTACCCTCATGCAGCACCATACCACCGATCAGCTGCACGTCGAAGTGACGCATGCCGAGCACACGGCCCGCCGCTTCACGCACGACCGCAAAGGCATCTGGCAAGATGCTATCGAGCGACTCTTTCTTGAGACGCTTCTTGAGTGCGTCAGTCTGCGCGATTAATTTTTCGTCTGAAAGCTTCTTGTACTTATCCTCGAGCGCATTGATAGCGACGACGCGCTTCTTGAGGCGCTTGATCGTCTTCGCCTGTGGATCACCCAGTACTTTTTTCAGAATCGTGTGCACGTGTTTATACTCCCCGTAATCAGATTTGGTTACACCTTCTGGTCTATTGTACGCTGATCACGCCAAAAATGCGACCTCTAGCGAGGCGATTTTACAACAGATGGAGACATCTTCCGCCGCATAGCATCTCGCCGCATCCGTCTTGGTCACCTCGGCACGAGGATTTTGCTATATTCGAGCAAAATCCGAGCCCAGGACCGTGCCAAGACAGAGCTAGCGGACTTCTTCACCGCGGCGCAGTGTACGCGCGAAGAGATGACGGAATTTCTTACCGTCAGTGTGCGTTTCCTTGAATTTCTTGAGCTGGGTCTTGAGCTTGTTCTCAGCGACATCGATCGCAGCATGCATATTGATATTGGTCTCTTTTGCCTCAAAGGTCTCGATCGGAGTGCGGATCACGACGCCGCAGGTAAACTGGCGCTTATCTTTGGACTTTTCTTCGGTGAGGACCACATCGACATGAGTGCCTTCACGGTGCTTCTTTGGGATGAACCTATCTAGTGTGCCGATTTTCTTCTGTGTGTACGTGCGTAGTCGTGGGGTCAATTCGGTATTTTTGGTAGCAATGTCAATCGTCTTTAGCATAGTCATGCCCTCCTTTTGTTTGTCTTTTTATTATACTACGGATGCCTAGTTAAAGCTCGGTGCGACCGCCCATGTAGGGCTGAAGTACCTCGGGAACACGCAGACTGCCATCATCATTCTGATAATGCTCGATGACCGCAATGAGCGAACGCGCGAGCGATACAGCGGTACCGTTAAGCGTATGAACATGCTCGATACGGCCATCGCTGCGGCGCACGCGAATGTTCAGATTGCGCGCCTGGAAGTCCGTGCAGTTAGAACAGCTCGTCAGCTCACGGTAGTTGCCGTCAGCAGCGCTCCAATATTCAATATCGTATTTCTTGGCTGCTGGTGCGCCCAGATCGCCTGCTGCGATATTGATCACGCGGTACGGCACATTTATCGCCTGCCAAATCTCTTCTTCGATCGCAAGCAACTGTTCGTGCACCTGTGCACTTTGCTCGGGCAGCGCGTAGGCATACATTTCCAGCTTGCTGAACTGATGTACACGAAAGAGTCCGCGAGTGTGCTTCCCTGCCGCACCAGCTTCTTTGCGGTAGCTCGGGCTGAGACCCGCGTACAGCAGCGGCAACTGCGTCTCATCGAGAATCTCATCAGCATGATAACCAGTCAGTGGCATTTCCGCTGTCGCGATGAGTGAGAGATCTTCGCCTTCGATATAATATTCGTCGCTCTGGTCACTCGTGCGCGGCGCAAAACCGGTGCCTGTCGCCGTGCGACCGTTCACCATGTGTGGCACAGTGAAATACGTGAAGCCCTTCTGCACGAGAAGATTTAGCGCAAACTGGATCAGTGCATTTTCGAGAAGCGCGAGGTCACCCTTGAGATAGTAAAACTTCGTACCTGCCACTTTGGCGCCGCGCTCGAAGTCCACCCAATCACGACCAACTGCGTAATCAAGGTGGTCTTTCGCGCCTGTCGGCTGATCGCCATACTGCTTGATCTGTACGCTGTCCTCTTCGCCGCCAAGCGGCACGTCGTCGAAGTGCGGGTTCGGCACGCTCGCCAGCAGCTCACGCCACTGCGCTTCAGTATCACCGAGATACGTTTCGCGCTCAGCGAGTTCGATTTTGAGCTGCTTGCCCTCGTCGACCAGCGTCTGCTCTGGCTTGCCGCCTTTCATTTGCGCGGCAATTTCGTTACGGCGCGCACGAAGCGACTCTACCTGTCCGAGAACCTCTTTACGCTCCTGATCAAGCTCGAGCAGCTTTACTACATCGATGTCATATCCTTTTTGTTTGGCCTTTTCGGCAACGCGCTCTGGGTCATCGCGCACCAGCTGTATATCAATCATGCCCCTAGTATACCTCAGATCACTTCGTCATTTTTAGCAAATCAGGATTAGCGCGCAGTACCGCGGCAGCAAACTGGTCAGCGGCAGCTTCAGCTGTAGTGCGACGATACGCCCGCGCCTGCTCGGCGATCAATCCCGCTACCTCGTCAGGACTATACCGCTGATCAAGCTCTTGGCGCCGTGAACTGTCTTCCCGTAGAAGCTCGGACGCAGGAACATTACCCAGCGGTAACGCCTCCATCTCCTCCGCGCGTTGCTGACTCACGAGAGCAGCGCCACGATCCAAATAGTCCAGTACGTGCCCAAACTCGTGCAGCATATTTTGCATGCGTGCGATGTACGGAGTGAGTTCATGGGGATTCAGACTGAGCTGCGTCGCAAGATTTTCTCGCAGTGCAGGCACCCGATCGAGAAAGCTGCCAAAAGCCCCGTCAACCGCATGGGTGTCACCTAGGCGAAGCTCGACTGTGTTGTCATGGCGTGCCCTGCCAAGATGCTGCGAAGTGGCAAGAATACGAATCTCCGCGACACGCGGATCGGCCCGAAGCGCCGCCTCATACACAGGAAGGAGACTCCGTCCAGCCTCAGAAGTCGCAAGTAGCGCACGGTTGCGCTCAATACGCAGCAGCGCTTCGCCAGAAAGCGTCTCATCATCCGGCAGCACAGACAGCTCATGGAGAACAGCGGGCTTCAGCTCATCGCGCACTACCTGATGCGCTCGGATAAACGGCGATTCCCCGCTGCGATGTTCTTCGAAACCCATAGGACCACCAACGAGCTCCTTGCGGACTACGCTGACTTGATCAAGCCGTCCGAGCGGCGACTCCCACGACTCGCCGATTACGATGGGAGCAACCGGCTCAGCAAATGGGGAGCTTGGCAGGCGTGCCTCTAGGTGGGTCTTGATTGACCCATCAGCATCCATAGACTGTCCAACCACTGCGTCACGCGAGAGAAACACGCTCGCTTCTCTGCCGTCAGCGCCAAAGCCAACGATCTGCACGAAGGTTTCATTTCGCTCAAGCGGATCAGAAAACTCCTGGCCACCAGCCTGATCATACAGATCTATAACCGTCCCTTTGTGCGTCTGTTCGAGCACGAGCCCGCCCTCATACGCAACTTCTTGCGCTGCAGAAACCTGCTCGTGATGATAAAGATTAGGTGAATTTTCGGTGGCTTGCATAGTTTTTGTTGTTTTATATAGTGTATGTAAATTATAGCAAATAATCGATGATTTGTCAATAAACCTCTCCGTGTAAACCATAAGCACTATTGACAAATAGGCATTAGTGTGATATTATGCCAATAATAACTTGGAGGAGTTAGGAGACTATGAAGAAACTTATTATTGCGCTT
>Ga0182743_1004675_pt1 | contig 10197 bp, 8 predicted proteins | sample eDN3rd30CKraftOP_FD_128522 | JGI IMG/M metagenome (GOLD analysis project Ga0182743, IMG submission 128522) | Enriched Organic Plus compost microbial communities from Emeryville, California, USA - eDNA 3rd pass 30_C Kraft OP (version 2) (version 2) ... | reverse complement strand
GCCCTCCCGGAACCGGAGCACCTCGGCCACGTAGGGCTGCTCCGACTCGACGGTGAGCGAGCCGAGCCCCGTCGCACCCGTGGAACCGACCACCGAGACGAGCGTGCCGTCCTCGGCGGTCAGGACCGACCGGTGCAGGTGGCCGGCGACGACGAGCGGCACCTCGCCCGCGACCGCCGAGGCCATCGCCGGGTTGTGCGTGGCCACCACGTCGGGCCGCTCGCGCTCGGTGAGGCGCCGCAGCTCCGGCGCGGCGGCCTCCATCGTCGCCGCTCGCTCCTTCTTCGACACGACCCGCGTCGTGGTGACCACCGGGTCGTCGAAGCCGAGGATCCGCACCCCCTTCACGTCCACGACCTTCCGGTCGATCGCGGTGACCCCAGGCGCGGCGGCGATCGCGGCCCGGTTCTCCGGCGAGTCGTGGTTGCCGGCGACGAAGTAGTACGGGACGTCGAAGCTGGCGAACAGCTCGCTGAAGGGGCGCTCGAAGGGCAGGCCGAACGACGTCGTGTCACCCGTGTCGAGCACCGCGTCGACCCCGAACGAGCTCGCCATCTGACGTGCCAGGTTCACCCCGATCGGGTTCAGGTGGAGGTCCGAGACGTGCAGGATCGCGACGTCACCCTCGCTGCCCGCGATGTTCGACGTGATGCTCGCCGAGTAGAGGTTCGCCAGCTTGTCGGCGAGCACGTCGACCCGCGCGTTGAGCCCGCTCGACCGGCCGGTCGTCACCGCGTTCAGGAGGCTGCCGCCGACCGCCAGCGAGCCCTCGTACTTCGGTGCGGCGAAGCGCTCGGCGTCGTACCCCGGCAGGGCGGAGCCCACGAGGAGCGCCATGGTCAGCGCGCCCACCACGGCGCCACCGGCGATCCTCCAACCGCCGCGTCGGGGCAGCACCGCGACCGCCAGAGCGCCCACCACAGCAGCGAGGAGCACGGCGCGGATCGCCGCGGACTCGACGGCCCCCGGCAGGTCGTGCTGCACCTCCTTGCTCAGCGTGTCGGCATCCAGGCGGCCGCCGGCGCTGATGATCGGCTGGACGTCGACCTCCCGCAGCTCGGCGGTGACCCTGACGGGACCCGAGTGCGTGTCGGCCGTGACTCGCCCGAGGGGCGGGAACGACAGCGTGGTCTTCCCGTCGAGGGACGGGCTGACCGCCAGGCGCACCACGCCGGGCCCGACGTCGTGCTGGCTCGAGGAGATGACGGGGGAGAGGGCCAGCGTCGCCAGCACGGCCCACAGGATCCAGCCGACGACACGGGCGCGACGCCAGCGCGGACGGGTGCTGCCGGGCGCGCCGGTGGCGTCGGCGTCCGAAGTGGTCTCGTCGCCGTCCGCAGGGGTGCGTTCGGCTTGCCGGGGGCGCATCCCTCGATTGTCGCCGGTCCCGGCCCGGTTTCCGTACCAGCGGCCGCCGGGCACTGCGCTCGGACGGCGCTCCGGTCGACGGGCCGCCATGGCGCGCGCGGGGGACCGGCCGGTCGCGTCTGCTACGAATCCCGACATGGGCACCGACGGCGAGCGATCCACGAAGGACCCCCGCGTCGTCACCCCCGGCGAGGGGCCGGCGCGGCTCGGCGGCCCCCGCCAGCTGCTCGACCTCGCCGAGTTCGAGCTGCTGGCGTCCACACGGCGCACCAGCCTTCGCGTCGATCCCGACGTCGCCGTCCCGTTCGAGCTGGTCGAGCGCCTCTGCGTGATCGCCACCTGGGCCCCGAACCACAAGCGCACCTGGCCCTGGCGGTTCGCCCTGTTCACCGGTGAGGGCCGGTCACGTCTCGGGTCGACCATGGCCGATGCCCTGCAGGCGTGCGGCATGGACGACGAGCAGAAGCTCGACAAGTTCCGCCGGAAGTACCGGCGGGCCCCGGCCGTCCTCGTCGTCGGCTCAGAGGCCGGGAAGGACCAGAAGCGCACCCGCGAGAACCGCGACGCGACGGCCGCCGCGGTGCAGAACCTCCTCCTCGGCGCGACCGCCGCGGGACTCGCCTCGTTCTGGTCCTCCGGTCATGCGGAGACCGACGAGGCCGTCGCCGAGCTCTGCGGCTGGCAGCCCGGCACCTCCACCGTGGCGATCGTCTACCTCGGTTGGCCCAACGGCGACGTCGAGGTCCCCATCCGGCCCGACGCCCTGGTCCACCACCTCTCCGACTGACCCCGACGACACCCCCGATTCGCGGGACGGAGAGTGCCGTTCCGGAGCGGAAACGGCATCGTGGCTCCCGCGAAACGGGGGTGGGGGTGAGCGTCAGATGGCGCCGGTGGCGAGCAGCACCGCCACCACGGCGGCGATGCCGAGGCGGTACCACCCGAAGATCGTGAGCGGGTGGCGCTCGAGGTAGGTGATCATCCACTTCACCGAGGCGAACGCGGCGATGCCCGCGACGATGATGCCGATGACGGGGCTGACCACGCCGAAGCGGTCGAACAGCTCGCTGCCGTTGGTGATCAGCTCGTAGCCGGTGGCGACACCGAGCGTGACGAAGCCGAGGAGGAAGGCGAACTCGACCGCGACGGTGAGGCTGAGCCCGACGAGGAGGCCGGCGAGGAGGGTGACCAGGCTCCGGCTCGTGCCCGGGATGAACGCGAGGACCTGCGCGATGCCGATGATCGCCGCCTGACGGGTCGTGATCGCGCCGAGCTGGGTGGTCCGCACCTTCGTCCAGCGGTCCTGGAACCGGACGAAGACCAGGATCACCAGGCCGCCGACCGCCCAGGTCACCACCACGGGCCAGGGTCTGAGGAGGTGGTCCTTGATGGCGTCGTCGAAGAGCTTCGCGATGATGCCCGCGGGGACGAAGGCGATGATGAGGCAGAGGACCAGGTTCCGGCCCTCGGCGCTGCGCCCCACGAGGCCCTCCGCCATCACGACGAACCGGTGACGGAAGATGCCGAGCACGGCGAGGATCGCGCCGATCTGGATGGCGATCGTGAAGGTGTCGGTGGCCGACTTGTCGGCCTCGTCGTCGAGGCCGATCAGCCGCTCGACGACGAGCAGGTGACCCGTCGAGCTGACCGGCAGGTACTCCGTGAGCCCCTCGACGACGCCGAGCACGACCGCCTTCGGGATCGTGAGCGGGTTCTCCCGCCGAGCGCCCGACTCGACGATCTGCGAGCCCTGGGAGGGCGAGCTCCGGCTCGTCGTGGCGGCGCGTGCGGACGCACCCGAGACGACGCCCCAGAGGAGCACGCCGAGCACGAGGACGAACACGGCGCTGCGGGCGCGAGGGCCCGAGGTGAGGGACTTCAGCACGGCGGCGAGGCTACCGGTCGCCGGGTTCCCGTCAGGGTGCATGCCCGAGGTGTCTGAACCCGCCGGGGTGGGGGGTAGGTCTGCGCATGACCCTCCTCGCCTACGTCCTGGGCTTCCTCCTGGTGAGCGTGGTGAGCTCGATCCTGATCGGCATCGGGCTGAACCACGTGTCGTCGACCTCCGCTCAGCCGGTCCGGCCGGCCCCGCGGGGCGTCGGGAGCTCGGTGTGGAGCGGGTCACGGACCCCGGCGCCGAGGAGCGCGGCCAGCGTGGCCCGCGCGCTCCGCGTCCGCCGGCACGCTGTGAGCCACTGACACCGCACCTAGCATCGACCGCGCCTGCCACTCCCCGAGGCGGCGCGGAACGGAGTTGACGTGCGGTTCGGAATCCTGACCGGCGGCGGTGACTGCCCCGGGCTCAACGCGGTCCTCAGGGCGGTGGTCCGCCGGGCGACGGTGGGCTACGGCGACACCATCGTCGGGTTCCGCGACGGCTGGCAGGGCGTGATGGACGACGTCTGGGAGGAGCTGACCATCGACCGATGCCGGGGGATCCTTCCGAGGGGCGGCACCATCCTGGGGACGTCACGGGTCACGCCGTACCAGGTCGACGGGGGCCTCGAGGCGGCGAAGGCGACCTTCGATCGGCACGGTCTCGACGGGATGATCGTGGTCGGCGGAAACGGCTCGCTCGCCAACGCGCACGACCTCGTGGCCGACGGGATCCCGTGCGTCGGCGTGCCGAAGACGATCGACAACGACATCGCCGCCACCGAGATGAGCTTCGGCTTCGACACGGCGGTGCACATCGCGTCCTCCGCCATCGACCGGCTCCACACCACGGCGGAGGCGCACAACCGGGTGCTCCTGGCCGAGGTCATGGGCCGCGACGTCGGCCACATCGCCATCCGTGCCGGGATCGCCGGCGGCGCCACGCTCACCCTGATCCCCGAGGTGCCCTTCGACGTCGAGCAGGTGTGCGAGGCCCTCCGCCGTCGCCACGCCGCGGGCCGCTGGGCGTCGGTGGTCGTCGTCGCCGAGGGGGCCCAGCCGCAGGAGGGCACCTGGACGATGCCGGAGTACGAGGTCGACCGGTTCGGTCATCGGCGGCTGGGCGGGATCGCCTCCGCCCTCGCCCCCGAGATCGAGGCCCGCACCGGCATCGAGACCCGGGTGACGGTGCTCGGCCACGTGCAGCGCGGCGGCACGCCGACGGCGTTCGACCGCGTCCTGTCGACCCGCTACGGGGTGGCCGCGGCGGACGCGGCGCACGACGGAGCGTGGGACCACATGGTCGCCCTGCAGTGCGACCGCATCGTCCGGGTGCCGCTGGTCGATGCGATCGGCCGACCGAAGACGGTCAGCGAGGACATGCTCGAGGTGGCCCGCCAGTTCTTCGCCTGACGCCCGGCCGCACGCGCGGGCGCGGGCGCGGGCGAACCAGGGAACCTCAGCCGGCGAGGCGTTCGGCGCCCTGGTCGACGACCCGTTCGAGCCGGTGCGAGGGGCCGTGGAACGTGCGCCAGGCGCCGACGGCGATCACCCAGATGCTGCCGAGGTACACGATGCCCTGGGCGACCTCGGCCACGCCGGGGAGGCAGTTGCTCGTGCACGCCACGTCGCGGGTGCGCTCGTCGATGATCCACGTGACGTAGAGCATCGACGCCAGCCAGAACACCATGATCGGCACCGTGATCCGGCGGAGGTCCTTGGTGCGGAACGGGTGGATGAACTGCACCGGCAGGAACGTGAGGACGACCAGGATCGCGGTGACCACCACGTTCACCCACGGCCGGGACTGCAGCACCCACATGATCGTCACCACGAGGTTCCACATGGCCGGGAACCCGTTGAAGTAGTGGTCCGCCGTCATCAGGTCCTTGTTGGCGAAGCAGTAGAGCGAGCTCACCAGGATCAGTCCGACGGCGATGAGCGAGACGTTGTACTCCTCGGGGAACAGGCCGAACTCGTGCATGAAGAAGACCGGCCCGACCACGCAGGTCACGTAGTCGATCACGAGGTCGAGGGCGTTGCCGTCGATGTGCGGGATCGCCCGGCCGACGTCGTAGCGCCGGGCCATCGGGCCGTCGAGGCCGTCGATGATGACCGCCACCATGAACCAGATCAGAGCCGCACGCGGGCTGCCGTCGAACACGGAGAGGAGGCCGAGGAACCCGGCCACCACACCGGTGGAGGTGAAGACGTGGATGAGCCACGCCATTCGGGTGTTGCACTCGGGCCCGGAGGCGGGTGGCTGGGATGTCGACACGTGTGGGAGAACCTCTCGTATGGCCGGGGCCAATCGTACGACTCGCGGGGCGCTCCGCCTCGTACCCCCCTCCTCGTCCGGGAAACCACCCCCCGGACGTGCGGTCTAGGTTGCTGCAGTGGCCGATCCCGTCGTCTCCGCCCTGTGGCGCTACCCCGTGAAGTCCATGCAGGGCGAGCGCCTCGACCACCTCGAGGTCGGTGAGCGGGTGGTCGAGGGGGACCGGGTGTGGGGCGTGGTCGACGCCGCCACCGGCCTGCTCGTCTCCGCCAAGCGCGACGCCCGCCTCCTCGAGGCGTTCGCCCGCACCGAGGCCGAGGGGGTCGTGATCCGCCTGCCGGACGGCACCGAGCACCTGGCGGCCGACCCCGCCACGGCGGGGACCCTCTCGACGTGGCTCGACCGGGACGTGGTGCTCCGGCAGCCGTCGGGCCAAGCCGCCTACGACATGACCCTCGACCCGCCGAACGACGGCGCCGAGTACTACGAGATCCCCACACCGCCGGACACGTTCCTCGACCTCGCGGCGGTGCACCTGCTGACCACGGCGTCCGTCGAGCGGTGCCGCGAGGCGCGGCCCGACATCGACTGGGACATCCGGCGGTTCCGCCCGAACGTCCTCGTCGACCACGACGGTGACGGCTTCCCTGAGGACGAGTGGGTGGGGCGACGCGTCGCCGTCGGGCAGGTCGTGATCCACGGCGACATGCGCACGATGCGCTGCGCGATGCCGCTGCGACCGCAGCCCGCGATGGCGGCCGTCGGCTCACCCGCCCTCCGACGGGAGACGGACGTGTTCCGGACGATGTCGGCCGTCCACTCGAACGACCTCGGTCTGTACGCCTCGGTCGTCACCCCGGGCCGCGTGGCCCTGGGTGATCCGGTCGCCGGCCTCAGCTGATGCTGACCGGCTGCGGCCGGGCGACCTCGCTGAAGAAGTCGTTGCCCTTGTCGTCCACGACGACGAACGCCGGGAAGTCCTCGACCTCGATCCGCCACACGGCCTCCATGCCGAGCTCGGGGTAGTCGAGCACCTCGACCTTGCGGATGCAGTCCTTCGCGAGGCGGGCGGCCGGGCCGCCGATGGAGCCCAGGTAGAAGCCCCCGTTGTCACGGCAGGCGTCGGTCACGGCCTTCGACCGGTTGCCCTTCGCCAGCATCACGAAGCTGCCGCCGGCCTTCTGGAACTGGTCGACGTAGCTGTCCATCCGCCCGGCCGTGGTGGGCCCGAACGAGCCGGACGCGTAGCCCTCGGGCGTCTTCGCCGGACCGGCGTAGTAGACGGCGTGGTCACGGAGGTACTGCGGCATCTCCTCGCCGGCGTCGAGTCGCTCCTTGATCTTGGCGTGAGCGATGTCGCGCGCCACGACGAGGGTGCCGGTGAGCGAGAGACGGGTGGTCACCGGGTACCGGCTGAGCTCGGCACGGATGGCGTCCATCGGCTGGTTCAGGTCGATCTGCACGACCTCGCCGCCGAGCTGCTCGTGCGTCACGTCGGGGAGGAAGCGGGCGGGGTCGGTCTCGAGCTGCTCGAGGAACACGCCGTCGGCCGTGATCTTGCCGAGGGCCTGCCGGTCGGCGGAGCACGACACCGCGACCGCCACCGGGCACGACGCGCCGTGGCGGGGGAGGCGGATCACCCGGACGTCGTGGCAGAAGTACTTGCCGCCGAACTGCGCGCCGATGCCGAAGCGGCGGGTGAGCTCGAGGACCTGCTGCTCGAGCTCGACGTCACGGAACCCGTGGCCGAGGGGCGAGCCCTCCGTCGGCAGCGTGTCGAGGTACCGGGCCGACGCGAGCTTCGCGGTCTCGACGGCGAGCTCCGCGGAGGTGCCGCCAACGACGATCGCCAGGTGGTACGGCGGGCACGCCGCGGTGCCGAGCGACCGGAGCTTCTCGTCGAGGAACGACATGAAGCGCTCGGGGTTGAGGACCGCCTTCGTCTCCTGGAAGAGGTAGCTCTTGTTCGCCGAGCCGCCGCCCTTCGCCATGAAGAGGAACTTGTAGGCGTCGCCGTCGACGGCGGAGATCTTGATCTCGGCGGGGAGGTTGGTCTTGGTGTTGACCTCGTCCCACATGGTCAGCGGCGCCATCTGGGAGTAGCGGAGGTTCGACGTGAGGTAGGTGTCGAAGACGCCCCGGGCGATGGCCTCCTCGTCGTGGCCGCCGTTCGTGACCACGAACTGGCCCTTCTTGCCCTTGACGATGGCCGTGCCGGTGTCCTGGCAGCTGGGGAGCACGCCGCCGGCGGCGATGGCCGCGTTGCGCAGCAGCTCCTCGGCGACGAAGCGGTCGTTGTCGGACGCCTCGGGGTCCTCGAGGATGTTCGCGAGCTGCTGGAGGTGCCCGGGGCGCAGGTAGTGGGCGATGTCCTTCATCGCCGTCGCCGTGAGCATCGTGATGACCTCCGGCTCCACCTGCAGGAACCGGTTGCCGCCGGCCTCGAACGTGGAGACGCCCTCGGTGGTGAGGAGGCGGTAGGGCGTGGCGTCCTCGCCGAGGGGGAGCAGGTCGCTGTACTCGAAGTCGGGCGTGGGATCGGCCATGTGTCGAACGTACCGCCGGGCAGGGCCGCGGGCGGAACCGGCGGGCGACCGTCACATCGGGCGGCCGGCGGCTCTCCGGGTCCGGTCAGCCGAGGGTGAGCGTGACGATCTTCTTGGAGGGGTCGCCCCCGTCGCCGGCCAGCCCGCCGAGGAGGTAGGCGGTGCGGTCGATGACCGCCACCGAGGCGTCGGACAGCGGCGTCGGCAGCGTGGCCACGTCGGTCAGCGCCGCGCTCGTCGGGTCGAGGCGGCGCACCACGGCGTTGCGACCGGAGGCGGTCCGGCCGCCCGCCACGTACACGTCGCCGTCGAGGGTGAAGGCCATGGCGTTCGACAGCCCTTCGGGCATCTGGGCGGCGACGGTGGTGGCGCGGGCCGCCACGTCGACGCGCTGGATCGACGTGCGCGCCGTCTCGTCCCAGCGGCCGCCGAAGACCCAGATCACCCCGTCGCTGAAGGCGACGGCAGGCGCTCGGACGGGCTCGGCCAGCGTCGTGAGGGGCTCGAACGTGATCCCGTCGCTGCTGACCAGCACGTCGAGCTGCGGCTGGCCGTTCGCCCCCATGCCCCCGACGAGGTAGACGGCACCGGTCGTCGGGTCGGTGACGGCGACGGCCTCGGTGCGGGGCGACGGCAGCTGGCCCACCACCCGCTCGCGGTTCTCGCCGATCGTGACCGAGTCGATCGTGGCGAAGACCTGGTTCCGCGCGCCGCCGCCGTAGAGGAACACCTGCTGGCCGACGGCGGCCGACGCGCCGTTGTTCGTGTTCGCCCCGAGCACCGCGATGTTCTTCGTCTCGCCCGACGCCGGATCGAACTGCCAGATGCGCTTCGTGGACTGCCGCTGGTCGTTGATGCCGCCCATCATCACGATCGTCGACCCGCTGGCCGCGCCCGGCCCCTGGTAGCTCGGCCCGGGGAGCTCCTTCGGGTGGTACGCCGCGGTGACGATCCGGGACGGCGAGGTGGAGGCGGCCCGCTCCGTCGTGGTGGTGGCGGCGCTCCCGCCCGGACCGACGCCCGCGTCCTCGTCGCCGCCGCACTTCACGGCGACCACGAGGACGAGGACGAATCCGACGAGCCCGAGGCCCGCGGTGCGGAAGAAGCGCCGGCGCTGCATCGTCGGCCAGTCGTCCCACGGCAGGTGCGGGCCGTGGCGCCGTGCCGGTTGGATCGGAGACCACGAGGCGGCGCTCGCGTCGAAGCCACGCTGCGGGGAACTGCGCCGGCTGCGGCCCGGCCTGGCCCCGAGCGGTGCGAGGCCGCGGTTCGGGCGAGTGCGTCCGGCTCCTCGGCCCCGTCCCGGGCCGGGTGACGGACGACGCTGCCCGGGGGCGCGCGGCGGGGTGCGCCGGTCGCTCGGCCCGCGGGTCTCCCCGGGCGGTCGGCGGCGGGGGCGACCCTCGGGGCTCCCCGGCGCTCGTCCCGTGCCGGACCGTCCCTCGGGCGCCGGGCCCGGCTGAGGCCTGCGGCGGGGGCGCGGAGCGCCCGGCGCCTGCCTCGGTGCCTGCCCCTGCCTCGGCCGCTGCTCGGGCCCCCGCTCCTGGTCGGGTCGAGGGCGGGGTCCGGTGCCCGGCTCGCGACGCCGGCCCTCCGCCGGCCGTTCCCCTTCGGGACGACGACGCCGAGGGCGGCCCTCCTCGGGGGGACGACCAGGGCGCGGCTCACCGGGCTGGCGACGGGGGCGGCGAGGGCGGTCCTCGCCGTCGTCCCCGCGTCGGCCGCGCCCCGGTGGCGGAGGTCCGCTCACGGGTTCGCCCCCTTGCGTCGGGGCTCGTGCGGTCGAGGGGGCCGCCGGATCACCGCCCCAGTCTCGCGGATGATCGGGCGAGTTCCGTCATGCCCCCTGAACGAGACCGTTCGCCGACCGATCGAACACGGCTCGCCTCGGCCGTCGCGACGGTCCCCGGACGCGACACCGCCCCCGCTGCCGGCCGGCGGCAGCGGGGGCGGTGCCTCGTAGCGCTCGCGCGTCAGAAGACGTTGTTGCAGACCACCCCGACCTGGGCGCCCGGCTCTGCGATCAGGAGGTCGCAGCCGTTCCCCACAGGGATGCGGCAGGCCGACGCGGCGATCGGCAGCGCAGCCAACATCGCGATCAACGCGTAGCGACGTGCTCGTGTCATACCT
>Ga0182743_1004672_pt1 | contig 10208 bp, 11 predicted proteins | sample eDN3rd30CKraftOP_FD_128522 | JGI IMG/M metagenome (GOLD analysis project Ga0182743, IMG submission 128522) | Enriched Organic Plus compost microbial communities from Emeryville, California, USA - eDNA 3rd pass 30_C Kraft OP (version 2) (version 2) ... | reverse complement strand
CTGCCGGCGCTGATCAAATTCATCTCCGACATCAAGGCCGGCAAGGGCAAGGTGTCGGCGCCGCTCTATTCGCACCTGAGCTACGACATCATCCCGGGCGCGGAGATCGTCGTCGACAAGCCCGACATCCTCATCGTCGAGGGGCTGAACGTGCTCCAGGCCGGCAATCCGCGCCACGGCCGCAGCTCGCCCTTCGTCTCGGATTTCTTCGATTTCGCGGTGTTCATCGACGCCGAGGAAGACGTCATCCACGACTGGTATGTCGAGCGCTTCATCAAGCTGCGCGGCACCGCCTTCCGCGACCCGGCCTCCTATTTCCGCCGCTATGCCGAACTGCCGGCGTCGGAGGCGCTGGAACTGGCCGAGGGCCTGTGGGAGCGCATCAATCTGCGCAATCTGCGCGACAACATCATCCCCACCCGCAACCGCGCCAGCCTGATCCTGCGCAAGGGCGCCGATCACCGCGTGGAAGAGGTGGCGCTGCGGAAGCTCTAGCCTCCCCGCGGCCCCCACAGGATCACCGCCGCACCGCACAGACAGACCGCGGCTCCCAGCACGTCCCAGCGGTCGGGGCGGTGGTCTTCGACAAGGGCCATCCAGCCGAGCGAGGCCAGGATGTAGACGCCGCCATAGGCGGCGAAGGCGCGGCCGGCGCTGGAGCTGTCGATGCGGGTCAGCAGGAAAGCGAACAGCGCCAGCGAGGCCATTCCGGGCACGAGCCAGAGCGCGCTGCGCTCCAGCCGCAGCCACAGCCAGAAACAATAGCAGCCGCCGATCTCGGCGAGCGCCGCCGCGAGGTAGATCGGGAAGGCGCTCACGCCACTTCGGGAGCGAGCGCGATGCCTTCCTCCGCCGCCAGCGCCTTGAGGTCGGCCTGCGGGCGGGCGCCCATGTGCTGGATGACCTCCGCCGCGGCCAGCGCGCCGAGACGGGCGCAATCCTCGAGGCTGAAGCCGCGGCCGAGCCCGGTCAGGAAGCCCGCGGCATAGAGGTCGCCCGCGCCGGTGGCGTCGACTATTCGTTCGATCGGGTGCGCCGGCACCGCGACGATTGTTGAGCCTTCCGTGATCACCGCGCCGTCCTCGCTGCGGGTGATGACGGCGATGCGCGCCAGGTCGCGCAGCACGCCAATCGCGCTCTTGAGGTCCGAGGTCTCGGCCAGCGACTTGGCCTCGGCCTCGTTGGCGAAGACCACGTCCACCGTGCCGCTCTTCAAGAGCTCCAGGAATTCCGGGCGGTGGCGGTCGACGCAGAACAGGTCGGAGAGCGACAGGGCCACGGTGCGGCCGGCGCCGTGCGCGATCTCGGCGGCGCGGCGGAAGGCGGCCTTGGCCGCCGGCGGATCCCACAGATAGCCCTCGAGATAGGTGATGGCGCTGTCGGCCACCTGGCTCGCGTCGATGTCGTCGGGGCCGAGATTCTGGCTGGCGCCGAGGAAGGTGTTCATGGTGCGCTCGCCGTCCGGCGTCACCAGGATGGTGCAGCTCGCGGTCGAAAGCCCGTCGGTGGCGGGGGGCACGTCGAAGGCGACGCCCGCGGCGCGGATGTCGTGGATGAAGCTCCGGCCCAGCTCGTCGTCGCGCACCTTGCCGGCGAAGGCCACGCGCGCGCCGAGCATGGCGGCGCCGACGCAGGTGTTGGCGGCGCTGCCGCCCGAGACCAGCACCGTCTGGCCGATTTTTCCGTAGAGCGCCTGCGCCCGGGCCTCGTCGATCAGCGCCATGCTGCTCTTGGCCATGCCCTCGGCGACGAGGAAGTCGTCCTCGGCGCGCGCCAAGACGTCGACAATGGCGTTGCCGATGCCGAAGAGGTCGAAACGGGGTGCGGTCATCGGGTCGGGCCTCCGGGGCGTCGCTTGGTTCTGCGATGGCGTCAGATATCTCTGCGCGCCACGCTTAAAGCGTGTCTTCTGCGCTGCCAAGCATGGCGCGTCGCGTCGGAGCTTGCGGGCGGAGCTTGCCTCGCGGCGGCGCTGGCGCGATAAGGCCTGCCAATCTGTGCCGCCGGTCACCCGTCGCGGCGTTTTCGATTTCCCTTCACGGAACGACTGGCATGACCGCTTTCCAGCCGCGCGTATTCTCCGGCGTCCAGCCCACGGGCAACCTGCATCTCGGCAATTATCTCGGCGCCATCGCCAAGTTCGTCGCCCTGCAGCACGACCACGAATGCGTCTATTGCGTCGTCGACATGCACGCCATCACCGTGGCGCAGGATCCCGACGAGCTGACGCGCACCATCCGCGAGGTGGCCGCGGCCTTCATTGCCTGCGGCGTCGACCCGAAGAAGAACATCATCTTCAACCAGAGCCAGGTTCCGCAGCACGCCGAGCTGACCTGGATTCTCAACTGCGTCGCCCGCATCGGCTGGCTGAACCGCATGACGCAGTTCAAGGAGAAGGCCGGCAAGGACCGCGAGAACGCCTCCATCGGCCTCTACGACTACCCCGTCCTGATGGCCGCCGACATCCTGGCCTACCGCGCCACCCATGTTCCGGTCGGCGAGGACCAGAAGCAGCACCTCGAACTGGCGCGCGACATCGCCCAGAAGTTCAACAACGACTATGCCGCCTCCATTGCCGGGAAGGGTTATGGCGACGCCTTCTTCCCGCTGCCCGAGCCGCTGATCACCGGCCCGGCAACGCGCGTGATGTCGCTGCGCGACGGCTCCAAGAAGATGTCAAAGTCCGACCCGTCGGATGCCTCGCGGATCAACCTGACCGACGACCGCGACGCCATCGCCGCCAAGGTGCGCAAGGCCAAGACCGACCCCGAGCCGCTGCCCTCCGAGGAAGCCGGGCTGGCGGGCCGCCCCGAGGCCGCCAACCTGGTCGGCATCTATTCGGCGCTGGCCAACAAGAGCCGCGCCGAGGTGCTGGCCGAGTTCGGCGGTTCGCAGTTCTCGCAGTTCAAGGCGGCGCTCGTCGATGTCGCGGTCGACAAGCTTTCCCCGATCAACGGCGAGATGAAGCGCCTGATGGCCGATCCCGGCACCATCGACGCCATCTTGCGCGAGGGCGGCGCCCGTGCCCGCGCCATCGCCGAACCGGTGGTCGAGGACGCCAAGCACGTCATCGGCTTCGTCCGCAAGGGGTGACCGCCTTCGGCAAAGCCTATGACGTGATGGCTTTTTCCGCATTGAAACGGGCAGTGGATGCCCCCACATTGCGGGATAGCGATAGTGCTTGAATTATTCTAAAGTGTGGAGAGCGCAGCCCCTGCCGCGCCCTGCTTTTCAGGAAAAGCCATGTTCATCCAGACCGAAGCCACGCCGAACCCCGCGACGCTGAAGTTCCTGCCCGGCCGCGATGTGCTGCCGGCGGGCACGCTCGACATCCGCTCGCCGGAAGAGGCCAAGCGTTCGCCGCTGGCCGAGCGCCTGTTCGCCATCGACGGCGTCGGCGGCGTCTTCTACGGCAGCGACTTCATCAGTGTCACCAAGACGGATGGCGAGTGGCAGCACCTGAAGCCCGCCATTCTCGGCGCCATTATGGAGCACTTCCTGAAGAACGAGCCGATCGTCTCGTCGGAAGCGGCGATGGCGGACACGGGCCAGGAATTCTTCGCCGACGAGGACGCGGCGACGGTCGACACCATCAAGGAGCTGATCGAGACGCGCGTGCGCCCTGCCGTGGCGCAGGACGGCGGCGACATCACCTTCCGCGGCTTCCGCGACGGCGTGGTCTATCTCGACATGCGCGGCTCCTGCGCCGGCTGCCCCTCTTCCACGGCGACGCTGAAGCAGGGCATCGAGAACCTGCTGCGCCATTTCGTGCCCGAGGTGAACGAGGTGCGCGCGGCTTAAGCAGCCGCGCCCTCTTTTCTTTTCCCGCGTTTCGCGGTCTGTTCGCGCACGCACTCCTCCTCGGGATTCCTTCGTGCGCGTTCTCTCCTTCGATACGGCCCTGACCGCCTGCTCCGTCGCCGTGGTGGACACGGCGGGCGATTCGGTGCTGGCGGCACGCAGCGAGCACATGGACCGCGGCCACGCCGAGGCCCTGATGCCGATGATCGCGGCCGAGGTCGAGAAGGCCGGCGGGCTGGAGGGGATCGAGCGTATCGTCGTCACGGTCGGCCCCGGCAGCTTCACCGGCATCCGCGTCGGGCTTGCTGCGGCGCGTGCTTTGGCGCTGGCGACGGAGAAGCCGCTGGTCGGCGTCACGACGCTCTCCGCACTGGCCGCGCCGGCCATTGCCGAGGACGGTGACACGCCGGTGGTCGCGGCCATCGACGCGCGCCACGGCCGCGTCTTCTTCCAGGCCTTCACGCCGGGCGCCCGCGGGCTGGTGCCGGCGCGCGTTCTGCCCGCCCGCGAGGCGGCGCGCTCGCTCGGCGCGGGCGCGGTGCGCCTGATCGGCTCGGGAGCCGGGCTGGTGGCCGAGCATCTGGAGGCCGGGCGTTACGCCATTCTCGACGGCGTCGTGGCCGACCCGGTCTGGCTGGCGCGCCTCGGCGCCGTCATGCCGCTGCCCATGCGCCCGCCGCGTCCGCTCTATCTGCGCCCCGCCGACGCCAAGCCGCAGACCGGCGGCCGCGTCGCCCGCGCCTGAGGCTTCGGCGATGTTCGACCGCCTGTTCAGCCGCGCGGTGGAATGGCGGGTGGACAGCGCCCGCCCGGCGGCCGCCGCCGAGATCGCGGCGCTGCATGGCGCGAGCTTCGCCCGCGGCTGGAGCGCGGACGAGATCGAAAGCCTGCTCTCCGAGCGCGCCGTGGTGGCCGACGTGCTGCGCGCCGCTCCCGGAAACGCGCCGCTCGCCGGTTTCTCGCTGTCGCGGGTGGCGGCCGACGAGGCCGAACTGCTGACCATCGCGGTGGCCCGCCGCTGGCGCGGCAAGGGCGGCAGCCGCGAACTCCTGGCGCGACATCTTGCCCGCCTCGCTGCCGCCGGGGCGCAGCGCGTCTTCCTCGAAGTGGACGAGGACAACGCCCCCGCCCGCGCCCTCTACGCCCGCTTCGGTTTTCGCGAGGTCGGCCGCCGCGCCGCCTATTACGCCCATGCCGACGGCCGCCGCGGCAATGCGCTGATCCTGGCCCGCGAACCGGGCGCCAAGGTTGGCGGAAACGGCTGGGGTATCTAGAATGCAGCAGACCCACGGAGAAGCGGCATGAACCGCCCCGCAAGCCAGCCTCTCGAGATTAGCTCCATTGAGGAGCAGTGCGTCGCTTCGGGCATGCGCATGACCGAGCAGCGCCGCATCATCGCGCGCGTGCTCGAACAGGCGACCGACCATCCCGATGTCGAGGAGCTTTACCGCCGCGCCGCGGCGGAGGACCCGCACATCTCGATCGCCACCGTCTACCGCACGGTGAAGCTTTTTGAAGACGCCGGGATCGCCGCGCGCCACGAATTCCGCGACGGGCGCGCCCGCTACGAGCAGGCGCCAGACGAGCACCACGACCACCTCATCGACCTGCACACCGGCAATGTGGTGGAGTTCCGCGACGAGAAGATCGAGGTGCTGCAGGCCGAAATCGCGCGCCGGCTGGGCTATCGCCTGGTCGATCACCGCATGGAGCTCTACGCCGTCCCGCTCGACGACAAAGAGAAATAGGCCCCATGGGCAAAGCGCGCGTGGTGGTGCTGACCGGCGCGCTGGCCGGGGCAAGCCTGATCGGCATTCCGCTGCAATGGCTGGCGCTGCGCGCCAGTCCGGCGGCCGCGGCGCGCATTCCCCATCTCTATCACCGCCTCGTCAACCGCGTGCTCGGCGTGCGCCGGATGGTGCATGGCGATCTGGCTGCACAACGGCCGCTGCTGCTGGTCTGCAACCACGTCTCCTGGCTCGACATCACCGTGCTCTCGGCGGTGGCGCCGGTGTCCTTCGTCGCCAAGAGCGAGGTGGCGCGCTGGCCGGTGTTTGGGCTGTTCGCGAAACTCCAGCGCAGCATCTTCGTCGACCGCCAGCGCCGCGCGGCCACCGCCGGGGTGACGGCCGAAATGGCGGCTCGGCTCTCCGCCGGCGATGCCGTGGTGCTCTTTGCCGAGGGCACGTCGAGCGATGGCGGCCGCGTTCTGCCCTTCCGCTCGGCCCTGCTCGGCGCGGTGCGCGAGGCCCTGGCGGGGAGCGAGGCGGTGTGGGTGCAGCCGGTGGCGATCCGCTACCGCGGCTCCAACGGCCTGCCCTATCGTCGCAGCGAGGCGCCGCGGCTGGCCTGGTATGGCGACATGGACATGCTGCCGCATCTCAGGAACATGCTCGCGCATGAGCGGCCCGACGCCGAAATCCGCTTCGGTACGCCGGTCGCGGTGGCGGCCGACACCGACCGCAAGGCGCTCACCCGCGATCTGGAAAGCGCGGTGCGGGCGCTGTTCCACGAGCGCGGCTGATGGCCGGGGCCGGATTGTGAAGGCGATTGTGGTGGGCGCGCTATTCTCTTGGGAGCCGAAAGCCGGTAGAAGGGAGGGCGGAATGCGCCGCGCGCCGGATCTTGCGGGACCACACGAGCGCTTCATGTCTTGTCGGCTGCATCACACGGAATGACCGAAAACCACCGCAAGCTTTTCGTCCGCTCCTACGGTTGTCAGATGAACGTCTACGACGCGCAGCGCATGGCCGATGCGCTGTCGCCGGCCGGCTTCGTCGAGACGAACAGGGCCGAGGACGCCGACCTCATCATCCTCAACACCTGCCACATCCGCGAAAAGGCCGCCGAGAAGGTCTATTCGGAGCTTGGCCGCATGCGCGTGCTCAAGGCCGAGCGCGCCGAGAAGGGCCAGGACACCATGATCGCGGTGGCCGGCTGCGTGGCGCAGGCCGAGGGCGCGGAGATCCAGCGCCGCGCCGGCGGCGTGGACCTCGTGGTTGGCTCGCAGAGCTATCACCGCCTGCCCGACCTCGTCGCCTGCGCCCGCCAGGGCCGCGTGGTCGACACCGAATTCCCCGTCGAGGACAAGTTCGCGCATCTGCCGGCCGCCAGCCGCGAGAAGACGCTTGCGCGCGGTCCGGCCGCCTTCCTCACCGTGCAGGAGGGCTGCGACAAGTTCTGCACTTTCTGCGTCGTGCCCTATACCCGCGGCGCCGAGGTGTCGCGGCCGGTTGGGCAGATCGTGACCGAAGCCGAGAGATTGGCGGATGCCGGCGTGCGCGAGATCACGCTGCTCGGCCAGAACGTCAACGCCTTCCATGGCGAGGGTCCGGACGGCACGGCCTGGGGACTTGGCCGCCTGCTGCACCGTCTCGCCGAAATCCCCGGCGTGGCGCGGCTGCGCTACACCACCAGCCATCCGCGCGACATGGACGACGAGCTGATCGCCGCGCATCGCGACCTGCCCGAGCTGATGCCCTATCTGCACCTTCCCGTGCAGTCCGGCTCCGACCGGATGCTGGAGGTGATGAACCGCGGCCACCGGGCCGAGGATTATCTGCGCCTGATCGAGCGCATCCGCGCCGCGCAGCCGGCCCTGGCGCTGTCCTGCGATTTCATCGTCGGCTTCCCCGGCGAGACCGATGCCGATTTCGAGGCCACCTTGGATCTGGTGCGGGCCGTCGGCTACGCCTCCAGCTTCTCGTTCAAATATTCCGCCCGCCCCGGCACGCCCGCCTCGACCATGGACGACCAGGTCAGCGAGGCGGTGAAATCGGAGCGGCTGCAGGTGCTGCAGGCGCTGCTGGAAGAGCAGCGGCAGGCCTTCAACCATTCCTGCCTTCACAAGCGCATGGACGTGCTGTTCGACCGCAAGGGCCGCAATGCAGGCCAGCTTGCCGGGCGCTCGCCCTATCTTCAGCCGGTGCAGATCGAGGCCACCGGCGTTGCCATCGGCGACATCGCCGAGGTCGAGATCGTCGAGGTCGGCGCCAACAGCCTGTTTGGCCGGCTCACCGGCGCAAGGCCCCGTTCCAACGCCCGCATGGAGGCGGTTGCATGAGTTCTGCTCCCTCAGGCCGCGGTCCGGCAATCGGGTTGGGAGAAGGACAGCCGAACGGCGAATTGATCGTCACGCTGGAGGACAACCGGCTGGCGAGCGAGATCTTCGGCAGCCACGACCAGAATCTGGCGTTTCTCGAACGCCGCCTCGGCATCGAGGCCACGCCGCGCGGCAACCATGTCGCGCTGCGCGGCCCCGCCGAGTCGTGCGACCAGGCGCGGCGCGTGCTCGAAACGCTTTACGCCCGCGCCAGCCGCGGCGAGCCGGTGAGTCTGGGCGACGTCGACGGCGCCATCCGCATCACCTCCGCGCAGGGCACCCTGTTTCCCTCCGGCAGCGAAAACGGCGTCAAGCCGCTGCTGGCGCAGATCTCCACCCGCCGCAAGACGGTGAGCGCCCGCACCCCGGCGCAGGACGCCTATATCCGCGCCTTCGGCCGCGCCGAGCTGGTCTTCGGCGTCGGCCCCGCCGGCACCGGCAAGACCTATCTCGCGGTGGCGCAGGCGGTGTCGCTGCTGGAACGCGGCGAGGTCGACCGCATCGTCCTGTCGCGCCCCGCCGTCGAGGCGGGCGAGCGGCTGGGCTTCCTGCCCGGCGACATGAAGGAGAAGGTCGATCCCTATCTCCGCCCGCTCTACGACGCCCTCTACGACCTGATGCCGCCCGAGCGCGTCGAGCGCGGGCTGCAGTCAGGCGTGCTGGAAATCGCGCCGCTCGCCTTCATGCGCGGCCGCACCCTGGCCAATTCCGCGATCATCCTCGACGAGGCCCAGAACTCCTCGTCCATGCAGATGAAGATGTTCCTGACCCGCCTTGGCGAGAATTCACGCATGATCGTCTGCGGCGATGTCACCCAGATCGACCTGCCGAGCGGCCAGGCCTCGGGCCTCGCCGAGGCCGTGCGCATTCTGGCCGATGTCGAGAGCGTGGCGGTGTGCCGCTTCGGCGAGGCGGACGTCGTGCGCCATGAACTGGTCGGCCGCATCGTGCGCGCCTATGAGGGCATTCCCCAGGAGGCCAAGCGGTGAATCCCGGCCGGCACGAACCGCCGGTCTCCGTCGATGTGATCGTGGAGAGCGCGCGGTGGGAGGAGCATCCCGGTCTGGAAGAGCTGGTGCGCCGCGCCGTCGCCGCCGCCTTCGAGGCCGGCGATCTCGAGGCGCTGCCCGATGCCGAGATCGCGATCCTGCTGGCCGACGACGCCCGTGTGCAGGAGCTGAACCGCGAATGGCGCAGCAAGGACCAGCCGACAAACGTGCTGTCCTTCCCCGCCGCCGACCCCGACGAGATCGCGGACGCGCCCCATCTCGGCGACCTTGCGTTGGCCTATGAGACGCTTGCGCGGGAAGCCGACAACGAGGGCAAGACCTTCGCCGACCACCTCGCCCATCTTGTGATCCACGGCACGCTGCACATCTTCGGCTATGACCACGGGGATGACGTGGAAGCCGAGATCATGGAAAACTGCGAGCGCGACGCGCTCGCGCGCCTCGGCATTGCCGATCCCTACAAGGAGACCTCGCGCCATTGAGGCGCGATGAAGGAGACGATGTCCCGGTCCGACGATCCAAGCCGACCTAGTGGGGGCCCGAGTGCCCAGTCCAACCCGCCGCAGACCTTTCTCGACTGGGTGAGGGAGCTGCTGCACTGGAAGCCCGCGGCCTCCATCCGCGAGGAGCTGGAAGGCGCGCTGTCGTCGGAAAGCTCCGAACTCCTCGAATTCTCCCCCGAGGAACGCGCCCTCCTGAAGAACATTCTGGGCTTAAGCGCCATCAAGGTGGATGATGTCATGGTGCCGCGCGCCGACATCATCGCGGTGCACGAGGAGACCACGCTCTGCGATCTCCTCAAGCGCTTCGCGGAGGCCGAGCATTCGCGCCTCCCCGTCTATGGCGAGACGCTCGACGATCTGCGCGGCATGGTCCACATCAAGGACGTGATGCGCCACCTCACCGTCAACGCCGGTGACCCGGCGGGCCTCGACTGCCACCTCGACCTGACCCGCATCGACCTGCAGCGGCCGCTGAACTCGACCGACCTCGTCCGCCAGGTGCTCTATGTGCCGCCCTCCATGCCCGCCGCGGGCCTGCTGGCGCGGATGCAGGCGAGCCATATCCACATGGCGCTGGTCATCGACGAGCATGGCGGCACCGACGGCCTCATCACCATCGAGGACGTGGTCGAGATCGTGGTCGGCGACATCGAGGACGAGCACGACGAGACCGAGGAGCCGCTGATCCATTCCACCTGGGATGGCGGCTTCGTCGCCGATGCACGCATCAAGCTCGACGACATCCGCGAGACGTTCGCCCTGACCGGCGATCTCGGCGAGGCGGCCGAGGAG
>Ga0182743_1004671_pt1 | contig 10209 bp, 9 predicted proteins | sample eDN3rd30CKraftOP_FD_128522 | JGI IMG/M metagenome (GOLD analysis project Ga0182743, IMG submission 128522) | Enriched Organic Plus compost microbial communities from Emeryville, California, USA - eDNA 3rd pass 30_C Kraft OP (version 2) (version 2) ... | reverse complement strand
TCATCCAGCTTCCAGTCGCCGGTATGGAAAATGCGACCATAGGGCGTATCGATCAGCAGCGCGTTGCCTTCGGCAATCGAATGGGCCAGCGGCACATAGGTGATATCGAATGGCCCGAGTGCGAAGCTGTCCTGCGTATCGATCACGTTCAGTTCGACCTGATCGCCATTTCCGGCTTCGGCAAGCTTGTGCCGCACCAGATCCGCAGTGAACGGCGTGGCGTAAAGCGGCACTCCCAGTTCCGCCGCGAAATAGGGCACCGCGCCGATATGATCTTCGTGCCCATGCGTCAGCACGATACCGAGCAGATCGTCCAGTCTGTCCTCGATGAACTCCAGATCCGCGAACACCAGTTCAGTGCCGGGATATTCGTTGCTGCCGAAACTCATGCCGAGATCGACCATCAGCCACTTGCCGTCGCACCCGTAGAGATTGACGTTCATGCCGATTTCCCCCGATCCGCCGAGCGCGAGGAAGAGCAATTCGGCTTCGGGCGTGAAATCTTTCTTCATGGTGCAACCGTCCCTGCCCGTTCGGCAAGAATGGCCAGGCCATCCAGAGTCAGTTCCGCATCGACCGCGTCGAAGATATCGGTGCGCTGATCGAACAGGATCGCCAGCCCGCCGGTTGCGATCACTTTCGCGGGGCGGCCAATCTCGTTACGCAGCCGGGCAATAAGGCCTTCCATCATCGCAACATAGCCCCAGAACACCCCGATAAGCATCTGATCTTCGGTGTTCCGGCCGATCACACTGGTCGAACGGGGGGCTTCTATGGCTATACGCGGCAATTTGGCCGTGTTGCCAACCAGTGCGTCAAGCGACAGATTGATTCCCGGCACGATGATCCCGCCTTTGTAGGCCCCGTTGAAATCGACCACATCGAACGTCGTGGCAGTGCCGAAGTCGACCACGATCAGGTCCCCGCCATATTTGGCGTGCGCCGCGATGGCGTTCACCGCACGATCCGCGCCCAGAGAGCGCGGCTGATCGACATCGATGTGAATGCCCCAGTCGGCGTTCCCTTCGCCCGCAACCAGGGGCACGATACCGAAATAGTTCTGCGACAGGACATTGAGATTGTGCAGCGCCCGTGGAACCACCGTCGAAATGATGATCTGCGTCACCGCTTCGCGCGCGATCCCCTGAATCGCCATCAGTTGCACCAGCCAGACCGCATATTCATCGGCGGTGCGGCGCGGATCGGTGGCGATGCGCCAGCGCGCTTTCAGGTCACGCCCTTCGAACAGAGCGAAAACGACGTTGGTATTGCCCGCGTCAATGGCAAGAAGCATGGAAGGCACTCCTTCAGGCGAAAACATCGCCAGCGTGAACGACACGGATCGCCCCGTCTGGCAAGCGCAAGCGCAGTGCCCCATCGGGAGCCAGCCCGGCATAAGCGCCCTGCACCGGTTCCGCCCCCGGTTCATGCACTGTCAGCGGCGTTCCCACGGGGTGAGCCACTGACTGCCAGCGCGACAGCGTCGGTTCAAGGCCATATTGCCGCCAACGCGCACATGCTTCCGCGAAGGTAGTGGAGAGCGTGGCCGCAAATCCGTCTCGATCCGGTGCGGGGCCCAGAGCGGAAAGGGCCACAGTCCGCCGGTCGGGCAATTCCGGCGCGCGCGCCAGATTCACCCCGATCCCGACCACAACCGCATCGCCCACACCTTCCAGCAGGATACCCGCCAGCTTGGCCCCGTCGAGCATCAGATCGTTAGGCCATTTCAGAACGAGGCGCGAGGGATCGGGAATGCGGTGGGACACCGCTTCCCACACCGCGATTCCAGCCACGAATGCCAGACTTGGCGCAGGTGGGTCCCCTTCGCCCACATGGACGGCAGTGGAGCCCATGAAATTGCCCGAGCCGTCAAACCATTCCCGGCCTTGCCGCCCGCGGCCCGCCGATTGCCGGTCAGCAATCAGCCAAAAACCTTCGGCGAAGCGTTCGCCGGAATGCAGACGCGCAGCGAGATCGCCGTTGGTGGAACCCGTTTCCGGCAGAATCTCGATCTGCGCGCCCAAATCAGGCCGCGAAGAACAGTGCAGCGGCAGCCTTATCGGCCAGAGTGCCGAGGCATTTGGTGAGCAGATAGCCCAGCGGCGAAACGAACAGCGCAGCAATCGCGAGCAGAGCCCAGTGGACCCAATCGCTCTTGCCCTGGATCGTTTCCGCCGGTTCATCGAAGTACATCACCTTCACCACCTTGATGTAGTAGAAGGCGGAGATGACCGAGGCGGCGATACCGATGACCGCCAGCAGGACCAGCCCCGCATCGACGGCGGCCTGGAACACGACGAACTTGCCCCAGAAACCGAACAGCGGCGGAATACCGGCAAGGCTGAACATCACCGCGGCAAAGCACAACGCGAGCCCAGGCCGAGTGCGCGACAAGCCAGCCATATCGGCCAGGGTTTCCCGCTGTTCACCGTTGGCGTCCTTGAACATCGCCACGGCAACGAAGCCGCCAATCGTCATCGCCACGTAGATGATCATATAGACCAGCATCGCAGATGCGCCCTTGGGCGTTGCCGCTGCAAGGCCGATCAGCAGGAAGCCGACGTTGTTGATCGACGAATAGGCGAGCAGACGCTTGATATTGGTCTGCCCGATCGCACCCAGCGCCCCGACGATGATCGATGCCAGCGCGGCAAAGATCACGATCTGCTGCCAGGCCCCCGTTTGCATACCGAAGGCTTCGAGCGCGACGCGCATCGTCAGCGCCAGCGCCGCGACTTTCGGCGCGGTGGCGAAGAAAGTCGTCACCGGGGTCGGTGCGCCTTCATAGACGTCCGGCGTCCACATGTGGAACGGCACCGCGGAAATCTTGAACGCAAGGCCGGCGAGAACGAAAATGATCCCGAACAGCGCCCCCATAGAAAGCTCGCCCGACAGAGCCGCGCGAATGCCTTCGAAGCTGGTGGTGCCAGTGAAGCCGTAAGTCAGGCTCATACCGAACAGCAGGATGCCCGAGGCCAGCGCGCCGAGCACGAAGTACTTGAGGCCCGCTTCCGCCGAACGGTTATCGTTCCGCAGGAAAGCCGCCAGAACGTAAGCGGCAAGGCTGTTGAGTTCGAGACCGATATACAACGCGAGCAGATCGGTGGCCGAAACCATGATCCCCATGCCCGCGACGGCAAAGAGCACCAGCACCGAATATTCGGCGCGCATGGCCTGCAAACGTTCGAAATAAGCGGGGGCGACAAGCAGCGCGACACCGGCCGAAGCATAGATCAGCAGCTTGGCGAAAGCAGCGAAGGCATCGACCCGCATTTGGCCGTCGAACACGACCGTATCCGGCCCCATCGCGCCGCCGCACAGCAACGGCGCCACAAGGAAGGCGCAAACCGCCAGCGACGCCACTGCAACCAGACTGATCGTCCGGCTGGCCTTGTCGCCGATCCAGGCCGAAGCCAGCAGGAGCACGAGCCCCGTAACGCTCAGAACGATTTCCGGCGCGACGAGCTTCAGGGAAGCGGCGAAATCCATCAGTGCGCTCCCCCTTCAGGCGCGGCAGGTGCGGCGGCAGCCGCATGGTTGGAATGATCGGCATGATCCGCGGGCTTGGGCGTGCCCAGCTTGAAGCGGGAATCGCTCTGCGGCTCCGCGCGCGAAACGCGGGCATCCAGCGCGGCGATATCCGCCCGCATCGGCGCCAGGAAGCTTTCGGGATAGACGCCCATCCACAGCACCACAGCGGCGATCGAACCGAGCATCACCCATTCACGGGCATCGATATCCGGCATGGCCGCGGCATCGGCATTCTTCTGTTCACCGAATATGACCCGGCGATAGAGATACAGCATGTAGGCTGCGCCCAGAATGATGCCGGTGGTGCAGACGGCGGCCGTCACGGTCGACACCTGATAGATACCGGCCAGGCTGAGGAATTCGCCGACAAAGCCGCTCGTCCCCGGCAGGCCGATCGAAGCCATGGTGAACAGCATGAAGAACAGCGCATACTTCGGCATGTTGATTGCCAGACCGCCGTAACGGTTGATCTCACGCGTGTGCAGCCGGTCGTAGATCACCCCGACGCAGAGGAACAGCGCGCCCGACACGAGACCGTGGCTCAACATCACCACCATCGCGCCTTCGAGCCCCTGCACGTTGAACGAGAACAGGCCGATCGTCACGATCGCCATGTGCGCCACGGACGAATAGGCGATGAGCTTCTTCATGTCGCTCTGCACCAGGGCCACCAGCGAGGTGTAGACCACCGCCACCATCGACAGCACGAAGATCAGCCATGCAAACTGGCTCGACGCCTCGGGGAACATCGGCAGGGAGAAGCGAATGAAGCCGTAACCGCCCATCTTCAGCAACACGCCCGCCAGAATGACCGAGCCTGCGGTCGGCGCCTGCACGTGCGCATCGGGAAGCCAGGTATGGACCGGCCACATCGGCATTTTCACCGCGAAGCTGGCGAAGAACGCAAGCCATAGCCAGGTCTGCGCCTGCGGCGAGAAATCGTAGGCCATCAGCGTCGGGATATCGGTCGTGCCCGCTTCGTGCACCATCCACAGCATCGCGATCAGCATGAGCACCGAGCCAAGCAACGTGTAGAGGAAGAACTTGTAGCTGGCGTAGATCCGGTCCTGCCCGCCCCAGACCCCGATGATGAGATACATCGGAATGAGGCCCGCTTCGAACATGATGTAGAACAGGAACAGATCCTGCGCGGTGAACACACCGATCATCAGCACTTCCATCAGCAGGAAGGCGGCCATGTATTCGCCGACGCGTTTCTCGACCGATTTCCAGCTCGCGCCGATACAGATTGGCATGAGGAAGACCGAAAGCATGATCAGCATCAGGGCGATGCCATCGATGCCCAGCGCCCAGTTGAAGCCTGCGAACAGCGGAACCCGTTCGACGAATTGCCACTGTGCGCCGCCGATATCGAAATTGGCCCACAACACGATCCCCAGCGCGAGATCGACCAGCGTTGCCAGCAGAGCCAGCACGCGCGCCGCTTTCGCGTCGAGGAAAAGACAGATGATCCCCGCAACCAGCGGAACGAGGAGCATTACGGAAAGGATGGGGAAACCGGCCATAATCAGCGTACCATCACCCAGCTGATAGCTGCCACGAGACCGAGCAGCATGACCAGCGCATAGCTGTAGAGATAACCCGACTGCACCTTTTGTGCGATCCGGGTGCCTTGTGCGACTGCCCAGGCAGCGCCGTTGGGACCGAACCGGTCAATGATGCCGATGTCGCCCTGCTTCCAGAACACCCGACCGAGCCAGAAGGCTGGACGGACGAACAGGACATTATAGAGCTCGTCGAAATACCACTTGTTGTAGAGGAAAGCGTGAAGCTGGCGGAACTGGGCAACGAATGCCGCGGGGATCACCGTATTCCGGATATAGGAATTCCAGGCAAGAAACAGGCCGATCAGCATGACCGCCGCCGGGGCAAGCTTCACCCACAGCGGAACCTCATGCATCGCATGCATCAGATGCCCGTCATAGAAGATCGCGCCGTTCCAGAACCCTTCGCTTTCGATGAAAGCGTGATGGAACACGAAACCGGCGAAAATCGCACCGATCGACAGCACCACCAGCGGCATGAGCATGACCCACGGGCTTTCATGCGGATGATAGCCCGCCGTGCCGTCGCTTGCGCCATGGTGGGCGTGCGCATGGTCATCGTGCCCATGGTGGGCGTGATCGCCATGGCCGTGCGCATCATGCACCGCATGCTGGACATGCTCCGACTGCTCCCACCGGGGTTTGCCCCAGAACGTGAGGAACATCAGGCGCCAGCTGTAGAAGCTGGTCAGCAGGGCGGCGAAGATACCGACGAAGAAAGCCACCTGACCATGCTGCGAACCGCTGGCGAAGGCCGCTTCGAGAATCGCATCCTTCGAATAGAAGCCGGCGAAGCCGAACACGCCCAGCACACCCACGCCGGTGATCGCCAGCGTACCGGCCATCATCGCCCAGAAGGTCAGCGGGATGCGCTTACGCAGGCCGCCGTAATAGCGCATGTCCTGTTCGTGATGCATCGCGTGGATCACCGAACCGGCGCCGAGGAACAGCAGCGCCTTGAAAAACGCGTGCGTGAACAGGTGGAACATCGCCGGGCCATAAGCCCCGACGCCCGCAGCGAAGAACATGTAGCCCAGCTGCGAACAGGTCGAATAGGCGATAACCCGCTTGATATCCCACTGGGTCGTGCCGACAGTCGCCGCGAAGAAGCACGTGGCCGCGCCAACGATCGTGACCACCATCATCGCGATATCGCTCGTCTCGAACATCGGCGACAGGCGGCAGACCATGAACACGCCCGCCGTCACCATGGTGGCGGCATGAATCAGCGCCGAAACCGGGGTCGGGCCTTCCATGGCGTCGGGAAGCCAGGTGTGCAGACCGAGCTGCGCCGACTTGCCCATCGCGCCGATGAACAGCAGCAGACACAGCAGCGTCATCGTATCCACGCGGAAACCGAAGAAACCGATAGTCGAACCGGCCATGCCCGGCGCCGCTTCGAGGATTTCGGGGATCGAAGTCGTCTGGAAGACGAGATAGGTCCCGAAAATACCCAGCATGAAGCCGAGATCGCCGACACGGTTGACCACGAAGGCCTTGATCGCCGCCGCACAAGCGGTGGGTTTCTTGAACCAGAAGCCGATCAGGAGGTACGAGGCCAGACCCACCCCTTCCCAACCGAAGAACATCTGCACCAGATTGTCGGCCGTCACCAGCATCAGCATGGCGAACGTGAACAGCGAGAGATAGGCGAAGAAGCGCGGCTGATCCGGGTCTTCGTCCATATACCCCCAGCTATAGAGGTGGACGAGCGCCGAAACGCTGGTGATGACCACCAGCATGATCGCGGTCAGCGTGTCGACCCGCAGCGCCCAGTCGAACGTCAGCGTGCCCGACTGCACCCAGTGCAGCACCGGCACCACGCTCGCCTGCGCGGAACCCGCCACGAACGACAGGAAAATCGGCCAGGACAAGGCGCATGACAGGAACAGCGCACCGGTGGTGATGATCTTGGCCGGAACGTTGCCGATCGCCCGATTGCCGAGACCGGCGATGATGGACGCAAGCAAGGGCCCGAAAACGATGATCAGGATGGAGGACACGTTGTTTTACCCCTTCATCCGATTGACATCGTCAACCGCGATGGTGCCGCGGCCACGGAAGTAGATAACCAGGATCGCCAGGCCGATTGCGGCCTCGCCAGCGGCAACCGTCAGCACGAACATGGCGAAGACCTGGCCCACCAGATCGCCGAGGAAAGCGCTGAAAGCCACCAGGTTGATATTCACCGCCAGCAGGATGAGTTCGATCGCCATCAGGATCACGATCACATTCTTGCGGTTGAGGAAAATGCCGAGCACGCCGAGCACGAACAGGATCGAACTGACGACGACATAATGTTCGATGCCGATCACAGTTGCACCCCCTTGCCGACTTCGGGCTTCATGTTGATCGTCGCGTCTTCCGGGCGACGGCTGTTCTGCTTGCTGATGTTCTGCGTCCGCGTGCCGGTGCGTTCGCGATGGGTCAGCACGATCGCGCCGATCATCGCCACCAGCAGGATCACGCCCGCGCTTTCGAACAGGAACAGGTAGCGGCTGTAAAGCAGCGCCCCGATGCTTTCGATATTGCTTTCACCCACCAGCGGCGCGGCCAGCCCATCGGGCGTGCCCAGTTCCAGCGCCCCGGCGCGATAGGCGCCGATGCCCAGCACCATTTCGGCCAGCAGGATCACCGCGATGGCGATACCCAGCGGGAAATTGCGGACGAATCCGGCGCGCAGTTCGGCGAAATCGATATCGAGCATCATCACCACGAACAGGAACAGCACCGCGACCGCGCCGACGTAAACGATCACCAGCAGCATGGCGATGAACTCGGCGCCGACCAGCACCATCAGGCCGGCCGCGTTGAAGAAAGCGACGATCAGCCAGAGCACCGAATGCACCGGATTGCGCGCCATAATCACCAGCGCCGCCGAAGCGACCACCAGCGTAGCGAAAATATAAAAGGCGATTGCATGGATCATGGAAACGCGAGCCCCCTAGCGATAGGGCGCATCGGCTTCAAGGTTCGCGGCGATAGCCCGCTCCCACTTGTCCCCGTTCGCCAGCAGTTTAGCCTTGTCGTAGAGCAGTTCTTCGCGCGTTTCCGTCGCATATTCGAAATTCGGCCCTTCGACGATCGCATCCACCGGGCAGGCTTCCTGGCAGAAGCCGCAATAGATGCACTTGGTCATGTCGATATCGTAGCGCGTGGTGCGCCGCGAACCGTCCTCGCGCGGCTCGGCCTCGATAGTGATGGCCTGTGCCGGGCAGACCGCTTCGCACAGTTTGCAGGCGATGCAGCGCTCTTCGCCGTTGGGATAACGGCGCAGCGCATGTTCGCCGCGAAAGCGCGGGGAAAGCGGGTTCTTCTCGAACGGATAGTTGATCGTCGCCTTGGGCTTGAAGAAATACTTCAGCGTCAGGGCATGAGCTTTGAGAAACTCCCAAAGCGTGAACGATTTGATGAGCTGGGCGACGCTCATGCCGCGTACCTCGTAAGCATCAGATAACCAGAAATAACCACCACGAAAAACAGGCTCAGCGGCAGGAAGACTTTCCAACCCAGGCGCATGAGCTGGTCATAGCGGAACCGCGGGACAGTGGCCTTCACCCAGCTGAACACGAAGAAGAAGAAGAACGTCTTCAACAGCAGCCAGACGATGCCCGGAACATAGTAGAGCGGCGCCCAGTCGACCGGCGGCAGCCAGCCCCCGAAGAACAGCGTCGCGTTGAGCGCGCACATCAGCAGGACGTTGGCATATTCGCCCAGCCAGTAGAGTGCGAACGCCATCGACGAATATTCGGTCTGATACCCGGCGACCAGTTCGGATTCCGCCTCAGTCAGGTCGAACGGCGTACGCGCCGTTTCCGCCATGCTCGAAATCAGGAACAGCACCCAGGCCGGGAACAGCAGCGGATTGAACGCATAGCCGTTGAAGAAGCCGAGCACGTGGCCCTGCTGCAGCTTGACGATATCGTTCAGATTGAACGTCCCCGCCCACAGCACCACGCAGATCAGGATGAACCCGATGGAGACTTCGTAGGAAATCATCTGCGCCGAGGCACGCATCGCGGAGAAGAACGGATACTTCGAGTTCGAAGACCAACCGGCCATGATCACGCCGTAAACACCCAGCGAGCTGACCGCGAGAATGTAAAGCAGGCCGACGTTGATATCGGCCAGGATCGCGCCCGAATTGAACGGGATCACCGCCCAGGCCAGCAGGGCCACGGTGAACGTCACGATCGGCGCGAGCACGAACAGGCCCTTGTTCGCGGCGCTCGGGACGATGGTTTCCTGGAGGAAGACTTTCAGGCCATCCGCAAAGGATTGCAGCAGACCCCACGGGCCGACCACGTTCGGGCCCCGACGTAGCGCCATCGCCGCCCAGATCTTGCGATCCGCGTAGATGACCATCGCCACGGCCAGCATCACCGGCAGGGCGATCAGCAAGATCCCGCAGATCGTGGCAACGAACCACGCCCATTCGTAGGACATGCCGAAGTTCTGGAAGAAAGCGGTCATTCCGCAGCCTCCGGCAATTGCTCACCATGCAGCAGTTCGGCAGAACATTGCTGCATCGTCGCGCTGGCGCGCGCGATCGGGTTGGTCATGTAGAAATCCTTGATCGGATAGGCGTCAATCGTACCCGAAGCCTCGCCGCCACCGGCCGGAAGCGCGCCGTAATCGGCCAGCCCTTCCTCGCCCAGCGCGGGAACTTCGGCGATCATCGCAGCCTGCAATTGCGCGAAGCTGTCGAACCCGACCGAAACGCCCAGCGCATCGGCCAGCGCGCGCAGGATCGTCCAGTCCTCGCGGGCATCGCCCGGCGCGAAGACCGCCTTTTCCGCATATTGCACGCGGCCTTCGGTGTTGACGTACGTGCCGGCCTTTTCGGTGTAGGCTGCGGCGGGCAGGATGATATCCGCCGCATGGGCGCCCTTGTCGCCATGATGGCCGATATAGACCTTAAGCGAACCGGCAAAGGCCGAGAAATCCACCTCGTCGGCACCCAGCGCGAGCACGACTTTCGGCTGCGCGGCAACGATATCCTTGATCCCGCCCTTCTGCGCATAGCCGAGCATCAGCCCGCCCATGCGCGATGCCGCCATGTGCAGGACGTTGAAGCCGTTCCAGCCATCGCGGACCAGATTGTACTTCGCAG
>Ga0182743_1004665_pt1 | contig 10219 bp, 9 predicted proteins | sample eDN3rd30CKraftOP_FD_128522 | JGI IMG/M metagenome (GOLD analysis project Ga0182743, IMG submission 128522) | Enriched Organic Plus compost microbial communities from Emeryville, California, USA - eDNA 3rd pass 30_C Kraft OP (version 2) (version 2) ... | reverse complement strand
TCGAGCAGGCGCTGGTGGTCGCGCAGGATGCGCTCGGCCTTGCCTTCCTCGGGCAGGTGCAGGCGGCGCAGGCGGTCGACGTGCCCGCTGTAGCGCTGGCTCAGTTCCCACAGGCCGATGACGCCGGCGGCCTCGTACATGTCGCGATGGAAGGCCTGGTCGGCAGCGATGAAGTGCTGGTAGTGGTCGGGCCCGCGGCTGGCGCGCTGTATCTCGATGTGGGCCTGCAGGCGCGCCACCAGCACGGGGTCGGGCCGGCCGGCCAGTTCGCGCACGATCTCCAGCTCCAGCGAGCGGCGCAGGAAGTGCGCCTGGCGCGCGGCCGCCACGTCGATCCGGCTGACCGCGGTGGTGTGCTGCGGGAAGATATCGACCAGGCCCTCGTCGCGCAGCTGGATCAGCGCGTCGCGGATCGGCGTCTGGCTCAGCCCGAAGGCCTCGGCCAGGTCGCCGCGCGACAGCACCGTGCCCGGGCGCAGTTCCAGCGAGACGATCAGGTCGCGCAGCTTCTCGAAGACCTGGGGCGCGGCGTGGCGCGAACGGTCCAGGCGCAGGGGGGCGGCGGGCAGGGTTTCCGGCAGGGTCATCGACATCGGCAAAAGAAAAGCAGCATGGATTGTAGCGGGGTGGTCTGTCATTGACGTACTAATATATTAGTGTTTTAATCCGCCGCACATAAGCACGAGATTCCCGAGGCGCCCCCATGAAACGCTCTTACGAAGACCTGCGCAGCGCGCGCTGGATGGCGCCGGACGACCTGCGCTCGTTCGGCCATCGGTCCCGCATGATGCAGATGGGCTACGGCCCGCAGGACTGGGCGGGCCGCCCGGTCATCGCCATCGTTAATACCTGGTCGGACCTCAATCCTTGCCACAGCCATTTCAAGCAGCGCGTCGACGACGTCAAGCGCGGCGTGCTGCAGGCGGGGGGCTTCCCCGTGGAGCTGCCAGCCATCTCGGTGTCCGAGTCGTTCGTCAAGCCCACCACCATGCTCTATCGCAACTTCCTGGCGATGGAAACCGAAGAGCTGCTGCGCAGCCATCCGGTGGACGGCGCGGTGCTGATGGGCGGCTGCGACAAGACCACGCCGGGGCTCATCATGGGCGCCATCAGCGCGGGCCTGCCGTGCGTGTACGTGCCGGCCGGCCCCATGCTGCGCGGCAACTGGAAGGGCAAGGTGCTGGGTTCCGGGTCGGATGCCTGGAAGCTGTGGGACGAGCGCCGCGCGGGCAACATCACCGGCGCGCAATGGACCGAGGTCGAGGGCGGCATCGCGCGCAGCTACGGCACCTGCATGACGATGGGCACGGCCAGCACCATGACGGCCATCGCCGAGGCCATCGGCCTGACGCTGCCGGGCGCCTCATCCATTCCTGCGGCCGACGTCAACCACATCCGCATGTCGGCCGAGTGCGGCCGGCGGGCCGTGGACATGGTCTGGGAAGACCTGACCCCGCAGAAGATCCTGTCGCTGGCGTCCTTCAAGAATGCCATCAACGTGGCGATGGCCATGGGCTGTTCGACGAATGCCATCGTGCACCTGGTGGCCATGGCGCGGCGTGCCGGCTGCCCGGTCACGCTGGACGATTTCGACGCCGCCAGCCGCAAGGTGCCCGTCATCGCCAACATCCGGCCCAGCGGCGACACCTACCTGATGGAAGACTTCTACTACGCGGGCGGGCTGCCTGCGCTGATGTCGCGCCTGGCCGGCGAGCACCTGGACCTGTCCACGCTGACCGTCACGGGCAAGACCCTGGGCGAGAACCTGGAGGGCGCGGAGGTCTACAACGACGACGTGATTCGTCCGCTGGACCAGGCCATTTACCAGGAGGGCGCGCTGGCCGTGCTGCGCGGCAACCTGGCGCCCGACGGCTGCGTCATCAAGCCCAGCGCCTGTGCGCCGCAGTATCTGCAGCACACCGGGCCGGCGCTGGTGTTCGACGACTATCCCAGCATGAAGGCGGCCGTCGAGGACGAGAACCTGGACGTCACCGCCGACCACATCCTCATCCTGCGCAATGCCGGCCCGCAGGGCGGCCCGGGCATGCCGGAGTGGGGCATGCTACCCATCCCGGTGAAGCTGGTGAAGCAGGGCGTGCGCGACATGCTGCGCCTGTCCGACGCGCGCATGAGCGGCACCAGCTACGGCGCCTGCATCCTGCACGCCGCGCCCGAGGCCTACGTCGGCGGCCCGCTGGCGCTGGTGAAAACCGGCGACCTGATCACGGTCGACGTGCCGGCGCGCCGCATCCACCTCAATGTCAGCGACGAGGAACTGGCCGCGCGCCGCGCCGCCTGGACGCCGCCGCCGCCGCGCTACGCGCGCGGCTACGGCTGGATGTACTCGCGCCACATCCTGCAGGCCAACGACGGCTGCGACTTCGACTTCCTGGAAACCGGATTCGGCGCGCCGGTCTCCGAGCCCTCCATCTTCTGAGCGGCAGGCCGCCGCCCACCTATCCGGAGCCCTCCGTGTCCCAACTCGATCCCGACATCCGCGCCCGCCTGATGGGCGTCAGCACGGCCACGCTGTGCACGGCGCTGTTCAAGCGCGGCCTGCGCAACCAGTTCATCCAGGACGTGCATCCGCTCAACGCCGGGCTGCCCAACATGGTGGGCCCGGCCTACACGCTGCGCTACATCCCGGCGCGCGAAGACCTCAACTCCATCAAGGTGTTCGAGGACCGCTCGCATCCGCAGCGCGTGGCCGTGGAAAGTTGCCCCGAGGGGGCGGTGCTGGTCATCGACAGCCGCAAGGACGCGCGCGCCGCCTCGGCGGGCTCCATTCTGGTGACCCGCCTGATGCGGCGCGGCGTGGCGGGCGTGGTCACCGATGGCGGTTTTCGCGATTCGCCCGAGATCGCCACGCTGGCGATTCCCGCCTACCACCATCGGCCTTCGGCGCCCACCAACCTGACGCTGCACCAGGCCATGGACCTGAACGTGCCCATCGGCTGCGGCGACGTGGCGGTGTTCCCGGGCGACGTGATGGTGGGCAACGGCGAGGGCGTGGTGGTGATTCCGGCCGCGCTGGCCGACGAAATCTCGCGCGAGGCCGTCGAGATGACCGCCTTCGAAGACTTCGTCACCAGCCAGGTGCAGCAGGGCGCGTCCATCGTGGGGTTGTATCCGCCCACCGACCCGGCCACCCACGAGAAATTCGCCGCCTGGCGCAAGCAGAACGGCCGTTGAACGGTCAGCCTTTCCCTAAACAGAAAACGATTCAGGCAGGAGACAAGCCATGAAGATCCAACGACGCATCGCGCTGGGCGCGATCCTGGCCGGTGCCCTGGGCGCGGCCGCGCTGCCCGCCGCCGCGGCCGAATGGCCGCAGCAGAAGCCCATCTCGTACGTGGTGCCGTTCACCGTGGGCGGTTCCACCGACGTGGTGGGGCGCGTGCTGGCCCAGAAGCTGGGCGACCGCCTCGGCCAGAGCGTGGTGGTGGAGAACAAGCCCGGCGCGGCCGGCGGCATCGGCGCCGCGTACGTGGCCAAGGCCACGCCCGACGGCTACACGCTGTTCGGCGGCACCATCAGCACGCACGCCATCAACGCCAGCCTGTACAAAAACCTGAAGTACGACCCCGTGAAGGACTTCGAGCCGGTGTCGCTGGTGGCCACGCTGCCCAACGTGCTGCTGGTGGATCCCAACCTGGGCGTGAACTCGGTGGCCGACCTGATCGCGCTGCTCAAGCGCGACCCTGCCAAGCGCACGTTCGCGTCATCAGGGGCGGGCACTTCCACGCACCTGACGGGCGAGCTGTTCGCCAGCGCCATCGGCGTGCCGCTGACCCACGTGCCCTACAAAGGTACGCCGCCCGCCATGGTCGACGTGTCGGCCGGCGCCGTCACGTTCATGTTCGACCAGATGACGGCGGCGCTGCCTCTGCTGCAGCAGGGCAAGCTGAAGCTGCTGGCCGTCACCACCGCCAAGCGCATCCGGCTGGCGCCGGACACGCCCACCATGGAAGAGGCTGGCGTGAAGGGCTTCGACGTGGCCTCGTGGCAGGCGGTGTACGCGCCCAAGGGCACGCCCAAGCCCATCGTCGACCGCCTGTCGCGCGAGATCGCCGAGATCCTGAAAGCGCCCGACGTGCAGGAGAAGCTGGGCAAGACGATGGGCATGGAACTGGTGGGCAGCACGCCCGAGCAGCTGCGCGACCTGATGGCCACCGAGATCCCGCGCTGGGCCGAGGTGGTGAAGAAGTCGGGCGCCAGCGTGGACTAGCCTGGCGACGCCGCATTCCCGCGCGTGGCGCGCGGGGGCGGGCGCATCGCCATCACGAAGGCCGCCGCACGCATGTGCCGGCGGCTTTTTCATGTGCCGGTGGGTGCCTCATGCGTTGGCGCCGCCGTCCACGGTGAGGCCCGTGCCGTTGATCGAACGTGCCTGCGGCCCCGCCACGAAGGCCACCAGGGCGGCCACGTCGTCGGGGCTGCCATAGCGCTTGATCGCCATGCGCTCGCGTTGCGCCTCGGCGTGCAGGCCGCTGGCCGGGTTCATGTCGGTATCCGTGGAGCCCGGGTGCACCAGGTTGACCGTGATGCCGCGCGGGCCGAGGTCGCGCGCCAGGCCCTGCGTCCAGCCGATCAACGCCGACTTGCTGGCCGAATACAGGGTCATGCCGGCGTCGGGCACGCGGCTGGCCAGGTTGCTGCCCGTCGAGATGATGCGCCCGCCCTCGGGCAGATAGGCCAGCGCCGCCTGCGAGGCCAGCATGACGCTGCGCACGTTGACGGCCAGGACGGCGTCCACGTCTTCCAGTGTCATTTCCTCGATCGGGCCGCCGCGATAGATGCCGGCGTTGTTCACGAGGATGTCCAGGCCGCCCAGTTGGGCGGCCGCCTCGTCAACGGCGCGCCGGACGGAGGCGGGATCGGCCGCGTCCATCTGGATGGCGACGGCCTTGCGGCCGCTGCCGGCGATGTCGGCCACGATGGCCTGCGCGGCCTGCGCCGAGCGTTCGTAGCCGATGGCCACGTCGGCACCCTCGGCCGCCAGGCGGCGGGCGATGGCGGCGCCGATGCCGCGGCTGGCGCCGGTAACGAATGCGCGTTTTCCTTCGAGTGTTGCCATGTCTGACTCCATTTATGTAGTGATCATTGCAAAAATATAGACGCCCGGCAAAAGCGCCGTCAAGAATTTTGTGATGATCGATGCAAAAATAGGAGATGCGACGTGACGGCCCCCGAGACTTGGCGGCCGGTTTTGTGATGCGCGGCTAAAAGGAACGACGATGGCGGAACGCGGCAGGCCCAGGACATTCGACAGGACGCAGGCGCTGGAGCGAGCCATGGCGGTGTTCTGGCACAAGGGATTCGAGGGCAGCTCCATGGCGGACCTGACGGCCGCCATGGGCATCGGCGCCACCAGCCTCTATGCGGCCTTCGGCGCGAAGGAAGACCTGTTCCGCGAAGCCATTGCGCACTACGTGCAGACCGCGGGCAGCGAAATCTGGGCGGCCGTCACCGCGGCCGATACGGCCTATGGCGCGGTGCAGGGGTTCCTGATGGCCACGGCCCGTGCCTTTACCCGCCGCACCTCTCCCAGCGGTTGCCTGGTGGTGCTGTCGGGCCTGCATCCCAGCGATGGCACCGAGGCGCTGCGTGCCGAGCTGTCCGCCATGCGCGAGCAGAACATCCGCGACCTGGCCGGTCGGCTGGCGCGCGGCGTCGAGACCGGCGAGATTCCGCCGACGGCGGACCTGCAGGCCATTGCCCGCTTCTATGTCACCGTGCAGCAGGGCATGTCGGTGCAGGCGCGCGACGGCGCCAGCCGGGCGATGCTGGAGAAGATCGCGCAGTCGGCGATGGCGGCCTGGCAGCCACTGGTCTGCGCGGCCTGACCCGCCGTGTGCTGACGCAGCGCGCGGCGCGCAGCGTGGCAAAATGGGCCGAGGCGCATCGCCCTGTTCCGCCCACCGGCCTCCTCGCGCAGCATCGTATCCATGACTCCCTCCGCTTCCCGTCCCCGCATCGTCATCCACTACTGCACCCAGTGCCAATGGCTGCTGCGCGCGGCCTGGATGGCGCAGGAACTGCTGTCCACGTTTTCCACCGACCTGGGCGAGGTGGCGCTGTCGCCGGGAACCGGTGGGGTATTCCGTATCGACTACGAAGGCGATCCCATCTGGGACCGCGTGGCCGACGGCGGATTTCCCGATGCGAAGGTGCTGAAGCAGCGCGTGCGCGACCGGCTGGATCCCGGGCGCAACCTGGGTCACATCGACGGCAAGCGCAGGGCGCAAGAGAACTGAGAGGCCGGCAGAACTGGGAAGGCAGGCGGGCGAGGGGCTGGCGGTTGCGGTGACACTGCCGGCCGGGTCCGGTCGGCAGCGCCTCGGCTATTACGAACGGGCGCCGTTGGCCGGCGGAGCCGGCGTGCCCCAGTCTTCGGGCAGCGCGCTTTGCGTCAGCGTGGCGACGAAGGCCGCGGTGCGCGGGTCGGACGACTGGGTGAACAGCTGGCGCGGCGCGCCGGACTCGACCACCGCGCCGTTTTCCAGGAACACCACCTGATTCGAGATGGTTGCCGCCAACCGCAGGTCGTGCGTGGCCATCAGCATGGTCATGCCTTCGGCGGCCAGCTTGCGCAGCACGTCCACCACCTCCACCGCCAGCGTGGGATCCAGCGCGGAAGTCGGCTCGTCGCACAACAGTACGCGCGGCGAGGGGGCCAGCGCGCGGGCGATGGCCACGCGCTGCTGCTGGCCGCCGGACAGCGTGGCCGGCCAGGCGTCGGCCTTGGCCGACATGCCGACCTTCTCCAGCAGTTCCATCGCGCGTTCGCGCGCCCGCGGGCGCGGCCATTTCTGCACCGTGACCAGGCCTTCCATCACGTTGTCCTGTACGGTCTGGTGCGGAAACAGCTGGAAGTTCTGGAACACCATCCCCGTCTGGCGCCGGATGCGCTGCACCGCCTCGCGACCGGGCGGGCCGTCTGCCTGGAAGCGCACGGTCTCGTCGCCCAGCCGCAGCTCGCCCGCCTCGGGCACTTCCAGCAGATTCACGCAGCGCAGCAGCGTGCTCTTGCCGCTGCCGGACGGCCCGATCAGCGCCGTGACGCTGCCCTCGGGGATGTCGACGTCGACGCCGTGCAGAACCTGGTGGCCGTCGAAGGATTTGGAGATGCCTTGCAGGCGGATCATCGCAGTTTCCCCGCAAAGGCCGCATGCTGTCCGTAGCGGCGTTCCAGGCGCGTCTGCAGCGCCGACAGCGCCGAACTGAACACCAGGTAGATCAGGGCCGCCTCGACATACAGCACCAGCGGCTCATAGGTGACCGCGGCGATGCGCTGCGCGGCCTGGAAGATCTCGGGCACCGTCAGCACGGCGGCCAGCGAGGTGTCCTTGACCAGCGAGATGAACGAGTTGGCCAGCGGCGGCACGGCCACGCGCGCCGCCTGCGGCAGGATGGTGCGGCGCATGGCCTGCGCGCGCGTCATGCTGAGCGAGTAGGCGGCTTCCCATTGACCCTTGGCGATGGACTCGATGGCCGCGCGGATCACCTCGGAGTTGTAGGCGCCGACATTCAACGTGAAGCCGATGAGCGCTGCCGGCAGCGGGTCGAGCACGATGCCGACGCTGGGCAGGCCGTAGAAGATGACGAACAGCTGCACCAGCAGCGGAGTGCCGCGGATGAGCCAGACGTAGAAGCGCACCAGCAGGACCAGCGGGCGGGGACCGAACAGCCGGATCAGCGCCACCACGAAGGCGAGCACCAGCCCGGCGGCGAACGACAGCAGGGTGAGGGGAACGGTGAAGGTCAGGCCCGCCTGCAGCAATGGCCAGAACGAGTCGGCCATCAGCTGCAGCCATGCGGGCATCAGCGTCGGAGCTTCCGGCGGCATGCTGGTGCGGGTCCGGGCTTACTGGGCCGACACGTCGGTGCCGAAGTATTTCTCGGAGATGCGCTTGTAGGTGCCATCGGCCTTGATGTCGGCCAGCGCCTTGTTGATGGCCTCGCGCAGCTCGGGGTTGTTCTTGCGCATCAGCACGCCCGAGGCATTGAGGTCCTTGCCTTCGGCGTAGGCCACGACCTTGACGGGCGCATTGGGCTTCTGCTTCTTGAAGTCCAGGAACGACAGCTTGTCGTTGACCGTGGCGTCGACGCGGCGCGACAGCAGCAGGTCGATGGATTCGTTGAAGCCCTGCACCGGCACGATCTCGGCGCCGTAGCTCTGCGCCAGCTTGCCGAAGTTGCTGGTCAGCGTGTTGGCCGAGCGCTTGCCCTTCAGGTCGGCGAAGGCCTTGATGGCGGTGTTGTCGTCGCGCACGATCAGCGCGGCGGGCGACGAGATGTACGCATCGGAGAAGTCGTATTTAGCCTTGCGCGCCTCGGTGATGCCCACCTGGTTGATGACGACGTCGTAGCGCTTGACGTCCAGGCCGGCGATGAGGCCGTCCCACTTGCCCTCGACGAACTCGGCCTTCACGCCCAGGCGCTCGGCGATGGCGCGGCCGATCTCGACGTCGAAGCCGGTCAGCTGATTGCTGCCGTCGTGGAAGGTGAAGGGGGCGTAGGTGCCTTCGGTGCCGATCTTGATGGCACCGGCCTGCTTGATGGCGTCCAGGCCGGATTGGGCCTGGGCGGCGCCCAGCGCGGCCAGTTGGACCATGCCGGCAAGCAGCAGCGTGCGTAGGGAGATTTTCATTGTGTGTCTCCTTGGAAAAGGCGGGCGTTGTTGGAGAAAGGCGCACACTGTACCAATGGCGCCATTTTCCCACAAAGAATAAGAAATCCTGAAAGCATATCCATTGGTTATTTTGAAAGGCGCTGCGCCCGGCCTGCGGGGGGGCCGGCACGTGGGCCTCAGGCCCGCAGCAGCCGCAGGCCGTTGGCCACCACCAGCAGTGCGGCGCCCACGTCGGCGAAGACGGCCATCCACAGCGTGGCATGGCCCGCCACCGCAAGCACCAGGAAGGCCGCCTTGATGCCCAGCGCCAGCCCGATGTTCTGCCTCAGTACGCGGTGCGTGGCGCGCGACAGCCGCACGAACGTGCCCACCTTGCGCAGGTCGTCGTCCATCAGGGCGACGTCGGCGGTTTCGATGGCCGTGCCGGTGCCGGCCGCGCCCATTGCGAAGCCGATGTCGGCGCGGGCCAGGGCGGGGGCGTCGTTGATGCCGTCGCCCACCATGCCCACGCGATGCGCCGCGTTCAGCTTGTCCTGCACGGCGGCCAGCTTGTCCTCGGGCAGCAGGTCGCCGCGCGCCTCGTCGATGCCGGCGGCGTCCGCCACCGCGCGTGCCGTGCGGGCGTTATCACCCGTCAGCATCAGGGTGCGCACGCCCAGCCCATGCAGGTCGGCCACGGCCTTGGCGCTGCCGGGCCGCAGCGTGTCGGCCACGCCGGCCAGCAGCAGCACGCGGCCCTCGGCCGCCAGGGCCACGGCGGTCTTGCCCTGCGCCTCCAGCGCGTCGATGCGGCTTTCCAGCGCCGCATCGGCCAGGCCCAGCTCGCGCATCAGGCGGCGGTTGCCCAACTGGTAATCCACCGCGCCGATGCGGCCGCTGACGCCGCGGCCGGGCAGGGCGGCGAAGTCCGCCACGTCCAGTGGCGCGGGCGCGCCGGGCGCCTGGGCCAGCGCACGCGAGACCGGGTGATCCGAGCGTGCGGCCAAGCTGGCGGCGGCCTGGATCGGATGGACGGGTTCGCTGGAAGCCGCGTGCAGCACGTCCTGGTCCGTCAGCACGGGCGTGCCGCGCGTCAGGGTGCCGGTCTTGTCCAGCGCCAGCCAGGCTAGCTTGCGGCCTTCCTCCAGGTATACCCCGCCCTTGATCAGGATGCCGCGCCGCGCCGCGGCGGTCAGGCCGCTGACCACCGTGACCGGCGTGGAGATGACCAGCGCGCACGGGCAGGCAATGATCAGCAGCGCCAGCGCCTGGTAGACGGCCGCCAGCCACGGCTGGCCCAGTAGCAGCGGCGGCGCCACCGCCACCAGCACGGCCAGGCCGACCACGGCGGGGGTATATACGCGCGAAAAGCGGTCGATGAAGCGCTGCGTGGGCGCGCGCGCGCCCTGCGCCTGTTCGATCGCGTGAATGATGCGGTCCAGCGTGGTGTGTCCGGCCGCCGCGCTGACGCGGTAGTCGAAGCCGCCCGAGGCGTTGACCGTGCCGGCGTAGACCGGGTCGCCCGGGCCCTTGTCCACGGGCAGGCTCTCGCCGGTGATGGGGGATTGGTCCACCGCCGAACGGCCCTCGGCCACCTCGCCGTCG
>Ga0182743_1004664_pt1 | contig 10220 bp, 10 predicted proteins | sample eDN3rd30CKraftOP_FD_128522 | JGI IMG/M metagenome (GOLD analysis project Ga0182743, IMG submission 128522) | Enriched Organic Plus compost microbial communities from Emeryville, California, USA - eDNA 3rd pass 30_C Kraft OP (version 2) (version 2) ... | reverse complement strand
TCCTGCATGTCCATGGTTACCGTGTCGTACAGCGCAAACGCGGCGTCTTCCGGATCCGGTGCCTTGACGATCTCGACGGCGACTTTGCGATAGAGCTCGCGCATGGCGGGCTCGTTGACAAACTCGTCATTCAATTCCGCCAGCCCCGCTTTACGTCGCAGCAACGCAGCGGCTACAGCAAATTGCGCGCTGAATTTGGCTTCCAATGCGGTGACAGGGACCGCATTGCGCAGCATGGAGGCTTGGGCCGGGCCGATGCCCACCGTAATGCGCGCGACTTTGGCGGCATCCAGGTTTTCTGCGTTTGCCATATCGATAACGGCATCGATGACGCGATGGCCGGAATAGCAGACGGGGTATTTCTTGATGGACAGGCGCGTGGTCAGGATATGTGGGTCGCCGGGCCGATAGGGCCGCTCGCGATCGACATGACCGTGCGGAGATAGGGCGGCCAGGAACCCCGCATGATGCTCCAGTGCGTCGGTTGCCGCGCTCAATCCCAGCCCGGCAAGCGTGACCGCTTCAAAAGCCAGGGCGCCGGCACGGCCTGCGTGCAGCGGTTTGGTCATGGTGCCGAAGTTCGCCACGAGGCCGCTGGCCAGGCTGGCGCTGATGGCCAATGCGCGAGCGATGTCGGCGGCCGGCAGTTTGCGCAGATAGGCCAAGGCTGCCGTCGCGGCGACGGTGCCGAATACCGCTGTGGGATGCCATCCCTTGATGTGATACGGGTCGGATTCGCGCGAGGCCAATTCCGCCCAGACCTCATAGCCTACGACATAGGCGCGGAGACACTCGACGCCCGAGGCGCCTCGGGCGTGGCCTTCTGCGAGAATGGCTGGCGTCAGCACGGTGCTGGGGTGACCGGAAAGCGCAACGTCGTCGTAATCCAGTGCGTGACCCGCGACGCCGTTGACGAATGCGGCTTGCGGCGATGGCAGCGTCGCGCCGCCAAACCATAGCGGAGCGCTCTGTGCGCCGGACTGTAGCGTAGACCGCGCATACTCCAACGCGATACGCGCGACTGGCTCCTGATGTCCGGCGAGGGCGACGGCGATGGTGTCGGTCATGCCCTGACGGGCGATGGCGAGGGCTTCGCTTTCGCGGGCGCCGAATTCAGGCTGTGCGATGTACGTCGCCAACGCTTGAGTGAGTGCGTGCATGAGAGCTCCGTGGAATCCATTCGTGCTCAAAACGAGCGGGGCATGCCGAGAATGTGTTGGCCGATGTACGACAGGATCAAATTCGTCGAGATCGGCGCGATCTGCAGCAGGCGGGTTTCGCGCCATTTGCGCTCGACGTCGTACTCGCGTGCGAAACCGAAACCGCCATGCGTTTGCAGGCAAGCCTCGGCAGCATGCCAGGAGGCCTCGGACGCCAGCATTTTTCCGATATTGGCTTCGTCGCCGCAGGGGATGCCCGCCTGGAACAAGGCGGCAGCCTTGCGCAGCATCAGGTCGGCGGCCTGCGTTTCCGCATACGCACGTGCGATCGGGAACTGGATGCCTTGGTTTTGGCCAATGGGGCGGTCAAAGACACGTCGATCATTGGCGTAGGCCACTGATGTGCGTGTGAACCAGCGTGCATCGCCGATGGCTTCGGAAGCAACCAGGATGCGTTCGGCGTTCATGCCGTCCAGGATGTAGCGAAATCCGCGGCCTTCTTGGCCGATCAAGCTGTCGGCCGGGATGCGCAGGTTGTCGAAAAACACCTCGGTGGTGTTGTGGTTGATCATGGCTTTGAGCGGGCGGATTTCCATGCCATTATTCAACGCAGCACGTATGTCGACGAGAAAGACGGAAAGACCATCGACTTTCTTTGCCACGTCGTCATAGGGGGTGGTGCGAGCCAGCAGCAGCATCAGATCGGATTGCAGGGCACGAGAGGTCCAGACTTTCTGCCCATTGATGACGTAGCTGTCGCCGTCTCGTACGGCTCGGGTCTTCAGGCGGGTGGTGTCGGTGCCGCTGGTGGGCTCCGTGACGCCGAAGGCTTGCAGGCGCAGTTCGCCGCGTGCGATGGCGGGCAGATAGCGTGCTTTTTGCTCAGCGCTGCCGTGGCGCAGCAGCGTGCCCATCGTATACATCTGTGCGTGGCAGGCGCCCGCATTGCAGCCGGCAGCGTGGATTTCTTCGAGGATGACGGCGGCGGCGCGTAATGGCATGCCGCTGCCTTCGTATTCTTCAGGGATGAGCGCTGCCAGGAATCCCGATTGCGTCAGTGCAGCGACAAATTCGTCTGGATAGCGGTTTTCTTCTTCCAGGCGGCGCCAGTATTCGCCTGGGAATTGCTCGCAAATGCGTCGTACGCTGTCGCGCACATCGGGAAAATCTTCGCCCAAAGGCAGGGTGAGACCGTCTGGAGAGGAGGAGATGTTGTCCATAGCGTGTGCTCAGATGAGTTTGGGGCGATGATTCAGGCGGCGAGGGCTTGACGGGCAGGGACAAAACCCCGCGGCAACCCCGCGCGCGGCAGGCCGCCATGCAAGGGCACATCGGGCAGCGCGCGCTGCAAGACACTGCGTACCTCTAATAGCGCCAAGAGGTCGATGCCTGTGTCTATACCCATGGATTCCAACATGTAGGCGGCGTCTTCCATGACGATGTTGCCGGTGGCGCCTGGTGCAAAAGGACATCCGCCCAAGCCGCCAAGGGATGCATCGAAAGCCCGTACGTCACAGTCGAGGGCCGCCAATAGATTGGCCAAGCCGGTGCCGCGTGTGTCATGGAAATGAGCGGCGACAGGCACGTCGCCGACTTCAGCGAGAACGGCTTTAAACACCTGGCGTACGAGCGCCGGGTTGGCATAGCCCACGGTGTCGGGAATGATCAACTCGTCGGCGCCGGCCTCGACTAACGCAACTGCGTAGTGCACCACATCTTTCACGGGAACTCGACCCTCGTACGAGCAACCGAGCGCAGTCGCCAAGCCACCGCAGAGTACCGGCCGTTGCGCCGGCGGCTGGGCGCGCGCGAGCTCGACCATGTTGCGGAAGTCCGCCAGGGATTCTTCCCGGCTGCGGCGGACGTTTTTCATGTTGTGCGTTTCGCTCACCGACATGACGAAATTTATCTTGTGCACGCCTAATTCGATGCCGCGTTGCGCACCTCGTGAGTTCGGCACTAGCGAGGCTACGGTCAGGCCAGGGATGCGCAGCGATTCCGTGGTGACTGCCTCGGCATCGACGAACTGGGGCAGGAGCTTCGGCGGCACATAGGAGGTGACTTCGATTTCGCTGACTCCCGCAGCCGCCTCGCGCCGTATCCATTCCATCTTGTCGGTGGTGTCGACGAACGTCGAGACGCTTTGCAGACCATCGCGCAGGCCGACTTCGCGCAGGATGACTTCTCTGGACATGATGTTTTCCTTTGGCGGTTGGATCAGCGGCCCTTAAAGACCGGCTTGCGTTTTTCATTGAAAGCCAACACGCCTTCGCGACGATCATCGGTGTCGATCAGGTGGTTATAGGCTTCGATCTCGAAACGGAATGCGGTGCGTAATTCCATTTGCCCGCCATAGCGCACAGATTTCTTGATCTGACGAACGGACAGCGGGGCATTGCCCGCGATGACATTGGCTGTCTCCAGCGCGGCTGGCAATACCTGGGCAGGTTCGTGCAGTGCATTGATCAATCCCCAATCCAGGCCTTGTTGTGCGTCGAATGGGCGGCCCGTCATCAGGATTTCTTTGGCGCGGCGTTCGCCGATGGCACGCGGCAGATTCTGTGTGCCGCCGGCGCCCGGCATGATGCCCAAGGTCACTTCGGTCAGCGCAAAGCGCGCTTGACGGCTGGCGTAGACAAAGTCGCAGGACAGCGCCATTTCCAGGCCACCGGCATAGGCATGTCCATTAACAGCGGCAATCACGGGCAGCGGTAAATCCACCAGCGTCCAGTACATGCGTTCGAATAATTCGTGCTGGCGTTGCCAGACTTCGCGGCTCATGCCATTGCGCTCTTTCAGATCACCGCCGCCGCAGAAAATACGCTCGCCTGCACCTGTCAGCACCACGCAGCGCACAGGGCCCGCGTCCTCTGTCAGCCGGTTCCATACATCCAGCAAATCATGGCCCATTTGAGTATTGAGCGCGTTGCCTACCTGCGGACGATTGAGCGTGACGAGCAAGACGTGCTCGTTTTCCATGTGTACGGTCAGGGTGTCGTAATGAGGAAAAGCCTGGTTCATGAGTGTGTCTCCGTGGGGGCAGTTTTGTGCGACAGAGTCTGGCCCAACAATTGTTCGGTATGCTGTCCCAGTGTGGGCGGACGAAAGCGCGGTTGTGGCCGCTGTCCATCAAAACTGAGCGGCAGGCCGATGAAGTTCATCTCGCTGTCTGGCACGCGCTGCACCAGGCCCAGAGCCTGGGTCTGGGGGTGTGCCAGCATTTGATTCATGTCATGTACTGGAGAGCAGGGCAGGCCGGCCGCTTCCAGTTTTTCGAGCCAGTAATGCGTGGGATGCTGTTCGAATATCTCGTCGAGCATGCTGTACAACGCGTCCTGGTGATGCACGCGGCTGGGGTTGTCGGCAAAGCGCGGATCTGTGATCCATTCGGGGTGACCCACAGTACGTGCCAGACTGCGAAACAGGCTTTCGCTGCCCGCTGCCACGACGATTTCACCGTCGGCGGTGGTGTAGCCTTTGTAGGGAACGATGCTGGCCGTGCCCGAGCCATAGCGCGAGGGCGCTTCACCCGAGACCAATACCTGCGAGGCGATCAGCGACACCCAGGAGGTGGCGGTTTCGAAGAGCGACACATCGACGATACGGCCCTGGCCGGTGGCCTGGCGCTGCCAGAGCGCAGCCAGAATACCAATGACGGCCCACATGCCTGTGCCCATGTCGACGATGGACGCGCCGACGCGTACCGAGGGGCGGCCTGCCTCGCCGGTGGTGCTCATGATGCCGCCGAAAGCCTGCATCAACGGGTCGTATCCGGGCCGATGGCGTAATGGGCCGGTGTGCCCAAAGGCGCCCATGTTGCAATAAATCAAGGACGGCTTGAGCGCGAGCAACGCGGCCCCATCCAGGCCCAGCGTTTCAACTTGCCCAGGACGCAGATTCTGCAGCACCACGTCCGCGCGTTCGGTGATCAGACGCTTGAGCGCGCCAGTTTGCTCCGCGTCGCGCAAGTCGCACACGACGGATTGTTTGTTGCGGTTGAGCGCCTGGAACATGGTGGAGGCACCGTCTTGAAAGGGTGGGCCCCATGACCGGGCGGCATCGCCGTCGTGTTTTTCCACCTTGATGACTGTCGCGCCCAATTCGCCGAAAATCTGCCCGGCAAACGGAGCGGCCACGCTATGGCCCAGTTCAACCACGACCAATCCCTTGAAGGGAGACGTGGCTGGCACACTATGGGTGGCAGCACTCGTTTGTTGCATGGATGAGGTCTCCGTCCTATCCCCTCATATGAGGGTTAAGCGTTTTATTTAATGTACGTACATTGAATACTTTACATCTAATTTGAATGTACGTACATTAACTTCATAAATTTTCCGAAAGGGAATTGCATGCCATCGAAGAACAACAATCCTCCGGCCAAGCCGACACGCGCTACGCCACGCAGCAAGACACAGCCGCGATACGCGTGGCTGCATCAGAGCCTGCTCAATGACATCGTGGCGGGGAAATATCCTGTGGGATCGCTCCTGCCCACCGAGGCTCAACTGAGCGCCACGTTCGGCGTGAGCCGGCACACGGTGCGTGAGGCGACGCGCCGGCTCGTCGATACGGGAATGATCGTGCGGTACCCGAGCATCGGCACGGTAGTGACCTCGGCCCAGCCCGGGGCGGCGCAGCCGAGCTATATCGCCGGCCTGGGCACGATGAAAGACCTGCTGGCCTATACCGACCAGACCCGCCTGGAAGTCTTTGGCGAAACATTGGCCGTGGCTGATGACGCCATGGCGGAGTCACTGCGTTGCGAGCCAGGCTCGAAATGGCTGGTGTTCCACACCAACCGCTGCCTGGTCGATAGCGGCCGTGTGATCTCGTACACGCGCGTGTTCATCCGCCCGGAGTTCGAGGGGATTAAGCAAAAACTGCATGGCAATCATCCCAGCATCTACAAGATGCTGCAGGACGATTATGGTCAGGAGATCCACCGGATCCGCCAGCAGATCGAGGCCACGCTGATGCCTGAGAACGCATTGTTCCAGCTCGGCTTGGAAAGCGGCAGCCCTGCCTTGCGCATGCTGCGCGCGTATTTTGACCCGCAAGACCGTCTGCTGACGGTATCTGAAAACTTCTACATTGCCGATCGCTTCAAGCTGCAGACCGACTGGGAACGTGGAGACGAACCATGAGTTGATTCTCTTTCGGCGGGCTTGCCGCGTGCTCGGAAAAAAACGGACGGAGGAGACCTTCCATGAAACGAGTACTCGCAGCACTGTTATGCCTAGGCGCTTTGCTCCATGCTCCCGCACAAGCGGATTATCCGGATCGAGGCGTAAAAATCATCGTGCCGTTCCCGGCCGGTCAGACGACAGATGTGCTGGCTCGGGCGATCGGCCAACAGTTGACTGACGCGCTGGGACAGGCGTTCTTTGTTGATAATCGAGGAGGGGCGGGCGGCATCATCGGGATGGAGGGGGCCAAACGCTCGGAGGCCGATGGCTACACGCTCGTGATGGCTTCTAGTGGTCCGCTGGCGATCAATCCGGGGCTATACACCACGCTGCCGTATGACACGTTGAAAGACTTCACGCCTGTGTCGATGGTGGTGGTTGTGCCGCAGTTCTTGGTCACGCGCGCGGATTTTCCGGCGAATAATCTCAAAGAGCTGATCGATTATGTGAAAAAGCATCCGGGGCAATTGAATTACGGTTCGGGCGGTACGGGGTTGACGAATCATCTGACGATGGAGATGTTCAAGCATCAAGCGGACCTGAACATCATGCACGTGCCGTATCGCGGCGCATCGGCTGCGCTGACGGGTCTGATGGCGGGGGATGTGGCGATGATGTTCGAGTCGGGGCCGGCCATCATGCCTCATGTGCAGAAAGGCACGCTCAAGGTGTTTGCCGTGGGCAGTCGAAACGGCTCCAAGGCTTTGCCCGATATCCCGACGATGGATCGTGCCGGCGTACCAGGATTTGACGCGCAGACGTGGGCCGCATTGCTGGTGCCCAAAGGCACACCGGCGCCTATCGTCGAGAAGCTCAACACGACTATGCAGCAGGCGTTAAAGAATAAAGCGCTGCAGGCACAGTTTGCGGCACTAGGGGCCGAAGTGATGCTGAGTTCTCCGGATCAGACCGGGATATATATTCAGGATGAGATCGTTCGTTGGGGCGATACGATAAAGACCGCCAACGTGAAGTTGGAGTAACAGCGTTTCTGCCTCTGCCCGCGATAGGCGCGCACAACCCAGGCATGCGCGATCAAGGACGCCCAGGCAAACTTGATTACTGCGTCAGAGTAGAAATAAACGCCACCGTACGAGGATCTTTCGGCCGGGTAAACAACTCGGCCGATGCTCCCGATTCGACCACGCGGCCATCCTGTAAAAACACCGCCTCACGTGAGATCGCTGCGGCCAAGCGCAGATCATGCGTGGCCATCAGCATCGTCATGCCCTCGCTGGCGAGTTGCTTGAGCACGTCGACGACTTCGGCGGCCAGGCCTGGGTCCAGCGCTGATGTTGGCTCGTCGCATAACAGCACGCGAGGCGAGGGCGCCAATGCCCGGGCAATGGCAACGCGTTGTTGTTGTCCGCCCGATAGATTCAGTGGCCAGGCGTTGGCTTTGTCTTGCATGCCGACTTTCGTCAGCAGCGCCTCGGCCCGCTCGCGGGCCCGTGCCTTCGGCCATTTCTGTACGGTGATCAATCCTTCCATCACATTATCGATGACGGTCTGGTGCGGGAATAACTGAAAATTCTGGAACACCATGCCTGTTTGCAGGCGGATGCGTTGTACGGCTTCGCGAGAGGGTCTGTGCCCTGGTTCGAATTGCAGGACCTCGTCGCCTACGCGCAGCGTGCCGCTGTCCGGTATTTCCAGCAGGTTCACACAACGCAGCAACGTGCTTTTGCCGCTGCCCGACGGGCCGATCAGCGCGGTGACGCTGCCTTCGGCGAGCGCGACATCGACCCGGTGCAGGACCTGGTTATCACCAAAGTGCTTGTCGATCTGCGTGAGCGAGATCATCGTTTGCCCTCGCTAAAAACGGCATGCTGGCCGAAACGGCGTTCGAGGCGTGTCTGCGCGGCGGACAATACCGAGCTGAATATCAGGTAGATCAGGGCTGCCTCTGTGTAGAGAATCAGCGGTTCATAAGTGACAGCCGCAATGCGTTGGGCGGCCTGGAAAATTTCGGGCACCGTGAGTACGGCTGCCAGCGAGGTGTCTTTGACCAGCGAGATGAATGAGTTGGCCAATGGTGGTACTGCGACACGCGCGGCTTGCGGCAAGACCGTGCGGCGCATGGCTTGGCCGCGGGTCATGCTGAGGGAATAGGCTGCCTCCCACTGGCCTTTGGGGATGGATTCGATGGCGCCGCGGATGACTTCGGAGTTATACGCGCCGACGTTCAGGATAAAGCCGATCAGCGCGGCTGGCATCGGATCGAGCACGATACCCGCGTTGGGCAGGCCATAGAAAATAATGAATAGCTGCACCAGCAGCGGCGTGCCGCGGATCAGCCAGACATAAAAACGTACGATCGCTACCAGCGGCGCCGGTCCGAACAGCCGGATGAGCGCCACGATGAATGCCAGGACCAATCCGCCTGCGAACGACAGCAGGGTCAGCGGCACTGTAAACACCAGCCCCGCATGCAGCAGGGGCCAGAATGAATCGATCATCAACTGCAACCAGGCAGGCACGATAGATGGGTCCGTGTGAATGAGATCGGGGTGCGTCGTTGAGGGCAGAGGAAGACAGCATCATGCATGTGCTGTCTTCCGTCATAGTGGATTTACTTCGCGGACAGATCCGTGCCGAAGTATTTTTCCGAGATGGTTTTATACGTGCCGTCGGCCTTGATGTCTGTCAATGCCTTGTTGATGGCGGCGCGCAACTCGGGGTTGTCTTTGCGGATCAGCACGCCGGATTCGCTGAATTCGGCGGTTTTATCGCTGGCGACAATTTTGGCTTTGGCGTTCGGTTTTTGCTTTTTGAAGTCCAGGAACGACAGGTTGTCGTTGATGGTGGCATCGACACGGCCGGAAAGCAGCAGGTCGATGGCCTCGTTAAAACCCTGCACGGCGATGACCTGGGCGCCATATTTCTGCGCCAGTTTGCCAAAGTTGCTGGTCAGGGTGTTGGCCGAGCGTTTACCTTTGATGTCGTCAAAGCTCTTGATCTCGGTGTTGTCGTCGCGCACGATCAGCACCGCCTCGGAGGCGATGTAAGGATCGGAGAAGTCGTATTTGGCCTTGCGGGCGTCAGTGATGCCGACCTGGTTGATGACGGCATCGTAGCGTTTGACGTCCAGGCCGGCGATCAGGCCGTCCCACTTGCCTTCGACAAATTCGGCTTTGACACCCAGGCGCTCTGCAATGGCGCGGCCGATGTCTACGTCAAAACCGGTGAGCTTGCCCGATGCATCGTGATAGCTGAATGGGGCGTACGTGCCTTCGGTGCCGATCTTGATCACGCCAGCGGACTTGATGCTGGCCAGATCATCCTGGGCGTGAGCAGAGACGGCGAGAGTCAGGGGTAGCAGGCCGGCCAACAGAATCGAACGCAGGAGTTTCATAGGGTCACGCTCCGAGTGATGTTGTTATGGGCGCAGAGGTGGCCTTGTGAGCCACTCACTGAGCATAAACGACGACTCTAACAAGCTGCCTATTCTTCCACAACACATAAAAAATGTTGAAAATATTTCTTATGGTTATAAAAGTCTGTGTGCTGGCGCCATCTCCTGGAGCTTGAACGGTTATCTGCTTGAGCTGGTGTGCAGCAGCCTCAATCCATTGGCGACTACCAAGAGACTGGCGCCCACGTCGGCGAATACGGCCATCCAGAGCGTGGCGTGACCGGTGGCGGCCAGCACCAGGAAGACGGCCTTGATGCCCAGGGCCAAGATGATGTTCTGCATCAGAATGCGGTGCGTGGCGCGCGATAGACGTACGAATTGCGAGATTTTGCGCAGATCGTCATCCATCAGGGCCACGTCGGCCGTCTCGATGGCTGTGCCGGTACCCGCCGCGCCCATGGCGAAACCGATGTTGGCGCGGGCGAGTGCGGGGGCATCGTTGATGCCGTCACCGACCAT
>Ga0182743_1004661_pt1 | contig 10223 bp, 9 predicted proteins | sample eDN3rd30CKraftOP_FD_128522 | JGI IMG/M metagenome (GOLD analysis project Ga0182743, IMG submission 128522) | Enriched Organic Plus compost microbial communities from Emeryville, California, USA - eDNA 3rd pass 30_C Kraft OP (version 2) (version 2) ... | reverse complement strand
GGCCACCACCAGGCCGAAGCCTTCCACGCGGGACGACAGCACCAGCAAGTCAGCCGACCGCATCAATTCCGGCACGTCGCGCCGTTCCCCCATCAGGAAGACGCGTCCGACCAGACCCAGCATGCTGGCCAGTGCTTCCAGATCCGCCCGCAGGGGGCCGTCTCCGGCGATCCACAGGTCGGTGTCGGGATAATCGCCCGCCACCAGGGAAAATGCGTGCAGCAGGGCCGCCTGGTTCTTTTCCGGCACCAGGCGGCCGACCGACAGCACCCGCCGGCGCCCCCCAGGCCCCGGCCAGACACCGGGATCCGCCCCTGCGGCACATTCCTGAAAGCGCCGCGTATCGATGCCGTTGTACACCGTTACCATGCCGCCTTCCGGTACAGCCCCGACCTGCTCATATTCGGCGGCGGCCTCGCGGCTGACATGGGTGGTGACATCCGCCAAGCAATCGGTCAGGCGATAGGCCAGCACCACCCCGCGACCTCCTTCGCGATTACTGTGCGCAGTGCAGACCAGGCGCGGCATGGGCGCCGCCAGCCGAGCCAGGCGCGCCAGCAGATTGGCATGCACCATGTGGCTATGCACCACATCAGGCCGCCAGCGATACACCATGGCCGCCAACCGCACATAACCATTCAGCAGCCCCATGGGCGTTTTCGTGCACCGCAAGGGGTACAAGGCAACGCGGCGGCTTACCGGCCGCAAGGCCACGCCATCGACCATATAAGCGATCATCACCCGATGCCCCAACGCCGCCAGGCTATCGGCCAGATCCACCACCTGCCGTTCTGCGCCGCCCATGTTCAGCCCCGTGGGCACCAGCAGGATCCGCAGCCGTTCCGGCGGGCCGGTGTCCGTCTTCCCGCCGTCGCCCCGCACCAGGCGCCACGACATGAAGACCAGCACTCCGCACAACAAGATTTCACCCGCCAGCAACCCCGCCGCCATCCCAATACCGCCATGCCATTGCGCCAGCACCACGCCAGCCAGCACTGCCGCCACAGAGAACCCGGAGATCGCATAACTGGCGGCACGTGCGCGCCCGGCCGGAATCAACAGCACCAGCGCAAGCGCCTGATTCAGCACCCGCAAAGGCACCAGGCACAGCAACCATCCGAACACCACGTAGGTCTGCTGAAACCCAGCGCCGAGCATCAGCTTCAGCACCCAGGGCCCCAGCCAGGCACCTAACAAGGCCCCCGCCAGGGCCAGCAGCCCCAGTGCCACTACAAGGCGCGCAGCCCCGCCATAAGCTGCCTGGCCACCCCGCCCCACCGTGCGGGCACACAGCGGATACACAGCCATCAGTAGCGGCTGCGCCAGGCTGATCATGCCCTTGACCAGCTTTTCCGCCGGGCCGAACAGGCCTACCGCATGCTGCCCGGCCACCATGCCCAGGCCCACCGGCACCGCCGCCATGGACAGGCTGCCGGCACCCCGATAGACGAAGAAAGGAAAGCCCTGGCCCAGTTGACGCCAGGCCCCGCGCCAGTCCCAGCGCGCGGGGCCAATCTGCCGGCGTGCCCAGGCCAGGGTCAAGCCCGTGTTCAGCAGGGGCGGCACCGCCAGAATCCACAGCGCAGCATGAAAATCATCCGGCCCGCTCACCACCCAGGCCAGCACCGCCAGCCCACACAGACGCAGTGCCACATCCAGCGCCGCCGGCCCGGCCATGCGCTCCACCCCCTGGAAATACCACATGGGGCTATAGCCAAAAGCCAGGAAATACGCGATCACGAAAGGCACCAGTGCCGAATCGGCCAGCGCAACACCACCATAACCGCTTAGCCAGACCAGCAACCCAATGGCGATCATGGGCACGGCCAGCAGCGTCTTGGCCCCCATCACCTGCGCAAACAGTGCTGCCAGTGCTGAGCGGCTTCCATGCACTGCTGCCTGCCGGGCCGCATTCAGATTGAAGCCATATTCCGCCACCACCGACGCCGTCAGTGCCAGGCCCTGGCAGAACAGTATCTGCCCATACAGGGTGGGGCCCAGCGCGCGCGCCAGAATGGGGATTTCCAGCAAAGGCACCAGATAGGACGCCAACTGCACCCCGTACAGCGCGCCGGCGTTACGTACCAGCGCCCCCATCGACCCACGCCGCGTCATCATGATGCCCGGGCCGGCTGCCAGGCGAAAGCCAGCATGAGGATCAGATACCCCCATTCCGACATCTCGGTGCTGAAGGTATGCAGGTTCAGCGCAACGCAATAGGCCAGCGCCGAACCCGACGTCGCCAGCACGAAATACACCCGGCCCGGATCCGCCGAACGGTCCCACAGCACCCGCATCGGCAGCACCGACGCAACGACGAATCCCAGCATGCCCAGCAGACCCAGCAGGCCGAAATCCGCCAGCGCCCCCAGGTAGGCGTTATGCACATTCATGGGAATGCCGTAGCCCGCGTCCATCGCGGTCGAGCCGAATCCGCATCCCAAGGGGAAGCATTCACGGGACTTTTCCAGGCCGTTGCGCAGCAGCAGCAAGCGGGGGGCATCGCCTGCACCCAGGCGGTTATCAACCACAGGGGCAATGGCCCTGTCCACCCAAGCCCCAACCCCAGATGAGCCGGCAGACGCAGCTCCTGTGCCCCCCCCCTGCTTCCAGGCATTCATCCCGGCATTCGACAACAAAAGAGCCAGCAGAACTCCTGCTGCGAGAGGAACGAACCAAGGCTTGTGCCGCATCACGCGTAATTCACCGCGCCACCACAAGGCTCCAAAAAATCCAATAACGATCGTCAAAACCAGTAACAGGCCAGTACGGCTGCCGTCGACCAACACCAGGAACAAGCATGTGCCCACTGAGCAGGCTGCTGCAATCCATCGCCTCGTGCAGTTCAGCCAATCAGCGAGGAACAGGGGCAGAAAAAAAAGGCCCGCTTTCCAGAGCACACCTGGCCGGGCAAATACATCTCCCTCTCGCGCACCGCCCAGGCCATAGGAGACGGAAGAAAAAGCCTTGGACAGGAAGAAAACCAACACCACCAACGCCAGCACACCATACAAGGCGCGAATCAGGACTTCTTGGTGCGTTCTAGCTGCCAGGTGCCACGTAACCCAACACAAAGCAGCAATAACCAGAACCTTTACCGCCTGATACAAGGTTGTGCCGTCTTGATTAGCTCCTGAAGCGAGCATCATCCCCAAGATCAGCAAGCCGAAGGCACACGCCATACAAAAAGCGAACTGGCTTTTCCCTCTCAAAACATTCACAGGCCAGATGTACGCGATGGCCGCAACTGCCCACCCGCCCCAGGCAACCCAGTAGCCCAGGGGAGTCACCGTATATCTAAGGCTACCCCAGGCCATCAAGAGCGCAGGTATCCCCAGCAGCCCTGTTATCGTGAAGCTTCGATTCATGCTCTAGCCAGTCAAATACAATTCACTGATCATAGCCATGACTATCTGGCAAGAGCGTAAGGATTTTATATTTTGTTTAAGAAAACCACCGTAATGAAACGAAAAAACTAGCGAGTTTCTTAAAAATTCTGTAATGATCAAAAAATTATAATTTCCGGTAATTCTCCTACTTTTAGAGATTGCCAGCGTAAGCTCCTGTAATGACCCAGCGGAACCTGCTCAGGTGATAATTTAGGAAATCACCATGAGTACGAAGATGGAAGATGAGATCAAGCGATGGACGGCCAAGCGCAAAAGCGCGCTGGTGCTGGACATCATTCAGGGCAAAACCACGGTGTCTGAAGCAAGCCGCACCTACGACCTATCGCCCTCCGAGGTGGAGAAATGGGTCGATGAGGGCAAGCGGGGGATGGAAAATGCGCTGAGGGCCAATCCGCTGGACGTCAAAGAACAATACGAACGCCAGATCAAGGACTTGCAAGAGGCCTACGGTGAAGCGATGCTGGAGCTACGCGCAAGAAAAAAATTGCAGTCCCTGTTGGGCGAGGACGAGAAATGATCGAGACGATCCGCCAGGGACTGAAGGAAGAAGGCTTTACCGTCTCGCTCTCCAAGCTGTGCCAGTGGTTCAACATCCCCCGGCGCACGGTGTACTACAAGCCGACCAAAGCCGCGCCCAAGGTCGATCCGAAGTTTGCTGACCACTTGGCCATCTCGGGAAAATACAACGGTAGGTAGTGGGTCAGGATTGAATGCTGCAGGCGCGTGCGACTCATCGTGATGTTCCAGTACGTTTTGGACAGTTCCTGGATGTCGTGAATACCTGTGGCGACAGGATCCACATACGTCTGAGTGATGCCTTGCTTGAGCAGTTGCAGCAGAGTGAAGGCGTCTTTTGGATCGTTCTTGTCCCAAGAGTTGAACATTACTTCGCGATACCTGGCGCTTGCCAACGACGAGATCAGGCAGACATCCAGACCCTCGGCTACCAAACGGTAGCCCAGTGTGCGATGGTAGTTGCCGGTTGCTTCGAAACCGATGCGACATGGTTGAGGCAAGCTGCGAACCGTATCCACCAGACGCTCGTGGTCCTCGCTGGAGTTGGCCATACGAAAGCAGCGTATATTTCCACCGGTCGTTTCCGTCATCACAACGTTGAAATCCTTGGCGATGTCGATTGCCACCCAGGAGCCGTAAGTCTTACTCTGGTTGCGGTCGGTCATGGCGAGTTCTCCTCGAGATGTTGAAATCAAGAGGATGAACTCGCCGCCTATGACTGGCCATTGCCCATTGTGCATGTACTACGGCGTGGTGTTCACGAGCCGCAGCTATACGGCGCTGGTGCGCAGCTACGGCCTGCGCCAGGAGTTCATCACACCGCATTGCCCACAGCAAAACGGCATGGTTGAACGCGTCATCCGGACGTTGAAAGAGCAATGTGCCCACCGGCACCGATTTGAATCGCTGCAACATGCCAGCCGCGTCATTGGCGACTGGATTCGTTTCTACAATCACCGGCGTCCGCACCAGGCGCTGAACATGAAAACTCCGGCCGAGGCCTTTGCATTAGCCGCGTGACCTGTGCAGGTTCCGCTGGGTCATTACAGCGTCTCGCCGGTGCGGTTTATGCCCCGGCTAACCCTTGCTCCGAAACTCCATCAGCCGCTGTCTACTTGACGGGGGAGCTTACGACGTCGTCGAAATTATCAATGGGTATATTCCGCTTTTGACTTACCAATTTATTAATTTTGATACCACCTATTCGCTGGTATTAGCGGGAAATAGGTTATGCATCACCAATAGGCTATAAAAAAAAGACAGTAGTCCAATTCCTCCAACGGACACCACCAAAAAATTAGAAACAATAAACATAAAGAGAAGAGCAGGGAACGTACTATCTCTATGTCGCCAAGACTGAAAAACGGAAAACATCACCAGCATAAACCACATCAGAAGAGAAGGCACTCCGTACACAACCATATTATCGATAAAAAAATTATGCGTGCTCGAATTTTCCAAGCCGTGACGAATTAGCAAATTATGAGGCCCATCAGCCCCGCTCCCAAAAAAGTGCCCCTCCATGAACACATCTTTGAATGAAGCCACCCACATCAATAACCGACCACTACTCCCATGATCCAACCTCATAACCATCAGTTTGTAGTCAACTACCCACCAGATCGGCACAGCCATCCCAAGCAGCGCCGTTATTAAGCCCTTTAACTTAATATTACGCAGCGCAGGCCTCCCACAAGCATAGGCAATCAGGGAAATCACAAGAGCAAGAAATGCACCTCTACTATAGGACAATATTAAAGCAAGAAAAAGGATGGGGGCCACCACAAGATACACCCCCTCTCGAAATATAGTCAAACAGAAAATCAAAGCCAGACCGAAAATCACACCAGCATAATTCGGGTCAAAAAATATCGATGCATTTCTCAGAAAAACAGGTTCCCAAAAATCAAAAAAACCAAATTGAATTCCCAGTGAAACAAAAGCACATATCACAGCAAGAATAATGAAACAATTAAAAACAATAATCTTGAAAATTACCGATCTCAAATATAAAAAAATTATTGGCAAGAACAAGAGATTTCTTATTATATTAACAATATCTCCATGATATATCGAACTTGTACATTGATACAGCCACATCAAAACAAGAAACAGGCATAACTTATAATCAATCTTTTTCTCACAAAAATCAGCATGCCTGACAAAATCGAGACGATAAAAAAACAGAACAAGAAAAGAGAGACAAATGACAAAAAAACCACTAAATACTACATACAAATCATCATATACATGTTTTTCATAAGCCAGGACACCAAAAGACAAACAGAGAAGCCATTGAAATGAGAGATTATCCGCCCCCCAGGATAATTTCTTAAAAATATCGCCTCTTATATAGCTCATCGCACACCAAAATTATAAGTTTTATTTTAAAAAAACAGAATCCAAAAAATCTATGCATTCCTGGCTAAATTTAACAAGAAACTGTCAAAACCAGACGACGATAACACCCTATTCCATTCTAGGTGATAAAGGTCAGGCCTATCAAAAACAAACGAATCAAAATCGTTCCTATTTCTAATATTACTCAGCCATAACGGCTTAAAACCATATTTAATAGAAAACTGCCTAACCCACGCATAGTCATTAGAAACGAGTCCCATACCAGATGCACAATACTCCAACGTCTTTGTGCTTGTTTGGATATTGAACGGAAAAATATCGGGGGTATAATTCAGACCAGCCCTGGCACGAGAAAAAACTTGAGGGAGATAATCTCTGGACACTCGGCCAACGAGACTAATACTCTTGTATTTACTCAAATTACGTCTCATCTTATCAGAGATAGATCCAACCACCAGAATTTTTAAACCCAATCTAGCTAATCTAATGAGTTCTAAAACCAACCCTCCTCGCCCCTCTAGAGTCCCACAATAGAGCAAGTCATAATCTGGATTTTCCGAGGCCGTCCCATATAAATTCCTGCTTACTCCCATATCTCTACAAATATATGGCACCCGACTCTCAAAAGAAAGATGATCTCTTACATACTTATTCAGAAAAATTCTTCCAGATGGTATAGAGTTAAATTTTCTTTTTACTACGTCTTTGATTAAGTGGAAAGGAGGTATCGATAAGCTTTGATACTCATGCACAACCACTCCTTGCTCATTTAAACCATGCTCCCAACATGGACGGAATCCCATGAAATAGATACGGATGTCCGCACTCATCGACATCTCATCTTCCTGGCACAAATGCACAGAGTGTCCATGTGTGCGGAGGTATTCTTGATAAGCGAATGCCTCAGGAGTATATGATCCTTGCTTTAGGCCGATTTCCACGTACACAGCTATACCAGCACCGGAAAATTTAACTAGCTAACTAGTTGTCTTCAACTTAGATACGAATTGACGCCCTTGCTAGACGCACAGCGAGAATCAACATTTGCAGCCACAAACCATGCCCCAACAGGCACCGGACGCGCATTCCCTCCAACAGAGATCCAAGGTAGTCCTCACCGCTCGCGCCATAAGGACAAAACCTTCCCGCTACAAAATCAGTCTCTCGAACTTTCCCACCACCACGAACAACCTGCAAGACAAACAATTGATCCGCCGCAATCGGGAATTTACGTGAATAAAACCCATACTTTTCATGCAGGCCACGACGAATGGCCAATCCCACAGCATGCGCGCTTACATAAGCAAACTGACCATACAGCCATTCCCACCGCCGCTCTCGCACCCCCTGAATTTTTCCTTCTGCCTCTATCTTAGCTGTTATAAAATCAGCACCTGAATCAGAACAGGCGAGTTTATATTCGGCTACGGCTGCTGAAAACAACTCATCATCTGCACCGACCACCAAGTAGTAATCTCCAGAAGCCAACCTAATTCCACGATTCAGAGCATCATAGATTCCGAAATCCGGCTGTGAATCGATTCTGACGTTAAGCGTCTTTCCAGCCTCTTCCAATAAGGTCAAAGTCTCATCCGTAGATCCACCATCTGCGATTACCCATTCGAAATCCTGATCAGTCTGTACTCGCAGCGATTTAATCAAACGCGGCAAGACTGCTGCGGCGTTATAGGTTGCTGTAATGATCGAGAATTTGATTTTATGCTCTTCCATAGCGATCCTCCAAGCGTACGATATCGTCTTCCCCCAGATAGGTCCCTGACTGCACCTCAATCAATTCAAGGGGAATAACGCCTGGATTCTCCAGACAATGCACCTGACCGATCGGAATATAGGTGGATTCGTTCTCAGTGACCAGGTAGGTCTTTTCACCATTCGTCACACGCGCGGTGCCACTGACCACGACCCAATGTTCCGCCCGATGATGGTGTTTCTGAACAGACAGTTTGGCACCAGGCTTTACCGTGATTTTTTTAACCTGATAACGATCTCCGCTGCCGATACAATCGTACACGCCCCAGGGTCGGTATGCATCCCGATGCCGGATATGTTCCGTACGCCCGCTGTCTTTCAATTGATCCACAATTCGCTTTACGTTCTGGACATGCTCTTTTCCCGCAACCAGCACAGCGTCTTTAGTCTCAACAACCACCAGACCTTGAATACCGACAGCTGCCACCAATCGGCTTTCTGCATGAATCAGTGAATCGCTCACGCCATCCATCAGCACATCGCCGTGCAGACAGTTACCATTACCATCACCATCCAGCACGTCGCCCAACGCAGCCCAGGCTCCCAGATCATTCCAGCCAGCGTCCAGGGTGATCATCACCGCATCTCGTGTGTGTTCCATGACGGCATAATCGATGGAATCCGAAGGGCACTGGCCAAAGGCATCAGCACCGATGCGGATAAAATCAAGATCATGAATAGCATCCGCCAGTGCGGCCTTGCATGCAGCCAGCATGTCAGGCCGGTGCTGCTCCAGTTCGGCCAGATAGCGGCTAGCCTTAAACAGGAACATACCGCTGTTCCAATAATAACGACCAGCAGCCAGATACTCGGCAGCCTGCTGCGCGTCGGGCTTCTCGACAAACCGGGCCACCCCCCATCCATCCGCAACGGGGCTCCCTCGTTCGATATAGCCGTAACCTGTTTCTGCACGATCTGGCACGATGCCGAAAGTGACCAGATGACCATTCAATGCCAGCACACGGGCACGCATGATGGCTTGATGAAATGCTGGAACATCTGCGATCACGTGGTCAGCCGCCAACACCAACAACAACGGATCATCGCCCTGCGTGATCGCCTGCAGCGCGGCTAACGCGATAGCTGGCGCCGTATTGCGGCCCATGGGTTCCAACAGGATTGAGGCTTCTCCCTGATCGATCTGCCGCAGTTGCTCCGCTGCCAGAAACCGATGCTGCTCATTGCAGATGACAAACGGCGTCCTGCAATTCAGACCGTCCAGGCGCAGGATTGTCTGCTGCAACATGGTCTGGGGCCCAACCAGAGGAAGGAACTGTTTTGGTTTGTGTTCGCGCGACAGGGGCCACAAGCGTGTCCCAGAACCGCCGGCCAGCACAACAGGCAAAATAGCAGTCATAAAAATCTGTTCTCAGTTGGCCCGCACATCATCCAAATGCGCGACATACCACGCGTAAGTGTCCGCCAGGCCTTGTTTCAGTGGAATCCCCGCCTGCCACCCCAACCCTTGCAGGCGGGATACGTCCAGCAGTTTACGTGGCGTGCCATCGGGTTGATTGGGGTCAAAAACGATATCCCCCTGATAGCCGACGACATCGGCAATCAGTGTTGCCAATTCGTGAATAGTGACATCCGACCCGCAGCCGACATTGATGTGCGACAACATAGGACTGACCTGCCTCGCCCAGACATCGGGCGGCAATTCCATCACATGCACACTGGCGGCCGCCATGTCGTTTACGTGCAGGAATTCGCGTCGGGGGGTGCCGCTGCCCCACACCACCACCTGCGGATCCCCCTGTTCCTTCGCCAGATGAAAACGGCGCATCAAGGCGGGGATTACATGACTGTTCTGTGCATGAAAATTATCCCCAGGGCCGTACAAATTGGTCGGCATGACGCTGCGGTAATCCCGACCATGCTGTCGATTGTAGGATTCGCACAGCTTGATCCCCGCGATCTTGGCAATGGCATAAGGTTCATTCGTGGTTTCCAGCACGCCAGTCAACAAGACGTCTTCGTGCATGGGCTGCGCCGCCAGCCGGGGATAAATACAGGACGAACCCAGGAACAGCAGTTTTTGCACTCCATGATCGTGTGCAGACCGGATGACATTAGCCTGGATCATCAGGTTGTCATAGATGAAATCCGCCGGGTAAGTGACATTGGCATGGATACCTCCCACCCTAGCCGCCGCCAGATAGACCT
>Ga0182743_1004655_pt1 | contig 10233 bp, 10 predicted proteins | sample eDN3rd30CKraftOP_FD_128522 | JGI IMG/M metagenome (GOLD analysis project Ga0182743, IMG submission 128522) | Enriched Organic Plus compost microbial communities from Emeryville, California, USA - eDNA 3rd pass 30_C Kraft OP (version 2) (version 2) ... | reverse complement strand
TGATCGGTTCGCCGCAACCTCTCGTGCCCGACCGCATCCGCCGCACGGCCGTGCTTCTGCTCATTTTCGTGTTCGTGCAGATTTTCTTCGGTGCGCTGGTTGCCGGCCTGCGCGGCGGGTTGATCTACAACACCTGGCCGCTGATGGACGGCGAATTCATTCCGGCCTGGAGCAAGCTGGCGCTCCTGACGCCGGGGTGGATCAATCTGTTCGACAACATCCTGACCGTCCAGTTCATCCACCGCATGCTGGCCTATGCATTGTGGGCCGGGGCGGTTCTTCATGTGATCGACGTGGCGCGGACATTGCGCGGTGGGCCGGCGCTGAGTGGTGCTCTGCTGCTGGCCATGGCTGTCACGCTTCAGGCCGGAATCGGCATCGTCACGTTGCTTCACCATACGCCCCTCAGCCTTGGATTGTTGCACCAGGGGATGGCGGTTGTCGTTCTCACGGCCGCGGTCTGGCACGCGGCACGTCTGACGCCGAACCGGGCCGTCAGGGCCGGCACGCCGAATGCTGCTCTGGAGCTTAGGGGCGCGTCGTGATCGAGCTGGGCCGTCAGGACGGCATCGTGGTGATGCGGCTCGCCCATGGCAGCGCGAACGCCCTCGACTTGGAGCTGATCTCGGCCATCGTCGAGCGGTTCCGGGCGCTGGACGAAGCGTCGGTGGACGCCGTCGTCCTTACCGGCAAGGAGCGCATGTTCAGTGCCGGCGTGGACCTCAACCGGCTGGTAGGTGGCGGCGCGGATTACGTGCGCGCGTTCTTGCCGGCGCTGCATCTTCTCTACGATACGGTTTTCAACTTCCGCCGGCCCGTGGTCGCGGCGATCAACGGTCACGCCATCGCGGGCGGTTGCATCCTGGCCTGCTGCGCCGACCGCCGGATCGCGGCGGAAAGCGCGGGGCGCATCGGCGTCACGGAGTTGCTGGTCGGTGTGCCGTTTCCGGCGATGGCGTTCGAGGTCATGCGCTTCGCGACGGCGCCCGAGCATTTTTCCGCCGTGATGTTCAATGGCGTGACCTTCCCCCCGCAGCAGGCGTTGGAGCGCGGCCTGATCGACGAGATCGTGCCGGCCGACGCGCTTCTGCGCAGCGCACTGGCCGCCGCGCGGCAACTGGCTTCGCTGCCCACCAGAACGTTCGAACTGACGAAGCAACAGATGCGACAGCCGGTCGCCGACCGGATGTCGTCGCATGGTCGGCGCAACGACACGGCGGCTGAAGAGATCTGGACCGCGCCGGAGACGCTTGAGCGGGTGCGCGTCTATACCGAGCGGATGCTCAAGAAAACCTGATTGCTTCGCGCCGGGTGAGTGCCAGGAGTGGCGGGCCGCGCTGCCGGCTAAAGCCGCCCGAGTTCGATCGCCGGGCAGCGGTTCATCACCACCTTGATGCCGGCGGCTTCGGCTTTGGCCGCGGCCGCGTCGTCGCGGATGTCAAGCTGCATCCAGATCACCGAAGGCAGCGGCCGCATGGCCAGAGCCTCGTCCACGATCGGCGGCACAGAGTGCGTGGCCCGGAAGATATCGACCATGTCCACCGGCTCGTCGATGTCGGCCAGGCGCGCGCGGAACGGCTCTCCGAGCAAGCTCTTGCCGACCTGGCCCGGATTGACCGGAATGGTCCGGTAACCGCGCGCCCGCAAAAACTTGAAAACGCCAAAGCTCGGCCGGTTCTCTTTCGGTGAGGCGCCGATCACCGCGATGGTCTTCACGGTGTCGAGAATGCCGCGGATGTATTCGTCGGAATAGGAATCGTGATTCATGAGCGGCTTGCGCGGCCTCCGAAAGCGGCGAGAGGGCCGAAGACAAGCAAGCCGGCGGCCAGGGCCAGTCCCGCGGTTTCCAGCGTCTGCGAAGGATCAATGAAGCCGCAGTTGAGGGCCTGCCAGACGACCATGCCGCCCGTCATGGCTCCGCTCCACAAGGCACCGGCGGCCAATCCTCTCCGCAGGTCATGCGGACTCAAGTGAAGATTGCTGACGGGGTTGCCGCGAAAGGCGAGGGTGTTCGTCATCGGTCTTCCCATTTCGGCGCGCGCTTTTCGATGAATGCGCAAATGCCCTCTTCGGCATCCCGCGCCATCATGTTCTCCGTCATCGTCTCGGCAGCGTAATCGTAAGCCTGGCCCAGGCCCATTTCGAGCTGGCGATAGAACGCCGTCTTGCCGACCCCCACCGTATAGCTCGATTTCGTGGCGATCTTGTGCGCCAGCGCGAGAGCGGCCGCGCGTTCGGCACCCGGTTCCGTTACCTGGTTGACGAGGCCGATGCGCAGCGCCTCCTGGGCCTCGACCATCTCTCCCGTGAGCAGCATCTCCATGGCATGCTTGGGGGCGACATTGCGCGACAGCGCCACCATGGGCGTCGAGCAGAACAGGCCGATGTCCACGCCCGGCGTGGCGAAGCGCGCATCGGCCGAGGCCACGGCGAGGTCGCAGGTGGCGACGAACTGGCAGCCGGCGGCCGTCGCGACGCCCTGGACGGCGGCGACAACGGGCTTCGGCAGGGCGACGACGTCCTGCATCATGGCGCTGCACGTCGTCATGATGTGGTGGAAATAGGCCCGGCCGCCGTCCCCGTCGGCGCGGTGCGCGGTCAGTTCCTTGAGGTCGTGGCCGGCGCTGAAGGCAGAACCGTTGGCGGTCAGGACCACGGCACGAATGGCCCGGTCGCGGCCCAGGTCGGACCATGCGAGCCGCAGGGCCGTCAGGAGTTCTTCCGAGAGGCTGTTGCGCGCCTTCGGCCGGTTGAGCGTCAGGATCGCGACAGGTCCATCGTCCTCGCGGACCAGGACGGGCTCGGTCGCGGTGGGGGCAGGCTGGGCGGACATGGAGCCTCTCTTTTCGAAATCGCGCGAACGGCATTGGTAGCGTGCGTGCGCGGATGGCGCATCCATCCACGGCGGCGACGAGCCGGAGCCATGAAGGCGGGAGGCATTGCGAACAGCTGGACAATCATCGTCTGAATGTCCGGCGGCTTATGGCGAGGTAATTATATACCTATTTTATAAGCAGCTGAATTCTTTGGTATTTTCTATTCTCATGTCGATTGACGCGATTCCGGCACCCGTGTAGAAGCCATCATCCTCTGGAATGATCCCTTCGGATCATCCCTTCCACGCTGGATCCATTCCGCACCGGATTGATAGTGTCATGACAACCTTTTCGGCTAAGCCCGCCGAAGTGCAGAAGAAATGGGTGGTGATCGACGCCGACGGCCTCGTCGTCGGCCGGCTCGCCTCCCTGATCGCCATGCGCTTGCGCGGCAAGCACAAGCCTTCCTTTACTCCGCATGTGGACGACGGCGACAACGTCATCGTCGTGAATGCTGCCAAGGTCGTTCTGACCGGCCGCAAGCGCGAGAAGAAGGTCTACTACCACCACACCGGCTATATCGGTGGGATCAAGGAGCGCACGGCGCGCTCGATCCTGGAAGGCAAGCATCCGGAGCGGATCGTCGAGAAGGCCGTGGAGCGCATGCTTCCCCGTGGTCCGCTCGGCCGCGTGCAGCTCGGCAATCTGCGGGTCTATCCCGGCGCGGATCATCCGCATGCCGCCCAGCAGCCCGAGCCGCTCGACGTCGCTTCCCTGAACCGCAAGAACGCGAGGGCCGCCTGATGGCCGAGACCATTCAATCGCTCGATCAGCTCTCCGCGATCCAGCCGGCCGCGCCCGAGGCGCCGCAATACGTCCAGAAGCTGGACAAGCAGGGCCGCGCCTACGCCACCGGCAAGCGCAAGAACGCGGTGGCCCGCGTCTGGATCAAGCCCGGCTCGGGCAAGATCGTCGTGAACACCCGCCCGATCGAGGTGTTCTTCGCGCGCCCCGTGCTGCGGATGCTGATCAACCAGCCGCTGGTGACCGCCAATCGTGCGGGTCAGTACGATGTGATCTGCGCCGTGTCCGGCGGCGGATTGTCGGGCCAGGCCGGCGCCGTGCGCCACGGCCTTGCCAAGGCGCTGACTCATTTTGAGCCGGAGCTTCGCGGTCCGCTCAAGAAGGGCGGCTTCCTGACCCGCGACTCGCGCGTTGTCGAGCGCAAGAAGTACGGCCGCGCCAAAGCCCGCCGTTCGTTCCAGTTCTCCAAGCGCTGATGCGCTTGCAAAGTCACGCAGTCGGTAAGGGGCGCTTCGGCGCCCCTTTTTCTTTGGCGGCCAAACCAATCTGACCAAGCCAATTTGACCAAGCTGCCAAGCGTGACTTCTAATGGTCAATAATGACTCTGCGCAGTCGGCGGAGTGAGGCCAAGATGGGAGGATATTGAAATCATGCTCCGCACATTGTTGAAGGGCGGTGCCATCGTCTCCATGGATCCGGCGATTGGCGATCTTGCCCAGGGCGACATCCTCATCGAGGACGATTCCATCGCCGCAGTCGGTCCCGCGATCGACGCGGGCGATGCGCAGACCATCGACGCTTCGCGCATGCTGATCCTGCCTGGCCTCATCAACGGCCATCTGCACACCTGGCAAAGTGCGCTGAAGGGCCTTGCGTCCGACTGGACAGTCGCCGAATACATGCAAGCCATGCACCGCGGCCTGGCCACCGTGTTCGGGCCCGAGGACATCCACATCGCGAACCTCATGGGCGCGCTGAACCAGATCAACAGCGGCGCCACCACGCTGGTGGACTGGTGTCACAACAATCCCACGCCTGAGCATACCGATGCCGCGATCCGCGGCCTCGATGAATCCGGCATCCGGGCGCTGTTCCTGCATGGCTCGCCAAAGCCCGATCCGAAGCCTGGCCAGAAGCATTTCAGCGAGATTCCAATGCCGCGCGGCGAGGTGGAGCGCCTGCTCAAGGGGCGCTTCGCAAGCCGGGATGGCCACGTTACCTTCGGCCTCGCGATCCTCGGACCGTACTATTCGACCTATGAGGTCTCGCGCGCCGACACGTTGCTCGCCCGCGAACTGGATCTGTTCGCCAGCATGCATGTGGGCGGCGGCACGCCCCTGACGCCGGACGGATTCGAGCGGTTGCTCGATGACGGCCTGATCGACGGCCGCTTCACCATCGTCCACGGCAACGACATCCCGCACGGGACGATCCGCCGCATCGTGGCGGCAGGCGGCACCTTCACGGTGACCGCCGATGTCGAGTTGCAGATGGGTTACGGCGATCCGCTCACCGGCCTGCTGCACGAGCTGAAATCGCCGATCTCGATCGGCACCGATGTCGAGCCGGCGGTCGGGAGCGACATGTTCACCTGTATGCGTATGACGCTCCAGCACGAGCGCAACCGCAGCATCATCGAGACGCTGGAGAAGACCGGCGCGCGTCCCCAGGCCACGCCGATCACCTCTCGCGAGGCGCTGGGGTGGGCGACCATGGACGCGGCCAGGGTCGTCGGCCTCGATCACAAGATCGGCTCGCTCACGCCCGGCAAGCAGGCCGACATCACGATGCTGCGGATCGACGATCTCAATCTGGCACCGGTGCGCGATCTGGTGGGCTGCGCGGTGATGCACGCCTCGGTCGCCAACGTGGATACGGTGTTCATTGCCGGCAAGGTCGTGAAAAAGGATGGCCGCTTGCTGGCGCCCGACATTCCGGCCAGGCTCGACGCGCTGCGCCGCTCCGGCGATCGCATCCTCGCGGATTTCGAGGCTTTGCAACGGCGCAAGGCATAGCCAGGGCAATTCCAGGAAAAGTACGAAGCGGTTTTCCGTGCGGAATTGCGGTGAGACAAAGAGATGAGCCGCTCAGCGTTTCCAAGCAACGGCGAGCGGCCATAGATGGCAAGCGCGGCGGAAACGAGTGGTCGCCCGCGACAAACACGCTAGCGACAAACAAAAAAAGGGCGCTCCCGAGGAGCGCCCTTTGCATTTGATGCTTTCGAACGGCTCAGGCCGAGTAATACATCTCGAACTCGACCGGATGCGGCGTGTGCTCGAAACGGATCACCTCGGTCATCTTCAGTTCGATGTAGGCGTCGATGAAGTCGTCATCGAACACACCGCCCGCCTTGAGGAAGTCGCGGTCCTTGTCGAGGCTTTCGAGGGCCTCACGCAGGCTGCCGGAGACGGTCGGGATCTCCTTCAGCTCCGCCGGCGGCAGATCGTAGAGGTCCTTGTCCATTGCATCGCCCGGGTTGAGCTTGTTCTTGATGCCGTCAAGACCGGCCATCAGGAGCGCCGCGAAGCCCAGATAGGGGTTGCACATCGGGTCGGGGAAGCGGACCTCGACGCGCTTGGCCTTCGGGTTGGACGTGAACGGGATACGGCAAGAGGCCGAGCGGTTGCGCGACGAATAGGCCAGCAGAACTGGCGCCTCGTAGCCAGGGACCAGACGCTTGTAGGAGTTGGTCGACGGGTTGGTGAAGGCGTTGATCGCCTTGGCGTGCTTGATGACGCCGGCGATGTACGACAGGCATGTCTCCGAGAGGTCGGCATACTTGTTGCCGGCAAAGGCCGGCTTGCCGTCCTTCCAGATCGACTGGTGGCAGTGCATGCCCGAGCCGTTGTCGCCGTAGACCGGTTTCGGCATGAACGTGGCCGTCTTGCCGTAGATGTGCGCGACCTGATGGATGCAGTACTTGTAGATCTGCATCTGGTCGGCCATCGCGGTCAGCGGGGCGAACTTGATGCCGAGCTCATGCTGGGCCGAGGCCACCTCGTGGTGATGCTTCTCGACGCTCACGCCCATCTTGGCCATGGACGCAAGCATTTCCGAACGCATGTCCTGGATGGAATCCTGCGGCGGCACCGGGAAATAGCCCTTTTTGGTGCCGATGCGGTGACCCATGTTGCCGCCTTCGTACATGGTGTCGGAATTGGTCGGCAGTTCGGACGAATCGAGCTTGAAGCCCGTGTTGTAGGGCGTGGCGGCGAAGCGCACGTCGTCGAACACGAAGAACTCGGCCTCCGGACCGAAGAACACGGTATCGCCGACGCCGAGGGATTTGACCATGCCCTCGGCCTTCTTGGCGATGCTGCGCGGATCACGATTGTAGGGCTCGCCGGTGGTCGGCTCCAGAACGTCGCAGACGAGGACCAGCGTGGTCTCGGCGAAGAACGGGTCGATGCAGGCGGAGGCCGGATCGGGCATCAGGCACATGTCGGACTCGTTGATCGCCTTCCAGCCGGCGATCGAGGAGCCGTCGAACATCTGTCCTTCGGCGAACGTGTCCTCCTCGATCATGCTGACGTCGAAGGTGACGTGCTGCCACTTGCCGCGCGGATCGGTGAAGCGGAAATCGACGTATTTGACGTCGTTTTCCTTGATCATCTGGAGGACGTCTTTGGCCGTGCTCATGGAATAAGTACCCCTTGGATACGGGACGTGGACTGAAAGGGACGAACCCGCGATCAATAAGCGATCAGATGGCGTCCAACCCGGATTCCCCCGTGCGAATCCGGATCGCTTCCTCGATGGTGGAGACGAAAATTTTGCCGTCGCCGATGCGGCCGGTCTGCGCGGCGCGTCGGATGGCGTCGATGGCCTTGTCGACCATATCATCGCCGAGAACAATCTCGATCTTCACCTTTGGAAGGAAATCGACGACATACTCGGCGCCCCGGTAAAGCTCGGTGTGTCCCTTTTGACGGCCGAATCCCTTGGCCTCGGTGACGGTGATGCCCTGCAATCCAACCTCTTGCAAAGCCTCCTTCACCTCGTCGAGCTTGAACGGCTTGATAATGGCCTCAATCTTCTTCATCGCATTTCATCTCCCGCGCCGGCCGGCAACACCCGGGGCGCTTCGCCTTTCGATAGCAGGGTCCGTGCCAAGGTCTGGACGCGCCGATTTCCGCGCCGTTTCGCGGCATGAGTGGGGCATTGACGCAGATTTGCCCGTCGCGCCGGCGGATGATCGCATATTTTTTAATCAAGTCGCCTTTTTTGTAGTCAATGGATGGGCGCGCGGGTGGCGCAGGGCATCGATACGATGAACGAGCTTCTGACGCCAACGGAAATGGCCAAGGCCGACGGGCTGGCGATTGCCGCCGGCATATCCGGTATCGAGCTGATGGAGCGGGCCGGTGCGGCGGTGGCGGAGGCTGCCGCGGCTTTGGCCGCCGGGCGAACGGGACCCATCTGTGTTGTCGCCGGCCTTGGCAACAACGGCGGCGACGGTTTCGTGGCCGGGCGGCGGCTGCGGGAGCAAGGCCGATCCGTCCGGATGCTGCTCCTGGGAGAGCGGTCGGCATTGAAGGGCGACGCCGCCATCGCTGCCGAGCGCTGGGGAGAGCCGGTTGAGGCGGCATCCCCAGATTGCTTGGCGGGAGAGTGCTTGGCCGACGCATCGGTGATCGTCGATGCCTTGTTCGGGGCGGGATTGGCCCGTGACGTGGAGGGGGCGGCGGCCGCTCTGATCGAAGCGATCAATCGCGGCGGCGCTCCGGTGCTTGCCGTGGACCTGCCCAGCGGCATTGACGGCGAGACCGGCGCCGTTCGGGGTGTGGCGGTCCGGGCGACCCGATCCGTCACGTTTTTCCGTCGGAAGCCGGGCCATGTCCTGTTGCCCGGCCGGCTGCATTGCGGACAGGTCAGCGTCCATAACATCGGCATCCCCGATTCCGTGCTGGGTGAGATCGCGCCGCGCGCCTTTTTGAATGGCCCGGGCCTTTGGGGCCCGGCGTTTCCGGTTCCCTCGATCGAGGCGCACAAATACACGCGCGGCCATTGCGTCGTTCTGTCGGGTCCGTTGCCGCGAACGGGCGCGGCAAGGCTGTCGGCGCGCGCGGCGTTGCGGGCTGGGGCGGGTCTCGTGACGCTGGCCACGCCGCCGAACGCGCTGCTGATCAATGCAACGGCAAGCCTCGCTGTCATGGTCCAGCGGGTCGACGATCCGGACGCCTTCGGCGCGTTGTTGGACGATCCCCGGATCAATGCTGTGGTGATGGGGCCGGGCGCCGGTATCGGGGCGAACACAAGGCAGATGGCCCTCCAGGCGTTGCGGCATCGGCGGCGTGCGGTCGTGCTCGACGCCGATGCTCTGACAAGCTTCGAGGGTCAACCTGAAGATCTATTTCAATCCATTGATTCAAATGGATCCCCAGCAATCTTGACGCCGCACCTTGGGGAGTTTGCTCGATTGTTTAAAAATATCACTCAATCATATGATAGAATTGATAAAATAGGTTTTGTTCGTGCGGCGGCAGCCGAATCCTCGGCGGTCGTCGTGCTTAAGGGGCCGGACACAGTCGTCGCGGCGCCGGACGGCCGGGCGGCCGTGGCCGACAATGCCCCGCCGTGGCTCGCGACCGCCGGCTCCGGCGATGTTCTCGCAGGGCTCGCCGGCGGGCTCCTTGCACAGGGCATGAATGCCTTCGAGGCGGCGTGCGCCGCGGTCTGGCTTCACGGCGAGGCGGGGCGGCAGGCTGGCCCGGGGCTGATCGCAGAGGATCTCCCCGAGGTGCTGCCCTCGGTCTACCGGGCTCTCTTCCCTCGGCTTGGCTACGGGCTCTGAAAACCCTTGAATGGGGCCCAAAATCCCTTGAACACGCGCCAAAGAAGGCCATTTTTTTGATGTTTCGACAGTGTGACATGCTATAAGCCGCCCGCTCGGCCGACAGCGGTGTTGCTGCGCGAAGCCTCCGGGCGGGCGTGGCGGAACTGGTAGACGCGCTGGATTTAGGTTCCAGTGGCGAAAGTCGTGGGGGTTCGAGTCCCTCCGCCCGCACCATGCCGAAATCCCGAACGGGATGAACTGGGACGAAGACGCCGCAACGCGCGGCCACGAAGGATTGACGTGATGCAGGTGACCGAGACCGTCAACGAAGGCCTCAAGCGCGAGTTCAAGGTGGTGGTGCCTGCCGCCGATCTTGCCAGCAAGGCTGACGAGCGCTTGGTGCAGCTCAAGGATCAGGTGCGCCTCAACGGTTTCCGGCCGGGCAAGGTGCCGGTCGCGCACCTCAAACGTCTCTACGGCAAATCGGCGATGGCCGAATCCATCGAAACGGTCATGCGCGAGACCAATGCCAAGATCGTTACTGATCGCGGCTTCAAGCTGACACGCGAGCCTGAAATCACCATGCCGATCGAGCAGGCCGAGGTCGAGAAGGTCATCGAGGGCAAGGCGGACCTGTCCTACACGATGGCCATCGAGATCATGCCGGCGATTGAACTAGCCGATTTCAAGGGCCTCACGCTGGAACGGATGGTCGCCGAGGTTAGCGACGACGAGGTCGAGGAATCGCTCAAGCGGATCACCGAGGAGAACAAGCCGTTCGCGCCGAAGGGCGAGGGCGCCAAGGCCGAGGACGGCGACCGGGTGATGGTCGATTTC
>Ga0182743_1004652_pt1 | contig 10240 bp, 8 predicted proteins | sample eDN3rd30CKraftOP_FD_128522 | JGI IMG/M metagenome (GOLD analysis project Ga0182743, IMG submission 128522) | Enriched Organic Plus compost microbial communities from Emeryville, California, USA - eDNA 3rd pass 30_C Kraft OP (version 2) (version 2) ... | reverse complement strand
GCGAGCGCACCACCATACCCAGTCCCTGCTCGGCCCAGGCTCGCGCCACATTGCCGTCGTTAGAAACGTAGGCGGCTGTCACCCGCACCGTCTCAAAAGCCTTTTGCCCCGCCGTGCGCCGCCCCGGCCGGCGAAACCGCCACAAGGTGACATCCTCGTCATTTTCACGGATACAGATACAGCGATGATGCAGCAGATCGCGTGGCTCGCGCGGCATGCCGAACTCTTGCAAGTATTGCGGGCTGGCGCACAGCCAGCGCTCGTTGGCAGCCAGGCGCCGTGCTACCCACGACGAGTCTCGCACCGCGCCGATATGCACGACGGCGTCGGCGTCGTGATGGTCCGGCCAAGGAGTCTCGCGCAGATCCAGTTGCACCCGCAAGCCCGGATAGCGCTGTGCCAGGCGCGCCAGCACCGGCGCAATGTGGCGCCGTCCATAACCGAATGGCGCGGCAATCCGCAGTGTGCCGGTCAGGCTGTTGTCGTCGCGCTGTAGCGACTCTGGCAACGCCTGCAATTGAGCCAGCAGGACTGAGGCTTCCGCAGCAAAGCGCTCGCCAGCGGGCGTCAGGCTCAGACGGCGCGCGGTGCGCACTGCCAGCGCCAGGCCCAGCGTAGTCTCCAGTTTCCGCAGCCGCATCGACAGTGCGGGTGGCGTCACGTTCAACGCGCGAGCCGCCCCGCTCAGCGACGGCGCCTGGGCCAACGCTGCGATGAGCTCCAAATCCTCGACCCTGACCATTCAGCTCAGCTTAACGATTGATGAAGAATCATTAAATCACAACGAGGCCTGTCTCGCCTATAGTCCTCGCATTGCTCATCGACCTCGGAGTTTTTCATGTCTGCTGCACCTGTTTCGTATCCGCGTGCTGTGCTGTTCGACCTGCTCACGGCGCTGCTCGATTCCTGGACCGTCTGGAATGCCGCTGCGGGCTCTGAGTCAGTCGGGCGAGCCTGGCGCGCCGAGTACCTGCGCCTGACCTATGGCTGTGGGCGCTACGTGCCGTACGAGCAATTGGTGCGCGATGCCGCGCGCGCTGTGGGTTTGGCTGAGACCGCACCCGCCGCACTGGAGGAGGGTTGGGACAACCTGCCCCCATGGGACGGTGCGCGTACGCTGCTGCAGGCATTGCGCCCGCACTGTCGCCTGGCCGTGGTGACGAATTGCTCGCAACGGCTCGGTGAGCGCGCTGCGGCGCTGTTGGGTATCGAGTGGGATGCGGTCGTGACTTCCGAGCAAGCCGGCTACTACAAACCAGACCCCCGGCCCTATCAGATGGCGCTGGACATCCTGAACGTGAAGTCCGCCGACGCAGCATTCGTGGCGGGCTCCGGATACGATCTGTTCGGCACTTCGCGGGTAGGCTTGCGTACTTATTGGCACAACCGCGTCGGTCTGGCCTTGCCTGACGGGGCGCCGCAACCCGACATGCAGTCGCCCACGCTGCAAACCGCCTTGCCGTGGCTGCAGACTTTCCAGGCCACCGCGACAGAACACGCCGGAGATCGCTCATGAACCGGCTCCAACGCGTCGCGCTGCGACTGACTGCATTGTCTGGTTTGGCCTTGCTCGCGCTGCCCGCAAGCGCGCAGCAAGCCGATTATCCGCAGCGTCCCATCACGCTGGTCGTGCCGTTCCCGGCGGGCGGACCCAGCGACGCGCTAGCGCGCGGCTTTGCCCAACAGATGGGTGCACGATTGGGGCAATCTGTCGTGGTGGAAAATGTCGGCGGCGCGGGCGGTACCATCGGTCTGCAGCGCGTAGCCCGCTCCGCCGCCGATGGCTATACGCTCGCCTTCGGCACGCTGGGCACTCACGTGGCCAATGCAGCCGTCTATCCCAAACTACCCTACGACCCGGTGGCCGACTTTCAGCCAATAGGGTTGGCTGGGTCGGCGCCCATGCTGCTGTTGGCTCGCGCCGATTTCCCCGCCAACGACTTGAAGCAGTTTGCTGCCTGGCTGACCGCCCGGGGCAGGCAAGCCACCTATGGCAGCGCCGGCATAGGATCGATTTCGCACTACGGCTGCGTGTTGCTGCTGGCCGCGCTCAAGCAGTCGGCCACACATGTCCCATACCGCGGCGTGGCACCAGCCATTAGCGATCTGATGGGTGGGCAGACTGACTTCATGTGCGACCAGACCACCACATCGCTGCCGCAAATCGCAGGCGGCAAGCTCAAAGCCATTGCGGTACTCTCGAACGCGCGGCTGGCACAGTTGCCCGGCGTCGGCACTGCAGCCGAAGCCGGCTACGCGCTGGACGTACGCTCATGGAATGCGATCTTCGCGCCGCGCGGCACGCCCGAGTCCGCCATGGCGCCACTGCGCCAAGCTTTGCAGGCAGCCGCAGCCGATGCGAAATTCGGCAGCCAGATGCACGCGGTAGGCGTGGACCTGCCGCAAAATGACGCGGCTCAGCCACAAGCGGTGACGACACTGATCGAGCACGGCCTGCGCGAAGATGTACCCGCTTTGCAAGCCAAGCAAGAATTTCTAGACTGAAGCGCTCCGCGCCACGATACGTATAACTTATGCCCCATTCCGTTCATCCCCTCTCCTCCCTGGACACGCCTACCGCCATCGTCGACGTAGCGCGCATGCAGGCCAACATCAGCCGTATGCAGCAACGCATGGACACGCTGGGCGTAGCCCTGCGACCGCACGTCAAGACCAGCAAATGCATACCGGTCGCTCAGGCACAACTGGCTGCTGGTGCGCGCGGCGTGACCGTGTCCACGCTGAAAGAAGCCGAGCAGTTTTTCGAGGCCGGCGTCACCGACATTCTGTACGCCGTGGGCATGGCCGAACACCGCCTGCCGGCTGCGCTGGCGCTGCGTCAGCGCGGCTGCGATCTGAAGATCATCACCGACAATGCCTTGTCCGCACGGGCTATCGCGGCCTTCGGGCGCACGCACGGTGAACGTTTCGAAGTCTGGATCGAAATCGACACGGATGGCCATCGCTCCGGCATCAAGCCGGAAGACGCCGCGCTGCTGGAGGTGGGCACGGCGTTGCACGAAGGCGGCATGCAGTTAGGCGGGGTCTTGACCCACGCAGGTTCCAGCTATGAGCTGGACACGCCATCCGCACTGGAGGCCATGGCCGAGCAGGAGCGCGCGGGCTGCGTGCGCGCCGCCGAACGCCTGCGCGCCGCCGGTCTGCCCTGCCCCGTGGTCAGCGTGGGCTCGACACCGACCGCACTGTCGGCCACGCAGCTGCAAGGCGTGACCGAAGTGCGCGCCGGTGTCTATGTCTTTTTCGACCTGGTGATGCACAACATCGGCGTATGCCGCACCGACGAACTGGCGCTCAGCGTGTTGACCACAGTGATCGGCCATCAGACTGAAAAAGGCTGGGTCATCGTCGATGCCGGCTGGATGGCGATGAGCCGCGACCAAGGCACGCGCAAGCAGAAGCACGATTTCGGCTACGGCCAGGTATGCACGCTCGATGGCGAACCGCTGCCCGGCTATACGGTCATCGGCGCCAATCAAGAGCACGGCATTGTGGCAGCCGCTACATCGGCAGGCACGGACGTCGCGGCGCAGTTCCCGATCGGCACGCGCCTGCGCATCCTGCCCAACCACGCCTGCGCTACCGGCGCGCAATTCCCGCAATACCATGCCTTGTCGCCTGACGGCGGTCTGCAGGCCTGGGATCGCGCACACGGTTGGTGAACGCCATGTCCGCGACCATCGATGCGGCCGGCGGGCTGCCGCGCATTATCCCTCTACCCGACACCTCTACCATGCCGCTACCCGACACCGCTATTCAGTATGTCTCGCCCTCCACGCTGGCCACACCCGGTGGCCACTACAGCCATGCCTGCGTCGCCAACGGCATGGTCTATGTGTCGGGCCAATTGCCGATCCGGCACGATGGCGTGAAACTGACTGAGTCCTCGTTCGAGGACCAGGCGCGCCAGGTCCTGGCCAATGTCGCTGCCGCATTGGAGGCGGCCGGCAGCGGCATCGACCGCCTGGTACAGGTACGGGTATATATCGACAGTGTCGAGCACTGGCCGGCCTTCAATGCGGTGTATGCCGAGTGGGCAGGAACGGCGCGGCCAGCGCGCGCCATCGTGCCCACCGGCCCGCTGCATCATGGCTTCAAGGTCGAAGTGGAAGCTGTCGCCAAAGCCTGAATGCGCCTGCAGAGTCAGGACGCATCGGCGAAAGTATTGATCGTCATCGCGCGCAGCCATTGGTTGCCGCCATCACGATGAAAGCGCCGATGCCAATAGAGATTGGTCTGCAATGCCGGTACACGCAGTGGTGGCTTCAGGAGTCCCAGTTGAAAATGTGTGGCCACCGTGTCGGCCAGCTTTTTAGGCACTGTTGCGAGCAAGTCGGTCGTGCTCACGATATAGGGCACGGCCGAAAAATGCGGCACGCTGAAATGGGCATCCAGCGCCACCCCAGCCTTTTCCAACGATTGATTCACCTGACCATACGGCGCCGCATGCGACACGACCAGATGCCGCTCGGCGCGAAACGCCTTCAGACCCATCCCCTCGTGCGCCGTGGGATGGCCATGCCGAAAGAGCGTCGCGTAACCCTGACGAAACAACATGCGCTGCATAAACCCGCTGCCCAGGTCTTCGAATGCGCCTATCGCCAGATCCACGCGGCCTGCGTCCATTTCTCTACGCAAATCCGCGCCCGACAGCCGCAGCGAATCAATACGCACGCTCGGCGCATGATGCGCACATTGCTCCATCAGCCTGGGCATGAAGTGAATCTCGCCCACGTCTGACATGGCAATACGGAAACGCCGCTGACTGTCTGCCGCCCGGAAATCGTGTGTCGCATCCAGCGTGTGCGACAACAGCGCCAGCGCCTCGCCCACAGGCCCGCCCAATCGTTCTGCCTGAGGAGTGGGCTGCATGCCGTGCGCAGTGCGCACGAACAACTCATCGCCCAGCACCGTACGCAAACGCCGCAATGCATTGCTGACCGCGGGCTGAGACAGATCGAGCCGTCGGGCGACAGCCGAAATATTGCGTTCCTCCAGCAGATGCTGAAACACTACCAGCAGGTTTAGATCGATATTGCGCAATTCCGCCATCGTTTTCCTTGAGGTGGCCGCAGCCAAGCCGTCATTCGACGATAGTACCAATATTCACGAAATTTATAGTCGATATTTTTCTATTCCCGTAGCCACGCCCCAACTTTTTGCCGACAATGAGATCTGTATCACGGCGCCACCCGGCCACTCACACACGGCCAACCCATACGTGCGCCAGGAGACTCACATCATGTCCTTGCAATACCAATCAGGCTTTGGCAACGACTGGGCCACGGAAGCCTTGCCCGGCGCATTGCCGGTCGGCCGCAACTCCCCGCAGCGTTGCCCTTATGGCCTATATGCCGAGCAATTGTCAGGCACGGCCTTTACCGCCCCGCGCGCCGAAAACCGCCGTTCATGGCTGTATCGCATCCGTCCCGGGGCACAGCACCTGCCATTTGAGCCGTTCGGCTCAGCCTCACGCTGGCTCAGCGATTTTGGCACAGGCCCTGTCACGCCTAATCAGTTGCGCTGGAGCCCTCTGGCCATTCCTGACAGCCCCACCGACTTTATCGAAGGCGTACAAACCTGGGGCGGCAACGGATCTCCTGGCGAGCAAAGCGGTGTCGGTATTCATCTGTATACGGCCAACCGCTCCATGCAAGGGCGTTTTTTCTATAACGCCGACGGCGAGCTCCTGATCGTGCCGCAACAAGGGCGGCTGCGGCTGGTCACAGAACTGGGCATCATCGAACTCGAACCCCAGGAGATCGCCGTCATCCCGCGAGGCGTGCGCCTGCGTGTGGAGCTGCCCGATGGCCAGGCTCGCGGCTATATGCTGGAGAACTTTGGCGCGGCGCTGCGCCTGCCGGAACTCGGACCGTTGGGATCGAATTGCCTTGCCAACGCTCGTGATTTCCAGACGCCTGTGGCCTGGTACGAGGATGTGGAGGGCGACTTCGAACTGATCGCCAAGTTCACCGGCGGATTCTGGCGCGCCAGGATTGACCATTCCCCGCTGGACGTCGTCGCCTGGCATGGCACCCATGCCCCGTATAAATACGATCTGCGTCGCTTCAACACCGTGGGCTCGATCAGTTTCGATCATCCGGACCCTTCGATTTTTACCGTCCTGACCGCACCGTCCGATACCCCGGGCACCGCCAACATGGACTTTGCCATTTTCCCGCCCCGTGTGCTGGCCATGGAAGACACGTTCCGTCCGCCCTGGTTTCACCGCAACGTCGCCAGCGAATTCATGGGATTGATCCACGGCGTCTACGACGCCAAGGCCGAAGGCTTCGCGCCCGGCGGCGCGAGCCTGCACAACTGCATGAGCGGTCACGGCCCGGATGCGGAAACCTTTGAAAAAGCCAGCGTCGCCGACACCAAACAAGCGCATTACATCCGCGATACGATGGCCTTCATGTTCGAAACGCGACGCGTCATACGGCCTACCGGTCAAGCGCTGGCCTGCGCCGAACTGCAAAGCGACTACTACCAATGCTGGCAAGGCCTGAAGAAACACTTCACGCCTTCCACCCCTAACTGATGGATACGACGCCCATGACCACTCTGAACGAAACCCACGACGCCGCCCTCACCAGTTGGGTCTCCAGCGCGAACGACGACACGAACGGCTTTCCGGTACAAAATCTGCCCTTTGCCGTGTTCCGCAAACGCGGCTCCTCGGAAGCCTTCCGCCCCGGCGTCGCCATTGGCGACCAAATCGTCGATCTGGCCGCGTTGGCCAAACTAAATCCATTCGACGGCCAGGCCGCCGCAGCACTGAACGCCTGCACCGCAGACAGCCTGAACGCCCTGATGGCGCTGGGCAGTACCCATTGGAGCGCGTTGCGCCTCGCGCTATCGCGCGCGCTGCGTACCGGCTCGGCCTTGCAGTCGAAGATCGAACCCTTGCTGTTCGCGCAAAGCGATGCCGAATACACCACACCCGCGCGCGTCGGCGACTACACCGACTTTTATATCTCGGTGCATCACGCCACCAACATCGGCAAACAATTCCGCCCTGACAATCCCCTGCTGCCCAACTACAAATGGGTACCCATTGGCTACCACGGCCGCGCCTCGAGCCTGGGTGTCAACCAACAGTTCCCGCGCCCCGTCGGCCAGACCCGTCCTGCTGCCGAAGGCGAACTGCCTCAATTCGGTCCCTGTCAACGTTTGGACTACGAACTGGAACTCGGCGTATTCGTAGGCACAGGCAACGAACAAGGCCACCGCATCCCGCTGGATCAGGCAGACGAACACATCTTCGGCCTCTGCATCCTGAACGACTGGTCCGCACGCGACATCCAGGCCTGGGAATACCAACCGCTGGGCCCCTTCCTGTCCAAAAACTTCGCCTCCACGATCTCGCCGTGGATCGTCACCCTCGAGGCCTTGGAGCCCTTCCGCACCGCCTTCACCCGCGCCGCCGGCGAACCGCAACCCCTGCCGTATCTGGCCTCGGACACAAACCGAGCCCAAGGCGCCTACGACGTGCAAATGGAAGTGCTCATGACCACACAGGCCTCGCGCGCTGCCCAGCACGCGCCTGCACACCTATCAGCCAGCAATTTCCGCGACGCCTACTGGAACATCGCTCAGTTGATCACGCACCACACCGTCAACGGCTGCAACCTGCAGCCTGGCGACCTGCTCGGCACTGGCACCCTGTCCGGCCCTGAACCCGACCAAGCCGGCTCCATCCTGGAACTCACCCAAGGCGGCAAAACCCCCATCACCCTCCCGTGGGGCGAGCAGCGCACCTTCCTGCAAGACGGCGACCAAATCATCATCCGCGCCGAATGCCGCAAACCCGGCTACCCACGCATCGCCTTCGGCGAATCCGCCGGCACCGTCCTGCCTGCCCTGTAAACGCCTGCATCGCGGACGACGGATCACGCAGTACGCCAAATCTCGATATCTCCGCACGCCTTGTACATGATCGTTTTCGTTGGGCGCGCAGGGCGCTCAACGAAAACAGCCCCGCAAGATCATTCTCTTTGCCACCACCGGCACAAAAAAATGCCAAGCAACAAAACGTGCCAGCGATGCAGAGAGCTCTAATTGCCGCCAGTCGAGCCGAGGCAATCGGGCCGGGAGGCCGCCTCAAAGCCAAGCGGAGCGGATGCTGAAGGTAGGCCCGTAGGGGCCGGACGAAGCGAGCGAACGCGGTGTCCGGCGCCCGCGCGCCGGACTGGCTTTGCGAAGGCCTCCCGGCCCGATTGCCTCGGCTCGACGTCCATAAGAACATCCGCCCTCACAACGAAAACGGACCAAACAGCACACGCACTGCATTCGCAATACATGCACGCATTGCACAGACAGACACCCCTACCGCGTCTGCCCCCGCCTCAACCTCTCCCGGCTATTACTCAAATGCGTCCGCATAGCCGCCCGAGCCGCATCCGGTTCCTGACGCAAAATCGCGTCATAAATATCCTCATGTTCCCGATTAACCCGAGCCAGATACTGCTCGCGCCCTTCATCAGCAATACGCGCCGAATTGATCCGAGTGCGAGGAATCGCCGCCGAACCCAGATGCGACATCAGATCAGCAAAATAACGATTGTCCGTCGCTTGTGCGATCAACAAGTGGAACCGAAAATCAGGCGTAATCGTGTCGCCATCGGATCCTAGACTGTGGCGGAACTCATCAAGGGCCACTCGCATATCTGCCAACTGCGCATCCGTACGGCGCATCGCCGCCAGCCCAGCCGCCTCGCTTTCCAGACAGATACGCAATTCCAGCAACACCAGCACATCACGCACCGTCGCCAGATCCGCAGGATCGACCCGGAAATCCGCCCCGCCGCTGGGCTCCAGCGCATAAGTACCGATACCGTGATGCGTCTCCACCAACCCCGCCGCCTGCAAGCGCGACAAAGCCTCGCGCACCACCGTACGGCTGACACCGAATTGCCGCATCAATTCGGACTCGGTCGGTAATTTTTCACCTGGCCGGATCTGCCCACCCCGAATACGTTCGGACACGTCCTCAACCAAGCCTTGCGCCAGATTGCGCGGCCGACGCGGTACAGAAACCGGCCAGTCTGCGTTGTTCGTCATCAAGGGATATCCCGAGTAATACTGCGCTTGACGTCAAAATTCTGGCCTCATTATACTGCCCGAAGTTGTACGACAACGTATCTGTTTCACCCAGGATATCTGTCGGCGTTCACGTATCACTCAGTCTGTCCCTTGCTTCTGCTACACCGCCGGAATGCTTGCATGACACTCGTTACTGAATCACCCACGAACACCCGACACCGCTCGCTGACGACCTGCGCAGCGAGCATTCATCACAGAGAACGGTCATGAACAGCCAGCCCCAAGCAGAACGGCTGGGCAGCATGCTATGCACCGTGGGCGAAAGCCCCGTCTGGCGTGCCACCGACCAAGCACTGTACTGGACAGACATCCCTGCACGCCGCCTGTGGCGCTACGATCCCGCCCAAGGATCGGCTCATCACTGGCCGCTCCCTGAAATGGCGGGCTGCATCGCAATGCACGGCACAGGCTGGCTGGCCGCCATGGAAAGCGGCCTGTATGCCTTGCCAGCAGTCACCGCACCGCCCGGCGCCGGCAATAGCGCTACTGCATCGGCGCCGCTGCCTGCAACAGCACTAGCGCGGGTCACGCACGCTGCGCCCGAAATGCGCTTTAACGACGGCCGCTGCGACCGCCAGGGCCGTTTCTGGGCAGGCACGATGGTCCAGAACATGACATTGGGCCACGACGCCGGCCGGCTATATCGCTACGCGAGCGGTGAGCTCAGCATCCCCTTGCCCATGACATTCATCGTGCCTAACGGCATGGCCTTCAGCCCCGACGGCCGCACCATGTATGTGTCCGATTCGCACCCGGATCGTCAAACCGTATGGGCCTTTGATTACGACATCGATAACGGCGTGCCGCATCATGGCCGCGTCTTTATCGATCGTCTGCCCGCAGGCCGACCCGACGGCGCAGCAGTGGATCAAGACGGTGGCTACTGGATATGCGGCAATGATGCCGGCATGTTGTACCGCTACACCCCGGCAGGCAAACTGGATCGCAGTCTGGCACTGCCCGTCTCCAAACTGGCCATGTGCGCCTTTGGCGGCGCAGGCCTGGACACATTATTCGTCACCAGTATCCGCCCTCCCCATGCTGCGCCCGACGCGCTGGACGGCGCGCTGTTCGCACTCACACCTGGCACCCGCGGCCTGGAGGAACCCGCTTT
>Ga0182743_1004649_pt1 | contig 10246 bp, 7 predicted proteins | sample eDN3rd30CKraftOP_FD_128522 | JGI IMG/M metagenome (GOLD analysis project Ga0182743, IMG submission 128522) | Enriched Organic Plus compost microbial communities from Emeryville, California, USA - eDNA 3rd pass 30_C Kraft OP (version 2) (version 2) ... | reverse complement strand
CGATACCCTGACCAGCTGGCTCGAGCCCGTCGCCCGCATGTGGCGCTTTTCCAGGAACAATGGAATCACCGAGGGCTTTCACACAAAGATGGAGATGATCTCGCGCCGCGCGTTCGGCTTCCGAAACTTTCACAACTACCGCTTGCGCGTGCTCGCTCTTTGCGGTTGGAATGGCGTCATCAATCGGGTCTGATCCACCCTCATCCCCCGTTCACGGGGAAGAGCCTGACATGAAAAGAAGGGGTGGTGGGCCCGGCAGGACTCGAACCCGCAACCTAGCCGTTATGAGCGGCCAGCTCTAACCATTGAGCTACAGGCCCCCGAGGGGTCAACGCGCGATAGCGGAGGCCGCGCCGCATTGGCAAGCCGCTTCACGCAATCGGCGGCTTTGCGCGCTCGGCCATTGCGATGATCCCGGCGGCGGTCGCCGCCTCAATGCCGCGGCGCGCGAGATGATCAAGGACCATATCCCACCAGCGATAGAAATGTTCCAGATCGGCAGTATTGCGCACATAGGGCGTATTCCCCGCCTGCAGCGACGGCGAATGGAAGGAGAAGTTCAGCACCGGTAGCTGCTGGTCAATCGCGATGTCGATCGCCTCGAGCGCGCGCTCGGCGGGAATGCCCTCGGGGGTGAGCGCGATCCGCTCGACAAACCCAAAGCGCGCGAGCGCAGCGCGCGCACCGCTCTGCTCGAGGCGATGATAGACCGACGGTCCCAGGCGTCCGAGGAGGCCGCCAAAGACCGTCGTCACGGGGATTTCGAGGACCGCGCCCGCATCTGTCTCGACCCACCAGGGATGGAGCGGCGCCGCGCGATAGTCGGGGCCGTGGCCCGCGCGATAGTCGAAACCTGCTCGCACCGACGTATCGCACCGAAAACCGAGCTCGGCGAGGAGCGCCGCTGTCTCGGCGCCCAGACCATAGCGCCCGGCGCGGTAGGCGAGCGGGGCCGCACCGAAGCGATCGCGGATCGCATCTCGAAGCATGGTCATCTTGGCGCGTTGCAGGGCGATCGGCAGATTTCCGGTGTAACTGCTTTTCTCGCTCACTTCCTCCTCGTGGGGAGGATTGACCCAGGGGTGAAGCTGCGCCCCTATCTCGCAGCGCCCCTCGTGCGCGGCGCGGCCCAATATGTCGAGCGCGCGGTCATCGGCGACGATGGGCCAGTCGACGAGATAGATGGGCTGCACGCTGGCGCGCTCGAAATAGGCCTGGCACTCGGCGAGCGCAGGGACCGATCCAAGCGAATAGGCGGTACGGCTGAAGGGTTGGGACCAGTCGAAATCCTCTTCGGTGTCGATAGTCACCCAGAAACGCGGGCGCTCGCCGTCCGCGAGTCTCACCAGATCGGACGCCTGCGGAACATTGAACAAATTGCCCGCCGGCTGCACCGCTCTTTTCCCCCATGCATTCTTTCGGACTAGTCGCCCTGCGACGCGTCCTTTTCCGCCTTCGCCGGGTTGGCGGAGCGAAGGTGCAAGGTCAAGGCATTGTGCCCGATATCGAGTCGTCCGCCCGCGGCGCGCGCGAGGCTATCGACGAGGCGAAGCGAAAAGCCGAGGCTCAGGATCGCCGCGCCCGGCGCCTCGCCCTCGGGACTATATCCAGGATCGAGCAATTCGGCGGCCGTTGCAGAGCGGATTGCGGTGGGGCGGACGATACGCAGTTGCAGCATGTCGTCATGCTCGGGATCAGTCACGAGCTGGCCAATGACGGCTGCGCCGGGCTCGGACACATCGACCAGCGCGGTGACGAGACGGCCGACCATGCGCCGCGCGTCAGCGTCGCTCGTTCGTGCGCGGAAAGGCCCGCCGATGCGCGCGATGCTCACGCTCACCTGATGATCGTCGAGCAATCCGCCAAGGTCAGACTCGACCTGGGTGACGATGGCAGCGATATCGGCTTCCGCCTCGCCTGCCCCGGCTTCGGAAGAGGGGTTGGCGCTTGAGCGCGCAGCCGTTTCGAGATCGTCGATGATCGCCTGCACGGCCGCAGCGTCGGCAACGATCGTCTGCGCCATTCGCCGATAGGATTGACTGACCGGGCCAAACATCTGCCCTGATAGGATCTGGGCAAACCCCGAAATCGCATTGAGGGGGCTGCGAAGTTCGTGGATCAACTGGCGAATGGAGTCGCCCGCAGCATCGCCGCTCGCCGCGCGATAAGGCGTCTCGTTGCTTCGCGGTCGCCGCGCGCTCCCCCGATAACCCCTGAATTGTCCGGTCGCGGGCTCAAACCAAGGCAAGGCCGAGAAGCGCCATTCGCCGGCTTCCTCGGCGCCGCCCTCGAGAATGAGCCGCGCGTTGATCATTTCGGCGCGCTGCCGAAAAGCCCCGGCTGCGACGCCATCGACGCCGGGCTCACCCCCAAAGGCCGCCTCGGCGATCGAGAGCCCCACGATCGCACCGCGCGCAATGCCTTCGACCCAGTGAATGACGCCGTCCGGGCCGGTCTCGAACAAGAAGCCCTCGCGCTCCTTCGCACGAAGCCGGGGCGCCGCAGGCGGCGGACCGAGCGGCTGGCCTCGGCTCGACTGGAACTTGTCGATCCGCCGCACCAACTCGCTGATCTGACTGGGCGCGGCGTCATCGCTTGCCTCTTCCGCAGCGGCCGGGGGTTGCGGCAGCGCGACCGAAGCGCTGCCAAGCGCCGCGAGCGCGCGCTGCACCGATTCGGGCAGGTCGCCCCTCCCGGCAAGAACCGAGCGCGCCATCGGGTTCGTTGCCGGCAGCACCGCGAGCCAGTCATCCTCAGAAAGGCGCGCCTCGCGCATCATTGCGACCGACACGGCGGGTACATCATTGGCATAAAGCGCCACCAATGGGGCGAAGCGGCCATGGCGGGCCAGCGCGCGCGCGCAATCGCGGCGCACCTTCTCGGGAACTTCAGGCCGCAGCACCGCGAGCGCGTGGAGCGCGCGGCGCACATCCTCATCAGCCAGTTGATTGCCGCGCTGCGCCAGAATATCGGAGAGCTGACGCCAGGCAGCAATACGCGCCCGGCGGTCGGCCGGAGTCTGGCGCAAGATCGTTGCGATCATTGAGTCAGCAGTCACGCAAAGCAGGCCCCACACCCAGTTTCATTGGTTAGCGTAGAATTACCGGCTAGCGTGAATCCGCTGGTCATGAAAGCGCGTTAACCCTGTCGTCGCATTGTGGGACAATTGCAATCGCCTGAAATATAATTATGGTCTCCCGCGAGATTGGGAAGCGGAAGTTACAAAATGGCGAGCCAAAAATTCGATCAGATCGATTTGCAGATCTTGAGCGAACTGCAGAAAAATGGGCGGATGACCAATGTCGAGCTCGCACAAATGGTCGGTTTGACCGCGCCGCCCTGCCTGCGCCGTGTGCGCGCGCTCGAGGAGTCGGGCGTGATCCGTTCCTATCATGCCGATCTCGACGCAGCGAAGCTCGGGTACGGGATCACCGTTTTTGCCATGGTCAGCCTGCGCAGCCAGGCCGAAGCCGACCTTCAGGCGTTCGAGGATTATGTCGGCGGCCTGCCCGAGGTTCGCGAATGCTACATGCTCAACGGCGAAATCGACTTTCTGCTGAAAGTCGTCGCGCGCGACCTGCAAAGCTTCCAGTCCTTCCTCACCGCGCATCTGACCTCGGCGCCCAATGTGACGAGCGTCAAGACGTCACTGACCATTCGCACGGCAAAGCAGCTCGCCGGGATACCGGTTGAGGCCTGACGGTTAGTCTACGCGAACCAGACGAAAAAAGGGCGCCGCTCACAAGAACGGCGCCCTTTTTTCTTGGCTTGTCTGCCGATCAGCCGCCGGTGGCGGGCTGGGCGGCGGCGGGCGCGGGTGCAGCGGCCGGCGCCGCATCGGCGTTGAGCTTGGCGAGCCAGAATTTGGCAAGCGGCTTGCGCGGGCCGGTGACCTGCCCGAAGCTGGCCTTCGCGGCGGCCGCGTCCCCGGTCATCGCCTGCGCAACAGCGAGGCGATAGGTCCACAGGTCCTTGTCGCCGCCTGCGCTCAGCGCTGCCTGATAGAGCGGGATGGCCTCAGCGGCGCGGCCATAGCCGACGAGCGCATCGCCGGTCACGCCGGCGACCTTCGGATTCGAAAGCGTCGCGGGCTTCTTGGCATAGGCCGCGAGGGTCGATTCTTCATCGCCCGCGCGCTCGGTCTGGGTCTTGGCGAGCTCATCGAGATCGGCGTCGGCAGCCGGGATGACCCGCTTCGCCTTGCCCTCGCGGATGACTGCAACGACCTCTCCCGGCAGCGCCGCTTGCGATGCAAGCGCCGCATATTCCGCATATTCGCTGCGCTCCAGCAGCGAGTTCGTCGCACGCATCAGCCTTAGCGTATCGAGCGTGCGCTCCTTGTCGGCACCGCGAATGGCGATCATCAGCGTCTGGTGCCAGATCTGCGGCGTCGGATAGGATTGGACACGCAGCGCAAGCAGATCGAGCATCTCTTCAGTACGGTTCGCTTCCTGCAAGGCGCGCGCGGGGATCACGAACATCTGCTCGGAGGGCCGCTGGCCCGCGGCGAGCATTGTCGTGATATTTTCCTTTGCAAAGGCGACTGCCTTGTCGGTCTGGCCCGATTTTGCATAGCTGTCGAGGAGTGCGTCGGCGAGCGCAGGCTCGGTCGACCCGGCTGCACGTGCGGCCTCAAGCCGCTGCGCCGCCTTCGCATAATCCTTCTTCTGATAGGCGAACTGGCCAGCGAAGAAATTATAGATCGCCGCGTCTGCCGCAGGCACAAGCCCCGACTCAAGCGCTGTGTTGAGGCCCTGCTCCTGAAGCGCCTGATCCTTGTTCAGGATGCCAAGCTGCAAGGTGAAGAAGCCAAGATAATATTTGTCGTCGTTCGTCGTGGCCGCGCCCTGCCCCTCGGTGATCGCCGCCTGAAGAGCCGCCGCGTCCTTCTTCTTGAAGGCGGCATCCATCTTCTGGGCAAAGGGTCTGAAATCCTTGCTAGGGTCAAGCTGGGGGCCCTTGGCCGCCTCTTCCTTCTTCGGCTTTTCGCGCGCAGCCGCGGGAGCGGCGGCGGTCGTCATCATCGCGAAGCCTAGCACAGCGGCCATCGCCGTCGCGGGCATCGGGCGAAAACGCTTGATCATCGTGAAACTCTCCTTTGAATCGGCCGCCTTGCCCAGCAATCGCCGGTCCGGCCGCGGTTCGGTAACGCGGCTAAACCGCAAGCGTTGCCAAGGCAAGACGGCCGTGGTCGATATTGGGAATGTCAGGACGCGGCTGAACGGGGATTGAACCCGGTTTGTCGCGCAGCGCCTAGGCGAGGCTGTCGATCGCCTTATTGATCTGCCGCAGCACGGCGGGGTCACCCGGCGCGCCGGCCATCGCCTCTTCGGCAAGTTCGATCAGCGGAATGATACCGAAAGTGGCAGCAAGTCCCTTGAGACGGAGCGCCGCAATATGCCAGTTCGCGTCACAGCGGGCGCGCCGCATGAGATCGCTGAGGTCGCACGCGCTGGCCTTGAAGGCGCCGCGAAGGTCAAGCGCGATCGCCGGATCGTCGCCGACTGCGGCGCTCAGATACCGGTCGAGGGGGCCACTGTCGAAAGACATTCCACAGCCCTGTCACAACAGGGTTAAGTTTCCGTTTCGCCCGGCGCGAATGATAGGTAAGATGGTGGCATGACGGGGGAAAAGAAGATCGTCGGTTTGTGGCGGAATTCCGAGGCAAGCCAAGGTGCGGACGAGACGGCGTCCGCCGAAGCGGCTGCGCCTGACAGCCTGCCGCCCGCGGAACCGTCCGCGATGGAAGACGCGCCTGCCGAGCGCGGCTGGCTCGACCGTTCGGCGCTGGTTGAGGACGAAAGCGAGGAGGCGTCCGCCTCCCCCTCGCCCTGGCGCGAGCGTCTCCCGGTAATGCTCGTTGCAGCAGGCTTCATCTGGACCGGCTTCGCGCTCGGCGCCGCGACCTTGTGGTTCCGGCGCGCGCCGGCGCTTAGCGAATGGCCCGCGCTTGTCGCCACGGTCGCGATGCCGCTTAGCCTTCTTCTCCTGCTCTGGATGGTGGCATTGCGCTCGAGCCGCTCCGAGCAGGCGCGCTTTGCACGCGTTGCGGCCGCGCTGCGCGATGAAAATCAGGCGCTCGGCCAGTCGATGCATTCGCTCAGTCTCCACCTCGCCGACGCGCAGAAGCAGCTCGCCGAACAGGCGAAGATTGTCCAGCAGCTGGGACTCGACGCCGTTGCCCGGTTGCACGAAAGCAGCGACAAGCTCGCGAGCAATGCGTCGGTCATCGCGAATGCGAATGACCAGCTGGCGCGATCGGGCGATGTCGCGATGCAGCGCATGGACGGACTCCTTGCCGGACTGCCGCGAATCGATGATGTCGCGCAGCGTCTCGCCGTCAATTTTCGCGAGGCGGGCCTCGTCGCGCACCAGCAAGGTGCAAGCCTTGAGGCGAAGCTTGCCGCACTCGCGGAAGAGGCAGCGAAGGCCGCGCAGACCGGCGAAGCTTCGGCCGCGAGCATCTCCGATGCGATCGCGGGGCTTCAGGAGCGCACGAAGGAGGCCGAGGCGAGCCTGCTCGCCGCCTCGGCGCAGGTGACCGGCGCGCACGGAACAGCGCTCGCCCAGATCACCAATTCTGCAGCATCTGCACGCGAGGAAATGAACGAAACCGTCGCAGCGATGGGCGAGAAGATCGAATCGACGTGGCGCCAATTTCGCGAGGGCGTGGCCGCCGCGGCCGACGAGATGGACACGCGGCTTGCCGCGGCGCGCAGCGCTGGCACCGAGATCGGCGATCAGATCGCGGGCCACGGCGCAGCGAGCGAAGCGCTTGCCGAGCGTATCAGCGCGCATGTCGCCGAGGTGAGCCAGCAGCTCGAAACTCTCGACGTCAGCGTTTCGGCAAGCACCGGCGTCATCGGCCGGGCGATCGACGATACGAAGGGCCAGCTCGCCGCCTTCATGACCGAGGTGCACAAGGGCAATGGTTCGGCGCGCGAGCTCATCACCCACGCCGAATCGCTCCTTCTCGCGCTCGATGCCGTCACGCGCGAGCTCGACGAGACACTGCCGCGCGCGCTCGACCGAATGGGCGCGCACGGCCAGACCACGCAGACCGCACTGGCGCAGATCAAGCCGATTCTCGAAGCTTCGGAGCTTGTTGCGCAATCGACGCTCTCGCACGTCAATGCTGTCCAATCGACGCTCAAGGCCAATGAAGAAAAGATGGCCGGTCATGCCGAAAGCCAGCAGGCGCTCGCCGAGCGGCTCAATGCCTCGCTCGCTGAAGCCGATGAGGCGCTCGCGAAGCTGCGCGCGGGCGCCGATGAATTTGCCGAGCAGGGCGGCGCGCGCATGATAGCGACCCTGGGCGAGGTGCGCACAACCGCCGACAGCGCCGCCGAAGAGGCGCGTCAGACGCTCGAAAAGCTGGTGGCCGGCGCGCGCGATGCGATGCAGGCGACCGCGACCGGGGCGCTCGACGCGGCGTTCAAGACCGAGGTCATGGCCCAGCTCAGCGCCATCGAGGAAGCCTCGCAGCGCGCAGTCGAGGCAGCAAATGGCGCCGCCGACCGGTTGATGCGCCAGCTCATCACGATCATGGACACCAGCGCGAGCGTCGAGCAGCGCGCCCGCGAGGCCGATCAGGCGATCGCCGCCTCGGATCGCGAGTCGCTCGCCAAACAGGCCGGGCTGCTCACCGAGGCGTTGAAGTCGACCGCGATCGACCTCACCAAGATCTTGTCGAGCGAGGTCAGCGATGCGGCCTGGGAGGCCTATCTGAAAGGCGACCGCGGTGTCTTTGCCCGGCGCGCTGTCAAGCTGGTCGAAAACAGCGAGGCCAAGGAGATCCTGCGCCTTTATCAGGCCGACGACAGCTTCCATGCCGCGGTCAATCAGTTCATCCACGATTTCGAGGCGATGCTCCGCCTGCTTCTGGGCGCGCGCGACGGATCGGCGATCAGCGTCACGCTCCTCTCGTCGGATATCGGGAAGCTCTATGTCGCCCTCGCACAGGCGATCGACCGGCTGCGCGGCTAAGGCAAGGTCCATCGCGTCGCTGCGGCGCGAAACATCGCTTCCTCATCTCCGAGCTTTGATCGAGGATCCCCGCTTTTCGCGGGAAAGAAGAGCCGCGCCAGCGAACCTATCGCGGCCCAGCGGACCGGCGGCTCCGGTCCCTAGCCCTCGACCTCGCTGATATCCTCGAGCATCTCGGGGTCGAGCACCCGCACCCGGCCCTGATCGAGTGCGATGATTCCCGATTCTTCCCAGCTTCGCAGCTGGCGGTTGATATGTTCACGGCTCATGCCCGCGAAATTGCCGAGTTCGGTCTGGCTGAGCTCGACGCGCGCGACCGCGTCGGAGCTGTCCTTGCGCATCAGCCGCTTGAGGTAGCGCGCAAGGCGCGGGCCAGAAGCGTAGGCACGGTCGCTTTCGATCGTTTGATCAGCGGTGCGCAGCCGCCGCGCGAGCTGCTGCATCAGCGACCAGGCGAAATCGGGGTGACTGGTCACGAAGTCGCGCATCGCGTTGCGGCCGAGCTGAAGCGCTGAGCCGGCACTTGTCGCAATGACCGAAGCTGTCCGTTCGCCGCCGTCGAGGAGGGCAATTTCGCCGAGGACCGCGCCCGGTTCGGCATAGGCAAGGACGATCTCGCGCCCGTTTGCGGTGAGGAGCGAAACGCGCGCGCTTCCCTCCGTCAGGATCAGGAGGCTGTCGCCTTTGTCGCCCTGACTGAGCAGTTCCTTGCCCTTGGCGAACTGGACCTGCACCGCGCGGCCTGCGATATCGGCCCAGTCCTCACCAGTCAGGCCAGAGAAGATACTGTCGGGCCCCTGAAGTTCGGCGAGTTTCGCGTGATCCATTGTCCCTCTTCTCCCTCAATGGCGTCAGACCAGCCTGCTCTGCTTGACAGCCGCCTCGATAAAGCCCGCGAACAGCGGGTGCGGGTCGAACGGCTTCGACTTGAGCTCGGGATGGAATTGTACCCCGATAAACCACGGATGGTCAGGCCGCTCGACGATTTCGGGCAGCATGCCATCGGGGGAAAGGCCTGAAAAGACCAGACCACCCTTTTCAAGAGCATCGCGATAGGCGCCGTTCACCTCATAACGGTGGCGGTGGCGCTCGCTGATATCGCTCGCGCCATAAATGCTCGCAACATGGCTGTTCGGCGAAAGCTTGGCCGCATAGGCACCGAGCCGCATCGTCCCGCCAAGATCGGTATCGGCGCCCCGCTTCTGCAGCCCCTCGGCGCTCATCCACTCGGTGATCAGGCCGACGACAGGTTCATCGGTCGGGCCAAATTCGGTGCTTGATGCCTTTGCTATCCCGCTCGTGTTTCGCGCCGCTTCGATGCACGCCATCTGCATGCCGAGGCAGATACCAAGAAAGGGGACGCCGCGTTCGCGCGCAAAGCGGACGCTCGCAATCTTGCCTTCAGAGCCACGCTCGCCGAATCCTCCGGGCACAAGAATGCCGTGCAGCGGTTCGAGATTGGCCGCCAGATCCTCGTCACGCTCGAACATTTCGGCGTCGAGCCAGCGGATGTTCACCTTGACCCGGTGGGCAAGCCCGCCGTGTACCAGCGCCTCGTTGAGCGACTTGTAGGCGTCGGGCAAGGACACATATTTGCCCACCACCCCGATCGTCACCTCGCCCTCGGGGTGCTGCTTGCGGTCCATGATGTCGTACCAGGCCGTCAGATCGGGATCGGGGGCATCGTGGATGCCGAAGGCGCGCAGCACCTCCGAATCGAGCCCTTCGCCATGATATTGAACAGGCACCGAGTAGATGGAATCGGCGTCAAGCGCCGGGATCACCGCTTCCTTGCGCACATTGCAGAACTGCGCGATCTTCGCGCGCTCCCCGTCGGGCAGCGGCTTTTCGCAGCGGCAGAGCAGAATGTCGGGCTGGACGCCGAGCGAGGCGAGCTCGCGCACGCTGTGCTGGGTCGGCTTGGTCTTCAGCTCGCCGGCGGCCGCGATATAGGGCACCAGCGTGACGTGGACCGAGAGCGTATTTTCGCGTCCTTCCTCGTTGCGGAGCTGGCGGATCGCCTCGATGAAGGGGAGCGATTCGATGTCGCCGACCGTCCCGCCGATCTCGCACAGCACGAAATCGAGGTCGTCGGTCTCGGCGCGCGCAAAGGCCTTGATGGCGTCGGTGACGTGCGGGACCACCTGAACCGTCGCGCCGAGATAGTCGCCACGGCGCTCCTTGGTGATAATCTGCTGATAGATACGGCCCGAGGTCACATTGTCGCTCTGCCGCGCGGCGACGCCGGTGAAGCGCTCAT
>Ga0182743_1004643_pt1 | contig 10261 bp, 12 predicted proteins | sample eDN3rd30CKraftOP_FD_128522 | JGI IMG/M metagenome (GOLD analysis project Ga0182743, IMG submission 128522) | Enriched Organic Plus compost microbial communities from Emeryville, California, USA - eDNA 3rd pass 30_C Kraft OP (version 2) (version 2) ... | reverse complement strand
TCGCGAGCTCTTCGTCCACCCGAACACCGTGCGGTACCGGCTCAAGCGCATCTCGGAGACGATCGGCTGGGACGCGACCGGCGCACGCGAGGCCCTCATCCTCCAGTCGGCGCTCATCGTCGGCTCGATCGCCGAGCCCGACGGCAAGCGCCGCCGCACCTTGTAAGCGCCGCGCCGTCGACCGGTGCGAACGAAAGGAGCAACTGCATGCCCGAGCTCGAAGCGAGCCTCGTCCCCGTCTTCGAGGAGGTCGTGCAGCGCAATCCCGGCGAACAGGAGTTCCACCAGGCGGTCCGGGAGGTGCTCGAGAGCCTCGGACCGGTGGTCGCGAAGCACCCGCACTACGGCGACGCCGAAGTCATCCGCCGGCTGTGCGAGCCGGAGCGACAGATCATCTTCCGCGTGCCGTGGACCGACGACGCGGGTCGCGTGCAGCTCAATCGCGGATTCCGCGTCGAGTTCAGCTCGGCGCTCGGCCCCTTCAAGGGCGGCCTGCGCTTCCACCCGAGCGTGTACCTCGGCATCGTGAAATTCCTCGGCTTCGAGCAGATCTTCAAGAACTCCCTCACGGGCCTGCCGATCGGCGGCGCGAAAGGCGGCTCGGACTTCGATCCGAAGGGCCGCAGCGACGCCGAAATCATGCGGTTCTGCCAGTCCTTCATGACGGAGCTCTACCGGCACATCGGGGAGCACACCGACATCCCCGCCGGCGACATCGGCGTCGGACAGCGAGAGCTCGGCTACCTCTTCGGGCAGTACAAGCGCATCACGAACCGCTACGAATCGGGTGCGCTCACCGGCAAGGGCCTCGCGTGGGGCGGCTCCCAGGTCCGCACCGAGGCGACCGGCTACGGCACGGTCTTCTTCGTCGACGAGATGCTCCGCGCCGCGGGTACGTCCTTCGAGGGCAAGCGCGTTGTCGTCTCCGGCTCGGGGAACGTCGCGATCTACGCGATCGAGAAGGTCCAGGACCTCGGCGGCCGCGTCGTCGCGTGCTCGGACTCGAGCGGCTTCGTCGTCGACGAGCGCGGCATCGACCTCGAGCTGCTCAAGGACGTCAAGAACGTCCGTCGCGGCCGCATCGCCGACTACGCCGAGCGACGCGCGGGAGCGCGCTTCGTCGCGGACGGGACGATCTGGTCGGTCCCGTGCGACATCGCGCTCCCGTGCGCGACGCAGAACGAGCTCGACGTGGCCGATGCGCGACGACTCGTCGAGCACGGATGCACGATCGTCGCGGAGGGCGCGAACATGCCCACGACCCCCGGGGCGATCCGGCTGCTTCGCGCCGCGGGCGTCCGATTCGCCCCTGGGAAGGCGGTGAACGCGGGCGGCGTCGCGACGAGCGCCCTCGAGATGCAACAGAACGCCTCGCGGGACTCGTGGACCTTCGAGTACACGGAAGCGCGACTCGGCGAGATCATGCGCGGGATTCACGATCGCTGCCTCGAGACCGCCGACGAGTACGGCAGCCCCGGCGACTACGTCCTCGGCGCGAACATCGCGGGCTTCAAGCACGTCGCGGACGCGACGCTCGCACTTGGTCTCATCTAGCTGCTGAGGCGTGACCGGCGTTGTCGGAGGCGCACAATCGCGACGACGGGCTTTGCGGGGATCCTCCACCCGGTGCTCGAGAGAGTCCGGCAGGATGGAACGGTGATCGTCGTCGTCGCGCCCGGTCAGGGCTCGCAGACCCCCGGCTTCCTCGCCCCGTGGCTCGAGCTTCCCGGCGCCGCCGAGCGCGTCGACGCGTACTCCGACGCGGCGGGCGTCGACCTTCGGGCGGCGGGGACGGCGTGGGACGCCGACGCGATCCGCGACACGAGTGTCGCGCAGCCGCTCATCGTCGCGGCGAGCACGATCGCGTGCCACGCCTTGCGGTCGCTCGCGGCCGACGCGCCGGCGCCGGGCGTCGCGGGGCACTCGGTCGGGGAGATCTCCGCGCTCATCGCGACCGGCGTCGTGAGCGACCTCGAGGGCATGCGCCTCGCGGGCGTGCGCGGCCGTGCGATGGCGGAGGCGGCGGCGCGCGCGGCGACGGGCATGAGCGCCGTCCTCGGCGGGGACGAGGCCGAGGTCCTCGACCGGCTCGCCGCGCTCGAGCTGACGCCCGCGAATTTCAACGGCGGCGGGCAGATCGTCGCCGCCGGCCCGCTCGACGCGCTCGCGGCGCTCGCCGCGGAGCCCCCCGCCGGCGCTCGCGTCATCCGGCTCGAGGTCGCGGGCGCATTCCACACGCGCTTCATGGCTCCCGCGGTCGAGACGCTTCGCGCGCACGCCGCGTCACTCGCGCCGTCCGACCCCATCGGACCCCTCTGGACGAATCGCGACGGATCGCTCGTCACCTCGGGTCGCGAGGCGCTCGAGCTCCTCGTCGGCCAGGTCTCCTCGCCCGTCCGGTGGGACCTCGTCATGGTCTCGCTCGCCGCCGCGGGCGTCACCGGCATCATCGAGCTCGCGCCCGCGGGCGCCCTCGTGGGGCTCGCGCGCCGCGGGCTCAAGGGCGTCCCGGCTGTCGCGCTCAAGTCCCCCGAGGACCTCGACGCCGCACGCACGATGCTCGAGGGAGCGACCGCGTGAACGGCGCGCTGCGCCAGTCGCGCGGCCCCGAGTTCACGCGCATCCTCTCGTACGGGGCGGCGCGCGGCGACCTCGATGTGCCGAACGACGAGCTCGTCGGGCCGATCGACTCGAGCGACGAGTGGATCCGCCAGCGCACCGGCATCGTGACGCGCAAGCGCGCCTCCGCGGGCATCCACGCGCTCGACCTCGCGGTGACCGCGTCGCTCGAGGCGATCGAGCGATCCGGCGTCGCCGCGTCCGAGATCGACCTCGTCATCGTCGCGACGATCTCGAACGTGCAGCAGACCCCCTCGCTGTCCGCGGTCCTCGCCGACCGCGTCGGCGCGAGCCCCGCGGCAGCGTACGACGCGAACGCGGCATGCGCCGGGTTCAGCTACGCCGTCGCGCAGGCGGACGCGCTCATTCGCGCCGGCACCGCCCGCTACGCGCTCGTCGTCGGCGCCGAGAAGCTCTCCGACGTCGTCGACGAGACCGACCGGACGATCTCGTTCCTCCTCGGGGACGGCGCCGGCGCCGTCGTCATCGGCCCGAGCGACGAACCGGGAATCGGCCCCGTCGTGTGGGGCTCGGACGGCTCGAAGGCCGCCGCGGTCGGGATGAACGCGACGCTCGTCGAGTACCGCGACGGCACCGCCGCCTGGCCCACGCTCCGGCAGGAGGGGCCGACGGTGTTCCGTTGGGCGGTGTGGGAGATGGCGAAGGCCGCGAAGGCGGCGCTCGAAGCGGCCGGCGTGACCGCGGACCAGCTCGCGGCGTTCGTCCCGCACCAGGCGAACATCCGGATCATCGACGAGCTCGCGAAGCAGCTCGGCCTGCCCGAGCACGTCGTCATCGCTCGCGACATCGTCACGACGGGCAACACCTCCGCCGCCTCGATCCCGCTCGCGACGCACCGGCTCCTCGAGGAGCATCCCGAGCTGTCCGGCGGTCTCGCCCTCCAGATCGGCTTCGGCGCGGGCCTCGTCTACAGCGGCCAGGTCGTCCGGCTGCCGTGAGGCCTTCCCTAGACTCGACACCAACCACCCACGAAGGAGAACACGACATGGCCCTGTCCCAGGAAGAGGTCCTCGCCGGACTCGCCGAGCTCATCAACGACGAGACCGGAATCGCGACGGACGTCGTCGAGATGGACAAGTCCTTCGTCGACGACCTCGACATCGACTCGATCTCGATGATGACGATCGTCGTCAACGCCGAGGAGAAGTTCGACGTCAAGATCCCGGACGCCGAGGTCAAGAACCTCAAGACGGTCCGCGACGCCGTCGAGTACATCGTCAACGCGCAGGCGTGACCAAGCGCATCGTCGTCACCGGGATCGGCGCGACCACCCCGCTCGGGGGCACCGCGCCGGACACCTGGAGCGCGCTCCTGGCTGGCGAGTCGGGCGCGAGCACGCTCGAGCACGAATGGGTCGCGCAGTACGACCTCCCGGTGACGTTCGCCGCGCAGGCGAAAGTGCGGCCGGAGGAGGTGCTCGACCGCGTCGAGGTCAAGCGCAACGACCCCTCCAGTCAGTTCGCGCTCATCGCGGCGCGTGAGGCCTGGGCCGACGCGGGCGCTCCCGAGGTCGAGCCCGAGCGGCTCGGCGTCGACTTCGCGACCGGCATCGGCGGCGTCTGGACGCTGCTCGACGCGTGGGACACACTCCGGGAGAAGGGGCCGCGGCGCGTCCTCCCGACGACCGTCCCGATGCTCATGCCGAACGCGGCGGCCGGCACCGCGCTCTCGATGGAACTCGGTGCGCGCGCATTCGCCCGGACGGTCGTGTCGGCGTGCGCCTCGAGCACCGAGTCGATCGTGAGCGCGTACGAGCACTTGCGACTCGGTCTCGCCGACGTCATCGTCGCGGGCGGGACCGAGGCGGCGATCCACCCGATCACGCTCGCCGCGTTCTCATCGATGCAGGCGCTCTCGCGGCGCAACGACGACCCCGCCCGGGCCTCGCGGCCGTACGACGTCGACCGCGACGGCTTCGTCATGGGCGAGGGCGCGGCGGTCATCGTGCTCGAGACGCTCGAGCACGCGCAAGCACGCGGGGCGAGGATCTACGCCGAGCTCGCGGGCGGCGGCGTGACCTCCGACGCGTACCACATCACCGCGCCCGACCCGGAGGGGTGGGGCGCCGCTCGAGCGACCCGCATCGCCCTCGAAGCGGCCGGCGCGAGCCCCGACGACGTCACCCACGTCAACGCGCACGCGACGTCGACGCCCGTCGGCGACATCGCGGAGTACAAGGCGATGCACGCCGTGTTCGGGGACCGCATCCACTCGATCCCCGTCTCCGCGACGAAGGCGTCGACGGGCCACCTCCTCGGCGGCACCGGCGCGATCGAGGCGATCTTCACGATCCTCGCCGTCCAGTCGCGGACGGCGCCGCCGACGATCAACCTCGAGGACCAGGACCCGGACATCCCGCTCGAGGTCGTCACCGAGCCTCGACACCTCGGCGACGGGCCGCAGCTCGCGATCTCGAACTCGTTCGGCTTCGGCGGTCACAACGCGGTCGTCGCGTTCCGCAGCTTCGACTGAAGCGGCTCCGCGGGCCGTGACGCGCGGGCGGCGCCTCGAACCCGAGGCTAGCCGGCGCGGTGCAGCCAGACGACGGGCGCGTCCTCGTGCGCCGTCCGGAAGGCCTCGAGCTCGTCGTCCCAGGCCTGGCCGAGCGCGAGCCGGAGCTCGCGGTGCAGCTCGAACGCGTTCGCGCCCGCGTGCTCCATTGCGGCGCGAATGCGGTCCTCGGGGACGACGACGTTCCCCGCCGCGTCGATCTGCGCGTGGAAGATCCCGAGGTCGGGCGTGTGCATCCAGCGACCGCCGTCGTGCCCGGGCGAGGGGTCCTCGGTGACCTCGTAGCGCAGGTGCTCCCAGCCTCGGAGCGCCGAGGCGAGGAGCGCGCCGGTCCCGGGTGCGCCCTGCCACGCGTAGACGGCGCGCTGCGTGCCCGACAGGATCGGCTGGGGCCGCCAGCCGAAGCTCACGGCGTGGTCGAGCGCGCGACCCGCCGCCCACTCGATGTGCGGGCACAACGCGCGAGGAGCGGAGTGCACGAAGAGCACCCCGCGGGTGTGGTGAATCGTCACTGCTGCTCCGTTCCGTCCGGGTACGACTTCCCCTTCGACCCAGCGGACGTGCCGTGACGCGTGTTCGATTGCACGTCCAGTATGACCGCGGGCGCGCGGAATACCAAGCGTGTCATTCCGCGTGGCGCGCCTTGCGTCCGCGCTTGGGAGGCGGTGCGAGCGGGAAGGGCGAGACGTGCGCGAGGATGCGGCTCGCCTCGTCGAGCCAGTCGAGCTCGGCCTCGAGCGCCGTGCGCCGGCGCGCGAGCACGACGCGGTCGAGGGCGTCGTCGGGCTCCGCGCCGGCGAGCGCCTCCAGGGCCGCGCGCGCGGCCTCGCGCTGCGCGGCCATCACGCCGGCGAGGTCGGCGCCCGGCAGGGTCGCGGCGAGCGTGAGCTTGAGCGCGAGCTCGTCGCGAGCGCCCGAGGCCTCGGCCGCGACGGGCGACGCGAGCCACCGTTCGGCCTCGCGCCGGCCCTCGCGCGTGAGCTCGTAGCGCACGCGACCGCTGTCGTCCTTCGCGAGCGCCCGGACTGCCCCGTCGCGTTCGAGGCGGTCGAGCGTCGTGTACACCTGGGCGTCGCGCAGCGGCTCCGCACCGCCCGTGCGGCGCTCGAACTCCCCCGCGAGCTGGAGTCCGTAGCAGGGGCCGAGGGTCAGGATCGACAGCAGCGCGCTCCTGACCGACACGAGTTCAGGCTAGACCGGCGGCGGGCGCGATCACGGCTTCGCCGCGGCGTAATCGCGCGCGACGCCGATGGAGATCGGGAAGGTGCCGGGCGGCGAGCCGAAGAGCAGCCGGCCGGCGTCGTCGGCGGCGTCGACGAGGATCGCGGCGACGCGCTCCGCGTGCGCCTCGGGCGTGTGGACGAGCACTTCGTCGTGCAGGAAGAACGCGAGGTGCGGGACCGCGCTCGGCCAACGACCCGGGAATGCCGCGGTGAGGCGGCCGCGGATCCCGCCGAGCCAGCACAGCGCCCATTCGGCGGCGGTGCCCTGCACGACGAAGTTGCGGGTGAAGCGCCCCCGCGCTCGCGCCTGCTGCGGCGACCCGGCGGCGCCGGCGGGGGGCGAGGCCCGCCCGAGCCACGTTCGCACGCGCCGCCCGCGCTCGCCGTCGCGCGCCGCCGCCTCGACGAGACCGATCGCGCGCGGGTACGCCTTCGCGAGTCTCGGCATGAGCCGGCCGCTGTCGCCCGTCGTCGCGCCGTACAGCGCGCCGAGCATCGCGACCTTCGCCTGCCGACGGTCGGCGGCGATGCCGGCGGCGACGAGTCCCGCGTACAGGTCGCCGTCGGCGCCGGCGGCGAGCATCGCGGCGTCGCCCGCCATCGCCGCGAGGATGCGCGGCTCGAGCTGGGCGGCGTCGGCGACGACGAGCACCCAGCCGGGGTCGGCGCGCACGGCGGAGCGCACCTGGTGGGGCAGCTGCAGCGCGCCGCCGCCGACGGAGGCCCACCGGCCGGTCACGACGCCGGCGGGGACGAACTCGGGATGGAAGCGCCCGTCGCGCACCCACGCCTCGAGCCACGCCCAGCCGTGCGCCGCGGCGAGCCGTGCGAGCGCGCGGTATTCGAGGAGCGGCGGGATCACGGGGTGGTCGATCGACTTGAGCGCACACGCGCGCGTCGAGTCGACGCGGAGGCCCGCGGCCCTGAGCGCCCGCAGCAGGTCCTGCGGCGAGTCCGGGTTGACGCTCGCGCCGTCGAGCGCGGCCTCGATCTCCCGGTGGAGGCGCTCGAGTGCCGCCGGTCGGCCCGTTGCTGGTCGCGGGCCGAGGAGCTCCGTGAGGAGCCGGTCGTGCTCCTCCGCCGACCATGGGAGGCCCGCGTGCCGGAGCTCGACGGCGATGAGCGCCCCGGCCGACTCCGCCGCGACGAGCAGTTCGAGCCGTCGCCGCTCCGGCGCTCGGTCGATCCGCTCGAGTTGCGCGCGATGCTCCGCGACCGGGTCCGCCCCGTCCCACTCGCGGTCGAGGATCGCGGCGACGAGGCGCAGGTCGTGGGAGCGCTCGATGCGCACGCCGGACGCGAGGAGGACCGGGTACCAGTCGGCGGCGGTCGACCACACCCAGCGGGGCCGCTCGCGCTCGCGCTGCGCGACGAATGCCGCGAGCTCGCCCGGCTCGACCGTCTCGACCGCTCGCGGGCGGCCGGCGTCGTCGAGGATCGTCGCCGTCACGGGTGCGTCCTCCTCGATCGCGAGGGCGTCGTCCGGGCGGCGCAGGACGCCGTCGAGGACGATGTGCATGCGCCGATCCTCGCGCGTGCCGACGACAGCGGCCTCGGCCGTCACCCCTCGCACTTCGCGAGGTCGGTCTCCGCGAGCGGCTGCCCGCCCTCGATGATGTACGTCACCCACAGCACGACGTCCTCGTCACCCTCGTTGACGCCCTCGTGAATGTAGCCGGCGCCCTCGACGACCGAGTCGCCGGGTCCGTACACCGCGACCCCGCCCGGGTGGACGGGCGCGTAATGCGTGAGCTCGCCCTGCTGGACGACCGCGACGAGCTGACCGTGGTGGCAGTGCTCGCCGGTGCCGGCTCCGGGTCGGATCGTGATCTCCCGGAAGACGACCTGGACGCCGTCGCTCCCGGCGACCGAGACGTCGACGGGTGCGTCCTGCTCGCCGCTCGCGAGCTCGACCGCGCTCACCGGGGCGGCCGCGCACCCAGCGAGCGCGAACGCGGCGGCGAGCGCGAGCAACGCTCCGCCTCGCCGCGCGACCGTCGCCTCACGCATCGAGGAGCTCGGGTCGCCGTTTGCGCGGCGTGAGGCGCACCGCCGGGAGCGGCGGCGCGGGAATGCGCTCCCCGCCGTGCGCCGGAATGTCCGGCCCGAATCGGCGCGAGCGCCCCTCCCATTCCTCGCGCGCCTCGGCGATCTCCTCGTGCGAGCGGCCCACGAAGTTCCACCACATGACGAGGCCCTCGACGAGCGGCTCGCCGCCGATGAGCAGGAGCGTCGCGCCCTCCCGCCCGGCGGTGACCTCGAGCGACTCCCGCTCCGTGCCGAGATAGAGGAGCGGTCCGCGGGCGAGCGCGACGCCATCGGCCTCGACCTCCCCGAGCGGTGCGAGGAGCGCGTACTCGAAGTCGGCGCGCAGTGGAAGGGCGGCCGTCGCGAGCGGCTCGATCCGCAGCTCGACGCCGACGATCGGCGAGTACGCGGCGGCGGGCGACCGCGCGCCCGCGAACGCGCCGATGAGCACCGTGCCGCGCCACCCCTCCCCCGCGACGACGGGAAGCTCGGAGTGCTGCTCGAAGTGCGGCGCCTGCCAGCGCGCGGCATCCGGAAGCGCGATCCACAGCTGCAGGAGATGCGTGCGCAGGTCCTCGTCCCCGGGCGTGAACTCGGAATGCGCGATGCCGCGACCGCTCGTCATGATGTTGAGCTGCCCCGGTCGGATGAGCGCCTCGCTCCCGACCGTGTCGCGGTGGAGCATCGCGCCCTCGAGGAGCCACGACACCGTCTGCAGTCCGATGTGCGGGTGCGGAAGGAGCCGCGAGAGGTGCGGCTCCGGGCCGCCCTGGTCGAGGAAGCACCACGCGCCGACGGTCGGGAGGGAGCGGTCCGGAATCGTCCGCGTCACGACGAGTCCGCGCGGCCCGCCGAGCGGTACGGTCCGGGGCTGGATGAGGCGGGCGACGCGCCCGGGGGCGCGGGCGACGCGCGAGCCGGTCTCGTGCGGTTCGACCTCGGTGTTGCTCACGCTGCGCCTCCGGGCTCGACGATACCGGCTAGGCTCGCCGTCAACCATGGACCGGCAGCCGACCCGAATCCTCGGCACCCTGGCGCCGAAGGACCTCGAGGACGTCGGGGCGCTCATCGGCACCGGCGTCCGTCTGCGCGACGAGGGCGCCGACCTCGTCGACGTCGACGCCCTCCGCCCGGCGTGCTTCGGGACCGCGGACGACGACACGATCGCGCTCCTCGTCCGCGGGCTCGTCGAGCTCGACATCCCGGTGAGCGTGACGACGACGAGCGCGAGGCGCGCCGCGATCGCGCTCGACCACGGCGCGCGATGCGTCGTGGACCCGTCCGGCGGCACCGCGGACGAGGACATGCGGGCCGTCGTCGCGCGTTCGACGGCGACGTGCGTGCTGGGCCCGTGGCGCTCCCCCGGCGCCCGACCGATCCCGGAGGATCCCGCCGACGCGTACACGTCCGGGATCATCCGCAACGTCGCCGCGCTCCTCGACGCGGGCGTCGCGCCCGAGCGCATCGCTGTCGACTCGGGCGCCGGCCTCTCGGCGACCGACCCCGCGCCGTGGCGGATGCTCAATCACCTCGAGCGCCTCGCGGGTCTCGGCTATCCCGTCCTCGTCGAGGGGGGCGACACGATCCTCGCCTCGATGCTCGTCGACGAGGCGAGCGAAGCGCGTCTCGACGATGCGGCGGTCGCCCTCGCGGCGCTCGCGGGCGGACTCCCCGCTTGGGCGGTGCGCGTCGATCGCGTCGCGCGGGCGAGCGCCGCACTTCGACGGCTCGCCGTGCCCCCGGGCGCGCAAGGCCGCGCATAGACTGTCCCCCAACAGCTGGGAGGGGACATGGGGGACGTGCTCTCGTTCCGTGTCGCGCGGAAGGGCGGTTACGAGACCGCGGACGTCGATCGCGCG
>Ga0182743_1004639_pt1 | contig 10264 bp, 9 predicted proteins | sample eDN3rd30CKraftOP_FD_128522 | JGI IMG/M metagenome (GOLD analysis project Ga0182743, IMG submission 128522) | Enriched Organic Plus compost microbial communities from Emeryville, California, USA - eDNA 3rd pass 30_C Kraft OP (version 2) (version 2) ... | reverse complement strand
TGAGCTTCGGCCCACCGCTGATGCTGGCCGCTCTGCCCGCCGCCGCGCTGCTGGGGATCGACGGCGCGGCGCTGCGCACGGTGGAACTGGGCCTGCTGGTGGGGACGCCGGGCCTTGCCGCCATCGGCGTGCTGATCGCCGCGCTGACCGCTTCGCTGCGTTCGGGCGCGGCGCTGGCGGGGTTGCTGCTGATCCCGCTTTCGGTCCCGATCCTGATTTTCGGCGCGGGCAGCCTGGCCACCGGCGGCGAAAGTGGCCTGGCGCTGACCGCCGCCATCAGCCTGCTGCTGCTGGCGATCACGCCCTTTGCCGCAGGGGCCGCCATCCGCGCCGCGCGGGAATAGCACCGGCCCGGCGCGCAGACGCCCGGATCAATAGGGCGGCTTGTGCAATCCCTTGGGGCTGAGCGTGAAAATCTCGCAGCCTGTTTCGGTAATGCCGATCGAATGTTCGAACTGGGCCGAAAGGGACTTGTCGCGCGTCACCGCAGTCCAGCCATCATTGAGCAGTTTCACGCCCGGTTTGCCGAGGTTGATCATCGGTTCGATCGTGAAGAACATGCCCGGTTTCAGTTCCGGCCCGGTGCCCGCGCGCGCGGCGTGGATCACTTCGGGGCTATCGTGGAACAACCGGCCGAGGCCGTGGCCGCAAAATTCGCGTACCACGCCATAGCGGTGCTGTTCGGCATGGGCCTGTATAGCCGCGCCGATATCGCCGAGCCGCGCGCCGGGCTTCGCCTTGTCGATCCCGATCATCAGGCATTCGTGCGTCACATCGACCAGCCGCCGCGCTTTCAGCGACACATCGCCGACCAGATACATCCGGCTGGAATCGCCGTGCCAGCCATCGAGCAGCGGCGTGACATCGATATTGACGATATCCCCGTCCTTCAGCGCCTTGTCCGAAGGAATGCCGTGGCACACGACGTGATTGATCGACACGCAACTGCTGTGTTCGTACCCGCGATAGCCGAGCGTGGCGGGCACGCCGCCCGCATCCAGCGTCATCTGCCGAACGATATCGTCGATCTGTCCGGTGGTGACGCCGGGCCACACCACGGTGGTCAGTTCGTCGAGGATTTCGGCGGCCAGGCGCCCGGCCCTGCGCATCCCCTCGAACCCATCGGGGCCATGCAATTTGATCGTGCCGTCGCGCAGCACGGTGTCGGCGGCGGTAATGGTCTGGTATTCGGTCATACCCGCCTATGTAGCGCCTGCGCGCCGAAATTGCGAGCGTTCAGCGCCCCGCCGCGAAGGCCGCGCGAAATTCCGGCTTCACCGCGGCGATGACGGCGGGCGTCACCGGCAGCGTGACGTCATAGCTGCCTTCGGCATAAGGGCCCGCCGCGTAAGGCCCGATCAGGAAACCGATCCGGTCGAACGCCGTCTTGCCCGCCGAGCCGAGAATCGGGGTGGTGTCCTTGATCCCGATACAGGCCGACATCCAGTCATCCTGATTGCGAACGACCTTCTCCCCCCGCCGTTTCGCGCGTTCGCGGTCCAGCCCGGCGCAGAGCGGTTGCTGCACCGCCTTTTCCAGCGCCGCTTCCGAGGTGAACAGCGAAAGGACCGAGCGTTCCTTGCCCGCCTTCTTGTCCCACAACAGGCTGTCATAGCCGGTGTTGCCGTGCGCGCCGCCGGTGTACGAATAGATCGTGGCCGAAAGGCTGAGCCAGTCGGGCAGGTCCGTCACCACCGCCCATTCGGTGGAAAGATCGTAAGGCCGATAGGGATAGGCGTTTTTCTCCGCATCGGCGCGGCCTTCGCCGGTTTCCTTCACCAATCCGTCCTTGGCCGATTTGAGCTGGCCATCCAGCAGCGCTTTCAGCCCCGGCTGCGCGGCGGCCTGCGCCGGATAGGCATAGAGGAAAGTGTAATTCTCCGTTTCCTCTTTCACTTCGACCGCCTTGGCGGCCTCTTGCCCGGCGGGGGCAGCGGCGGGCTTGGCCGCGAGCGCCGATTCCGCCACGGCAACCTTGTCCTTTTCCCCGGGAGTATCCGCGCCCTGCTCCGGCGTGCAGGCGCCGAGTCCCAGGACGAACAGACCGGCCAGCATCACCCGGCGGCGGTAAGAATTCTTCTCGCGCATAACGGCTCCCTGAGGCATGAAGCGCCAATATGACGGACAAATACACGCTGATCCAGCCTGATCGTGGGCAAAAGTCCACGCTTATCCATCTCGTCTCCAAGGATAATTTCCCCGACTGGGCCAAAGGCCTGTCGCCCGCGCAGCGCGCAGCGCTCGAAGGGCAGAAATTTCGCGGCAATGGCTATGAAGTCGCGATCGTGCCCGAAGGGGACGGCTGGTTCGCGGTCGGCGGCGTTGCGGACCCGGACGCCCTGTCGAGCTGGTGTCTCGCCCGGCTGGCCGAAGCGCTGCCCGCAGGCACCTATGCGCTGGCCGGCGGCGATCCCGGCAAGGCTCTGCTCGGCTGGCAAACCGCGCAATACCGCTTCACCCGCTATCGTGAGGAGACGGCCCCTGTCGGCCCGCGTATCCTGCTGACCAGGGATGCGAAAGCGATCGAGGGATCGCTGGCCGAAGCCGCCGCCGTGGCGCTGGTGCGCGATCTGGTGAACACGCCCGCCGAAGATTGCGGGCCCGCCGAGCTGGAGGCGGAGGCGGAAAAGCTGGCCAGGGCACACAAGGCCGATCTGCATGTCGTGCGCGGCGATGCGCTGGAACGCGCATATCCGATGGTTCACGCCGTTGGCCGGGCGGCGGGCCGCCGCCATGCCCCGCGCCTGATCGAACTGACCTGGGGCAATCCCCAAGCCCCGCGGCTGGCGATTGTCGGAAAGGGCGTGTGCTTCGATTCGGGCGGGCTCGATATCAAGCCATCGTCCGCCATGCTGCTGATGAAGAAGGATATGGGCGGGGCCGCCCATGCGCTGGCGCTGGCCGGGCTGGTGATGGGCGCGGGGCTCGATGTGCGCCTGCATCTGCTGATCCCGGCGGTGGAAAATGCGGTCTCCGGCAACGCGTTCCGCCCCGGCGACGTTCTCCGTTCGCGCCAGGGGCTGACGGTCGAGATCGGCAACACCGATGCCGAAGGGCGGCTGATTCTCGCCGATGCGCTGACCCGCGCCAGCGAGGAAAAGCCCGATCTGGTGATCGATTTCGCCACGCTGACCGGCGCGGCGCGCGTGGCGCTGGGGCCCGATCTGCCTGCGCTGTTCGCCCGCCGCGACGCAACCGCCGACGCTCTGATCGCTGCGGGCCGCGCGCAGGATGATGAAATCTGGCGCCTGCCGCTTTACGAAGCCTATGCCGAATGGCTCAAATCCGACATTGCCGACACCAACAACACCAATTTCAACGGCTTTGCCGGGGCCACCGTGGCGGGCCTGTTTCTCGACAAGTTCGTGGGCAGCGAAATCGACTGGGCCCATTTCGACACCTGGGCCTGGCGCCAGACCGCAAGGCCCGGCCGCCCCAAGGGGGGCGAGGCGCTGGGCCTGCGCGCGGCATGGCACATGCTGCGCCAACGTTACGGCCAACACCACGGATAGCTTGCTAGCGGCGCTTCGCCCGTATAAGCGCCCGGTTTCCCTCCCTTCCGTGGTGGACGACAAATTTGACCGACGTGACCATTCCCAGCGGGCAACTGATCCTTTCCGGCCCGAGCGAGAAGCCTGACGCCGCATATTGGCCGGTGCGCGGGGATCTGGCGCATATCCGCCTCGCCGGGCGATGCTTCGTGCCCCACTACGCCGTGCCGATGCCGCGCACGGTGCGCGATGGCGCCTCGCTCTACAGCGCGGCGCGCCGCAACGCCGATATTCTGGTCTCCGTCGTCGGCGACAGCGTGTTCAACGTGCTCGATGTCACCGGCGATTGGGCATGGGGCCAACTGGGCGACGATGGCCTTGTCGGCTATGTCGCGCTCGACCAATTGGGTGAGGCATGAGCATCACGATCTTTATCGACGGCGCGGCCGGCACCACCGGTCTGGAAATCGCCGAACGGCTGACCGGGCGGGACGAAATCGACCTGCTGATTCTGGACGACGACCGGCGCAAGGATGCCACCGCCCGGCGCGATGCCTTCCACGCGGCCGATTTCGCCGTGCTGTGCCTGCCCGACGATGCCGCGCGCGAAGCGGTGGCGCTGGCCGAAGGGTCGAACGTGCGCATCATCGATGCGTCTACCGCGCACCGCGTCGCCCCCGGCTGGGTCTATGGCTTCCCCGAAGTGTCCGGCCTCGACGTGGTGGCGCGGGCGCAGCGGGTCAGCAATCCGGGCTGCTATTCCACCGGGTTCATCGCTCTGGTCGCGCCGCTGGTGCGCGCCGGGCTGCTCCCGGCGGACTGGCCTTACACCTGCAACGCCGTGTCCGGCTATTCGGGCGGCGGCAAGGCGCTGATCGAACGGTTCGAAAACGACCGCGATATCGCCTGGCGCGGCTATGCCCTGAATCTGGGCCACAAGCACGTGCCGGAAATGCAGGTACGCTGCGGTCTGTCGATCCCGCCGCTGTTCACGCCCGCCGTCATCCCCGCGCATCGCGGCATGGTGGTGGAGGTGCCGTTGCAGCTCGGCGTCATGCAGGGCGCGGGCACGGTGGACGCGATGCGCCAGTGCCTGGCCGATTTCTATGCCGCCAGCCCGGTGGTCCATATGGGCGCGCAGCCCGATGGCGAGCTGCTGCTGCGCCAGTCGTGTCCGCCGAACGACCGCCTGGAACTCCACGTCTTCGGTTCGCCCGACGGCAGCCAGGCGCGGCTGGTCGCGGTGCTCGACAATCTCGGCAAAGGCGCCAGCGGCGCGGCGGTGCAATCGCTGAACCTGATGGCGGGCCTGCCCGAAACCGCCGGGCTGTGCCTCTGATCTATTGATGGCGGGCGGCTTCCACCGCAGGCCCGCCCACCTCTGCCCAAAAATCAGGCAGCCTGCTGCCTAATTCTTGCACACGCACATTCCATGCTGCGGGCATGCCGATATGTACCTGCCGCACAGCACACAACAAATGCGCGATTCCGGCCTTTCCCGGCGGCGCGCAATGCCGTAATTCACGCCTCAGCCAATTGGCATGATTCTTGATTAGGCATTACCGAGAGCATGTGAAATCCCGGTGCCGCCCCGGCGGCGCCGGCTCGTCGCGCGGGAGTTGTTAGACACGTGAAGAAGATCGAAGCCATCATCAAGCCGTTCAAGCTCGACGAGGTGAAGGAGGCGCTGCACGAAGCCGGGGTTTCCGGCATCACCGTAACCGAAGCCAAGGGCTTCGGCCGCCAGAAGGGGCACACCGAACTCTATCGCGGCGCCGAATACATCGTCGACTTCCTGCCCAAAGTGAAACTGGAAGTGGTGGTGAGCGACGAAACCGCGGAAAAGGTTGTCGAAGCCATCGCTTCTGCGGCGCAGACCGGACGGATCGGCGACGGCAAGATCTTCGTCAGCCCGATCGAAGCCGCCGTGCGCATCCGCACCGGCGAGCGTGACGACGACGCGATCTGATTTCCTGATTTCTCCAGACACGTTATCCGGGCCACCCCCGCCGAAGGGCGGCACCGCAATTCCATCGGCACAGTAAGGGAAATACCGAAATGGCCAGTGCAAAGGACATCCTCAAAAGGATCAAGGACGAGGAAATCGAGTGGGTTGACCTGCGCTTCACCGACCCCAAGGGCAAGTGGCAGCACCTCACGATGGTTTCTTCCGTCCTCGGCGAGGATGAACTGGAAGAAGGTCTGATGTTCGACGGTTCGTCGATCGCCGGCTGGAAGACGATCAACGAATCCGACATGATCCTCCGCCCGGACCTCGAAGCGGTCTATATCGATCCGTTCAGCGCCACGCCGATGATGATCATCTTCTGCGACATCGTCGAACCGTCGACCGGCGAACTCTACTCGCGCGATCCGCGCTCGACCGCGAAGCGCGCCGAAGCCTTCGTCAAGGCCAGCGGCATCGGCGACACCGTCTATGTCGGCCCCGAAGCCGAATTCTTCATGTTCGACGACGTGAAGTTCTACGACGGTTACAACGGCAACGGCTTCAAGATCGACGATATCGAACTGCCGACCAACACCAACCGCGAATACGAAGAGGGCAACCTCGGCCACCGTCCGCGCGTCAAGGGCGGCTATTTCCCGGTTGCCCCGGTCGACAGCGCCGTGGACATCCGCGGCGAAATGGTCACCACCATGCTCGAAATGGGCCTGCCCTGCGACAAGCACCACCACGAAGTGGCCGCCGCGCAGCACGAACTGGGCATGACCTTCGGCACGCTCGTCACCACTGCCGACCGCATGCAGATCTACAAGTACGTCGTCCACATGGTGGCGCAGGCTTACGGCAAGACCGCAACCTTCATGCCCAAGCCGATCATGGGCGACAACGGTTCGGGCATGCACACCCACATCTCGATCTGGGAAAAGGGCAAGCCGCTGTTCGCAGGTAACGGCTATGCTGGCCTTTCCGACACCTGCCTCTATTTCATCGGCGGCGTCATCAAGCACGCCAAGGCACTGAACGCTTTCACCAACCCGACCACCAACAGCTACAAGCGTCTGGTGCCGGGCTACGAAGCCCCGGTTCTGCTGGCCTATTCGGCCCGCAACCGTTCGGCTTCCTGCCGTATTCCGTACGGCACGGGCGAAAAGGCGAAGCGCGTGGAATTCCGCTTCCCCGACGCGATGGCCAACCCCTACCTGTGCTATGCCGCGCTGCTGATGGCCGGTCTCGACGGGATCAAGAACAAGATCCACCCGGGCGAAGCCATGGACAAGAACCTGTACGATCTGCCGCCGGCCGAACTGGCCGAAGTGCCGACCGTCTGCGGTTCGCTGCGCGAAGCTCTGGAATCGCTCAACGCCGACTATGAATTCCTGCTGGAAGGCGGCGTGTTCACCAAGGACCAGATCGATTCCTACGTCGAAATCAAGTGGGACGAAGTGCTGCGTTTCGAAACGACCCCGAGCCCGGTCGAATACGACATGTACTACAGCCTCTGATCCGCTGGATTACGCCATCACCAAGGGGCGTCCGGGAAACCGGGCGCCCTTTTGCTTTGCGTGGTTATAAGGCTTGCAGGCAGGGATGTCCTTGGCTCTTACCCCTACCGGCCCTGCCCCAGCCCCCGCGCGGCCTGAGCCTGTCGAAGGCTGCTCACAACGGCAGCCCCACATTCTAGAAAGCGCTTGGCCACACCTTCGGCGCGTGGCCTTCGACAAGCTCAGGCTGAACGGGAATTGAGAGTTGGACGGCCTCTACCCACACAGCCGTCACCCTGCACAATCAGGTTCGGCATGAACGAAGGAGGATACCCCGCCCCTTCCCGATTGCGGGGGCTGCGCCGTTCCTCTACTGAACCGGGATGCAGGAGTTCGCCGCCATTGTCGAACAGGGTCAGGCAAAGGTGGTGCCGAGCAGCGAGGTGCTGGCCTACACCGGCCCCGGCTTCGCCTGGTTGCACGTCGAAAGCATGGAACCGCGCCTGCCCACCGATATGCGCGGCACAACCCTGTCCGAAATCGTCACCAGCGCGCTGACCGCGACCGAAACCCGTCCGCGGTGCGATGCCATCGATCACGGCGCCATTCTCAATCTTCGGGGCACCGCGCTCGAAATTCGGGACGATTCCGATTGGCTGGTATCGATCCGCCTGTGGGTCCAACGCGACCGGATCATTTCCTTCAGCCGCACGACCTTGGGCGCGATGCCCAAAGTGCGCACCGCCTTTCTTGACGGAAAACTGGCCGATCCGGGCGATCTCGTTTCCATGCTCGCGCGCGAAATCAGCCTCGAACTCGATCCGCATGTGGCGGGATTGAGCGATCAGCTGGACGATTGCGAAACCGAACTGGAAACCAGCAATCACTATGGCCTGCGTCGCGTGGTGGCGCAGATCCGCTCCACCGCCATTTCGCTCCGCCGCTTCGTCGCACCCGATCGCGACGCGCTCGATGCGCTCACCTCGCTCAATTTCCCCTGGCTTGCCGAGGAAGACGTGCTCCACATCCGCGAGGCGTCCGACCGTTTCGCCCGCATGACCGAAGAACTGGAGGCGGTGCGCGAACGCGCCGCACTGGTCCATGAACAGTTGACCGATCTGCGCACCGAACTGGTCGATCAACGCTCGCTCTATATCGCCATCGTCGCGTTCATTTTTCTGCCGTTGACGTTCATCACCGGGCTGCTGGGGATGAATGTCGAAGGCATTCCCTTTGCCCATCACCCCCATGCTTTCTGGGGTGTGGTGCTGTTCTGCATTGTCGTCGGGCTGGTGGTTTTCGGCTGGTTCGGAGTGCGCCACTGGCTACGGCGTTAAAACCCCCTTCCCGGCGCCTCTAGCAAAAAACCATTTTCCTACACACCCGTTCGTTCATTATCTGTTCCGCCTTCTGTCACGAATCAGCGAGGCGCGACCCATGAACCGCAGCGTGCTTTTCAACGCCATCCGCCGCCTGATCGGGCGCGGTTTCCGGCACAGCGAAGTGCTGGTGCTGGACAATGCCATCGACGAGATGCTGGCCCCGTCCGCCACGGCTGCGCCCATGCCCCGGCCACGCACAGCCAGTGCGGCGGGCATCGCGCTTATCCAGCGCTTCGAAGGCTGCGCCCGCCGCCGCCCGGACGGGATGATCGCCGCCTATCCCGACCCCGGCACGGGCGGCGCCCCGTGGACCATCGGCTGGGGCGCGACCGGGCCCGGCATCGGCCCCGGCACGGTATGGACGCAGGCGCAATGCGATGCGCGGCTGGAACAGGACATCGCCCGCCACGCCCGCGATGTGGACCGCGCGCTGGCCGATGCGCCGACCAGCCAGGCCCAGTTCGACGCACTCGTTTCGTTTCATTTCAACACCGGGGCGATCGCCCGCGCCACGCTGACCCGCAGGCATCGCGCCGGGGATCATGGCGGGGCCGCAGCAGAATTCGCACGCTGGAACCGTGCGGGCGGGCGCGTGCTGCCGGGCCTCGTCCGCCGGCGCGAAGCAGAAGCCGCGCTCTATCGCCAGGGTTGAAGGGAAGCGAGTGAAGCAAGGACCACGCGGCCGGCCCCTACTTCAGTAATCCTTGCTGGCCTTGATCAATACGCTTTCACGGCCGACGGTCGAAACCGAACCCAGCAGTGAAAGCCAGCTTGTCACCCGGAATTCCAGTTGGGTGGCGCTGTATCCGCGCCCATCCGTGATGATTTCCGCATAGAGCTTGCGGCTGAGGTACTTGCCCGCCGCGATCCCGGTGCCCTGATCGCGGGCCGGATCGGCCGCGACGATCCGCAACCGGTCCAGCCCGATAGCCGAACGCAGCTTGTTGATCGGGTCCATCCCGCCGCCGCCGCGCAGCGAAGCCAGCGCCGCGCCCAATTGCAGCGCATCGGTGGCGCTGAGATCGCTGATCGAACCGCCGAACAGCAGCCGCGCCAGCAGTTCCTCTTCGGGTAAAGCCGGAGTGGAAGTGAACGCGATTTCCGGCTGCATCGCGTTGCCTTTCACCGTCACCCGCACCGTCAGGCCATCCACTTTCGAATCCGCCTGGATATCGAGCTGCGGATTGGGGGGCCGGGTGGCATCGAACGCGATGCGGCCGCGCGTCAGATCGAACGCGCGCCCGGCAAATTCGTAAGTGCCGCGTATCATGTCCGCGCGCCCGCCGATGCGCATGTCGCTGGTGGTGCCGCGCAGGGCGATATTGGCCCCCCATTCGCTGTCCAGCCCCATGCCGCGCACGAACAGGCGGTTGTTGCCCTGCGCGTCGATGAGATAACGCCATGGCTCGGAGCGCCGTTGCCGCGGGGCCGCATCGGCCGCCATGTTGATTTCGCGGGTGGGGATATTGGGCAGTTCGGCAGCCGCCGACATCGATCCCAGTTTCCAGTTCGCTTCCTTGATATCCAGCCGGCCCGCGATCGTGCCGCCGATGCCGTTGGAAACGATCCGCAGCGGCCCGGTGACAGTGGCCGACATGTCCTTGCGGTTCAGCACTTGCGCGTTGACCGCCGCCAGCCGGATATCCATGACCGGCCCGTGCTGGTCCAGCCCGCCGATATCGATCGTGCCGCTGCCGCTGACTCTGCCGCCGTTGCGCGCTTGCCCGGCAAAGCTGGACAGCAACAGGCGCGACCCCGCGAAGGTCCCCCGCGCCCGGATATTGCGGACATCGGTGCCGGTGAGCGAGCTGCGGAAGCGCAGATCGTCACCCGACAGCGAGCCCCGCACGCTCGGATTCCCGAGCGTCCCGGTAACATCGGCGGCCACATCGAGCGGGCCGGTGAGATCGAAGGCATCAAGCGCCGCCAGCCGCCAGAGCGATT
>Ga0182743_1004636_pt1 | contig 10270 bp, 8 predicted proteins | sample eDN3rd30CKraftOP_FD_128522 | JGI IMG/M metagenome (GOLD analysis project Ga0182743, IMG submission 128522) | Enriched Organic Plus compost microbial communities from Emeryville, California, USA - eDNA 3rd pass 30_C Kraft OP (version 2) (version 2) ... | reverse complement strand
TCGGCGGGGAGCGCGTCGCGAGCGAAGAAGCGGCATTCCGCGATCTCCCAGTTCGCCGGCGGCGGGCCATCCCAGCCGAAGGCGCGTACGACGAACACCGCGACATGGTCGCGCCGGCTGAAACTCGGCTGGTGGAAGATGCCGTGCAGCACCGGCGGCGCCAGCGTGGCGACCGCCGCTTCCTCCTCCAGTTCGCGGCGCAGCGCCTCTTCCGCCGTTTCCCCGGCCTCGACGCCGCCGCCCGGGAAATTCCAGCCCGGCGCGTAGCCGTGGCGCACCAGCAGAACGCGGTCCTGCGGGTCGAGCACCACGCCGCGCACGCCGAAGGTAAGGCCCCGGCGCACCAGCCAGTAGCGCGCCAGAACGGGCCGTGCGTAGCGGAAGATCTTCGCGCCCCAGCGTGGCGGCACCTTGCCTTGCTTCATTCGCTTGCCCGCGCGGTGCGGTGATGTGCTAAGTGCCGCTGCATGTTCGTCCTGGCCCATTTGTCCGATCCCCATCTCGGCCCCCTGCCGCGCGTTCGCTATCGCGAACTTTTCTCCAAGCGGCTGATCGGCTTTGCCAACTGGCATATCGGCGGGCGGCGCGAGCGCCACAACATGCCCTGTCTGGCCGCACTGGTGAAGGACCTGCTGGCGCAGAATCCCGACCACATCGCCTGCACCGGCGATCTCGCGGTGATCGGGCTCGACGCCGAATACATGCCCGCGCGCGCCTTCCTGCAGACGCTCGGCACGCCCGAGCATGTCTCCCTGGTGCCGGGCAACCACGACGCCTATGTGCGCTCGACCGCCAACCACCCGCAGCTCCACTGGTCGGAATACATGACCGGGGACGGCGAGCGCGTGGAGGGCGATCCGCCCTTTCCCTATCTGCGCCGCCGCGGTCCCATCGGCATTGTCGGCATCACCTCGGCGGTGCCGACCTTCCTGCATTCCGCGCAGGGCCGCGTCGGCCGCGACCAGATGCTGCGCGCGCGCAAAATGCTGCGGCAGCTGCGTGAGGAGGGGCTTTTCCGCGTGGTGATGATCCATCACCCGCCGGACGGCACGGGCGATCTCTTCCGCCGCCTGGTCGATGCGCGCCGCGTCAAGCGCGCGCTGCTGCGCGAGGGGGCGGAACTCGTCCTGCACGGCCACAACCACATCGTGGAGCGCACCACGCTGCCGGGCCTCGACGGCCCGGTGCCGGTGGTGGGGGTGCCTTCGGCCTCGTCCGCGCCGGGACCGGCCTACAAGGCGGGCGCCTACAACCTCTTCTTCATCGACGGCGAGCCGGGGAAGTGGACCTGCGAGATGGTCATCCGTGGCTTCGGCGAGACAGGTGCGGAGATCGCCGAGCGGGAGCGGCTGGCGCTTTACGAGGCGCCGAGCGAGCGGAAGCCGGCGTTCCAGAGGAACCCGGCGCCGTAAAAGGCGATGAAGGCCGCGAGCAACGCCACCACGAAGAGCAGCAACAGCGAGCCGTGGCGGTTCTCCTCTTCGATTGCGGCCTTTGCGGTCTTTGCCTTCCTTGCCCACCGCGATGCGGGAGCCGGTTCGGAAGCCACGGCTGGGGCGGGGGCTTCGTCCGTCGCCGGCGCCTCGCCGTCCGATTCCAGCAGCGTGTTGGCGGCCAGCGCCTTCTCGCGCTCGATGATGCGGCGCGCCACGTAATCGGTCACGGCCTGCACCATGACTTCGAGGTCATGGCTCTCGGCAATCGTCTTGCGGCCGTAGCGGGTGTCCTGGAAGAAGCGGTAGGTGCGCTTGTCGTGCCCCATCTCGACAAAGCCGATGACATCGACGAACAGCCGCGCCGGGTCGCCCGGCAGGATGGCAGCGTCGAACAGGTCGATTTCCTTGGGCACCTGCGCGAAGACAGGCTCCAGCTCCTGGCGCAGCAGGTCGAGCCGGCCGAGCTCGGCCGTGCGCAGTTCCACCAGCACGCCGCTGCGTTCCGCGGATTCCATACGGGCCTTGCGCAGCGCGGCGCGCAGGTCGGGAACGGAGGGCTGTTCGAGCGGCGACTCGGCGGTCATGGTTAACCCGTGGTTACCGCGCCACGTTATCAAGTCTCGATTTTGCGGAGAAGCGTCGAATCGCGCTCCGTTGCTTCCATACAGAGGGAACCGTCACCATGGTTAACCGCGCCGACCTTCCGCCCAGCACCATCCGCGTGGCCGAGGCCGCCGAGGCGCTGGGGCACCCCATCGCGATTGTGGTGACGGAAGGCAGCGCGCGCACGGCGGAAGAGGCCGCCGCGGCGTGCGGCACCTCGGTGGCGCAGATCGTGAAATCCCTGGTTTTCGTCGGCGCTGAGAGCGACCGGGCCATCCTGCTTCTGGTCTCGGGCAGAAACCGGGTGAACGAGAAGGCGGTAGCGGAGAAGCTCGGCGAGGCGCTGAAGCGGCCGGATGCCCAGCGCGTGCGCGCCGAGACGGGCTTCGCCATCGGCGGCATCCCGCCCTTCGGCCACAGCAGCACGCTGATCACCTATATCGACCCGGACCTGCTCACCTTCCCGGAAGTCTGGGCGGCGGCGGGCACGCCCAACACCGTCTTCCCCATCGCCCCGGAGCGCCTGAAGGACCTCACCCGCGCCGACGTCCTGCCGATGGGGTGAGGGCGCGCCTTACAGGTCGAGGTCCGGCCCGATGGGCACGATGCGGGTCGGGTTGATGGTGATGTGGCTCCAGTAATAGTGCGTCTTGATGTGGTCGAAATCGACCGTGCCCGCGATGCCGGGCACGTGGTAGAGCCGCTTCAGATAGGCCGAGAGATTGGGATAGTCCGCCAGCCGCCGCACATTGCACTTGAAATGGCCGTGATAGACGGCATCGAAGCGGATGAGCGTGGTGAAGAGCCGCCAGTCGGCCTCGGTCACGCGGTTGCCGACGAGATAGTTCGGGCCGTCCAGCCGCGCCTCCAGCTCATCCAGCATGGCAAACAGGCTCTTCGCGGCCTCCGCATAGACCGCCTGGTCGGTGGCGAAGCCCGCCTTGTAGACCCCGTTGTTGACGCGGTCGTAGACCACCGCGTTGATGGCGTCGATCTCGCCGCGCAGGTCTTCGGGATAAAAATCGTCGCTGTTCCCGGTCAGCCCATCGAAGGCGCTGTTGAACATGCGGATGATCTCGGAGGACTCGTTGTTGACGATGGTGTTCGTCTGGCGGTCCCAGAGCACAGGCACGGTGACGCGGCCGGAATAGGTCGGGTTTACCTTGAGATAGATCTCGTAGAGCCGCTTCACGCCGAAGAGATGGTCCGGGGTGTCGCCCGGAAAATCGCCGAAGACCCAGCCTTCCGATCCCATATGCGGATCGACCACCGACATGGAGACCACATCCTCCAGTCCTTTCAGCACGCGGAAAGCGGTGCAGCGGCTGGCCCAGGGGCAGGCCAGCGAGACATAGAGGTGGTAGCGCCCGGCCTCGGCCTTGAAGCCGCCCTCGCCGGCGGGGCCGGGCGAGCCGTCGGGCGTGATCCAGTTGCGGTATTGCGAGGCCTTGCGGATGAAGCGGCCGCCGCTCGACTTGGTGTCGTACCACTGGTCCTGCCACACACCATCGACGAGCAGACCCATTTCATTCATCCTTTCCGCGCAAGGTGCGCCTGTACTGGACGCATTCCCGGTGGCGTGCTATCGGCGCGCCGATCTCAAAGGGCAGAACCCCGGCATGTCTCTTCTGCGACGACGACACGTTACGCTGCGCCAGACGCAGTCTCAACGCGGGCGCTGAACCGAGGCCATCGGTGCGGCGCCGGGAACGCATGATTTGCGAGCGTCGTCCATGACCAGTCTTTCCATAGAGATCCTGCCGGAAACGCCGGAATTCGCCGCTGGAATCGAGAAGCTGCACGAGCGGGCGTTCGGCCCCGGCCGCTTCGCGCGCAGCGCGTTTCGGCTGCGTGAGGGCATCGCGCCCGACCTGGCCCTGTCCTTCATCGCCCGCGTCGGCACCTTCCTGGTCGGCAGCGTGCGCGTCACGCCGATCCGTATCGGCGACACGCCGGCGCTGCTGCTCGGGCCGCTGACGGTGGAGCCCGCCTTCATGAACCGCGGCATCGGCAAGGCGCTGATGGAGCAGGCCATCGCCGCCTCGCGCGCCGCCGGCCATAAGCTGATCCTCCTGGTCGGCGACGAGCCTTTCTACGGCCGCGTCGGCTTCCGCCGCATCCCCGAGGGGCAGGTGACCTTGCCCGGCCCGGTCGACCCCGATCGCGTGCTGATCTGCGAATTGCAGCCCGGCGCCTTCGAGGGCGTCTCCGGCGCGGCCGAGCGCGTGCGCCGTCCGGCGGCCGTGGCGGCTTAAGGAGAGGCTAGCGCCCCTCGCGCGACCAGGTGGCGGCCAGCACGCCGAGCAGCAGGAACAGCCCGACAAGGCCCGCGAAGAGCGGAAACAGGCTCAGGCCGCGCGTGACGCTGGCTTCCGAGCGGCGCACGCCGATCCAGTCGTCGCCGAAAGCGCGTGCACTGGCCGAGACGCTGACGAGGCGTGGCACGGTGACCTTGCCGCCGGCATCCGCCACGCGGCGCACCGAGCCGCCGGTCTCCTTCGCCAGCGGGGCCAGGTGCTCCGTCGACGAGGCCACCTCGCGGAATTCGCGCGGATTGGCCGGGCCGACGTTCACCAGCGCCGTGAAGGTGCCGTCGGTGGCGCGGTAAAGCCCAAGCTCCTTGGCGTCGACCTCGGCGCGGAACAGACCGGGCTCGGCTTCCCTCAGGTCGATCCTGCGGGCTTGGCCCGAGGGGTCGGTCAGGGTCACCGGGGCGGCGCTGTCGGACATGGTCTGGCGTTCGACCATGATGCGGTTGCCGTTCGAGGTCAGGCGCAGCGCCTCTTCCTCCAGCTCCGGCTCCTTCATCAGCCAGTGCGAGAGGCGGCGCAGCAGGTCGAGATACGGCCCGCCGCCCTCATAGCCGCGCGCCCACAGCCAGACATGGTCGGACAGGAACATGGCCACGCGGCCCTTTTCACGGCGGCCGAGCACCAGCAGCGGCTCGTCGCTTGGGCCCGACATCACCACCTCGCCTTCCTGCGGGCGGCTCTCGACCAGGCGGAACCAATGGCTCCAGTGCGGGTCGGGCGCATCGCCCTTGAGGTCGCGGGTGACGGGATGGCGGTGGCCAGCCTGCGTCACCATGGGCTTGTAGGGCCGCTCGATGACATCGCCCTGCGGCATGGCCGGGAGGACGGAGGCGAGCGGCGTGTCGGCCAGGCTGCCGGGGATAGCGAAGTCGGCGCCCGCCGCCACCAGCACCGCGCCGCCCTGGCGGACATATTCGGCGATGTTGTCGAAATAGAGCATCGGCAGGATGCCCTGGCGCGAATAGCGGTCGAAGATGATGAGGTCGAACTGGTCGATCTTGGTGACGAACAGCTCGCGCGTCGGGAAGGCGATCAGCGAGAGCTCGTTGATCGGCGTGCCGTCCTGTTTCTCCGGCGGGCGCAGGATGGTGAAGTGGACGAGGTCCACATTGGCGTCGGATTTGAGCAGGTTGCGCCAGGTGCGCTCGCCTGAATGCGGCTCGCCCGAGATCAGGAGCACGCGCAGCTTGTCGCGCACGCCCTGGATGGAGAGCGCGGCGCGATTGTTCACCGCCGTCAGTTCGCCCGGCGCGCCTTCCGCCTCCACCTCGACCACATTCGGCCCGGCATGGGCGATCGGCACCTCGACATGGACCTCCTCGCCGGCGGTCACGCGGTCGCGCCAGATCTCCTCGCCGTCGCGGCGGGTGACGACCTCGATCGGCTGGCCCGGCGGATAGCCGGTGTCCTCGACGCGGAAGCCGATCTCCTGGGTCTTGTCGACGATGCCGAAGCGCGGCGTCGCGGTCAGCACGACGCGGCGGTCACGCTCGCCGGGGTGGCCGGTGATCAGCGCCTGGAGCGGCGCGGAAAAGCCGAGATCGGCGGCGCGGGCGGGGATGTCGTGGACCACGCCGTCGGTGATCAGCACCGCGCCGGCGACGCGGTCCGGCGGCACGTCGGCAAGGCCGGCCTTGAGCGCGCGAAAGAGCTCGGTACCGTCCGAGCCCGAGCCCGGCGCGCCGGCCTCGATCTCGCGGACCTGCATGTTGGGGAAAGCCTTGGCGCTGTCCTCCAGCGTCTTGCGCACTTCTTCCGTGCGCTCGGCGCGGTGATCGAAGCTCTGGCTGGCGCTCTTGTCCACGACCACGGCCAGCACATTGGGCAGCGCCTCGCGCTGCTCGCGGGTGATCGAGGGGTTGGCCAGCGCCAGAAGGCCGAAAACGAGCGCCAGTCCGCGCAGCACCGCGCCGCGCGGGCGCAGCACGGCGAGAAGCACGACCAGCACAGCCGCGAGGGCGGCGAGAACCGCGAGAACTTCGAGCGGCACCAGGGGCGCGAAGGAGAGGCCGAGTTCCATGCTACTGCCCCAGCCGCTCGAGCAGGGCCGGCACGTGGACCTGGTCCGCCTTGTAGTTACCAGTCAGCGCGTACATCACGATGTTGATGCCGGCGCGGTAGGCCATTTCGCGCTGGCGCTCGCTGCCGGGCTCGGTTGGGAAAAGCGGGTTGCCGTTGGCATCCGTCGCCCAGGCGCCGGCCATGTCGTTGGCGGTGATGAGGATCGGCGAGACGCCATCGCCGGTGCGCGTCTGCGCCACGCCTGCGTCCTGCTCCTCGGGTGTCGGCGTCGCCTCGACCCAGAGCGGGCTATCGGCATAGCGGCCGGGAAAGCCGCCGAGCAGGTAGAAGCTTCGGGTGAGCACATGGTTGGGCGGCACCGGCTCCAGCTCGGGAATGTCGAGCTGGCCGATCAGGCGTTGCAGCGCCTGGGAGCCCGGCAGCTTGCCCGTGCCCGCATAGAGCGCGTCGCGGGTGTCGAAGAGGATGGTGCCGCCGTTCTTCATATAGGCGTCGATCTTCGCCAGAGCGGCGGAAGAGGGCGTCTCGGCGCTGTCGGAAACCGGCCAGTAAAGCAGGGGATAGAAGGCCAGCTCGTCCCGCGCCGGATCGACCCCGACCGGCGGGCCGGGCTCGAAGGCGGTGCGCATCGCCAGCTGGTCAGACAGGCCCTGCAAGCCGGCGCGGCTTTCCTCGTCGAGCTGGGCATTGCCGGTGACGACATAGGCCAACCGCGTGGTCAGCGCCGCCTCCATGTTGTCGACATGGTCCTGCGCGTGGGCCGGCGGCGGCGACAGCACGCTCAGGCCGAGCGCACAGGCGCCGACCAGCGCAGCCGCCGTGGCGCGGCGTCCCTGCCGCCAGCGGCCGACTGCTCCCGACAGCCACAGCATGATCAAGGTGTCGAGCAGCAGCGCCGCCATGGCGGCGGCCAGCAGGGCCGGCGCAAGCGCGGTCGGCTCGGCATGGGCGAAGCTGCGCAGGTCTGCGGGCACGCCGGACAGGTCGAGGGATGCGAGCTGCGCATCCGGCGCCAGCGTGTTGACGGCGACGAAGCCATCCGGCGGGCCGTAGATGCCGGGCGGATGCTGCGCGGAGGCGGCCTGCGCAGCATCGGCGCGGATGGCGTGGGCGCTGGCGGGCGGTGCGCGGAAGGCACCGAAGCCATCCAAGGTGCGCGTCGGCGGCAGCAGCGCGGCTTCCGCGCTGGCCTCCGTGCCGGCCTGCCCGGCCTTGCCCTGCGCCTGTCCGGACAGCGCCACGGTGCGGCGCAGCATTTCCACGAACAGGCCCGAGATCGGCAGGTTGGACCACACCGTGTCGGCGGTGACGTGGAACAGCACGATCAGACCCTTGCCCTCGCGCCGCGAGGTCACCAGTGGCGTGCCGTCGGCCAGCACCGCCCAGGTATGCCGGGCGAGGTCTGGCTGCGGCTCGGCCAGCACCTGCCGGCGCACCACCACGTCGTCGGGGATGGCCAGTCCGGCGAACGGGCTTTCCGCCGGGAAGGCGCCGAGCTTCTGCGGCGTCGACCAGGCCAGCGAGCCGCCGAGCACGCGCCCGCCGCGCCGCAGCGGCACCGGCACGAACGGGTCGTCGCTCGCGGCGGCAAGGCGGGTTCCGGCGAAGCGGATCAGCACGCCGCCCTTGTCGAGCCAGGCCTTCAGCGCTTCCTGCGCCGGTGGGGTCAGGCGGCCGACATCGGCCAGCGCGATGACCGGCACGCCCGCGGCGGTGAAGCTCTCCACGGCGTCGGGCGCTGCGCCGCCCGCCTCGCGGACATCGGCGAAGGGCTCCAGCGCACGCTCGATGTAGAACACCGGCGAAACCAGCGGCTGGGCGCTGTCGGCGCCGGTGCCGGAAATCAGGCCTATGGCCCGCCTCTTCCAGCGGTCGTCGAGAAGCTGCACGCCGCCGGCGGAGCGGCCGTTCGCCAGTTCGAGGCGCGCCACATCGTTGCGCAGCTCGGTCGGCAGCTCGAAGCGCGCCTGCGCCTCGCCCGCGCCGCTGCCCTTGAACGCATAGGTCGCGTCGCCGAGCGGGCGTCCGCGCAGGTCGAAGGCGCGCACCAGGCCCGCCTCGCCGGCAGGACCCTCGGCGCGCAGCACGCGCACGGTCAGCGCCGAGGGGCTGTTGTCGGTGCCGGCCAGCGCCCGCGTCGTATGGGCGGCACGGAAAACGGTGAGCGGGCGGTTGGGGGTGAGCGCCGCGAGTTTCCCGGCGAAAGAGCGGGCATCGCCGAGATTCAGCCCGTCCGAGTACCAGATCAGGTCGGCGTCCTTCGCCTTGGCCAAGAGCTGCCGCAGCGCCGGAAGATGCGCCGAACGGTCGGGGATCGTCGGGGCGGGATTGAGCGCCTGCAGCGTGTCGCGCGCCGCCTGCGCCGTGCCGACCGCGATGTCGCCGACCGGCGCGGACAGCGGCACCAGCGCCACGGAGCGCCCGGCGGATTCGGCGGAATCGAGGGTGGAGTCGATGGCGGCGACCCGCGCCTTCCAGTCGGGCGCGGCGGCCCAGTCGTCGTCGACGACGAGGACGAGCGGGCCATTGCCGCCGGTCAGCGCCGGCAGCGGGTTCAGCACCGGGCGTGCCAGCGCGAAGATGATGAAGGCCGCCAGCAGCAGGCGCAGCGCGATCAGCCACCAGGGCGTGCGCGCCGGCGTTTCCTCCGGCCGCTTGATTTGGAGGAGGAGCGGCAGCGGCGGGAAATCCACCTCGCGCGGGCGCGGCGGCACCATCTTCAGCAGCCAGTAGAGCGCCGGCAGGGCTGCCAGCGCGAGCAGCAGCCAGGGGCTGAGGAAGGCGAAGGGGAGGGCGGTCACGCGGCGCCCAATCCCGTGTTCGGCCCTGTGGAAAGGGCGCCGCGCTCGGTCAGGCGCGCATGCAGCGCCAGCAGCACCTGCGAGGGCGGCCGGTCGGTGCGGTGCGTGGCGAAGCTCCAGCCGAGCCGCGCGGCGGCGCGGCGCAGCGCCTCGCGATGCGCTTCGAGGCGGACCTGATAGTCCCGGCGCAGGTCCTGCGCGCGGCCCGCGGTGTAGCGCGCGCCGGTCTCGGGATCGACGAAATCGGTTCGGCCGGTGAAGGGGAAGTCCTCCTCTGCCGGATCGCTGATGCAGACCAGATGGCCGCGCGCCCCCCGGACGGCAAGGCTCTGGATGGCCTGCTCGGTGTCGCTCGCCGGGCCGAGGAAGTCGCTGAACAGCACAACTTCGGAAAGCGGCGGCAGGGGCAGCAGCGGCGGAGCGTCCTGTTCGGGAAGCGGCTCCATGGCAAGCCGCTCGCCGAGCACATCGACTACGCGGCGGCTGGCGGTCGGCCGGGTCAGGCCGAGCAGGCCCGCGCGCTCGCCGCCGCGCACCAGCAGCTCGGCCAGCGCCAGGGCGAGCACCACGCCGCGCTCCAGCTTGGCGTTATCGGTGAGGCTGGAGCGGTAGTGCATGGAGCGCGAGCGGTCGATCCACAGCCAGATCGTGTGCGTCGCCTCCCATTCGCGCTCGCGGACATAGAGGGTGTCGTCGCGGGCCGAGCGGCGCCAGTCGACGCTCGCGGCAGGTTCGCCGGAGGAGAAATGGCGGAACTGCCAGAAGTTCTCGCCCGGCCCGGCCCGGCGGCGGCCGTGCAGGCCGTGCGCGGCCGCGGCGGCGACGCGGCGGGCGGCGAGGGTGAGGCGCGGCATGGCGGCCGCGAGGTCGAGCGCATTCCCACGCGCGCGGTGGTCGAGCGCGAGTTCGTCCCGGGCGAGCGTGCGGGCCTGCACCATGTCCTATCCGATGCGCGACGCCAGCCGCGCGATCACCTGCTCGATGGTCTGTCCCTCGGCGCGGGCGGCGAAGCTCAGCGCCATGCGGTGCTTCAGGACGGGCTCGGCCAAAGCCACCACGTCGTCGATTGAGGGCACGAAGCGGCCCTCGATCAGCG
>Ga0182743_1004629_pt1 | contig 10290 bp, 10 predicted proteins | sample eDN3rd30CKraftOP_FD_128522 | JGI IMG/M metagenome (GOLD analysis project Ga0182743, IMG submission 128522) | Enriched Organic Plus compost microbial communities from Emeryville, California, USA - eDNA 3rd pass 30_C Kraft OP (version 2) (version 2) ... | reverse complement strand
GTGAACCGGCGATGGGGCAATTTCTATCGCAACACAGCGGACACGCTGGAACAGGCTTATGTGCGCCCGCGCCATGATGGCTACGTCGCGTTTCAGGGCACGGCTTCAGCGCTTTTGGGGGCGGCTTTCGATGAACGCCGCCCGGCATCTGCAGTGTTGAATGAGTTGCAAACTCTCTACGCCGCTTCGCGCGTGCATGGCGGTGAAAGGTAGTTTTCCATGACTGAAGATATCAAATTCGAAATCGACGGCGCGGTTGCCGTCATCACATTAAACCGTCCGCAAAAACTCAATGCCGTGACTCCGGAAATGGCCGATGCCATCGTCGCAGCCGTGACCGAATGCAACGACAGCGACACGATCCGTTGCGTTATTCTGACGGGTGCTGGAGAACGTGCATTCTGTGCGGGCTCGGACATTCGCGAACTCGATACCTATGAGACGCCGTGGCAGTTCCGCAATCGGCCGGATTACTGCGATGCATTCCGCGCGCTTCTCAAGCCGTCGATCGCGGCCGTCAATGGCTATGCCTTTGGTGGCGGGCTTGAAACCGCGATGTCTTGCGATATCCGCATTGCTTCTGATAACGCGCAATTTGCGGCACCCGAGATCAAGCTCGGCTGGATCGGTGGTGGGGGAATGGCCGCCCATCTGGCGCATTCCATTGGCGCATCCAATGCAGCATTGATGATTATGACAGGCGACCCGATTTCAGCCGAGAAGGCGGAGCGCTGGGGGTTGGTGAGTGAAGTCGCGCCGCAGGCGGATCTTCTTATACGCGCACGCGAGATTGCCAACGTGATTGCATCGCGCGCGCCGATTGCCGCGGAAACCGCGAAACTCAACCTCAAGGCAGCGGTTTCGATGCCAATCGAAAAAGCCATCGAATACGAGCGCGACCTTCAGACGATCTGCTTTGCGACTGCTGATGCGCAGGAGGGGCGCGCGGCTTTCAAGGAGAAAAGAGCGCCGGTTTTCCGGCGTCGGTAAAGGCTGTCGGGAGAAAGCCTTTCTATTTTATCCACTATATATTCATGGGAGGAATCCTCGTGGAAACGAGTTCAAAAAGCAAGTCGAAAGCGCTTGCCAGCACTATCTTCGCAAGCACAATCGGAACCGTCGTGGAATGGTATGATTTCATACTGTATGCCACGGCGGCCGCGTTGATATTCAATCACCTTTTCTTTCCGCAATTTGATCCCACGACGGGCATCATCGCTTCCTTCGCGACTTACACCGTAGGTTTTCTGGTGCGTCCGCTTGGTGGAATCGTCTTTGGTTGGATGGGCGATCGCATCGGTCGTAAACCGGTGCTGATGCTAACACTCATGATGATGGGGGTTAGCACAACGCTCATTGGTTTTCTGCCGACCTATGATTCCATCGGTGTTTGGGCGCCGATCTTTCTTCTTTTGCTGCGCGTTGTACAAGGATTGGGTGCTGGCGCCGAATATGCTGGTGCGGTCGTCATGGCGGGCGAGATCGCAGCGGACAGACGAGGCCTTTTTGCCAGCCTTCCAGCCGCGGCGGTGGACGTGGCGACAATTCTGGCGGCGGGTGTCTTTGCGCTCTTTACATTGCTGCCGGAAGACGCATTTATGAGCTGGGGCTGGCGTATTCCATTCCTGCTGAGCGGACTTGTGTTGTTTCTCGGCGTCTATATACGCCGAAAGGTTCCAGAATCACCGGAATTTGTCCAGGTGAAAGAAGAACGGCGCGACACGAAATTACCGGTTCTGGAAGTGCTTCGCAATCATCCGCGGACAATGCTGGCGGCGATGGGCGCGAACCTCGCTCCAAACCTTTCCTATGTCTTCCAGACTTTCACTCTTGCTTATGCTACTTCCAAACTTGGGTTTTCACGAGAAATCATTCTGACCGGCGTGATGCTTTCAAGTGCCTTTGGTGCCGTCATGTGTGTCGTCTTCGGTGCGTTGTCTGATCGTTTCGGGCGCGTTCCGATAATGGCGATGGGATCGGCTGCAGCAGCTATCTATTCGCTGTTTTATTTTCAACTGCTTGGCGCCGGGACGCCCTGGACTGCGGTTGTACTGATTATCATTGGTCATGCTATCGGTGCCAGGTCGTCGTTTGGCGTTCAACCAGCATTTTACTGCGACATATTCCCAACAGAAGTGCGCTATAGCGCCATCGCCTTCGCGCGCGAGGTCACCGGTGCCATCTTCGTTGGCCCTCTTCCATTGGTCGCGACGGCGCTTGTTGGCTGGTATGGTTCTGTCTGGCCAGTCGCTGTGATTACAGCGCTTTACTGTCTGATCACGCTTGTTTCGGTTCTGTGGGTAAACAAGGCCCGCGAGCTTGATGCGCGATCCAGTCTCAACCGCCCGGCGCCTGAACCGGAAGCGAATAGTGCGTACACCCGTTGATCTCGCGACATTGAACAAAGACGCAATCAACAAAGGGGAGAAGACATGCAGTTTGTGAGGAAGCTTGCGCGCTATCGTGAAGCGTCGGTTCTGCTCATGCTGATTACTGTCGCAATCTATCTGGCAATTGCGAGCGACTATTTCTTGTCGCCTCGAAACTTGCTGAATGTCGGGCGGCAGGCATCGGTCGTGGCCATAGTCGCGCTCGGTCAGGCGCTGGTGATCATCGCGCGTGGCATCGATCTCTCCGTCGGTTCGGTCATTGGTCTGTCAGCGGTCGTTGCCGCAATCACGATACGCGACACTGGTTATGAGAGTGTGGGTCTGGCGGCGGGGCTTTTGACCGGAGTGACTTGCGGCGTTATCAACGGCGTTCTTTACACCCGCTTCAAGATCAATCCCTTCATTGCAACATTGGGCGTCTTGTCAATCGGACGTGGACTGGCCTTGCTGATGACCGGTGGAATTCCTGTGCCGATTGGTGGCTTGGCGGAATTTGTGGGTGCTGGCCGCTTGCTCGGTATTCCTGTGTCCTTTTTGCTAATGATCGTGCTTGCAATCATCGTCCACGTGTTTGTCACCTACACCGTTATTGGGCGTGAGATTTACGCCATTGGCGATAATCCCAAGGCGGCCCGTCTTGCCGGCGTCAACATCAAGGCAACGCGCTTGGTTGTTTTTACCATTTGTGGGCTTCTAGCCGGGCTCGGCGGCTTGATTTTGTCCGGCAATCTGGCAAGCGCGGATCCAAATCTTGGGATTGGATACGAACTCGATGTCATTGCGGCTGTTATTCTGGGGGGAACGGCACTGTCGGGCGGACGCGGCTCCATCATTGGCGTCGTAATTGGAGCCCTGCTTATGGCGCTTCTTAATAATGCTTTTGTGCTGCTTGGTGTCGCCGCCTACTGGCAGGTTGTCACTAAGGGCCTGGTTATTATCCTTGCCGTTGGCATCGATGGTTTAACACGTGGCAATGAAGACGAATAACGATTGGAGGAGGAATTTAGATGTATTGGGACAGAATCCGAACATTCACCATGGCCGCGCTGACCACAGCTCTTTTGGCTTTACCCTCTCACGCTGGGGAACCACCAAAAGGAGGAACGGTCGCAGCTGTGGAAAACACCAAAGGCCTAATCCGTATCGCGTTTCTTTCGTTCCAGAACAATCCTTTCTGGACGCCGGTGACCGAAGGAGCCGGGGCGGCGAACGACTATTTGTCGAACTTTAACGCGAAAGTGGATTTTATCGATTTGGGCAGCGAACTGTCGGCGGAGGCAGTTGTTTCGGGTGTCGAGGGTGCGCTCGCCAAACAGTATGACGGCATTGTCGTGGTGCCGATATTCGACGGCACGGCGCGGATCATCAACGAGGCGTCAGATGCTGGCGTGCCGGTTTTCACTATCGTCGCCGAAGGGGCGACGCCATCCAAGCGTCTCGCTTTTATCGGGCAGAACGCCACGTCGGCTGGCGAGCAGATTGGTGAATTCATCGTCAAACAGATGAATGGTCAAGGCAAACTTGGTGTCATCACCGGTTACTTTGGGGCAACGCAGCACAACCAGCGTATGGCTGGCGCTCTTGATTATATCAAGGCGAAAGCGCCGGAAATTCAGATTTTGGGACCCTTTGAGAACAAGGACAAGGCAGAGGCTGCCTATTCATTGTTGCAGGATATGAGCACCGCAAATCCAGACCTAAAGATGGTTTATGTCACCGCCGGTGGCCCGTTCGGCGCGGCCAAAGCCGTCAAGGATTTGAACCTGACAGGAAAGGTCGGCGTTGTTGGATTTGATCACACGCCGGATAATATTCAATATCTCAAGACCGGCGAAATGGTTGGCCTTCTCGACCAGGCTCCTTATCAGCAAGCTCTCGACGCCAGTGTTTATCTTTATAATTTCCTGGTCTCGGGTCATGAACCGCCTTCCAAAGTGATCCCCGTCGCTGGCAATTTGTTGACGCCCGACAATGTCGAATAGCTTGTCCTTACCCAAAACAGCCACACGGCACTCTTCGGAGGAGCTAAAAACGGTCATGAGAGTACGTGGCGTTGCCAAGAGCTTTTCTGGCAATAAAGTGCTTCATGCCGTGGATCTCGACCTTCGAGCTGGCGAGATCGTCGGCTTGCTGGGCGAAAACGGTGCAGGCAAATCGACGCTTATGCATATCCTCTCTGGAGGTCTCGCGGCTGACGCAGGATTGATCGAGATCGATGAGGCCGCGATTGCATATCGCAATGTCGCCGATGGCATCAAGGCTGGGGTGAGTTTTGTTCATCAAGAGCTTTCGGTGGTGGGGGCTCTCAGCGTTGCTGAGAACCTTCACCTTGGGCGCATGCCCAAAAACGCGTTTGGCTTTGTTGATTTTGCGGGGATGGCCGACAAGGCGCGCCATATTCTCGCTAGGGTCGGCGCTGGCCACATCGACCCGAAGCGCTTGGCTTCCGGTCTACGCGCTGGCGAACAGCAGTTGGTCGAAATCGCAAAAGCTGCGGCGCGTGAACCTCGACTTCTCATTCTCGATGAACCGACGTCTTCGTTGACCCCACACGAAGTCGAAAGCTTTTGTGGCTACGTGAAAGCGGCGCGCGCGCAAGGTGCGGCGATCGTCTTTATCACCCACAGGCTTGAAGAGGCGTTGTCGCTATGTGATCGCATGGTCGTGCTTAGAAATGGGGCTATCGTCAGTGAGAGGCGTCCAGCTGACACAACACGTGAACAATTGATTGCCGACATGACAGGCAAGCCGGCGCTTTTCGCCCGCCGTGATCATGCCGTGAGCCATAACAGGACGGTGTTATCCCTGAAGAATGTCAGCGATGGGACCTTGATCCGCTCCCTCGATCTTGAAGTGAGCGAAGGCGAGGTGCTTGGCCTCTTTGGGTTGGTGGGGGCAGGCCGCACAGAACTTATCGAGCTCATTCACGGAGCTCGTCGGCTTGCGGGTGGCGAAATTCAAATGTGTGGAAAACCGCTCATCCTATCCGATCCAAGTCAGGCGATAAAAAAGGGTATAGCGCTGGTTCCTGAGGGACGCAAAGTTGCGGGCATTTTGCCTCAGCATTCGGTGCTCGACAATGCAGCCATTTCAAGTCTGCGTCTTTATGCGCGGGGTCCAGTTTCAGATAGAAAAGCGGATGCGGGACGGTTGGCGCACTATCGGAGAATGCTTGGCATTCGGATGGAGAACGATAGTCAACCGATTTCCACATTGTCGGGTGGTAATCAGCAAAAGGTGATATTCGCCCGCGCCCTGATGAGCAAACCACGTCTGCTTCTGCTCGATGAGCCTACCCACGGTGTCGATGTTGGCGCTAAGGCTGAAATTTATGAAATCATCATGCAGCAGGTCACCGATGGCTTGACGGCGATCGTGGCGTCCTCAGAAATTCCCGAGATTCTTGCGCTGTGTGACCGCGTCGCCGTTTTGTCAAAAGGGAAATTGGTAGGGATCCTCAATAGAAATGAAATGACTGAAAGCAATATCCTGACCATGGCCTTCGAGGACCATTGAACCAACCCAGATAGTGAGGAAAATTCTACCGTGAGCAGCAATGAAACTTTTGCTTCGGGAACATTTGTCGGGCGTGCATGGAGCCCGACGGCCAATGGGCCGGTTCTGGTGACTTTGCGCGCGGGGCGCGTCATCGACATTACCACCAAAACTGCACCGACAATGCGCGACCTGCTCGAACTGGACGATTCGCTGGCTCATGTGCGTGCAACCGCCGGACTGGATATCGGTTCGCTGGAGACATTGTTTGCGGGCAAGCCCGGTGATGAAAATACCCTTCATCTTCTGGCGCCGAACGATCTGCAATCGATCAAGGCCTGCGGCGTCACCTTCGCCCGCTCGATGGTCGAGCGCGTGATCGAGGAACGTGCTGCCGGCAATCCTGATCTAGCTTTGAAAATCCGCGAGCGCGTCGGCGCAATCATCGGCGATAGCCTGCGCAACCTCAAGGCGGGCTCGAAAGAAGCCGCCCGCGTCAAGGCGGCGCTGATCGAAGAGGGCGTCTGGTCGCAATATCTTGAAGTCGGTATCGGTCCCGATGCCGAAGTCTTCACCAAGAGCCAGCCCATGTCGGCGGTTGGTCATGGGGCCGAGGTTGGCCTGCATCCGATTTCCACCTGGAACAACCCGGAGCCGGAAGTGGTGCTGGCCGCCAACAGTCAGGGTCAGGTTAAGGGCGCGACGCTTGGCAATGACGTTAACCTGCGTGACGTTGAAGGCCGCTCGGCCTTGCTGCTCGGCAAGGCCAAGGACAATAATGCGTCCTGCGCGGTTGGTCCGTTCATCCGCCTGTTTGACGAAACTTATTCCATGAACGATGTGCGCTCGGCGGAACTGGCGCTGAAGGTCGAAGGACCGGATGGCTATGTTCTCAATGGCCGCAGCACCATGAAGGAAATCAGCCGCGATCCGCTGGATCTGGTAGCACAAACCATCGGCAAGCACCATCAATATCCGGACGGTTTTGTCCTGTTCATGGGAACGTTGTTTGCGCCGGTCGAAGACCGCGACACGCCGGGGCAGGGCTTTACGCACAAGATCGGCGATGTGGTGACGATCTCCAACCCGCAGCTTGGTGCGCTAACCAATACGGTGCGTCTGTCGACCGAATGCAGCCCATGGCGGTTCGGCTCGTCGCATCTGATGCGCAATCTCGCATCGCGCGGCTTGATCTGATTTTGAAAGGGCGACTGACATGACAATTCATCAAAATCTGATCGCGGGCGAATGGGTCGGCGGCGACGGGATCGCCAACATCAATCCTTCGGACACCAATGATGTCGTTGGAACCTATGCGCGCGCAACGGCTGAAGACACCAAGGCAGCCATTGCCGCCGCGAAAGCCGCTTTCCCGGCATGGTCGCGCTCCGGCATTCTGGAGCGCCATGCGATCCTGCGCAAAACCGCAGACGAGATCCTGGCGCGCAAGGACGAGCTTGGCCGTCTCCTGTCGCGTGAGGAAGGCAAGACGCTGGCCGAGGGCATCGGCGAAACCATCCGCGCCAGCCAGATTTTCGATTTCTTCGCGGGCGAAGCCCTGCGTCTCGCAGGCGAAGTTCTGCCTTCTGCGCGCCCCGGCATCGGCGTCGAAATCACCCGCGAACCTGTCGGCGTCGTCGGCATCATCACGCCATGGAATTTCCCGATCGCCATTCCCGCATGGAAGATTGCGCCGGCGCTCTGCTATGGCAACACGATCGTCTTCAAGCCGGCTGACCTCGTGCCGGGCTGCTCCTGGGCGATTGTCGATATCCTGCATCGCGCCGGTCTTCCGAAGGGCGTGCTCAATCTCGTCATGGGCAAGGGTTCCGTGGTCGGCCAGACGATTCTGGACAGCGCCGACGTCAATGCCGTCACCTTCACCGGTTCCACCGGCACGGGCAAGCGCGTTGCGGCTGCATCCATCGAGCACAATCGTCGCTTCCAGCTCGAAATGGGCGGCAAGAACCCGGTCGTGGTTCTCGATGACGCCGATCTGAATGTGGCTGTGGAATCGGTCGTCAATTCCGCCTTCTTCTCCACCGGCCAGCGCTGCACGGCTTCCTCGCGCATCATCGTGACGGAAGGCATCCACGACAAGTTCGTTGCCGCCGCCATTGAAAAACTGAAGACCGTCGTGGTCGACAATGCGCTGAAGCAGGGCACCCATATCGGCCCGGTGGTCGATGAAAGCCAGCTCAAGCAGGACATGGATTATATCGAGATCGGCCGCAAGGAAGGCGCGAAGCTTGCCTTTGGCGGCGAACGCCTCAACCGCGAAACGCCGGGCTTCTACCTCCAGCCCGCGCTGTTCACGGAAGCCACCAACCAGATGCGCATCAGCCGCGAGGAAATCTTCGGCCCGGTCGCCTCGGTCATCCGCGTCAAGGATTATGAAGAAGCGCTTGCCACCGCCAACGATACGAATTTCGGCCTGTCGTCCGGCATCTGCACGACGAGCCTGAAGCACGCCACGCATTTCAAGCGCAATTCGGAAGCGGGCATGGTGATGGTCAATCTGCCGACCGCAGGCGTCGATTTCCATGTGCCGTTCGGCGGGCGCAAGGGTTCGAGCTACGGTCCGCGCGAGCAGGGCCGCTATGCCGCCGAGTTCTACACGACGGTCAAGACGGCCTACACGCTGGCCTGATGGCAGTTTGAACAAACATGAAAACCGGCGGTTTCCCGCCGGTTATGGCGACCTCGATGTCTGGACACCATTTAAACAAATTTTGCAACCCGCCTTTCTGACTGGCGATAAGCGTCTAGGAAGGGGATTGGTAGCGGAGTTGCGGCTTTGGGTTGGCGTTCCAACGACGCGGCCCATTCCATGTCCTATCCGCGCTGGAGGGTGCAATGCTCAGGGCGAACATCCTCGACAACCAATCGGTGTGTTCGATAGCGGCTGTGCCGCTATCGTGTCCCTACGACTACGCCGCCTGCAACGGTGCGACGCGTCATACCAAGGGCACAAAACGAGCGCAACGGCCGGCATGGCGAGCCTGATTAATGTGCGACTTCCGTTCGGCCGAGCAACCTCCAAGCCAACTGGCTTTTGATGATTGACCACTTGGTCCATCATGCGTTGATGTCATCTATTTCACTTAATCGGAAGGGTCCGTGCGGTCAGCTTATTTCCATCAGGATCGCAAAGATATGCGACGAACGCCCCGTTTGGACGTTCTGCAGGCGGGCTTTCGATTGCCATCCCGCCATGCGCTACGCCAGCGGTATTCCAGGCGTGAACATGATCGGCGGTCGTCGCCACAAGGCCGATTGTCCCGCCGTTGGCAGCGGTCGCCGGTTTTCCATCAATGGGTGTCGTGATCATCAGTCGCCCGCCTTCATGGACGTAGATTAGTCGGCCTCTGGCGTCCATCTCGCCGGGCTTGCCGCCTAGCGCGACGAAGGTAGCATCGTAGAAATCTCTCGCGCGCTCTAGGTCGTTGCTGCCGATCATGACGTGGGTGAACATACTTGGTCTCCTCTGGACTGCCCGTCAGCGGGACGTCATGCCCGGTTCAGATCACATAAGCGAATGCAGTAGGCAAGCCCCTTGTCTCAGGATCTTTAACTTTACGATACCTTCATCCTATTTCTCCTTGGTTTGCGGCTATCTAGCATCAACGGAAGTTTGTCAACTTTGACCGCGGTCGATGTGTCAGTCCGCGGCATCCAGCTTCACGGTCAGCCGAAATCACGTTCGGCTTCGTCGGGAACTGTGGAAACTTGCCCCTGCTTGAGCAGCTCGAGCGGCGTCCCGCCGATGCTGAGCTTGGGCTGAACCACCCACTGCCATGCAACGCGAGGATTGCCGATGATCCGTGTCACTTCGGACATACCACCGACCGGCCGGCCGTCGACGAACTGAGCCCGAGGAAAGACGTGCTTCCGCTCTCCCTTGAGCAGTCCGATCACTGCGCCGCGCTTGTACCAGTCGGTGCAGTGTCGACCGCCGCGTGCCAAAGGACTTCTCGATCTCGCTGGGTCCGGCGCTGTGATCCTTGCGATCATTGCCGGGATCACCGCGCGCGCGACCGGCGCAATGCCGGCCTTCAACGTGCCTGCGGGCTGGCTGTTCGTGGCTGGCGGTGCGCTTGGCTGTATCTATGTGACCGCATCGGTGCTGCTGACGCCCCGCATCGGCGCTGCCGCCGTGATGGGTCTGGCGGTCGCCGGACAGTTGATGGCCGGGCTTGCCGCCGACCGTATCGGCTTCATGGGCGTTGCCGTGCGTGAAATCACCGCCGGACGCGTCGCCGGTGCCGTTTTGCTGCTGACCGGCGCGCTGATGATCCGCTTCCTATAAGCAGAAAAGCCGCGCTCTTCAGCGCGGCCTTTGTTTCCGGTGCAGAAACCGATCTCAGCCCCTGAACGTATAGTCCGCAATCGACTGCGGCTTCAT
>Ga0182743_1004628_pt1 | contig 10292 bp, 8 predicted proteins | sample eDN3rd30CKraftOP_FD_128522 | JGI IMG/M metagenome (GOLD analysis project Ga0182743, IMG submission 128522) | Enriched Organic Plus compost microbial communities from Emeryville, California, USA - eDNA 3rd pass 30_C Kraft OP (version 2) (version 2) ... | reverse complement strand
CTACGGCGCGCTGGCGGCGCTGGAACCGGCAACCGGCGCGCCTTTGGTGAGCCGTGTCGGCGTTTCGACCGATATCGACGGCACCCCGGTGATCCTCATTTCGGGCCTGGCCGCGCATAGCGCTGCGCTGCGCAACGATCCGCGCTGCGGCCTCCTGCTGGGTGAGCCGGGCAAGGGCGATCCGCTGGCTCACGCGCGCATCAGCATCGATTGCCGGGCGGTGGAGATTGCCCGCGACAGCGAGGAGCATAAGCGCCTCGAGGGTCGGTACTTGCGGCACCAGCCCAAGGCGGCGCTTTATGTCGGTCTCGGCGATTTCCGCTTCTTCCGCCTCGCGGTACAGAAGGCAAGCCTCAACGGCGGCTTCGGTCGGGCCTATGCGATGAAAGCCGAGGAGGTCCTGACGCTCTCGCCGGCCAATGCCGACATCGCGACGGCCGAGGCCAATGCCATCGAGCACATGAACGAAGATCATTTCGACGCGGTCGAACTCTACGCGCGCTATTTCGCCAAAGCCGAGGGCGGCCGATGGACGCTGGTCGGGATCGATGCGGATGGCTTCGATATCGCCAGCGGGGATGTGGTGGAGCGTGTGTTCTTCCCGGAGCCGCTGAAATCGTCGGGCCAGATCCGTGAGGAACTGGTGGCGATGGTCCGCGAGGCGCGGAAAGGATTGGGGACGTGAGGTCTGAGGGAACCGGCGTCTAGTCTTCACACCGCTTGTGGCCTCCCCGGCGAAGGCCAGGCCCGGAGGATCGTTCCCAACACTCGGAACCCTCCGCACCTGCTCCGGCCGAGGACGCGAACTTGAGCCCCTAGTCGTTGGCCCCGGGGCCACCGCGGGTCGACTCGAACAGGAACCACACGCGGCGTTCGGTTTCGTCGATCCAGACTTCGAGAAGGCTGGTTGTGGCGACGTCGCCGTAGCTGGAGGCCGTGTCGTGCACCTCGCGCAGGATCGTCACCAGCCGCTGGTTGTCGTCGCGCAGCTCGGCCAGCATGTCCTGCGGATCGACATAGTCGGCGTCGTTGTCGGCCAGGCGCTGGTGGCGCGAGATATCTCCGATCGAATGCAGGGCCAGCCCGCCGATCTTGCGGGCGCGCTCGGCGATCGGGTCGGTCATGGCGAAGATCTGTTCGCCCTGCTCGTCCAGGAGCAGGTGGTAGTCACGGAAGTGGTGCCCGCTCACATGCCAGTGGAAATTCTTGGTCTTGAGATAGAGCGCGAAAACGTCTGCGAGCAGGCCCCGAAGCGCGGCCGAGATGTCGCGCGTCGCATCGGCCTTGAGGTCGGTGGGGGTTGCCAGTCGTGCACGGCGGGCCTTTTCGGCCGCATTGGTACGTTCGCTCATCGTTATCAGTCCTCCTGAAAGCAAGCAGGCAAAGGCGGCCGTGCCAAGGGCACGACCGCTACATTTCCCTAACGCCTCAAGAGGATAAAGGTTGCCGGTCTACCAGTGATGACGGCGGCGGCTGCGCAGGTGGCGGATGATTGGCGCCGACGCGATGATGAGGCCGATCACGATAAGCAGCGCCAGGCCGATGGCGCCATAACCGATCTGCATGTCCCGGCTCCTTACTGTGTAAAGAGCTTGGGTAGGCCAATATGGTAAACGGATGGATAACGCCGTGCCCATCAGGCCGCGGCGTCACCCGCATCGCCCAGGTAGAGGTGGTGGAGCCGGGCCGGATCCTTGGCCAGTTCGCTGCACCCGCCCTCATGCACCATCTGCCCGCGTCGCAGCACATAGGCCCGGTTGCCGATGGCCAGGGCAAGCGCGGCGAACTGTTCGACCAGCACCACGGCGGCCCCGGTATCGGCGAGCTTGCGCACCGCGCCCATCAGGCGGCTGACGACCACCGGCGCAAGGCCGGCCGACATCTCGTCGATCATCACCACCTTGGGTCGCCCGACCAGCGCGCGGGCGATCACCAGCATCTGCTGCTCGCCACCCGACAACATGCCGGACTTGATGGTCCGCCGCTGCAACAGCTCGGGAAAGAGCGCATAGGCTTCTTCCAGCCGGGCCTCCGGGTGAAGGGCGACCTGGAGGTTTTCCTCTGTGGTCATCTCGGTGAAGACCGCGCGACCCTGCTCGACATGGGCAAGCCCGGCGCGGGCCTTGAAGCCGGCATTGGCCTTGGTGACGTTGGCGCCGTCGAGCGTGACCGAGCCGCCGGCGGTCGGGATCACGCCGGATATGCCTTCGAGGAGCGTCGTCTTGCCGGCGCCGTTCGAGCCCAGCAGCACACTGATCTCGCCGGGCAGGGCCACGAGGTCGACGCCCCGGACGACCGGCACGCCCGCGCGGTTGACGACGAGGCCTTTGACTTCGAGCGCGCTCATGCTGCGGCCTCCTCAACTTCGATGCCCATATAGGCCTTCTGCACCACCGGGAGAGCGAGCACCGTCTGCGGATCGCCGGTGGCGATCACCTGGCCGAAATCGAGCACGGTAATGCTCGAACAGGCGCGGCGGACGAGGTCCATGTCGTGCTCGATGAGCAGCACTGCCGAGCCGAATTTCTGCGGGATTTCAGCGATCCGCTCGCCCAGCTTGAGCGCCTCGGCATAGGACTGGCCGGCCGCCGGTTCATCGAGGAGGATAACGGGCGGGCGTGCCGCGACGACTCCCGCAACGTCAAGCAGGCGACGCGTCCCCGCATCGACCGTGGCGATCAGCGCCTCGGGCGTCGGGCAATCCAGCCATTGGAGCACGGCGTTGAGCTCCTCGTCGCTGATATTGCCGGCGGCGAGGCGGACATATTCGCCTACGCGCAGCTCTGGCGCGATGCGGGTCGTCTGCCAGGTCCGGCGAATGCCGATCTGCGCGCGCCGGGTTGCCGAGAGCGCATCGACTGCCTGCCCGTCGAGCAGGACCGAGCCTTCATAGCGCGGCAGGAAGCCGGCAATGGCATCGACCATGGTCGATTTACCCGCGCCATTGGGACCGATAAGGCCGACCACCGTGCGTGCGGGTACGACGAGGCTGGTGTTCTTGAGCGCCACGACATTGCCATAGCGAACGCTGAGCCCCTTGACCTCGAGCGCGGTGCCGCCCGCATGCTGTGCGGGCGGGGGCAGGGGGCCGGCAACCCGGGCAGCGCCGCTCTTCCGCTTGGGCATGAGCTTGCGACCGAGTCGTGCCCAGGTCTCGCTGATGGTTTCGCCGGTCGAGAGTGCCTGCACGGCGCCCAGGGCGAAGAACACGGCGCCCACGTCCTGCGGCAGGTTGAGACGGCGCAGCAGTTCGGGGAAGAGCGTGATCAACACGCCGCCCAGGATTGCGCCGAGCGTGAAATGCGCGCCCACCATCGTCGCCACCGCAAAGAGCGAAAGCGATTGCATCATGTTGAAGTTTTCCGACACCAGCGTGCCGAGATAGCCGGCCAGCAGGCCGCCCGAAATTCCGGCGATGAAGGCGCTGATGGCGAAGGCCGAGAGCTTTGCCCGCGGGACGCTGATCGCATTGGCCGCCGCGCGCTCGGAATGTCGTACGGCCAGCCAGGAGGCGCCCAGCCGCGAGCGGTTGAGGAATTCGAGGCCAACGGCGATCACGCCATAAACCAGCACCACGAAGATGAAAAAGCCCCGGTCGCTCTCGAAGAACATCGGGCGCGGCACCTGCGTGAAGGTGGTCTGGCCGGGGAAGGTGATGGTGGCAAGCACCGTATCGAACGCGGCAGCGAAGCCGAGCGTGACGATGGCGAGGTTGATGCCGCGCAATCGAAGCGCCGGCAAACCTATCGCGATGCCGACCGGCACCGCCGCCAGCCCGCCGATGACGATCCAGACCGGCAGCCCGCCTGGAAAGCCCGAAACGTTGAGATAGCCTGTAACCCAGGCGCCGACGCCGGCGAACGACATCTGGCAGAGCGAGATCATGCCCGTGCGGCCGGCAACGAGCCCGAGGCTTTGCAGCGCGATGCCGACGATGAAGACGGCCGTGATGAGGAACACCCAGTAATTGGGCAGGAGCGCATAGACCAGTACGCCGATGACGGCGACCGAGAGCGCGGTGTTGAGGGCGGCGCGAAGGCTAGCGTGCTTCATCCCAGCGGGCTCCACGTTGGGACCAGAGGAGCACCGCCAGGATCACGAGGAACGGAACGGTGCTTCGGTATTGACTGAAGGCGTCGAGACCCGAAACCAGGCCTTCGACGATGCCGATCATGAGCCCGCCCAGCAGCGCCGCGCGAAAGCTCCTGAACGCGCCGATTAGGGCGGCCGCGAGTGCCGGAACGACGAGCAGGCTCAGCGACATGAAATCGGGCGAGCGCAGCGGAGCGATGATCATGAGCGCGAACGAGGTGACGGCGCCCATCACCGCCCAGACGCCGAGCGCGAGGAGACGCACGCGGATGCCGATGAGCTCGGCCGCCATCGGACGCTCGGAGAGCGCGCGAAGCTGGAGGCCGGTGCGCGTGCGGGCGAGGAAGAGTTCGGCGAGCACGGTGAAGACGACCGCAAGCACGACGGTCAGCACCGCCGCGTTGGTCACCTCGACGCCCGCAAGCCGGAAGGCGGACCCCGGAACCAGGTCCGGAAAGGCATGCGGATGCTGCCCACCCGTGAGGCGCAGGCCTACTGCGACTATGCCGACGAGTAGGGCGGCGGTGACGGCGGCCTTGGTCGAGGCATTGGCGCCGGCGAACCAGGTGGTCATGACGAGGCCGATGATGAGCGCAGTCAGTGCGCCGGCGAGAATGCCGGCAATGGCACCCGGCAAGACCGGCGCGCCGTGCTCATAGAGCGCGACCATGACGAAGGTGCCGGTTGCGCCGATGGCGGCGCCGGTGAAATTGACGACTGCCACCAACCGGTAGGTGAAGATCGCGCAGACCCCGAGGATCGCATAGGCGCCCCCCGCGGAAAGCCCGGCCACGGCCGGAGTGAAGAAGGAATTCATGGGCTTGATCCGGGGCGTTCCGGGCGGCCTCCTGGCCACCCGGTAATCAGGTTGCCGCTCAGTTGGCAGCGGGGAGCACGAACCAGTCCGGCGTCTTGACAGTCCACACGCCATCCTGGAGCTGCATGACCTTGGTGGCCTGCATGGAGGCATGCTTGGGCGCGTCGCCGAAGACATAGGCCGAACCGGCAATATCGTATTTCATCGGCTTGCCCGCCTTGAGCGCGGCGGTGACGGCTTCGCGGGTGACCGGGCCATCGATGCCGGCGATCACGTCCGAGACGACCTTGGCGGCCAGGTACCCGCCCTGCGAGAAGGCGGTCTTGGCAAGGCCCGCCTTGTCCATGGTCGCGATCCAGTCGGCATTGGCCGGGCTCGAAGCCTCGGTATAGGGCTCCCATTCGGTGCCGACATAGATCGGTTGCTTGGAGGCGGCGAGCGCCTTGGCCACGCCCTCGGTATAGCCCGGCGCGAGGAACAGCCAGTCGATGCCCTCGACCTTCTGGGCGTCGGCGGTATTGACCCACTGCACGACGCCAGGCTCGACCTGGTTGGTGAGCACGGCATCGCAACCGGCATCACGCGCCTTGATGACGTAGGGCGTCAGGTCGCCCTGCGCTGGCAGGGTGAGGTCCATCAGGTGAACCTGCTTGCCGTTCATCTGCTCCCAGGCGCGGATGGCGCCGGTATAGGCTTCCTGCGTACCGCCGAGGATGAGGAAGAAGGCGCAGACCTTCTCGTCCTTGAGCTCCTTGGTGGCGTAGTCGAGCATGGCCGTGGTCAGCGTGAAGGGACCGACATTGACCGGCGAAACGCTGGGCGCGTTGAAGCACAGCGCATCCACGCCCACGCCCTGTACGGCCAGGACGCCCGAGCGATCGTAGGTAGCCGCGTTCACGGCGCAATCGAGAAGGCTGGCGCCGCCGGCCATCACCACCACGCCCTTGTTGTCGATGAGGTCGCGGGCCGATTGCGCCGCTACCTGCGGGTCACCCTTGTCGTCGGCGATCGTGTATTCGACCTTGCAGCCGTTGATGCCGCCGGCGGCATTAAGCTGTTCGAATACCGCCGCGGCGGCCTTGGGGGCATCGGAGAAGTCGACGACGCCGGTAACGGTCGAAACCGCCCCGATCTGGATCGGACCGCCATCGCAGGTCGGGCCGGCGGCAGCCGCCGAACCGGTCATGGCTGCCAGGCCAAGGCAGGTCGAACCGGCCAGTACCGATAGTGTCAGTAGATGCTTCATGGGTTTCCCTTTCCCTCTTTCAGTGAGCGCGGCTTCTTCAGGCGGCCGCGCTTCTGATCCCTTGCGGGGCGAGACGGGCGAACTTCGAAAGAGTCCGCGCAATCATCTCGCGCTCCATGTTCCTCACGATGAAAACCAGCCGCGTGCGCCGGTCGTCCGATGGCCAGGCCTCAAGCCTGCGCGGCGGATGGAAGATGTGCTGCACGCCATGGATGACTACGGGCCGCTCCGGCTCCTCGGCGATATGGACGAGCCCCTTGACCCGCAGCAGGTCGGCGCCTTTGAGCGCTGCGAAATAGTCCAGCCATTGCCGGAAATCCGCCCACGCCACCGGCTCCTCGACGACGAAGGCGTAGGACGCGATGTCGCTCGAATGGTGCGAATGATGATGACCGCAATGTGGATCGGTGCAGGCGTGATCGTGCTCGACGGCTTGGGCTGCCTCTTCCGCCCATTGGGTTCCGGAGGAAAGTCCGAGCACGTCGGCAAGCCGCACCTGCCCATCCACCACGGCGAGCCGTCGCGCCATGGGATTGATCGCGGCGACTGCGGCTTCGATTTCGTTCAGCGGCGCAAGATCGGTCTTGGAGACGACAATGAGGTCCGCCACCGCTGCTTGTTTTCGCGCTTCGGGGTGCCGCGTGAGCGTATCCGCGCCGTTGACGACATCGACCGTCGTTACGACGCCGTCGATCCGGTAGCGCTGCGCGAGGTCGGGCTCGACCATCAGCGCATGGAGGATCGGGGCGGGATCGGCGAGCCCCGTGGTTTCGAGGATGACCCGTGTCACCGGCGGCAGACCCTCGGCGACGTGCCGCGCCTCGAGGTTCTTGAGCGTCTCGACCAGGTCGTCGCGCACCGTGCAGCAGACGCAGCCGTTGTCGAGCAGGGCCAGGCGCTCCCGGGTGACCTCCACCAGCAGGTGATCGAGGCCGATCTCACCGAACTCGTTGATGATCGCCACCGTCCCGGCCAGGTCAGGCTCCGAGAGCAGCCGATTGAGCAGCGTGGTCTTGCCGCTACCCAGGAAGCCGGTGAGGATCGTGACCGGGATCATCGCGAATACACCTCGCGGCCTTCGAAATAGGTGGTGAGCACCTGGGTGTCGGCGATGGCATCAGCCGGCACATCGAAGATGTTCTGGCTGAGCACGATGATATCGGCCGACTTGCCGACCGCGAGCGAGCCTATGTCCTTGCCTAGCCCGATAGCCCTGGCGGAATTGAGCGTGAAGACCTCGACGGCGGTCGCCAGGTCCAGCGCCTGCTCGGCCCATAGCGACACGCCCGGGAAGGCGCCCGAAGGGTTCTGGCGTGTGACGAGGCCTTCTATGCCCGACCACGGATCCGGGTTCTGGATCACCGGCCAGTCCGAACCGCCCGCGAGCAGGGCGCCTGCCTTCAACAGGTCCGCATTGGGCCAGAAGCGCTCGGCGCGATCGGTGCCCATCGCTTCCTTGTGCCCTTCGAGGAAAGTGGTCGGAAACCAGATCATCGGCGAGAGATCGGCGGCGACGCCGAGTTCGGCGAAACGGGCAATATCGTCCGGTGCGATATAGCTGGCATGGGCGATGTGGTGGATGAGCCTGGTCGGGCCGTTGAAGCTGCGCACCACGTCGATCGCATCGAGCGCCTGCGTCACGGCGGCATCGCCCGCGCAGTGGATCTTGACCGAAAGGTTCTGGGCCTCGCACTTGCCCAGCCAGCGGATAAGCTCGGGATAGGTCACCATGGTCGCGCCGCGGAAGCAGCAGCCATGGATCGGGTCCTCGAGATAGGCATCGTGGAATGCCGCGGTCTTCGCGCCCGGCACGCCATCGAGGAAGATCTTCACATAGTCCGGCCGCACATGCGTCGAGCGATAGTTTTCGCGCAGGGCAAACAGTTCGTCGCCCGCGATCCCGAACATGAAGTTCGGCTCCATCGCCGGCATGGCGCCAACCGCCCAGGCGGTGAGCTGCCCGCGCTCGTCGAGGCTGTGAAGCGCCGACAGCGTCGACTGCATCGAGGCCGCTTCGAGAAAGGCCGTCACGCCGAAGGCGTTGAGCGTCTTGATCGCCTGCGCCGCGGCCGCACGCCCCATTTCCTCGGTGAACTGTTCCGCTGCCACCCGCTCGACGATGCCGGCCGCGGATTCGATCATCATGCCGGTGAGCTTGCCGGTTTTGGGATCGCGCCCGAACGAGCCCATTTCCGGATCAGCCGACGTCTCGTCGATCCCTGCGAGACGCATGGCCTCTGAGTTCACCCAGCGATTGTGAGCCGTCTCATCACGCAGGCAGACGGGATGCCCCAGCGCCGCTGCATCGAGCTGCGCGAGCGCCTCTGTCGTATTGAGTTCGGCAATGGCGTCTGCGCCCCATTGCGCGCCCATGATCCACTGGCCCGGCGCTGCCTTCTCGGCCGCCCCGCGCACGAGCGCACAGATTTCGGCAACCGTCGCGTCGCCGGAAAAGCGCAGCTCGAAAAGGTCGGACGTGCCGCCCATCAGGACGTGGTTGTGCACGTCCACGATCCCCGGCATGGCCATCCGCCCGCCAACGTCGATGATCCTGGCGCCCGGCTGCGCAGACCGAACGTCGCTCTCCGAACCAAGCGCCACGATGCGCCCATCGGCGATGCCGACGGCCTCCACCCAGGGGCGGGCGCGGTCGACGGTATAGAAACGCCCGTTCGTCAGGATCAGCTCGGCTGCCGCCATCGAATTCGCCCCTCCCTTGGTGGTTCAATAAATGAACCGCAAATCCAAATATAGATTGGGGCAGGCAGGGCAGGCTTGTCAATATAGTTCACGTGTTAAGTAACTGCGCAGCCCGAATATGGCGCTTATTCCTCGTTGGGGATTGCGGCGCGTAGCCCGCCCGAATACCGTCCGTGCAACGAAGCGCGGCCGAGCGCGTTCGCCTGATCTAGAGCAAGTCCTTGAGTTACCTGGGAGTCCCCGCTTCGTGACGTCCATGCAGGTGTTGTCGTTCGTAGTCATCGCGCTGATGATGATTGCGTTCGTATGGGGACGAATCCGCTACGACCTGGTGGCGGCCGGGGCCTTGGTCATCTCGGTAGCCGTCGGCATCGTGCCGGTCGGCGAGGCGTTTTCGGGCTTTTCGGACGATATCGTCATCATCGTCGCCAGCGCGCTGGTGGTGAGCGCGGCAGTTGCCCGCTCCGGCGTCATGGAGGTGGCCATCAACCGGGTCGCGCCCAACCTTTCGCGGCCGCGCTCGCAATTGATTCTGCTCGTCCTCACGGTCACGATACTCTCCGCCTTCATCAAGAATATCGGCGCGCTGGCCATCATGATGCCGATCGCGCTGCAGATGGCCACGCGCTCCGGCGTTTCGCCTTCGATGTTCCTGATGCCGATGTCCTTCGGTTCGCTCTTGGGCGGCCTGATGACCCAGATCGGCACCTCGCCCAACATCATCGTCTCCCGCCTGCGCGTCGAACTCACCGGCGAGAGCTTCACGATGTTCGATTTCACCCCTGTCGGCGCGCTGCTGGCGGTGGTGGGGGTAATCTTCCTCGTGCTCTGCTATCGCTTGTTGCCCGAGCGTCGGCGCGAGAACGCCTCCATCCAGGAGGCGGTAGCGATCAAGAATTACACCACCGAAGCCCGCGTCCCCGAGGGCTCATCCTCGATCGACAAGACCGTCGGCGATCTCCAGAAGCTCGGCGGCGGCCGGCTGATGGTGACGAGCCTCCTCGATACCAACGGTCGCCGCCGCACGCCCTTTCCCGACGCCGTGCTGCGCCAGGGCGATATCCTCATCCTCGAAGGCGAGCCCGAAGCGCTGGACAAGGCAGTCGCCCGCGGCGGCCTCACCCTTTCGCATAGCCGCCAGGAAAGCATCCAGGACGAGGCGCGCACCGAAACGGTCGAGGCCGTGGTCGGCGTCAATTCGCGGCTCATCGGCAGCACGGCCAAGGAATTGCTGCTGTTCGACATGAGCGGGGTCAACCTGCTGGCGATCAGCCGCCGCGAAACCCGCTTCACCCAGCGTCTCGGCTCCATCCGCTTCGAGGATGGCGACGTGATCCTGCTGCGTGGCCCTGTGGGCACGCTGCCCGAACTGCTCCAGGAATGGGGCTGCCTGCCGCTCATCGAGCGCGGCCTGCGCCTCGGCAGCTTCCGCAACGG
>Ga0182743_1004627_pt1 | contig 10292 bp, 10 predicted proteins | sample eDN3rd30CKraftOP_FD_128522 | JGI IMG/M metagenome (GOLD analysis project Ga0182743, IMG submission 128522) | Enriched Organic Plus compost microbial communities from Emeryville, California, USA - eDNA 3rd pass 30_C Kraft OP (version 2) (version 2) ... | reverse complement strand
GATCGACAAGAACACCAAGGCGCTCGCCATCAACTGGGACGACGAGATCGTGAAGGCCACCGCGCTGACCCGCGACGGCGCCGTGATCCATCCGAACTTCCAGCCCAAGACGCCTACACCGACCGACGCGACCGCCGCCTGAAGGAGACCCGCATGGCAGTGACACCGGCTGATTGCGTAGCGCCTATTCCGCCGGGCAAGGCCGCGGAATGCGCGCAGGCTGCCGCGCAAGTGGCGCAGCAGGCGGCACAGGCGGCCCAGGACTACGCCGACGCGGCTTCTGCCATGGTCGGCGCCGTCACCGGGGGGGCTATCGATCCTTTCATCTTCCGCTTCGCGATCTTCGTGCTGGCGATCTTCGTCGGGTACTACGTGGTGTGGTCGGTGACGCCGGCGCTGCATACGCCGCTGATGTCCGTGACGAACGCGATTTCCTCGGTCATCGTCGTGGGCGCCCTGCTTGCCGTGGGGATCTCGGCTTCGGGCCTTGCGACGGGCTTCGGCTTCGTGGCCCTGGTGCTCGCCTCGGTGAACATCTTCGGCGGTTTCCTGGTAACCCAGCGCATGCTGGCGATGTACAAGAAGAAGGAAAAGTGACGTGAGCGCCAATCTCGCCTCTTTCCTCTATCTTGTCTCCGGCATCCTATTCATCCTGGCGCTGCGCGGCCTTTCGCACCCCACCACCAGCCGCCAAGGCAATTTCTATGGCATGGTCGGCATGGCGATTGCCATTGTGACCACGCTTTTGCTGACGACGCCTACGCCGGGCGGCTTCCTGCTCATCCTTGCAGGGCTTGCAATCGGCGGCGGTGTGGGCGCGGTAACCGCGCGGCGCATCGCCATGACGGCAATGCCGCAGCTCGTTGCCGCCTTCCATAGCCTGGTGGGCCTTGCCGCCGTCATGGTGGCTGCCGCTGCTCTTTACTCGCCCGAAAGCTTCGGTATCGGCGAAGTGGGCGCTATTCATGCGCAGGCGCTGATGGAAATGTCCCTTGGCGTGGCGATCGGCGCCATCACCTTCACCGGTTCGATCATCGCCTTCCTGAAGCTGGATGGCCGCATGTCGGGAAAACCCATTCTGCTTCCTGGGCGCCATCCGCTCAATGCTGCAATCGGCATTGCGCTTGTCGTGCTCATCGCGATGCTGGTGGTGACGCAGAGCCATACGATTTTCTGGCTCATCGTGATCCTGTCGCTCATTCTGGGTGTTCTCATCATTGTCCCGATCGGCGGCGCGGACATGCCGGTCGTGGTGTCGATGCTCAACTCCTATTCGGGGTGGGCGGCAGCCGGAATTGGCTTCACGCTCGGCAATCTGGCGCTCATCATCACCGGTGCTCTGGTCGGTTCCTCGGGTGCGATCCTGTCCTACATCATGTGCAAGGGCATGAACCGCTCCTTCATCTCCGTTATTCTCGGAGGCTTCGGCGGGGAGACGGCGGCGGCAGTGGATGACGGCATCGAACGTACGGTCAAGCAGGGTTCGGCTGACGATGCGGCCTATCTGATGATGAACGCGCAGAAAGTCATCATCGTACCGGGCTATGGCATGGCAGTCGCCCAGGCCCAGCATGCGCTGCGCGAAATGGCAGACAAGCTGAAGGCCAATGGGGTCGAGGTGAAATATGCCATTCATCCGGTGGCGGGCCGCATGCCCGGCCATATGAATGTGCTGCTTGCGGAAGCCCAGGTGCCCTATGACGAGGTGTTCGAGCTGGAGGACATCAATTCCGAGTTCGCCCAGGCCGACGTAGCTTATGTCATCGGCGCGAATGACGTTACCAACCCTGCGGCACGGGACGACAAGTCCTCACCCATTTACGGTATGCCGATCCTGGATGTCGACAAGGCGCGTACCTGCCTTTTTGTGAAGCGCTCGCTCGGTTCCGGCTATGCAGGCATCGACAATACGCTGTTCTACAAGGACGGCACGATGATGCTGCTCGGCGACGCCAAGAAGATGACCGAAGACATCGTCAAGGCGATGGATCACTAGCGGTTACCGCGCCATGGTTCGAACCATGCAAGAAAAGCCCGGCCTTGCGCCGGGCTCTTCGCATTTGTAGCCGCCTCGAAATGCTGCCCTAGATAGGCTGTGCAGAGAGGAGGCGGAGAAATGGTCGTAATCTGGCTAGGCGCGCTGCTGGTCATCCTTGGCCTTCTGCAGATGGCTTATTCCACTCTCTGGACCAGAAGGCTGAGTGACCCGCCAAGGTCGCGCCATGGTGCCCAAGACAGCACGCTAGAACCGCCGCGACAGGGCCTTAGGTTCCTTGGCTTCACGCATAACTGGCCCGGCGCGGCTCTGTTTGTGCTGGGGCTTCTGCTCCTCCTGTTGGGCGGCGCCTTTGCTTAAGCCGCCGGCGGTGCGCCAAAGGAGGGAGCTTCGCCTCACAGGGCAGTCGAGCGGAGCTGGAATTCGCTGACGCCGATGGCCACATTGAGCCCGGTCTGAGCCTGCAGGCTTATCGGCTGGAGGATCAGGTTCTTGCTGGTTTGGCTCACCAGAATGTTGGCGCCGCCTCCGATGCCCGCTGTCACTTCAGCACTTGGACCCACGTAATTGTCGGCCAGCGATCCGGGTGCGTAGGGATCTGTGACGGTGGGAGCCAGCACGATCCACCGCATCACACTTTCACCGGTGGCGCCTGCCTCCAGCCCGAATTTTCTCACCACCCCGATATAGCTTTCCGGCGGCCTGGCGGAATCCGCAGGCTGGAAGGTGCAGGAAAGTTCCTTGGAGGTGACAAAGCCGATATCGACGCCGCCCTGGATAATGCAATCAAGGGTGCCGATCTCCGTGCGCTGCTGAGCGGTTGCGAAGGACGTGGAAGCCGATAGGGCGATCACCGCTCCAAACGCGGCTATGGCGCTCCTGTTCATGGCTGAAACTCCTCTTCCGTTGCCGCTTTAGAACAGCGGCTGCGCAAGGATAGTTCCGCAGGAATGTTGGATGGAGCCCGGAACTCAGGTCCTGGATGCCGTCGCCGCGCCGCCCGCACCTTGCGTTCTTGCGACGCCGTCGCGGGCCGGTGTGTAGTTGGCATCGAGGCTCAAAGCGCGCGCATAAGAGCGTGCCGCCTTATCCATTTCGCCGCGCTTCTCGTAGACGAGCGCCTGATTTGCCCAGCTTTCCGCCAGCTGTTCATTCAAACGGATGGCGGTGTTGAAATCCGTGAAGGCATTCTCGTCATCGCCCAGGGCGAGATAAGAAAGGCCGCGGCCATTGTAGCCATAGGGCTGATCGGGGGCGAGGGAGATCGCCTTGGCGAAATCCTCGATCGCATATTGATGCTGGCCGCTTGCTTGATAGAGAAGGCCGCGGCGATGGTATGCGCGCGGGTCCGTGGTATCGAGTTGGATCGCCTTTTCAAAATCCTGGAAGGCTTCCGTGGAGCGCCCGGCGAGGCGGTAAAGTTCGCCCCTGCCGATATAGGCGACGTCGTAGCTGGCGTTAAGGGCGATCGCCTGGTTGTAATCCGCTAGCGCCCGCTGCTGATCGCCCATGTAACGATAGATCAGCGCCCGGTTCGCATAAGCCCGGAAGGAGCGCGGGTCGAGCTGAATTGCCCTGTCAAAGTCCTTGAGCGCCTCGCGGTAATTGCCGCCCCGCCCATAGGCAGCGCCGCGGATATTATAAGCTTCGGGGTCGTTTGGCGTACGCTCGATGACGGCGCTGAGCGAGGCGATGTTTTCCTCCGATCCCTGCGCGGTGTCGATGCGTGTCAGGTCCGTCACGGGATCGGTCGTGTTGCAAGCTGCCAAGCTCATCAGAGCAACGAACACCAGAGCGGTTCGCACTCGGGAATGGGTTGCGTTCTGCGCCATTACACCTTCAGCCATCAACTCCCGTCCTTTCCAAATCTGCCGCATCCGCGGGCGCATCCAGCCAGAGCGCCGCAACAAAAAAGGTGGCGGCGATGTTCGATCGCGCCACCTCGGTTATGTAAGCTGCTGAAAAGGACAAAATGTGGGCGCTCAGCGCGCCGCCGCCGGCCGTCCACTGACGAGGCCTTCCCGCTGGGCGCGCTTGCGCGCCAACTTGCGTGCGCGCCGCACGGCCTCTGCCTTCTCCCGTGCCCGCTTTTCAGACGGCTTTTCATAATGGCCGCGCATTTTCATCTCGCGGAAAATGCCTTCGCGCTGCATCTTCTTTTTCAGCGCGCGAAGCGCCTGGTCAACATTGTTGTCGCGGACGAGTACCTGCACCTGGGTTTCCTGTCAAAGCGTTGATGGTGACGGTTATGAGCTTCTTTGCTCAAAAACCGATCTCCCGCGACGGAACCCATCGCAGGAATCTGCGCGCTAATATCAGAATCAACCACTTTTGTCGAGAGGTCGTTGATGCAAGTAGGGTAATGAAAATTCACCCCTCGGTCCAATAACCTCCTCGCGGTGGCGCGGCCAGGTCGGGCGAAGCGGCAAACTTCATCGTAATCAGCCCGACGTCTGGCGTTGCACTGCTTCGCACCCTGCGTCCGCAACGGCCGAAATCGTGAGGCGGTTTGCGGAAACGGAGTTCCATATCGAATGCTGGCGCTGCTGTTCCAGGCCATCTTATCGACTGTTGGAGAAAGCCGGCCCGGAAGACGGCCAGCTCATCGGCCCGAAAGCCGGAACCGGCTATCCCCTTCGGCGTTTTCCTCGAACAAGAAGGAGCCCGACCTATGCTTCCCGAAAATCGTAAGCCCGATGAGCGTCCCGGAAAAAAGGAGATGGAGGAAGAGCTGGAGAAAGGGCTCGAGGATACTTTCCCGGCAAGCGATCCCGTTTCGGCAACGCAGACCACCCGCACGGGAGCGCCGAAGGAGTTCGCCAAGCAAAAGCCCGGTGATGAGGCGGACGAAGCCGCCCACCAAAAGGATGACGAGTTGGAGGAGGGTCTAGAGGATACATTTCCAGCGAGCGACCCGCCGTCGGTGGTATCCAGCACTCATGCGGGTGGACCAAAGAAAAACAACGGGTGAGGCCGCTCTGCGGCCTAAGTTCTTGATCGGTGCAGCTCCGGACGGAAGACCGGCTTCCGCCGTTCTTCACGTGGCCAGCACGCCGCCATCGGCGGCGAGTGCCTGGCCGGTCATGAAGCTGTTTTTCGGATTGGCGGCAAAGAGAATTACCTCCACCACCTCGTCGATTTCGGCAAGCCGCTTCATCGGAACGTCGCGCGTAAGGCCAGCCTCGGCATCACTGGGCTCCGCGGGCGACATCGCGAGCGCCCCCGTCACCATTTTCGTCCGCGCATAGGACGGGCAGACAGCATTGATCCGCACGCCTTTCGCTGCGTATTCGGCCGCCGCCGTGCGCGTCAGGCCTATTACGCCATGCTTGGCCGCCGAATAGATGGCAAGCCGCGGCGCGCCTGTCAGCCCTGCGACGGAAGCGATATTCACGATGGCCCGGCGGCGCTTGTCGTGCCGGAATTGGCGTTCCATCGCGGGAAGCTGGTGCTTCATCGCATAGAAGACGCCCAAGAGATCAACTTCAATCACCCGGCGCGCCTCGTCCGAGGGGATAAGGTGCAGCTTTACGAAGGTTTGCGCGATGCCGGCATTGTTGATCGCGATATCCAGGCTCCCGAAGCGCTCTTGTGCGAGCGCCACAAGCTTTTCGGCTGTCGCCTCCTCCGAGATGTCGCCGGCAAGAAAGGCCACCTCCGTATCGAGCGAGCGCGCAAGCTCGGCGAGCGGTTCCTCATGAAGATCAGACAGTACGAGGCGCGCGCGGTCGGCTGCCAATCTCCTCGCCAGGCACCTTCCGAAACCGCCTGCGGCGCCCGTGAGGAGCACCGTCAGACCGCTAAATGGACCATTCAAACTTCGCTCCAATTCACTCGACTCGCGCCGTCCACCGCCAGCGACTTGCTTCATCGGATCGCCCCCGGCGGTCTTTTCACGGTTTGAGGGATCGCCGTCAAGCAATTGCAGACAGAAGAAACATCAAAGTAAGAGCTTTCAAGCCGCAGATTGTCCGGGAAGCTCTTCTGGCAATGCCAAGGTCAGCCAACGAGCGGTAAGGGCCGGCTTCAACGAATTCTCAATTTCGATGGTGACGTCGTAATGAGTCTCGATAATACCCGATGGCCGCACCTTCATATGTGCGAGGTGGAACCGGCCGCGGATGCGCCCCCCGGATTTCACCGGGTTGAGGAAACGTATGCGGTCAAACCCGAAATTCATGCCCATCGACGTTCCTTCGAGCGGCGGCACCGCCTCGAAAATAAGAGTGGATAGGAGTGAAAGCGTAAGAAAGCCGTGCGCGATGGTGCCCCCATACGGGGTTTCGCGCGCGGCGCGCTCGGGGTCGGTATGGATGAACTGATGATCGTCGGTGGCGGCGGCAAACTGGTCTATCATCTCCTGGGAGACCGTGCGCCAGCTGGAGATACCCACCTCCTTACCCACCATGGCCAGCGCATCTTCGATTCGCACCGCTTGCCTAGACAATGACCGCACTCCCGTCTGCTGTAGGGTGTTGCAAAAACGCGCGCAGAGATATCTCGTTGCACGCTCGATGTCATCCGTGCGTCAGCAGAAGTGCGGATCTAGAGCCGTGAAAGGCTCTAGATCTTAGTATTCGTCGTGGCCGCTTGTGTCAGTTCGCGGTCGAGGCGTGCTTCCTCTTCGACCTTCGGCGTGATGAAACGCCCGAGCAGCAGATAGGCAACCGGCGTCAGGTAAAGCGTGGAAAGCGCAGAGAGGCCAAGGCCACCCACGATGACCCAGCCGAGCGCGATGCGTGCTTCGGCTCCTGCGCCGGAAGCGAGCACCAGGGGCACGCCGCCAACGACGGTGCATATCATGGTCATCATTACGGGGCGCAGGCGGATCAGGGCCGCTTGTTCCACAGCCTCTCTCACCTTAAGGCCGCGGTCGCGCAGCTGATTGGCGAACTCGACGACGAGAATGCCGTTTTTCGCCATGATGCCGACGAGGAGAACAAGGCCGATTTGGCTGTAGACGTTTAGGCTGGTGCCCGTAAGAAGGAGCGCAAAAACGGCGCAGGCAAGCCCCAGCGGCACTGTCGCCATGATGATGAGGGCGCTGACGAAGCTCTCGAACTGCGCCCCCAGCACCAGCAATATGATGACCAGCGCGAAGCCGAAAGTTGTGAGCATGCTGTTGCCGGTCTCACCAAGGGTCGCGGCCTCCGCCAGAGGAATGATCCGGGCGCCGGACGGCAGATGGGCAGCCGCAATCTCCTCCGCGCGCTGAAGTGCTTCACCGAGAGGAAAATCTTGCGCCAAGCCGGAGGTGATGCGAACCACCCGCAATTGCTCCTCGCGGTTCAGCGAGGGCGGTACAGGTTCTTCCCGAAGGGTGGTGACGGTGGATAAAGGCACGAACCGCCCGTCGCCTGTCCTGATGAAGATGTTTTCAAGATCGGTCGGGTCGTTGATCGGGTTCGTGGTGGAAACGAGCTTCACGTCGTAGCTTTTGTCGTCGATGAAAAGGTCGGCGATTTTGCGCCCATCGAGCAGTGACTGTATCGCCTGGCCGAGGCCCTCGATATCTATGCCGAGGTCCGCTGCCCGCTCTCGGTCCACCTCCACCTTCAACTGCGGCTGCGTGGCGTCTTGGGTTAGCCGTGGCTGATCGAACCCAGGGTCGCTTTCCATATCGGCTATGATCGCCTGCGCCGCCTGGGTCAGCCTTTCATAGTTGTTACCGGCGACGGCGAATTGCAGGCCGCTTCCAGAGCCGCGGATGCCCAGACTGTTGGGCTGAAAGGCAAAGGCGCGCACACCGGCGATCCGCGCCGCGCGCGCGTTCACATCCTCCAGAATCTCTTGCTGGGAGCGCTCACGCTCTTCCCAAGGCGCAAGCCCGAGCATCAGGAAGGCGCTGTTCGATCCTCCCTGGCCCGTAATTGAGAAGGTCGTGCGGATTTCCCCGCCGTCGCGCAGCGGCTGGATCGCTGCCTCGATCTCGCGCATTTTTCCGGCAAGATAATCGATGCTCACGCCCTGCGGAGCAGAGACACGCATCATCGCGATGGAACGGTCTTCGGGCGGTGTGAGCTCGGACCTGATGTTTCCGAATACCGCGTATGCGGCGCCCGCAAAAAGCAGCGACACGAGGATGACGATTACGGGTGCATTCAGGCAGAAATGCAGGGTGCGGGCATATAGCTTCGCCAGGGCTGCCCCAATACGGCTGATCGGACCGTCGCTCTTTTCGCCATGCAACTCGCCCGATGACAGCATGCGCGATGCGAGCATGGGGCAGAGCGAGAGAGCAACAACCGACGAAAGGAGCATCGCGAAGGCCAGTACAAAGCCGAATTCCTTGAATAGCCCCCCCGCCTGGCCGGGGAGGAAGGACAGCGGCACGAAAACCGCGACCAGTGTTGCGGTGGTCGCGATGACGGCAAAGAAAACCTCCTGCGTGCCGAGAACGGCCGCGGCGCGCGGGCCCATGCCCTGGTTGCGCCGGCGCACGATGTTCTCGAGCACGACGATGGCGTCGTCCACGACAAGCCCGGTGGCAAGCACGAGGGCCAGCAGGGTTAGGATGTTTACGGAAAAGCCGACCAGGTAAATTGCGGCGATCGTGCCGATGAGGGCGACGGGAATGGCAATGCCGGGAATGATGGTGGCCCGCCAGTCGCGCAGGAAAAGATAGATGACCCCGAGCACGATGGTGACCGAAATAAGAAGGGCGATCTCGACCTCATGGATGGCGCCGTTGATAAAAATGGCATCGTCGCTGGTAATCGAGATGGACATGCCCTCCGGCATGGTTTTCGCCAGGTCGTCAACCGCCTGCCTGACGCCCTCTGAAATTTCGAGCGTGTTGGACTGCGCCTGGCGCACGATGCCGAGCCCGATGCCCAGCTGTCCATTGGTGCGCAGGCGGCTTTCGCCCTCGTCCGGGCCAAGGGTTACGGTGGCTACATCTCCGAGGCGCACATTCGGCGAGAGCTTGATGTTCTCCATTTCCTCGGGGGTGGTGATGGACGAGGTAGCACGCACGATTAGATCTTGCGTGTTGCTGGTCAGCGAGCCCGCGGGGCTATCGAAGGCGACGGTTTCGACCGCGCTTGCGATATCCCCCACCGTCATGCCATGGCTTGCAAGGCGCGACTGGTCGATATCAACACGGAAAATCTTGGTGCGGTCGCCGTAGACCTGCACGTCGGCGACGCCCGGAACGGCCGCCAGCTTGTCGACAATCTCGTCGTCGACATAAAGCGTCATATCCTCGATGTTCATCCGGTCCGAGGTGACGGCGAGCCGCATGATGGCATCGGCATTGTCGTCAGCCTTGACGACGATGGGAGCGTCGGCGTCTTCGGGCAGCTGATTTTGGATCCGGCCGACGGCATCGCGCACGTCGGACGCTGCCGCATTCAGATCGACGGTTTCGCGGAACTCGATCGTGACACGGCTTCTGCCAAAGGAGGAGGAGGACGAGATCGCGGACACGCCCGGCACACGCGCCACTGCCCCTTCGACCGCTGCGGTGATCTCCCGGTCGATGGTTTCAGCGGCGGCGCCGTCGAAAGTTGTCGTTACGGAGATGACGGGCCGATCCACATCCGGCAGTTCACGAACTTCCACGCCGAAAAGGGCAGCGAGACCCGCGACTACAATCAGCGTATTGATCACAAAAGCGAAGACCGGGCGGCGCACGAACAGCGCGGTCATTCCATCGGCCGCTTTCTCGAAGTTCTTCTCGCTCATTTCACCGCCTCCAGGCTCAGGAACCGCGCGCAGGACGGCCGCGGCCTTCGCCGCCCGCCACTGCGATGGGCTGCCCCTCACGCACCGCGTGCACGCCTTCGACCACCACCAGGTCACCATCGGCAAAATCGCCGTCCACCAGAACGCTGTCGGAATTGCGCTGGATAACGCGCACCGGCAGGCGCTGCGCCATGCCATCGCGCACCGCCCAGACATAGGGGCCTTCCGTACTCCATTGGACCGCCAGCGGATTGACCGCAGGAAAGCTTTCACCCGGAAATTGCATGGTAACGCGAAAGGCCATGCCGGAACGCAGCGTATCGGCGGGATTGGATATGCGCCCCTGGACATGAAGCGTGCGGCTGGCCGTATCCACCTGATTGTCAATGGCGCTGACCTGGCCCTGGTATTTCTCGTTCGGCCGGGCGACCGATTCGGCTAAAAGCGGCGCACCGACCTCAATCATCCTGGCGAAGCGCTCAGGCACCCAAAAGTCCACCAGGATCTCGGATCGATCGTCGATCGCGGCGATCTGGTCGGAGGATGTGACGTAATCGCCGGGAGAAACGGGAAGAATGCCGACGATGCCGCCGATGGGCGCGACAATGTC
>Ga0182743_1004626_pt1 | contig 10292 bp, 8 predicted proteins | sample eDN3rd30CKraftOP_FD_128522 | JGI IMG/M metagenome (GOLD analysis project Ga0182743, IMG submission 128522) | Enriched Organic Plus compost microbial communities from Emeryville, California, USA - eDNA 3rd pass 30_C Kraft OP (version 2) (version 2) ... | reverse complement strand
TCGTCGTCAAACGATCCGACGGCGCGTTCCTGTTCGCGCTCATCCCCGGGGACCGCCAGATCGCCTGGCCGAAGCTTCGCGGGATCGTGGGCGTCAACCGCCTCCAGCTTCCCGACGCGGCGCAAGCGCTGACGGCGACGGGCTACGAGCGCGGGACGATCACGCCGCTCGGGAGCACGACCGCCTGGCCGGTGTACGCGGACGAGCGAATGCGCGGCCGCCGCGTGTCGATGGGCGCGGGCGAGCACGGGTACTCGCTGTTCGTCGACGCCGACGCGCTCATCGCGGCCCTCGAGGCGACCGTCGCCGACATCTCGGAGCCGGCGGCGCCTCGCTCCTAGGCGTCCGCCTGCTCCGCCTTGACGGTGTTGAGGACGTCGAGGAACGTCGCACTCTCCTGCGCCCCCGACACGCCGTACTTGCCGTCGATGACGAAGAACGGGACGCCGTGAATGCCGTAGGCCGCGGCCTGCGCGACGTCGGCGCGCACCGCGCCGACGTACTCCTCCTCGCGCAGCGACCGGAGCACGTCGTCGCGGTCGAAGCCGAGCTCGGCGCCCAGGTCCGCGAGGACCTCCAGGTCGCCGAGGTGGAGCGATTCGATGAAATACGCCTTGAGGAGGCGTTCCTTCGCCTCGAGCTGCTTGCCGCGGTCCTTCGCGTAGTGGATGAGCTGATGCGCGCGGACCGTGTTGACCTGCTTGGCGTGCTCGAGGTCGTAGTCGAGCCCGACGCTCGCGGCGATCGCCGTGACGCGCGCCTGCATCGCGTCGACCTGCTCCCGCGGCAGCCCCTTCTTGCGCATGAGGTAGTCGGTGGGCGAGCCGGAGAAGTCGAGCGGCGTGTCGGGCGAGAGCTCGAACGAGTGGTACTCGACGTCGACCTCGCCGTCGAAGTCCGCGACCGCGCGCTCGAACTTCCGCTTCCCGATGTAGCACCACGGGCACTGCACGTCGGACCAGATGTCGACCTTGATCGTCTCGCTCACGGCGGGTGCAACCGGGCGCCGCGGGGGCGCATTCCCGCCGCGACTACGATCGATCCGTGAGCGCACCGGGGAGCGATACCGGCGCGACCGGCGCCGCCCGCGCGCGCCGGCGCACATTCGTCGACCTCAGCCCGATCCGGGCGTCCCCCGCGTTCGCGCGGCTGTGGGTCGGGCAGTCGATCTCCGGCATCGGGGCGTGGCTCACGATGACGGCGGTCACGCTCCAGATCTTCGACATCACGCGATCGACGTTCGCGGTCGCCCTCGTCGGCGGCATCTCGCTCGTGCCGATGATCATCGCGGGCCTGTGGGGCGGCATGCTCGTCGACGCGTTCGACCGGCGGACGGTCGCGATCGCGACGGCGGTCGTGAGCTGGCTCGCGACCGGCGCGCTCGTCGCGCTGTCGTGGTGGGACGCGTCGCTCGCGGCCGGCGGCGATCGCGCGCCCGTGTGGCCGTTCTACGTCGTCACGACGCTGCAGTCGGTGTCGGCGACGATCTCGATGGCGGCGCGCAGCGCCATCATCCCCCGCATCCTCCCCGAGGACATGGTCTCCCGCGCGACCGCCCTCAACGGCATGATCTTCGGCCTCCAGGTCGCGATCGGACCCGCACTCGCCGGAATCCTCGTCGCGACCGTCGGGCTCCCCGCGACGTTCGCGGTCGACGCGGTGCTCTTCACGGCGGGGTTCATCGGGGTCGTCGGGCTGCCGCGCATTCCGCCGCTCGGCGAGATCTCCCGCCCGGGGTTGCGGTCCCTCATGGACGGGATGCGCTTTCTGCGGCACGCCCCGAACATCCGCATGAGCTTCGTCGTCGACATCGTCGCGATGAGCCTCGGCCGCCCGCACGTCCTGTTCCCCGCGGTCGCGACCTCCGCGGCGATCGGCGGCGGCTCGGTGACGGTCGGGATCCTCACGGCGGCGATGGCGATCGGGACGTTCCTCACGGGCCTCCTGAGCGGGCCCGTGGGGCGCATTCACCGGCACGGCCTCGCGATCAGCCGCGCGATCGTCGTGTTCGGCGCGTGCACCGTCCTCCTCGGCGTCGTCATCGGCGTCGGGCAACTCGGCTGGCTGGGTCCCGTCGGCGAGGACTGGCACGACGTGTCCTGGCCGCTCCTCGTCCTCGCCGCGCTCGCCCTCGCGGGGACGGGCGCGAGCGACGAGGTGAGCGCGATCTTCCGCACGACGATGCTCCTCACCGCCGCGCCCGACGAGATGCGCGGGCGCGTCCAGGGCATCTTCACGGTCGTCGTCACGGGCGGGCCGCGCGTCGGCGACATGATCGCCGGGACGATCGCGACGCTCATCGGGCTGTGGGCCGCGCCGCTCCTCGGCGGCATCGCGATCATGGCCATCATCTGGCTGCTCGCGCGCCGATCCCCCGGCTGGCGCGCCTACGACGCGCGGCACCCCACCCCGTAGCCCCCGCGCTCCCCCGGGGGTGCGCCGCCCTCCCGCGAGGGGACACTTTCGGCGGCAGGAGGGCGCCGCGCTCCCGCGAGAGTGTCCCCTCGCGCGACGAAGCGGAAGTCGTGCACAGCGGAGGCGGGCCAGGGACGTGCGGCCGAGACTGTGGAGAACGCGGCGGCCGGCGCCCGGAGCCGCGATGCTCGCGAACATGCCGCTTCCGAGACGACGCGCCGGCGAGACGCTGCAGGCCTGGACGATCCGTGCCGCGCACCACCTCGAGCCGCGCATTCCCGCGACCCACCGGTTCAGCCACCTGACCGCCGCGGCGATCCAGGGCATGCGGACGCCGTCCACGCCGGCCCTGCACCAGTGGGTCCACGTGACCGGGTTCGAGGCGGAACGAGGCCTGCGGCGGCACGGCGTGGACGGACACAAGTCGCGCCGGCCCGTCGAGACGGTCGACGTCGACGGCTTGCGGTGCTCGAATCCGATCGCGGCGTGGGCGGAATGCTCCGAGCTCCTGCCGATCGACGACCTCGTCATCATGGGCGACGGTCTGCTCGCTCGCGGCGGGGCGATCGCGACGCTCGACGACCTCGAGCGGATCGCGAGGTCTCGGGCGGGCGCCCGGGGCGCGAAGGCGCTTCGAGCGGCCATGCGGCTCGTGCGGGCCGGCACGGACTCGGCTCGCGAGACCTCGCTCCGCCTCCTCCTCGTGCGAGCCGGGCTGCCGGAGCCCGAGATCAACGCGCCGCTCTTCGACGATCGGGGCCGGCTGATCGGGCACGGGGACCTGGCGTGGCCGGCCGAGCGCATCGTCGTCGAGTACGAGGGACGCCAGCACGCGGAGGATCCGCGCCAGTTCACGATCGACATCGGGCGGATCGACCGGATCCTCGAGGCGGGATACCGTCACATTCGCGTCGATGACCATCGCCTCCGCGAGCGGGACGGCGTCGTCTCGACGGTCCGCCGAGCATTCGCCTCCGCCCACGCCCGCGAGGGGACACGCTCGCGGCAGCGGCGGGCGCACTGAGCCGCGAGAGTGTCCCCTCGCGAGTCAGAGGGAGGGGAGGCGGGCGCGCAGGTGCTCCTCGAGCGCGGCGAGGGGAATGCGCTCCTGCGCCATCGAGTCGCGCTCGCGGACCGTGACCGCCCGGTCCTCGAGCGAGTCGAAGTCGACCGTGATGCAGTAGGGCGTGCCGATCTCGTCCTGGCGGCGGTAACGGCGACCGATCGCCCCCGCGTCGTCGAACTCGACGTTCCAGCGCCTGCGGAGCGAGGCCGCGAGCTCGCGCGCGACGGGCGAGAGCCGCTCGTTGCGCGAGAGCGGAAGCACGGCGGCCTTGACGGGCGCGAGACGCGGATCCAGCGCGAGCACGACGCGCGTGTCGGTGTCGCCCTTCGCGGTCGGCACCTCCTCCTCCCGGTACGCGTCGACGAGGAACGCCATCATCGACCGAGTGAGACCGAACGACGGTTCGATGACGTACGGGACGTACCGCTCGCCGCTCGCCTGGTCGAAGAACGAGAGATCCTTGCCCGACTCGCGGGCGTGCGACGCGAGGTCGAAGTCGGTGCGATTCGCGACGCCCATGAGCTCGCCCCAGCCGCCGCCGGCGAAGCCGAAGTTGTACTCGATGTCGATCGTGCCCGCCGAGTAGTGCGCGCGTTCCTCCTTCGGGACGTCGAAGCGCCGCATGTTCGCGGGATCGATGCCGAGATCGACGAACCAGTTCCAGCAATCCTCGACCCACCGGCGGAAGTGCTCGTCGGCTTCGGCGGGCGGCGTGAAGTACTCGATCTCCATCTGCTCGAACTCGCGCGTGCGGAAGATGAAGTTGCCCGGCGTGATCTCGTTCCGGAAGGCCTTGCCGACCTGGCCGACGCCGAACGGCGGCTTCCGCCGGGAGGCGGTGACGATGTTCGCGAACTGCACGAAGATGCCTTGCGCGGTCTCGGGGCGGAGATAGTGGAGGCCTTCCTCGTCGTCGACGGGACCGAGGTAGGTCTTCATGAGGCCGCTGAATGCGCGCGGCTCGGTCCACGTGCCCTTGTTGCCGCAGTTCGGGCAATTGACCGAGGCGAGACCGGCGTCCGGCGCGTGCCCGTGCTTCGCCTCGTACGCCTCGAGGAGGTGGTCCTCGCGGAAGCGCTGGTGGCACTGCGTGCACTCGACGAGCGGATCGGTGAACGTCGCGACGTGCCCGGAGGCGACCCAGACCTGGCGGGGCAGGATGATCGAGGAGTCGAGGCCGACCATGTCGTCTCGACCGCGCACGAACGTCTGCCACCACTGGCGCTTGATGTTCTCCTTGAGCTCGACGCCGAGCGGACCGTAGTCCCACGCGGAGCGGGTGCCGCCGTAGATCTCGCCGGCCTGGAAGACGAATCCCCGCCGCTTGGCGAGGGCGATGACGGCGTCGAGGGCGTTCTGGGGCACGAGGCACGAGTTTACCGGGGGCGCGGTCGGGGCCGCCGCGATCCGGCCGCCTCAGCCGCCGGGCGCGGAAGGCCGGTCGACCGCGGCACCGAACCGGCGATCCCGCCCGATGTACTCCTCGATCGCCGCCCACAGGTGCCGCCGCCGGTAGTCGGGCCACAGGACGTCCTGGAACACCATCTCGGCGTACGCGGACTGCCAGAGGAGGAAGTTCGACGTGCGCTGCTCGCCCGAGGAGCGCACGAAGAGGTCGACGTCGGGCATCTCGGGCTGGTAGAAGTGCCGCCGGAGGGCCCGCTCCGTGACCCGTCCGGGCCGCACCCGGCCGGCCGCCGCCTCGGCCGCGATCGCGTTGACGGCGTCGAGGAGCTCGTTGCGCCCCCCGTAGTTGACGCACATATTGAGCGTCAGTCCCGAGTTGCGCTCGGTCATCGCTTGCGCGAGCTCGAGGTCCTTGATGACGCTCCCCCATAACCGCGGTCGTCGTCCCGCCCACCGGATCCGCACGTTCCACGCGTGGAGCTGGTCGCGGCGCCGGTGCAGCACCTCCCGGTTGAAGCCCATGAGGAATCGCACCTCCTCGGGCGACCTCGACCAGTTCTCGGTCGAGAACGCGTAGACGGACAGCTCGCCGACGCCCGCCTGGATCGCCCCCGCGACGACGTCGAGGAGCGCGGCCTCCCCGGCTCGGTGCCCCTCGACGCGCGGCAGCCCCTGCCGATTCGCCCACCGGCCGTTGCCGTCCATGACGATCGCGATATGCCGCGGCACGCCGGCCTGCGGGAACGCGGGGGGCGTCTCGCCCGTCCAGTCGACGGGGAGGAGGTCGGCGCTCATGCCGGGGTCCCCGTTCGCCGGCCGGGCACGCGGTCGACGTGCGGCAGCGAGCGCAGTCCGCGTTCGAGGTGGAACTGCGCGTACGCGGCGACGATGCCGCTCGCCTTCTGCCTCGAGCGGTCCTCCGCGGCCTCCGCGACGTCCCAGCGTCCCTCGAGGAGCGCCTCGAGGAGCTCGAGCGTCGCGGGGTCGAGCCGCGGCGCCCCCGGCGGCGCGACGGCGTCGGCGACGACCCCGCCGGACTGGACGACGAACGCCGAGTGCGGCCCCGGCTCGCCCGTGACCGCGCAGTCGCGGAACGTCGGCGCCCACCCGGCGATCGCGAGGGCGCGCAGGAGGTACGAGTCGAGCGTGAGGCCGGGCGAATGCTCGCCCTGCGCGAGCGAGCGGAGCGCGCCGACGAGGAGCGGGAACTGCTGCGACGAGCCGTCCTCCTCGGTGAGGCGATCGGCGGCCTCGACGATCGCCGACGCCGCCGTGTATCGCGCGTAGTCGGCCGCGATCTCCGCGCCGAAGGTCCCGATCGAGACGGCCTGCGTGACGGTGTCGAGGCTTCGGCCGACGTAGCACTGGAGGTCGACGAGCATGAACGGCTCGAGGCGGGCGCCGAATCGCGAGCCCGTCTTGCGCACGCCCTTCGCTACCGCGCGGATCCGCCCGCGCGTGCGGCCGAGCATCGTGACGATGCGGTCCGCCTCCCCCAGCTTGTGGGTGCGCAGGACGATCGCCTCGTCGCGGTAGGTCGGCACGCAGTCATTCTCGCGCAACCGGATGTTCGCGCCGTGGAACGCGGGGCGCCAGGCGCGACCCACGCCGGGGTGCGGGCGATTCCGCCGACACGCCGTGTCACGGCCGGGAGAGCCCGCACCTCGCGGGTGGGCGGCGGGTCAGGCGAGCGCGAGGGACGGGGCGTCGGCCTCGGCACGGATCGCCCGGTTGACCGAGGACACGACGGCCTTGAGCGAGGCCGTCGAGATGTCCGCGTCGATCCCGACGCCCCACAGGCGCTGCCCGTTGACGTTGAGCTCGACGTACGCCGCCGCGAGCGCGTCGCCGCCGGAGGACAGCGCGTGCTCGACGTAGTCGTACAGCTGGATGTCGAAGCCCTGCTCCGTCATGATCCCGAGGAATGCGGCGATCGGTCCGTTGCCGACACCGCTGACCTCCTCCACGTCCTCGCCGATGCGCAGCCGCGCGTCGAGCGTCACGGTCCCCGTCATCTCGGACGCGGTGCGCGTCGAGAGGATCTCGAACCGGCCCCACTTGTCCTCGGGGTCGGCGGCCGGGAGGTACTCGTCGGCGAAGATCGTCCAGAGCTGCTCGCTCGTGACCTCGCCGCCCTCCGAGTCGGTCTTCGACTGCACGACCTGACTGAACTCGATCTGCAGCCGCCGCGGGAGGTCGAGCTTGTGGTCGGCCTTCATGAGATACGCGACGCCGCCCTTGCCGGACTGCGAGTTGACGCGCACGACCGCCTCGTAGCCGCGGCCGATGTCCTTCGGGTCGACCGGGAGGTACGGGACGGCCCACTCGAGGTCGTCGACGGGGACGCCGCGCTCCGCGGCCCTCGCCGCCATCGCCTCGAAGCCCTTCTTGATCGCGTCCTGGTGGGAGCCGCTGAATGCCGTGTAGACGAGGTCGCCCGCCCACGGGGAGCGCTCGTGCACGCGGATCTGGTTGCAGTACTCCGCGGTGCGACGGATCTCGTCGATATCGGTGAGGTCGAGCTCCGGGTCGATGCCCTGCGTGAAGAGGTTCATCGCGAGCGCGACCGTGTCGACGTTCCCCGTCCGCTCGCCGTTGCCGAAGAGGCAGCCCTCGATCCGGTCCGCGCCCGCGAGGTAGCCGAGCTCGGCGGCGGCGATCGCCGTCCCCCGGTCGTTGTGCGGATGGAGCGAGAGGATGACGTGCTCGCGGTGGTCGAGGTGGCGGTTCATCCACTCGATCGAGTCGGCGTAGACGTTCGGCGTCGCCATCTCGACCGTCGCGGGGAGGTTGAGGATGACGTTCCGCTCGGCGGTGGGGACGAAGACCTCCATGACGCGGTTGCACACCTCGGCGGCGAACTCGAGCTCCGTCCCCGTGTACGACTCGGGCGAGTACTCGTAGAGGACCTCGGTCTCCCGAATGCGCGCCTCCGCCTCCTTGCACCAGCGGGCGCCCTGGAGGGCGATGTCGATGACGCCCTGCCGGTCGGTCTTGAAGACGACCTCGCGCTGGAGCGTCGACGTCGAGTTGTACAGGTGCACGATCGCCCGGCGGGCGCCGCGGAGCGATTCGTACGTCCGGTCGATGAGCTCCTTGCGAGCTTGCGTGAGGACCTGGATCGTCACGTCCTCCGGGATGAGGTCCTCCTCGATGAGCGTGCGGACGAAGTCGAAGTCCGTCTGGCTCGCGGACGGGAAGCCGACCTCGATCTCCTTGAAGCCCATGCGGACGAGCAGCTCGAACATGACGCGCTTGCGCTCCGGGCTCATCGGGTCGATGAGCGCCTGGTTGCCGTCGCGCAGGTCGACCGCGCACCAGCGCGGCGCCTTCGTGATGCGCTTGTCCGGCCACGTGCGGTCCGGCAGCTCGACGCGGAACTGGTCGAGGTACGGGCGATAGCGGTGGACCGGCATCGGGGATGCGGTCTGGAAGTTCTTCATCGGTGCGTCTGCTCCTCTAGCGTTCGTCGGGATTCAGCCACGAGCGACTCCGCGACGAGTGAGGCCGACTAGGACTCGTCGCGGCAGCGAAGCAGAAGGAGACCGAAACGCACGGGGGTAACGATACCATTCCGCTCGCCGTGGCGTGTTGGACCGGAGAATGCGCAACCGCTATCGTCCATCTGTCCGTCGGACAATGCAGGCGCGAATCAGCCTGAACCCGTTTCTGTCAGAAAGGCTGGGCACCAGAGGTGTCTCAAGATCACATGCGCCCGCGCGCGCGCCGCGGCGCGCTCGGCGTCCTCGCGCTCGGCGCGACCCTTCCGCTCCTCGCCGGCTGCTTCGGCGGGGCCCCCGCGGCGCCCGCGGACGAGTCCGTCGGATCGATCGAGGACGTGAAGACCGCGACGATGCTCTTCGAGGGTCAAGGCACCTTCATCGAGCCGTGGACGCTCGACCCCGCCGAGGTGGCGTGGGTCGGGACGGGCTGGTTCATCTCGCCCGACGGCTACGCGGTGACGAACAACCACGTCGTCACCGGCGCCGGGACGCTCAAGGTCTCGATCGGCGGCGAGGGCACGACGTACCCCGCGCAGGTCGTGTCCGCCTCGGAGTGCTACGACCTCGCGGTCGTCAAGGTCGACGTCGACGAGCCGGTGCCCTACCTCGCCTGGTTCGACGGCGAGATCACGGAGGGGCTCGAGATCTACTCGGCGGGCTACCCGCTCGCGCTCGGCGCCCAGTACACGCTGACGAAGGGCATCGTGTCGCAGGCCGACACGGCGATGGCGACGCCGTGGGCGGACATCGCGCACGCGATCCAGCACGACGCGCGGATCCGCGGTGGCAACTCGGGCGGCCCGCTCGTCAACCCCGAGGGCAAGGTGCTCGGCGTCAACTACGCCGGCAACGACTCCACCGACGAGAACATCGCGATCAGCCGTGCCGACGCGCAGGAGACGGTCGAGCAGCTGAAGAACGGCGAGACGGTCCTGTCGCTCGGTCTCAACGCGCAGGCCAACCCGCCGCGCGAGGACGGCTCGCCCGACGGCATCTGGGTCGCTTCCGTCAAGCCGGGCAGCCCCGCCGACAAGGCCGGCATCAAGCCGGGCGATGTCATCGACCGCCTGAACGGCGTCACCATGAGCGACGACGGCACACTCAAGAGCTACTGCGACGTGCTCCGGACGAACGGCACCGACGCGACGATGACCGTCGAGGTGTACCGCCCGGCGACGCAGGAGACGCTCGAGGGCCAGATCAACGGCACGCCGCTCGAGGTCGTGTCCGGCGGCGGTGGGAACGGCGGCAACGGCGGCGGCGGCCAGGCGGTCGGCGCGTTCGTCGACATCTCGAACGACGAGGGCAACATGACGATGACGGTCCCGGACACGTGGGACGACGTCAACGGCACGAGCACGACCGAGGGCTGGTTCATGCTCGAGGCGAGCCCCGACCTCGAGGCGTACGGCGGCACGTTCGACGTCCCCGGCGTGAGCATGACGGCGGTCCCCGGCGAGCAGGACCCCGCGTCCGTCCTCGCGTCGTACAACCAGCAGCTGCAGCAGATGTGCAGCCCGAGCGAGGAGAACGTCGAGTACGCCGACGGCTTCTACACCGGTCTGTACAGCTACTACACGAACTGCGGCGGCGGCTCGACGGAGTTCGCGGTCATCACGGCGAACTCGGACTCGGGCGGCGGCTTCGTCATCCTGACGATCCAGATGGTGAGCGAGTTCGACAAGACCGAGGTCCTCGACCAGGTGCTCGGCTCGTTCTACGCCGAGGTCGCGTAGCGCGGCCCGCCCGGAGGGGTCGCGGCTTCGGCCGCGGCCCCTTCGGCGTTCGCGGCGCGTCCCGTGGGGCGGGGTGACGGCGGGCGCACGCGGACGCGCAGCCGGGCGCCGAGCCCTCGGCCGGGCGCAAGGCTCAGAAACCGAGTCGGCCGAGCTGCTTCGGGT
>Ga0182743_1004625_pt1 | contig 10296 bp, 8 predicted proteins | sample eDN3rd30CKraftOP_FD_128522 | JGI IMG/M metagenome (GOLD analysis project Ga0182743, IMG submission 128522) | Enriched Organic Plus compost microbial communities from Emeryville, California, USA - eDNA 3rd pass 30_C Kraft OP (version 2) (version 2) ... | reverse complement strand
GATCATCGGCAACTACCTGACGACGCTCGGTCGGACCCCGCAGCAGGACCTCGACATGATCGCCGACCTCCGCATGCCGATCGGGAGCCTCTCGAAGGTCCTCTGAGGGCCGTCGCAGGAGGGTCGGCCGTCGTGAGCCGGGTCTACATCCACGAGCTCGTCGACATCAGCGGCCCCAACCGCGCCCGGTACTTCCAGCACATCACGGCGAACTGGGGTCCGATCGGGCGTGAGCAGCGCCGTCAGCTGTGCTTCGGCGTCTGGGGGGTCGTGGGCTCCACCGGGCGCTGGCCGCAGGTGGTGAACCTGTGGGAGTACGCCTCCTGGGCCGACCTGGCGGCCAACTTCGAGGTCGAGGTGGCCGGCGAGGGCCTCTACGACGACTCGCTCCGAGAGTGGTGGGAGGCCGCGTCCGGCATGCGGTCCGGCGGGTTCGACCGGATCTGCGTGGCGCCCGACTGGTCGCCGTCGATCGAGGAGATCTGCGCCGAGGGTCGGCCGACCGCCGCCGGCTACGTCCACGAGCGGATCGCGTGCCGTCCAGGCGCCGCCCGGGCCGTCCTCGATGCCGTGGAGGCCGACGGCATCACCCGGGACGCCGAGCTGGGCCTCCACCTCACCGTGGCGCTGCGACGGGCGATGGGCGCCGACGACGAGGTGATCCTGGTGTGGTCGTTCCCCGATTGGGCCACCTGGGGGCGGGCCGAGGAGGCCATCGACGACCCCTCGCGGTCACCCCGCCGCTGGCGGGCCGGCCTCGAGGACGAGGTGTCCGGATGGGAGCGGATGCTGCTCGTGGATGCGCCCCTCTCACCGCTGCGGACCGGCCGTCAACCCGCCCTCGAGGACCGCACCCCGCTGGAGGGGGGCTGACGGGAGACGGCCGAGGGCAGCGGTACGATCCTGCGACTCGAAGGGGCAGGAGACCAGATGAGGCTCAGGGCCACGTTGCTGGCGGCGGCTCTGCTCGTCGCCGGCTGCAGCGGCGACGGCACGGCGTCGAGCACGGACGGCAACGGCGCACGGTCCCGGTCGTCCGATGAGGGCGTGGCGCTCGTCGCGCTGTCCACCCGCCCCCGGATGGTGAGCGGTGACGCGGTCCTCGTCGGCCTGCGCGGCGCCACCACGAAGGACGTGAAGGTCGCGGTCGACGGCCACGACGTGACGGACGTCTTCACGGAGCACCCCGAAGCAGCCGACGTGGAGGTGGCAGGGCTGGTCGTGGGCCTCCAACCGGGTGACCACCAGGTGGTGGCCCGCCGGGGACGCGAGCAGGTCGCGTCGCTCGACCTCACGGCGTACCCGTCGACCGGGCCCATCTTCTCGGGGCCTCACCAGAAGCCGTTCGTGTGCACGACCGAGGAGAACGGGCTGGGCCCGGCCGTCGACGACGACTGCTCCGCGCCGACCTCCACCTACTGGCTGTACTTCACCGACGACCCGAAGGCCGAGCCCGTGCCGCTCGACGACCCCTCGGCCGTCCCCAGCGACGCCGCGACCGTCGAGCGGCACGGGAAGCAGGTGCCGTTCGTCGTCCGCGTCGAGCGCGGGGTGATCAACCGGTCGATCTACGAGATCGCCGTGCTCGAGCCGTCGCCGCAGCGGAACGCGCCGTTCCGCAGCTGGGACGACTCGGCGTGGAACCACCGCCTCGTCTACGAGTTCGGCGGCGGGTGCGGCACCGGGTACAACCAGGGCCGCTTCCTCGGCCACGAGCTGAACCGGGACCTCATGGCTGCCGGGTACGCGAACGTCACCTCCACCCTCAACGTCTTCCAGACCGCGTGCAACGACGTGCTCTCGGCGGAGACGGCCATGATGGTGAAGGAGCACTTCATCGAGACCTACGGCGTCCCGGTGCACACGATCGGCGTGGGCGGATCGGGCGGAGCGATCCAGCAGCACCTGATCGCGCAGAACTACCCGGGCATCCTCGACGCGATCCAGCCCTCCATGCCGTTCCCGGACGCCATCACGATCGCTCCGGGCGTGTCCGACTGCGGGCTGCTCGCCGCCTACTGGTCGAGCCCGGAGGGCCGCACCTTCACCGACGAGCAGCGCCTCGCCGTGCAGGGCCACGGCTCGCTCGCGTTCTGCGACACCTGGATCCGCACCTTCGTCGACGCGGTCAACCCGTCGAAGGGCTGCAAGGGGACCATCTCCGCCGACCTGGTCTACGACCCGAAGACGAACCCGACCGGTGCCCGCTGCACCCTCCAGGACTCCGGGGCGAACCTGTTCCCGAAGGATCCGGCCACGGGGTTCGCGGAGCGCCCCCTCGACAACGTCGGCGTGCAGTACGGGTTGAAGGCGCTGCGCGACGGCACGATCAGCGTCGACCAGTTCCTCGACCTCAACGAGAACATCGGGTCGTACGACATCGACGGGAACATCGTGCAGCAGCGGGTCCCGGCGCCCATCGATGCCGTGAAGGCCGCCTACGCCAAGGGCCGGGTGCTGCACGGGGAGAGCCTCCTGCGCATCCCGATGATCACGGCCAACCCGTACACCGACCAGAGCGTGGACATCCACGACCGGTTCCGGGCCTTCAGCGTCCGTGACCGGATGGCGGAGGCGGCCGGCGGCGAGCGTCCGACCAACGACCCGCTCTGGACCCGACCGGGCAAGAGCATCGCCGAGCTGGTGGAGCCGGGTTCGCTGCCCATCGCGCAGATGGTCGAGCACCTCGACCAGTGGCTGGACGCGATGGCCAGGCAGGACAAGCGGCCTGCGGACGACGATGTCGCAGGGTGGCAGCGGCTGCTGGCCCGGACCCGGCCGAAGGGGTTGACCGACGACTGCACGACCCCGGAGGGGGAGCACCTCGCCTCCGACGACGTGTACGACGGTGACAACGCCTGTACGAAGGCGTACCCGATCCACGGGGATCCCCGCACGGCCGCCGGCGAACCCCGCCGCAACGACGTGGTCAAGTGCGCGCTCCGCCCGGCCGACCCGTCGCTCTACGACGGCGTCACGTTCACCGAGGAGCAGGCCACCCGACTGCGAGCCGTCTTCCCGGAGGGCGTGTGCGACTACACGAAGCCCGGCATCGGCCAGGTGCCCCTCGAGGGAACCTGGCTCCGCTACCCATGAATCCCGGCCCATCGAGAACGCCCGGGTAAGGGTGCCCACTTGGCGGTGGGTGGTGGGGGTGGTACCACGGCAGGAGGGCGAGGCGCCGGGCCCGATCAGGGGCCCGGATGGCGCAGGCGGGGGGAACCGTGATGGGATCGTGTGCCGTGGGTGAGCAGTCGACCCGAGTCGAGGAGCCGGAGCAGCTCGTCGAGGCCGAGCAGGGGAGCGAGGAGCGGACCCTCGTCGAGATGGTGCTCGACGCCTACGGTCCCAAGCCGCAGTGGCGGGGGATCCTCCACGCCGTCGCGTTCTTCGTCACGCTCCCTGCCGGTTTCTTCCTGCTCGCCGCAGCGGACACCACCGCCGCTCGCGTCGGTGTCGCCGTCTACTGGGCGAGCCTCGCCGGTCTCTTCGGCACCTCGGCGTCGTACCACCGCTTCGCCCGCACCGAGCGGGCGGTGAAGTGGATGCGGCGGCTCGACCACTCGATGATCTTCGTGCTCATCGCCGGGACCTACACCCCGATCTGCCTGCTGGTGCTGCCGGCGGCCTGGGGCATCCCGATGCTCGTGGTGGCGTGGGTCACCGCGCTCGCCGGGATCATCGTGAAGATGGTGAGGGTCAGCACGTCGAGCGCTCGGGCCGGCTCGTGGCTCTACATCGTCCTCGGCTGGTCGGCCGTCCTGACGCTCCCGAAGCTGCTCGGCGAGCTCGACGCCGTGCGGCTCTCGCTGCTCGTCAGCGGCGGCCTGCTGTACACCGTCGGTGCCGTCGTGCTCGGCCGCAGGCGTCCGGATCCGCTGCCGAAGGTCTTCGGGTACCACGAGGTGTGGCACGCGATGACGATCGTGGCCGGCGCCCTCCACTTCACGCTGATCGCGCTGGTGCTCCCGTAGACCGGGATCGGCGCCCGCTTCGGCAGAGTCGCCGGGCGGCGGTCAGCCGGCGACGGGCCGCAGCATCAACCTGCTCACGAGCGCGGCGTCGCCGGGGCGCTGTGCGCGGTGGAGCGCATCTGCCAGCCGGCTGAGGCCGAGGTGCCGCTCGGCGAGGTCCATCTGGTCGATCCACGCTGCGGCCTGGGCGACGTCCTGGGCGCTCGGGAGGACGCGTGCGAGGTACCACGGTGGAGGGTCGGTGTGCTCGAGCGCGAATCCCCGGGCGATCAGGGCCATCGCCTCGTGCAGGCGGCCGGACTGCCGTGCCGCCATCGCCATCAGGAGCGAGGTCTCGTGACGAGGGGCCAGGGCGCCGGCGAGCCAGGCGACCTTCTCGCCGTCACCGGGCGCGCCCCGCCACCCGAGCGCCCACGCGAGGGGCAGCGCCGCACGGTCGAAGAGCGGTCCCCGCGGCTCCGTCGCCGCGATCGCCTCGAGCGCAGCGATGCCCGGGTCGGGGTCGCCGCCGGACAGCAGTGCGAGGCCGCGGTCGATCCGCTCTCGACTCTCGTTCTCCCGACGCTCACGCTGCGACTCGTTCAGCATCCCGACGTTGATCGCCACGGCCACGGCGATCAGCGCGTAGAGGAGGCCGGGAGCGGCGGGGTCGAGCTTCCACACGGTGACCCCGGCGGCGATCGCCACGATGATCGAGATCACGTAGGGCGTGACGTGCTCGTGGTCCGGGTCGACGCGGGCAGCGATGCGCTGCATCACCTGGCCGCCGTCGAGGGGCAGCATCGGGATCAGGTTGAGGAGCCCGTAGCCGAGGCTCACGAGGATCGTGTCGCTGAGGATCACGCGGGTGAGCTCGTCCGTCGAGCCCATGCCGGTGCGCTGGCCCCACAGCGCGAGCAGGCCGAGCGCCGCGCCGGCGAACGGGCCGGCGAGCGAGACCACGATCGCCTGGCCGTCCTTCATCGGCCGTTCGTCCCGTGAGATGGTGAGGCCTGCGAGCGCGTAGATCACCACAGAGGACCGCCGACCGAACGCGGAGAACGCAGCGGCGTGGCCCATCTCGTGGACCAGGACGGACACCAGCACGACACCGCCGAAGCTGAGCGCGTACGCCCAGGGCCGCTGGTCCGACAGCAGGAACAGCACGACCAGGATCGCGAAGCTCCAGTGGATCGTGACGGGCACGCTGCCGAGGCGGAACCGGAGCCCCGCCGTCTTCTTCTCCGGTGTGAACGGCACCATGGTCCCCTCAGTCTGACGTGCCCGGCGCCGTGTCGCGCCGCCGAGCGCGGCCGTAGCTGTGGCCTTCTCAGGGCCCGCCACCGATTCGCGGGACGGAGAGTGCCGTTCGCGGGGCCGAAACGGCACTCCGGCTCCCGCGAATCGGGGGTCTACCCGGCGAGGAGGCTCCGTGCGATCTGGCTGATCTGGATCTCGTCGGTGCCGGCGTAGATCTGGAGGACCTTGGCGTCGCGGGCGAGCTGCTCGACCTGGAACTCCGCCATGTAGCCGTTGCCGCCGAAGAGCTGCACCGCCTCCAGCGCGCACTCGGTGGCGGCCTGTGCGGAGTACAGCTTCATGGCGGACGCCTCGGCCAAGGTCATCGACTTCCCGGCCTTCGACAGCTCGATCGTGCGGAACACCAGGTTCTGGATGTTCATCCGAGCGACCTCCATCTTCGCAAGCTTCAGCTGGATCAGCTGGAACTCGCCGATGGGCTGACCGAACTGCACCCGGTTCTTCGAGTAGTCGATCGACAGCTCGAGGCACTGCTCGATGATGCCGAGGGCCATGGCGGCCACGCCCGACCGCTCCTGCATGAACGTCGCCTTGGCGCCCTCGCGGCCGCCCTTCGGGTCCTCCGTCTCGCCGATGAGGCGGTCCCGGCCGACCCGGACGTCGCTCAGGAACAGCTCACCCGTGGGCGAGGAGTGCATCCCCATCTTGCGGAGCGGCTTCGTCTGCTCGAGGCCCTCCATCCCGGAGTCGAGGACGAACGACAGCACCTTGCGGTCCTTCGGGTCGTTGCCCTCGTCGAGCTTGCAGATGAAGACGATCGTGTCGGCGTAGGGCCCGTTGGTGATGAAGGTCTTCGAGCCGTTGAGGACGTACTCGTCGCCGTCGCGCCGCGCGGTCGAACGCATGGAGCCGAAGGCGTCCGACCCGGAGTTCGGCTCCGTGATCGCCCAGGCGCCGACCTTGTCGAGGGTCAGCAGGTCGAGGGCCCAGCGCTCCTTCTGAGCGATGGTGCCCTTGCTCATGATCGCGGATGACGTGAGCCCGACGGACACGCCCATCGCGGTGACCATGCCGGGGCAGTAGCGGCACAGCTCGATGATCGGGATGAGCGTGAACGCTGCGTCGCCACCGGCGCCGCCCCGGACCTTCTCGGCCTCGGCCGGGTCGAGCTCGCCCGCTGCGATCTTCTTCTCGCGCTCGATCCGCTTCTGGAACGTCGCCCGGTTCGCCTCGGCGATGCCGAACTCGGCGTACATCTTCCGCAGGACGTCGTACGGCGGGGTGTCGCCGTGCTCGAACTCCTCGAGGTTGGGGCGGATCTCCTTGTCGATGAACGCCCGCATGGCGTCCCGGATCATGAGGTGCTCTTCGGACCACTCGTACATGGGCGCCCACGCTACTTGACCGCCCGGTCAAGTGAGGAGGCGGCCCGGCGAGTGAAGCGCCGGAACCCGGTGTGACGACGCCGGGGCGTCTCCCGACCGGGAGCTTCGTGCGCTGGCGGCGGAGGGGCGTCCAGCGGCGCGCAGAGCTCGGCGGCGGCTCGGCCCTACCCTTGGCGCCGTGCTGAGGCGACGGGGCTGCGGGGAGAGGGGTCGGCTGATCGCTGCGGTCCTCGTGGTGACGCTGCTGGCGGGGTGCGGCGGCGACGGCGGGAAGAAGGCGGAGGGCGACGGCGGCGTGGCCAACCCGCCCCAGGCGGAGCTCGCCTCGCTCATCGGCGACCAGGGCGCGGTCCGCTTCCGCCTCGACGCGCCGGACGCCGCCCGCTTCACCACCGTCGTGCTCGCCGCGCGGGGTCTGCCGGAGAGCGAGCGGAAGTGCGCTGCGCCAGCCGTCGGTGCGGTCCTGTCGCCGGACGCCGAGGGTCGGGTGAGCCTCGCCCGGTTCGGCCGCCTGGTGAACCGGCTCGCCGATGGAGGGAGCGATCTCTCCAAGCAGGTCGCGGGCTGCCTCTCGGATGCGACCAAGCAGCGCATCGCCGACGAGCGACCGGCTGACGACCTGGACCTCGCCGGGTTCCTCGACCTGGCACACCGCATGGCGTCGGGTCAGGCAGCGGCTGTCGGCATGACCCCCACGGAGGCGGCCTGCTACGCGCAGCACGCCCTCGAGGGCGTCGATCCGCAGAAGTTCGTGCGGGCGGTCGTCGGCTACGAGGACACCCAGGGAGCCGATCCCGTCGGTGCCGTCGAGGACTGCGTTCCCCGCGAGCGGCTCACCGAGCTCGTCGTGTCGGGCCGCAAGATGAAGGCCGCCTACGAGCAGTGCGTCCGCGAGCGTGCCGAGGAGCAGGCGAACGCGGTGAACGAGGCGCTCTCGTCCTCCACCACGCAGGCGGGCGTCACCACGACGACGCTCCCGCCCTGCGCCTGAGCCGGCCGCCGTTCCTGCGGTCGCTGTCCCTACGGTCGTCGCCCTCCTGACCTCGCCGTCGCCATCCTCCCCGGGATGGTGGCGGCCCTGTGGAATGATCCGCCCATGGGTGTGCTCGACCACTTCAAGGTGACCGACCGTGCGGCCGTGGTGACCGGCGCCGGCAGGGGGATCGGCCGGGCGACGGCCCTCGCCCTCGCCGAGGCGGGCGCCGACGTCGTGCTCTCCGCCCGGTCGGAGGAGCAGCTCCGGGAGGTCGCCGCGGAGATCGAGGAGCTGGGGCGCTCGGCGGTCGTCGTCCCGGCGGACGCGAACGACCTCTCGACCCTTCCCTCGTTGGTCGACGCCGCCGTCAACGAGTTCGGGCGGCTCGACATCGTGGTCAACAACGTCGGGGGCAGCTTCCCGAAGCCGCTCCTCGAGACCAGCGTCGCCAGCTTCGAGAAGGCCTTCCACTTCAACGTCTCCACGGCGTTCGAGCTGACCAAGGCCGCGGTGCCGGCGATGCTCGCGGACGGCGGCGGCAGCATCGTGAACATCAGCTCGCTCGCCGGCCGCCTGCCCGACCGCGGCTTCGCCGCCTACGGCACGGCGAAGGCGGCGCTCGCCCACCTCACCCGGCTCACGGCAGCGGACCTCTCACCCCGGATCAGGGTGAACGGCATCGCCGTCGGATCGGTCGAGACCGCCGCGCTGGAGACGGTGCTCACCGACGACTTCCGCGAGCGCATGGAGGCCGCCACGCCACTGCGGCGCCTCGGCCAGCCGCTCGACATCGCCCTCGCCGTGCTCTACCTGTGCTCCCCGGCCGGCAGCTTCGTGACGGGGAAGATCCTCGAGGTCGACGGCGGCCTCGAGGTCCCCAACCTGCCCCTGGGCCTCCCCGACCTGTCGTGATCGGCCTGGCCAGGCCGCGCCGGGTCACCTCCGCCTCGCTCCACGATTCGCGGGACGGAGAATGCCGTTCGCGTCGCGAGAATGGCACTCTGGCTCCCGCGAATCGTGGGGGAGGAGGGGCGCTTGGGGTTGCGTGGGACGCCGGCCGATCTACGGATGGGTGCCCTCGGAAGCGGCCCAGCTGAAGACGCCCTTCGCCATCGTCGAGCGTTCCAGCTCCGCACGGCGACCGAAGACGGTCCGGCGGATGTCCCCGATCCCCTCGTCGCCGGGGGCGGCCTGGGCGGCCATCTCGGCGAGGTGGCCCGCCAGCCGGTGGTCGCCGGCGTCGCTCAGCTCCAGTGCCCGATCCGCCAGGCGACCCGCGCCGCCCGCCAGGTCGGCGAGCTCGCTCGCGAGCGCTGCCTCACCAGCGGGCTTGAGGTGGGCCGGGTTCCCGTCGTACCAACCGCCGTAGAGCCGCCAGAGGTTGCGCACCACGAACTCCGGCTCGTCGTACACGGGCTGGAGCCACGGCCGCTGCAGCAGATCGGCCGGCGGCTTCACGGCGGCGAGCACCTCGTCGAGCCGCGCGCCCTGGTTCATCATCTCGAGCGTCTGGTCCACGAGCGACTCGAGCAGCGCCGCGGTGTCCTCGAGCACCGACCTGATGCGGTCCCGGCCGCGGATGGGCAGCCCGTGGCCGGGCAGGAGCAGGTCGGCGTCGAGCTCGGCCATCTTCCGCATGGCGGCCGCCCACTCGGCGGGGTACCGCTGCACCTTCTGGGGGTTGCCGCAGTTCGGCGAGGCCCAGATGAAGAGGTCCCCGGAGCAGATGATCCGACGCTCCGGCATCCACACCCAGGTCGCGTCGTCGGTCTCGCCCCGGTCATGCCGGAGCACGAACGTCACACCGCCGACCTCCAGCGTCATCTCGTCGTCGTAGGTCACGTCGGGGTACCGATAGTCGCCGGGGAACGCGGGGCCGGCGAGCCGGAACTGCCGCTGGTTGATCACCGCGTTGTAGCCGTTCGTCGCCGAGTACCGGTCGAAGCGATCGGCGATGGCGCGGTGGGCCACGACCCGCACCGGGTCGCCCTCGGCCTCGAACAGCCGCACCGCGTAGATGTGGTCGACGTGGCCGTGGGTGAAGACCACGGTGTGGACCGGCGCGTCGGTCCAGCTGCGGACGGCGTCGTGGATGCCCTGGGCGTGGAGGGGACTGCCCGCGTCGACCATCACGAGGCCGTCCGGCGTCCGGACGACGACCGAGTTGGCGAAGCTCTCGACGAACGCGACGTCGGGAGCGACCTCCTGCAGCACCGTCCGGCCACCGATCTGGAGCGGGTGGTGGCTGTCGATGCTCTTCTCGCCGCTGATGATGCGGTCGGAGAGCTCGAGCAGGTCGACGTCGGTCATGTGGGCCCCCTTCCGGCCGTGCGGCCGGCTCGGGACCTTACCGGCGGCCGGGCAGGCGCGCGCCGGGGGCCCTTGAGGATGCATCGGCCCTCCGGTACGCTCGATCCGGCGAGCGGCGACGCCTGAGCTGGGGCGGTCACCGGGTGCACACGGAGATCGACGAAAGAGGGAGGGCGCCGTGAAGCGGTTCCTGGCGGTAGCAGTCACGGGCATCACCGTCACCCTCGCGGCCTGGACCGGCACCGCGTCCGGTCAGGTCGACGGGTCGACCACCACCGAGACCCCCACGACCGAGGTCCCCACCACGGAGGCGCCCACCACTGAGGCGCCGACGACGGAGACCCCCACCACCGAGGCGCCACCCACGACGGAGACCCCGACCACCGAGGCGCCCCCGGTCACCATCGAGCCG